>Ga0209100_1000125_pt1 | contig 93101 bp, 87 predicted proteins | sample lystaG_FD_185480 | JGI IMG/M metagenome (GOLD analysis project Ga0209100, IMG submission 185480) | Glacier valley bacterial and archeal communities from Borup Fiord, Nunavut, Canada, to study Microbial Dark Matter (Phase II) -... | ecosystem: Environmental > Aquatic > Freshwater > Ice > Glacier ...
TGGCCGATGAGCCGGAGTTGACGGTGATCAGGTGTTTGACACCAATGAAAGCGGCGATTTTTTTCTCGAACTCGGCGTTGAAGCGCCCGGTGGTGAGCCAACCATCCAATGAGGCTTCGACCATGTTCTTCAGTTCTTCGGCGCCGATGACCTTGCCGGAAGGGGGCACAACGGACAGGCCGGGCAGGAAGGGCTGGGGGGCAAGCGCAATGGCGGCGTATTCGTCCACCAGTTGGGCGATCTGCTCGCGCAGGGCTTGGGTTTTGGCGTTTTGCATGGGGATGATCAGCTTTGGGTCAATGTTTGGTAGGCGTGGATCTGGGCCAGGGTCAGCGCGCGCATGTCAGTGCCCGCCTGGCGCTGGCGGGACCAGTCGATGATAAGTTTTAACGCATCGTTCAGCCGCAATGCCGGATGCCAGTCAAGACGACTGCGTGCTTTGGAGATATCGAGCTTGAGGTAATTGGCTTCGTGCGGGTGCGCGCCAGTGTCGATTTGCCACTGGGCATCAGTACCCCACAGAGCTGCCATTTGTTCGACGATCCAGCCCACCGGTTTGGCATCTTCGTCATTGGGGCCGAAGTTCCAGCCCTCGGCGAAACTGGGACCGTGCTCAAACAAGCGTTCGGCCAGCGTGAGGTAGCCGCGCAGGGGTTCCAACACATGTTGCCAGGGACGGATAGCGTGAGGGTTGCGAATATCAACCAGCTTGCCCTGCTCAAAAGCGGTGAGGATATCGGGGATCAACCGGTCTTGCGCCCAGTCACCGCCGCCAATGACGTTGCCAGCGCGAACGGTCGCCAGTGCTACACCGTGTTGGGCGTAGTTGTTGGCGTTGAAGAACGACGAGCGGTAAGACGCGCTAACCAGTTCGGCACAACCCTTGCTATTGCTGTAGGGGTCGTAGCCACCCATGGGTTCGTTTTCACGATAGCCCCAAACCCATTCGCGGTTTTCGTAACATTTGTCAGTGGTGATGTTGACCACGGCCTTGACGCCGGGGCTGTTGCGCACCGCTTCGAGCAAATGCACGGTACCCATGACATTGGTGGCGTAGGTCTCGACCGGGTTTTGGTAGGAGTAACGCACCAAGGGTTGCGCTGCCATGTGGATGACGATCTCAGGTCCGTGCTCGGCGAAGACGGACTGCAATTTGACCAAGTCACGGATGTCACCGATGACACTGGTCATGCCGTGGCCGACGTCGGCCACGTCAAACAAGCTCGGGTTGGTCGGCGGCGCCAGAGCATAGCCGACCACTTGCGCCCCCAAGGCTTGCAGCCAAAGCGACAGCCAACTGCCCTTGAAACCAGTATGCCCCGTCAGCAGGACACGTTTGTCATGCCAGAAGGATGGATTCATGACCAGACTTTCCAAGGCGCTTGGCCGGATTGCCATAATTCTTCAAGGTGCATCTTGTCGCGCAAAGTGTCCATCGGTTGCCAAAAGCCGTGATGCTGGAAGGCAGCCAGATTGCCTTCTTGAGCTAAACGTTCCAAGGGTTCGCGCTCCCAGATCGTCTGGTCATCCGTGATGTAGTCGATGACGTTCGGTGACAGCACAAAGAAGCCGCCGTTGATCTTGGCACCATCGCCCTTGGGCTTTTCCACAAAGCTGTTGACTCTGCGTCCCTTCAGATCCAATGCACCGAAGCGCCCGGGCGGAATCGTCGCCGTCACGGTGGCTTTGACGTTTTGCGCTTTATGGAAAGCTATGAGTTCGGTGATATTGACATCACTCACGCCATCCCCATAAGTTAAACAAAACGTATCGTCGTTCTTGACATAGTCGGCCACTCGTTTCAAACGACCGCCGGTCATGGTTTCCTCGCCGGTGTCGATGAGAGTTACGCGCCAAGGCTCAGCGCTGCGCTGGTGCACTTCCATGCTATTTTTACTCATATCGAACGTTACATCGGACATGTGCAGGAAGTAGTTGGCGAAGTATTCTTTAATAACATAGCCTTTGTACCCACAGCAGATCACAAAGTCGTTGATCCCGTGGTGGGAATAGGTCTTCATGATGTGCCACAAAATGGGCTTGCCACCGATTTCGATCATCGGTTTCGGCCGTGCCGAGGTTTCCTCGCTGATCCTCGTCCCCAATCCACCCGCAAGAATGACTGCTTTCATTAGGCTTTTCCTTACAGTTTGGTCAGTGCCGCAAACGCTTCCGGCATCGGAAAATGATGATTCCCGACGAATAGACCGTTCTGATCGATGTGCTCGGCGTTCGTCAGCGTGCCGTGCACTTCTGAGTCGAAATATTTCACCACTTCGTTCTTGGCGAAGTTACCCGCCACGATCGGGCGGCACTCAAAACCGAGTTCCTGCAATTTCAGCACTAAGGCTTTGCGCGTTAGTTGACTGCCGGGACGGATCACCAGACTGAAGCCAAACCAACTGCTCTCGCCGATCTCCTGCTGGATGATGATTTCCGGGTGATTGCTCAACGCCGCTTGCAGCAGTTTGCCATTCTTGCGGCGCTCTTCAATCAAGTTCGGCAAGCGTTTCAGTTGTTCAACACCCAGCGCACCTTCCATTTCCAGCGGCCGCACGTTGTAGCCGGGTAGCACAAAGCGGAACGATTCTTCAAACGGGTCATCGCTCTTGTCGCTGCACACATGGTTTTGTTTGGGCAGGTTGCGGGTCCAACCATGCGCCCGCAACGACAACAGAATTTGATAGATCTCTTCGTCATCAGTAACAATCAGGCCGCCCTCCATGGTGGAGATGTGGTGACTAAAAAAGGAACTGAACGTGCCCATCACGCCGAAGGTGCCGGCTTGCTTACCCTGAAAGGTGGCGCCCAGAGACTCGCAGTTATCCTCCATCAAGACAATGTCACGCGTGCCGATGATCTGCTGGATACGTTCAAAATCGTTCGGATTACCCAATAAATTCACCGCCATGATCGCGCGAGTCTTGTCAGTAACGGCTTGCTCCAGTTGGTCAAGATCGTAGTTCAAGGTATGCAGGTCGATATCGACGAACTTGATTTTCAACCCATATTGATACAGCGGATAATAGGTGGTGCTCCACGACACAGCGGGCACGATGACCTCATCGCCACGCTGCAGCTTCAGCTTGGAATTCTTGGTATAGAACAGGGCTGCCACCATGAGCAGATTGGCCGAAGAGCCGGAGTTCACCATCACGCAATGCTGACTGCCGATATATTGGGCAAAATCGCGCTCAAATGCTTGTACGTTCGCACCCATGCTGTACATGCCGGAGGCGATAACGCGCTGCATGGCGTCAAGCTCTTCCTGGCCCCAGGAGGCGGTGGCTAAGGGAAACTTGATACTCATTGCGGACATTCCTTCAGATAGTAGTTGTATGTTTTTTCGATGCCATCGCGCAGTTCCTGGCGTGCCGACCAGCCCCAAGCCTGCTGCCGTTCCACGCTAACCAACTTACGCGCCATGCCGACGGGTTTGCTCAGGTCATGAACAAAACCCCCGGTGTATCCCATGACCTCGGCCGCTGCTTGGTAGTAGTCGTTGATGGTGTAGTCGCGCCCCAACCCGACGTTCATATAGGCGGGTAAGGTGTCGAAGTTTGCTACCGCGCGCAGCACCGCGTCGGCCAGGTCGCCGGCGTACATGAATTCGCGTCGTGCGGTACCGTCGCCCCATATCTCCACCGTCTCTTGCCCGCTGTGTTTGGCTTGATGAACTTTATGGATGATCGCGGGCACCAGATGCGAGTGCGCCGGGTCGAATTTGTCGTACCGGCCATAGATGTTGCAGGGGATGAGCGTCTTGTACTGATAGCTTGCATCCTCGCGCATGATGTAGTCGCACAGCCGTGCGGTCACCACCTTGGCAAGGGCGTAGCCTTCGTTAGTCGGCTCCAACTCGCCCTTGAGCACCATCTCTTCGCCTAATGGCTCGGAGTGGTTGCGCGGGTACATGCAGGAGCTGCCCAGATTGATCAGGCGCTTGATGCCGGCCTGATGTGCCGCCCAGACGATGTTGCGCCCCATGTCGAGGTTTTCCATCAAGAAACCCACCGGTTCGCGCATGTTGGCCTGGATGCCACCTACTTTGCCGGCCGCATGGATGACCATGTCTGGTTTGTGGGCCTGCAAATACGCTTGTACTGCGGCGAAATCACGCAGATCCAATTCGCTGCTGCGGGGCGCGAGAACGTCAAACTCGCCCATGGCGGCGTGCTCAAGCACGTTGCGCCCGACCATGCCGCCGCCGCCCGTCAATAAAATCCGGAATTTGCTCATGCTTTGGGCCTCCGTTATTCGGTGGCGTTGAAAACGGGATAGCCGTGCTGCTTGAGCAGTGCATGCTGCTGGGCTTGGGCCAAGTCGTGCGCGACCATTTCCTGGCACATTTGCTGCACAGTGATTTCTGGCACCCAACCGAGTTTTTCCTTGGCTTTGCTGGGGTCACCCAGCAGGGTTTCTACCTCGGTGGGGCGGAAGTAGCGGGGGTCCACCTTGACGATGACATCACCCACCTTCAACGCGGGGGCTTTGTCGCCCACAATGGCGGCCACGATGGCGTGCTCGTCCACGCCTTGGCCCTCAAAGCGCAGGGTAATACCCAATTCCTGAGCAGACCACTCAATGAACTGGCGCACGCTGTATTGCACGCCAGTGGCAATGACAAAATCCTCTGGCTGGTTTTGCTGCAACATCATCCACTGCATACGAACGTAGTCCTTGGCATGACCCCAGTCGCGCAGAGCATCGATGTTGCCCATGTACATGCAGTCCTCCAGGCCCTGCGCCATGTTGGCCAGGCCACGGGTGATTTTGCGGGTCACGAAGGTCTCGCCCCGACGCGGGCTTTCGTGGTTGAACAAGATTCCGTTGCAGGCGTACATGCCGTAGGCCTCGCGGTAGTTCACCGTAATCCAGTAGGCATAGAGCTTGGCCACTGCATAGGGGCTGCGTGGATAGAAGGGGGTGGTCTCCTTTTGCGGAGTTTCTTGCACCAGGCCATACAGCTCGGAGGTCGAGGCTTGGTAGAAGCGTGTTTTTTTCTCCAAGCCCAGGATGCGGATGGCTTCCAGTATGCGTAAGGTGCCCATGCCGTCCACATCGGCGGTGTATTCAGGGGACTCGAAGCTGACGGCCACGTGGCTTTGCGCACCCAGGTTATAGATTTCGTCCGGCTGGGTTTGCTGGATGATGCGCGTGAGGTTGCTGCTGTCGCTCAGATCGCCGTAGTGCAGGTTAAAGCGTGCGTTTTCAATGTGAGGATCTTGGAAGATGTGGTCCACCCGTTGGGTGTTAAATGAGCTGGCGCGGCGCTTGATGCCGTGCACGATGTAACCTTTTTCCAGCAATAACTCGGCAAGGTAGGAGCCGTCTTGGCCCGTGATGCCGGTGATGAGTGCTACTTTTCGTGTCATTGAATTCATGCCCAAATTTTTCTAAATATAAAAGCGTTAGTCACGCTTGACTCGCCTCATGCAGCAATACCTCTATCTCATGCTGCAACACTTCGAACTCTTCCAGTTTTCGCTGCAAAAAATGCTTGGTAAGACGTCCCTTTTCTTCAATGCCAGCGGGTGTCAATACGTATGCGTAAGCCAGCTTGTTGTCGCTGCGGCGAAAATTATTCGCCTTAACCCAACCTTTATCAACCAACGCTCGCAGACAAAAATTGACTTTCCCCAAACTGACCCCCAAGCTCATAGCCAGACTGCGCTGGCTTGCAGCGGGTTGATTGGTGAGCTGACGTAACAGGTGATAAGGAAGATCTTGCGAAGGCATGGAGGGGGAACGAAAGAATGCGTTCAAGTGCTGAACACATTGTAAGCCAGCCACGCTTCCACCTGGAAAGAATCAAAAATGAATCCCCCGCATCATCTGCTGCAGCGCAACCGCCTCCGGCGACAGCTGCTGCTTGACGGGCTTCTCCCCCGGCTTGCCCCCCTTCGCCGCGCCCGAGTCCGGGAACATGCGAAAGCTAGTATTCATGGCGATTTGCGCAAAACGTGGCAACACGGAGTGCAACAGCTGCCCGGCGGTGCCCAGACGGGTGGCGATGCGCACCGGCTTGAAAATGCAGGCTTGGGCCACCAAGTCAGCGGCTTCTTCGGGTGAGAGCGTGGGCACGTTGTTGTACAGGCCGGTGGGCGCGATCATGGGGGTGCGCACCAGCGGCATGTTGATGGTGGTGAAGGACACGCCCTGATCGGCAAACTCGCTGGCGGCACAGCGTGTCCAGGCGTCCAGCGCGGCCTTGGAGGCGACGTAGGCACTGAAACGCGGCGCGTTGGTGAGGACGCCAATCGAGCTGATATTGACCACATGACCGTTCTTCTTGGCCGTCATGCCGGGCAGCAAGCCCATGGTGACCCGCAGGCTGCCGAAATAGTTGAGCTGCATGGTGCGCTCAAAATCATGAAAGCGGTCATAGCTTGATTCGATGGCGCGGCGGATGGAACGGCCGGCATTGTTGATCAAAAAGTCCACGCTGCCATGATCAACAAGGAGTTGCGTCAAAAAACGATCGCAGTCCGCCATATCGGCAATGTCCACCGGGTAAGCGACAAAACTGTAACCTTTGACCCGGGCCTGCTTGCAGGCTTCTTCCAGTTTGTCCACATCACGACCGCAAATGAGGGTGGTGGCACCGGCCTCGGCGAACTTGTGCGCAGTCGCCAGGCCAATGCCCGAAGAGCCGCCGGTCACCAGTACCACTTTGCCCGCCACCGTGCCGCGCAGCGAGCGGTCGATGTGCAGATCAGGGTCAAGGTGACGTTCCCAATAATCCCACAGGCGCCAGGCGTAATCTTTCAGATTGGGACATGCCACCCCCGTGCCTTTCAGCGCGGCGAGGGCTTCGCGGCAATCAAACCGCGTGGGGTAATTGACAAACGTGAGCATGTCGTCCGGCAGGCCCAGGTCTTTCATGATGGCGTTGCGCACCCGGCGCACCGGCGCCAGTGCCATCAGGCCCTTGGTGACGCTGCGCGGGATAAACCCGAACAAGGCCGCGTTGATGAACAGGTTCATCTTGGGCGCATGCGCCGCTTTGCTGAAAATATCAAGCACATCGCCCACGCGGTAGCCCACCGGGTCCACCAGATGAAAGCATTTTTTTGCGATCCCGTCCTGATGACTGATAACGTCCAGCGCGGCCACCACAAAGTCCACCGGCACAATATTGATGCGCCCGCCCTCCAGGCCAATCGAGGGCATCCAGGGTGGCAGCAACTGGCGCATGCGCTGGATCAGCTTGAAGAAATAGTAGGGGCCATCGACCTTGTCCATTTCACCCGTGGTGCTGTCGCCCACCACCATGGCGGGGCGGTACACCGACCAGGGCACCTTGCATTCCTGGCGCACGATTTTTTCGCTTTCGTGCTTGGTCATGAAATAGGGGTGTTCGTAATGTTCGGCCTCGTCAAACATGTCCTCGCGGAACACGCCCTCATACAGGCCGGCGGCGGCAATCGAGCTGACGTGGTGAAAGTGCCCGGCGTCGATGGCTTTGGCCAACTCCACCGCATGGCGGGTACCGTCGATGTTGGCGGCGATCTGGCGGGCCTCGTCCGCGCCCAGGTCATAGACCGCCGCCAGATGATAAAAGTGGTCAATCTGGCCCTTGAGCATTTTGATGCTGTCGGCAGACACCCCAAGTTTTTTACTGGTGAGATCGCCAAACACCGGCACCACCCGCGCCGCAATGGTGCCCCAGTAATGCCGCAGGGCCGCCACCTTGCCCTCACTCTCCTTGCGAATCAAAAAGTAGACCACCGAGTCTTCGCGCTCAAGCAGTTTTTTGACGAGCCGTTTGCCAATGAAGCCGGTGGCCCCGGTGACGAAATACTGCATGAAAATCTCCGGTTAGATGGCGCTAAAAATTAGGATACCCCACCTACACGGCGACGCAACCACCCCGTAAAGTACACCTCATGCACTGCTCTGCATTTGTTCAGCAGCAAATAACAGTGTGCAAATCACTCAATTTATCTGGAGTTCATCATGGTCAAAAAGTTGCGCAAAATCAATCCATCGAAAGAAACCGACGCGCCATTGACGGGTTCGGTGAAAGACTCGGCCCAGCAAATCTGGCAAGCCGGTCTGGGCGCTTTCAACAAGGCTCAGGCCGAGGGATCCAAGGCATTTGAAGCCCTCGTCAAGGAAGGCGTGAGCCTGCAGCGCAAAACGCAATCCGCAGCCGAAGAGAAAATCTCGGAAGCCACCAGCAAAATGTCCAGCATGGCCAACGACATTACCTCCAAGGCGTCCGGCCAGTGGGACAAGCTGGAAAGTATTTTTGAAGATCGGGTGGCCAAGGTGCTCAACAAGCTGGGCGTGCCTTCCGCCATGGATGTCAACGCCCTGATCGCCCGCATTGACGAGCTGAACAAGAGCGTTAAAAAACTGTCGACCAAAGAGGATGCGCTCAAAGCCGCGGCAAAAACTGCCTCACAAACCACGCCCAAGGCTGCCTCTAAAGTCCCTGTCAAAAAAGCAGTCAAGACTGCGGCCAAACCGGCGCTCAAAGCCGTGTCAAAAACAGCGGCCGCACCTGCAAAAAAGCCAGCCGTCAAACGCGCACCCGCCCGTAAAACGGCAACCGTGGCGCTGGAGGCCACGCCGGATTAATGTCGTGCCACCTTGAGTGGCCTTGCTGCATCGCAACAACTTCTTTGGTGCATCCGCTCTACACTTTGCGCTTATGACGCGTCTGCCCACACGCCGACCCAAAATTGCCTTGGCCTTGTCGGGTGGCGGTCCCTTGGGTGCCATTTATGAAGTGGGGGCGCTGTGCGCGCTGCAAGAGTCGCTGAACGGCATCGACTTTACCCAGTTGCAACACTATGTGGGCGTCTCCGCGGGCGGCTTCATTGCGGCGGGACTGGCCAATGGCATCACGCCCCGGCAACTGTGTGCGTCCTTTATCGAAAACGACAACGAGCCCTCCGAGACCTTTGATCCCTCCTGGTTGCTAGCCCCGGCTTACGGTGAATTTGCGCGCCGGGCCATCCAGTTGCCGAGCTTGTTTGTCTCCGCCTTGTGGCATCTCTCGGCGGGGCGCCAGTCGTTCGTTCACGCACTGGAGCGCTTGGGCCCGGCCCTGCCCACCGGCCTGTTCTCCAACGAGCAGATTGATGTTGAGTTGGGCCGTTTGTTTTCACAAGCCGGGCGCACCAACGACTTCCGTCAGCTCAAGACCCAGCTGACGCTGGTGGCCACCAATCTGGACAGTGGCGAAGCCGTGCCCTTTGGCCGCCCCGGCTGGGACCATGTGCCGATCTCCAAAGCGGTGCAAGCCAGCTCCGCCCTGCCCGGCCTGTTTCCGCCGGTGGAAATTGAGGGCAGCTACTTTGTCGACGGCGCCTTGAAAAAAACCATGCACGCCTCCGTCGCCCTGGACCAGGGCATGGACCTGATGCTGTGCCTGAACCCGTTGGTGCCGTTTGATGCCACGGCATCGGCCGTCCCCGAAGTCATGCAGCGCGGTCTGTCGGCCGAGCAACACCATATCCCGCACATTGTGGATGGCGGTCTGCCAGCCGTGCTGAGCCAGACTTTCCGCTCCATGATTCATTCGCGCATGGTGCTGGGCATCAAACAATACGAGCGCAGCTACCCCAACACCGACATCATCCTGATTGAACCGGACCACAGCGACCCTGAGTTGTACCTGGCCAATACCTTCAGCTACGCCCAGCGTCGCCACCTGGCCGAACACGCCTACCAGCAAACACGCCAGATGCTGCGCTCGCGCAAAACTGGCCTGTCGGCCAAATTGTGGCGCCATGGCATCACCCTGCACCATGACGCGTTGGACGACCCCACGCGACACCTCTGTGCGCCCGCCAAGGCGCCCACCCAAGTCGGACAAGCGATTGCCACGCTGCAGGAAATCATGGTCGATCTGGGCCACATCGTCAATTCAGCGGCGCACAAGGAAAAAAACACATGGTAAAAAAAGCGCCCCGGCGCACCGCCGAACGGATTCTGGAAGTCACCCTCGATCTGTTCAATCGCTTTGGCGAACCCAATGTCTCCACCACCTTGATTTCCGCCGAACTGGGCATCAGCCCGGGCAACCTTTACTACCATTACCCGGCCAAAGACGAACTCATCAACTCGCTGTTTGACCGCTACGAACTGGCCCTGAATGAGCTGCTGAATGCCAGCGACGGCGTGCGCGACGTGGAGGACGCCTGGTTCTTTATGCACACGCTGTTTGAGCTGATCTGGCAGTACCGCTTTTTGTACCGCGACCTGAACGATCTGCTGAGCAAAAACCGGCGACTGGAAACCCATTTCCAGTCCGTCCTGAAAAACAAAACCCGTGCCGTGCGCGCCCTGCTGGACGGCATGAGCCGCACGGGCGCGGTGAGTATCGATTCACGCGAGGTCGAGGCCACCGCCACCAGCATGGTGGTGGTGCTGACCTACTGGCTAAGTTTTGAATATGTGCGCGACCCGCGCCGCGCCCTGGAGCCGGAAAACGCACAAGCCGCCCTGCTGCGGGGGGCGCAACATGTCTTGAACCTGCTGGTGCCCTATCTGGAACAGGGCCAGCGCCAACACCTGCTGAAATTGGTGGGCGCCTACAATATTGTTAACAATTAAAAAGTCAGGCAGAGGAGACAACAATGGCCAAATGGACCGCTTTTCCCTATGGGGGCGACTACGTATTTGATGCTGCCCGTGTCAAAAACAACTGGGCGCGACTGCATGCGGGCGACGCCGAGCCGCTGCCCCAAGACGACAAAGTACTGCAAGCGTGGGCCCTGTTCCACAGTGGCGAATTCCAGAAAGCCGTCGACATGGGCCTTCACATTGGCGGCGCCGGCCTGACCGTGGCCAACAAGTCTTCCTGCATCTACGCCACTTACCTTGAAAAAAAAGAACGCGCCCGCCTCGACCTGTACATGGAGGTCGCCCGCCGTGCCGAGCGCCAAACCCAGGACGACCCGGGCAACGTCAACGCCCATTACTGGCAAGCCTACGCCTTGGGCCGCTACAGCCAGGGCATCAGCGTCGCCAAGGCCTTGGCCCAGGGCTTGGGCACCAAGGTCAAGGAGTCGCTGGAAACCGTGATCCAACTGGAGCCCAAACACGCCGATGCCCACATGGCGCTGGGCGCGTTTCACGCCGAGGTCATCGACAAGGTCGGCTCGCTGATTGGCGGCATGACCTACGGGGCCAAGAAAGACACCGGCCTGCGGCTGCTCCAGGAAGCCCTCCAACTGAACTTTCAGTCGGCCATTGGCATGATCGAATACGCCAATGCCATGGTGATGCTCGACGGCGAGAAGATGATGAAAGAGGCGACCCGGCTGTACCAACTGGCAGCGGCAGCCAAGCCGATGGATGCGATGGAACGGCTGGATGTGGAAATGGCCAAGGTCGAGCTGGAAGATTGATTAATCTTTAAGCCTTATTGACCGCTAGCCCCCATAGAGCGGTCGTAAGCAGCTATTTTATTAATAGCAATTGGTTCATTCACCCCAAGGCAGCATCAGCGCCAGCAAAGTCAGCTTGGCGAATTCGGGTTCAAACTTTTCAATGATTTTTTGGGGGTCGGGGCACAGCGTGGCGTCGCTGATCACGCCAAACTGGACGCCCCCGCCGTAACTCAAAATGGAAACCCCCAGCCCCACCGTGCCGGACTGGGGAACCCAGACCAAATTTTGCTCCAGCGTCGCGCCGCAAAACTTGAGCTTTTCGCGCGGGCCCGGCACATTGGTCATGACGGCGGTGGTTTTCCGGGAAAACAAACTGAGCATGGCGTCTTGCGCCGGCTTGACCAGCAGCCCGGCGACCGCCAGCAGACCGAACGTCAGCAGCGGCTGCAGGCTGCCTTTCATCTCGCCCATGCGACGGCGCACTTCATACACCCGTTCTACCGGGTTCTCCAGACCCAGCGGCAAGACCACGGGCGCCAGGCCAAACCGGTTGCCCAGTTGGTAAGCCTCTTCGATCGGGCGCAGGTTCACCGGCACCATGGCCCGGATTTCTTTGCCGGCGGTTTCATCGCCCAAGGCGTTGAGGTAGCCGCCAATGGCGCCCGCCACGCAACTCAGCAACACATCGTTGATGGAGCAGTTCAAGGCCCGGCCAATGGCCTTCACTTCGTCCAGCGGAATCGGCTGGCACCACGCCACCCGCTTGGTCGTGCCGGGAATGCCTTTGAGCCGGGTCGGCGAGTCGTCGGCCATCAGGGCCAGCGCGCCCGCATCCCGCACCACCTGATAGGCCATCCGGGCCAGTTCGGCAGAACCGGTCACGCCTTTGCCGACCAGCTTCTCAAGGCCTTTTTTCGGCGCACGCAGCATCGCCAGGGCGCTGGCGGCCCCGTCTCCGACGGCATCAAGGGTATTCACCGCCACCTTCGTGAACGGGTTAAGCAGCGTGTCCGTGATCCAGGACCCGACACCGTCCAGCCCCTCCTGCGGCGAGGCTTTGGGCGGCGGTGGCCCCTCTCCACCGTCCACCATCGACTGCGTGACCACGATCAGGGCGATGCCATCGGCAATGCAATGGTGGATGCGCGCCATCAGCGCCGAGCCGCCCTGGTAATGCTCGACCAGATGAAACTGCCACAGCGGATGCTGCATGTCGAGCGGCTGCACGGCGAGCTCGCCCAAGCGGTCCTGCAAGGCCTGTTGTTCGTGCCCTTTTGAGGTAACAGGCAGCGTCTCACGCACCACATGGCGCTCGATATTGAAGTCGGTGTCGGTGACCCAGGTGGCGCCGGTGGTGTCCAGCTCGACCCGCTGGCCGAAGCGCGGGTATTGCAGCAGGCGCTCTTCAATGCGCTGGCTCACCGCCTGGTAACTGACACCCGGCTTGATGATCCACACGCCCAGGATCATCATCAAATTCATCGGGGAATCCATGCGCAGCCAAGCGGTATCGACCCGGCTCATGCGCTCGCGCGTCACCGCCGGCGTGCCGCTGGCCGCATCGGTCTTCTGACGCACGGGCTGTTGGATGGGCTTTTGAGCGGCTTTTTTGGCCGGGATTCGGGTCACCATATAGTCTCCAGAGCGACAAACAAGTGGCGCAAAGACAGTTCTTGAGGAAGTTTCCCTATTTTGGCGGCAAAACGGCCCGTAAGATACTGCGCAAATACCCCATGTGTGTGCGGTATCTCACCTTATCTGGAGAAAACCATGTCTGACCTGAAAACAAAATTTGAAGCTGCGGTGGCCGAGTCAAAAAACCTGAGCGAACGCCCCGACAACGCCACGCTGCTCAAAATTTATGCGCTGTACAAGCAAGCCAGCGTTGGCGACAACACCGACCCCAAGCCCGGCTTCAGCGACATGGTGGGGCGCGCCAAATGGGAGGCTTGGAATGGACTCAAAGGTACAACCAGCACCGACGCCATGCAGCAGTACATTGACCTGATTGAATCCTTGAGTTGAGTCACTGCGGCGGCGCCGGCTTGAGCAAATCGTCCAGATTTTTCACGATTTCAGTCTCGATCCGGGCTTTGAACGCGCCCAGCAAAAAGCCCAGCTTGGCGTTGAGTTCGAACTTGTTCTTGGTGACCGACAAGGTGCCCTGAACGCCGGAGCGTGTGAAACACACTTCATCCAACGCCTTGCCTTCCTCGTAGGTGCAGGTCATGCCGAATTCCTGTTCAGCCTGTTCGGCCCAGGAGAAAGCGATTTTTCGCGCCGCCGGCAGGCCGAGCGTGTGTTCACGCAGGATATGAAGATCAGCCACTTAACTTCTCCGTTGAAATTTGCTTCAGGGCCCGGGCCCGCTCCGTGGCCGGCAGGTGCGCCAGCCGCCTGACCGCATCATAAAACCGTCGCCAGTCTTGCCCTTCGCTGGCAAACAAGGCCTCGAAAGCGGGCACCCCTTCGTCATAGGCGGCCTGGGCGCCAAACGCGGCATTGTTAGCCCCGGCGACCCAGGCGTCATAGCCGCTGTAGCCACCCCAGCTGACTTTGAGCCGCGCATAGTCTTCCCGGAAGTTCTTCATTGCTATTATTTTCATAGCAACTCGCGCAGACAGATCGGGGGCTAGAGGCTCATTTTCCTTGTAAATCGCAGCCAACCGGGTGCGCGTGGCCTGCGTCAGCGCCCGAAACTGGCGCCGCCGGGCGTCGAACGTGGCGTACTCTTTTTGCGCCGCCGCCGAGCCCTGCGTGGCGAGCCAGCGCGCGCCGCCCAGCCGCTCCACCGCCGTGGCAAAAGACTCGTTGAACAGGGTGTCGTCTTTGACATACAGCACCTGATGCGCCAGCTCATGAAAAATCATGCGCGCCAACTCGCCTTCCGGGTAGTGGATGAAGGTATTGAGCAGCGGGTCGCCGCCCAGCCAATTCAGCCAGCCCAGCGTGGAGTAGGCCGGCACGCCGTAGACGCTGACTTCCAGTCCCTCCTGGGCCAGCAGCTGCGCCTGTTCGTGCGCCTCGGCTTCATTGAAATAACCGCGGTAACCAACACAGCCGGTCACCGGAAAACACCAGGTTTTGAGGGTCAGCGAAAACTCGGGCGCCGCCACCACATTCCAGACGACGGCGCGGCGCTGCAGATCGGCGTAGCGCTGGTAGCTGGCGTTGTCGGGCAACTGAAGCTCGGTCACGGCAAAGCGGCGAATGCGCTGGGCCAGTTCAAGGCGTTGCTTCAAGGCCGGGGCAACCTGCTCATCGGCCAGCCACTGCGCCACCGGTCGGGACGCCTGCATCATGTGCAGGTGACCGCCAACGGATTGCAGGTAATAACGGGTGTCGGCGCACGCGGTGAGCAAGAAGGACAGGATCAGGCCGACAAAAATTTGGGCAGTGCGCATCGAGTCGCAGTTTACGATGTAGCCCTATGCTCTACAAATTCAAATCCAAATCCACCGGTGATGTCATCATGCTGCAGCCCAATGGACAGCGTGTACTGGAGATCATCGGCAAAGACACCCAGACCGGCACGGGCATCATCCTGCCCGACCAGATGCCGGCGGCGATTGCAGCGCTGGAAGCCGCCATTGCCAAAGAGGAAGCCGATCGAGCGGCGGCCGTGGCGGATGCGCAAGCCCGCAAGGAGCCTCCACCCCATTTGGAGGCCGTCTCACTGCGCCAGCGCGCCCTGCCCTTTATCGAGATGCTGCGCCGCTGCCAGAAAGACGGCCACGAGGTCGTCTGGGGGGTGTAATCAGTCGGCGAACTTGCCCGCCGCTTCGATCAGCGGCTTGAACTTGGCAATTTCAGCCGCGACGAACGCCTTGTGGCCGGCCGGCTCCATGCGTTGGTCCGTCACGACAATGGCGCCCAGCGCTTCCTGCTTCCTGATGAATTCCGGGTTTTTCAACGCCAGCTTCAAGGCCTCATTGAGTTGCTTGAGCACCGGCGCTGGGGTGCCCTTGGGCGCATACAGGCCGTGCCAGATCGTCAGCGAGAAACCCTTCAGACCCACCTCCTGCAGCGACGGGTAGTCCTTGAGCAAGGGCGGACTGGCAAGCCGCCCGGCCGTGGTCACCGCAAAGGCCTTGACGCGGCCCGACTCAATCTGGGCCGTGGTGTTGGTGGTCTGGTCGCACATCACATCGACCTGCCCCGCCACCAGGGCGGTCATGGCCGGCGCCGTGCCGCCAAACGGGATGGTGGTCATGGCTTCTTTGGCGTTGATGGCCGACTGCCACATGAGGCCGCACAGGTGCGAAGCCGAGCCCAGACCGGCGTGCGCAATATTGAGCTTGCCGCCGTTGGCCCGGATGTAATTTTCAAAATCACGGTAGTTCGTGGCCGGCAGCTGCGGCTTGCCGATCAGGGTCATCGGCACGTCGTTGACAATGCCCAGGTACTCAAAGTCTTCCAGTGGTCTGAATTGCAGCTTGCGGTACAGGCTCACCGTGGAGGCCATGCCGATGTGCCAGAGCAGCAGCGTGTGGCCATCCGGATTGGCCTTGGCCACCTTGGTCGCGCCAATCGTGCCACCGGCACCATTGACGTTTTCAATCACAAAGTGCCCACCCGGCAGTGTCTTGCGCAAGGCGACGGCCAGATCACGCGCCACCCGGTCGGTGGGGCCCCCGGCGGCAAAGGGCACCACGATGGCAATCGGCTTGCTGCCGGGGTACCCCTGGGCGTTGGCCCACAACCCAATCACAGCGGCGGCCAGCACCAGTAAACGTTTCACGACAGCACTCCTATTGAATCCGTGCCGCGCGACTATAAATCACTTGTAACTGCGGGCATCCTCAATCACCTTGCCATCATTGGGCAGGCTGCCAGGCAAGACCAGTTCCACCTGACCGCGCAACTTGGTGACGTCACGGATGGCATCGCCGATTTTGACCGCCAGCGCATCGGGGCCACCGCAGGCAGTCTCGACCTTGAGCGTCATGATGTCATTGGCCATCTCGCCGGTCACTACCAACCGGGCCCGCGCGACTTCGGGAAAGCGGCGGATGATGTCGGCGACCTGGCCGGGGTGCACAAACATGCCGCGGATTTTGGTGGTCTGGTCGGCGCGCCCCATCCAGCCCTTGATGCGGCTGTTGGTGCGCCCGGTCGGGCAGGGCCCGCTCAGCAGCGCCGACAGATCGCCGGTGCCAAAACGAATCAAGGGATAGTCGGGGTTCAGCGTCGTCACCACGACCTCGCCCACTTCACCGGGGGCGACCGGGTCGCCGGTGCCGGGCCGCACGATCTCGACGATCACGCCTTCATCAATCACCAGGCCGTCACGCGCTTGCGTCTCGTAGGCGATCGAGCCCAGGTCGGCCGTGGCATAGCACTGGTACCCCGTGATACCGCGCTCGGCAAACCAGTCGCGCAAGGACGGCGGAAAGGCTTCGCCGCCAAACATGGCTTTCTTCACGCTGGGCAAGGCCACACCCATCTCCTGCGCCTTGTCCACAATGATTTTCAGAAAGCTCGGCGTGCCAATATAGCCCGCCGGCTGCAACTCGGCCATGGTCTGCACCTGTTGCTCGGTCTGCCCGGTGCCGCCCGGAAACACGGTGCAGCCCAGCGCGTGGGCGCCCGACTCCATCATCGAACCCGCCGGCACAAAGTGGTAGCTGAAGCAGTTGTGAATCAGCTCGCCGGGCCGAAAGCCGGCCGCGAACATGGCGCGGGACATGCGCCAATAGTTTCTGGCGGCGCCTTCCGGCTCATAGATCGGGCCGGGGCTGGAAAAAATGCGTGGCATGTGGGCACCCAGGCCCACCGCGCTGAAGCCGCCAAACACATCGCCCCCGGCGCTGCGGGTGGCCTGCTGGCGCTCCAGCAGTTCATGCTTGCGGATCACCGGCAGTCCGGCCAGCGCCTGCCGACTGCTCACCGCCGCCGGGTTGACGTCTTTCAGGATCTCGGCAAAGGCCGCCGATGATTTTTTGGCATGGGCCACCTGGCCTGGCAAGGCCGCCATCAGCGCCGCTTCGCGCGCCGTGGTGTCGCGCGTTTCCAGCGCATCGTAATGTTCAGTCATGGTTTTTCCTGTGAGGCCCCAGGTCAGACAGGGCCGAAGCGGGTGTTGAATTTTTTAGGCCAACCAGCGCTTGCGGCGCTTGTAACTCTTCACATCCTTGAAGCTCTTGCGTTCGCCGCCGCCCACGCCCAGGTAGAACTCCTTGACGTCTTCGTTGTTGGCCAGATCGCTGGCGGCACCGTCCATCACCACGCGGCCGGACTCCATGATGTAGCCGTAGTCGGCGTACTTCAGGGCCATGTTGGTGTTCTGCTCGGCCAGCAAAAAGGTGACTTTTTCCTTGTGGTTGAGGTCTTTCACAATCTCAAACACTTCCTCCACAATCTGCGGCGCCAGCCCCATGGACGGTTCGTCCAGCAGCACCATGCTGGGGTTGGCCATCAAGGCGCGGCCAATGGCGCACATCTGCTGCTCACCACCCGAGGTGTAGGCCGCTTGGCTAGTGCGCCGGGTTTTGAGGCGCGGGAAGTAGTTGTAGACCTTCTCCAGATTACGCGCAATCTCGCCTTTGTCCTTGCGGGTGTAGCCGCCGGTCAGCAGGTTTTCTTCGATCGTCAGGTGGGCAAAACAGTGGCGCCCCTCCATCACCTGCACCACGCCGCGCTGCACCAGATCCGCCGGCGACAGGTTCTCGATGCGCTCGCCGCGCAGCTCGATCGAGCCCTTGGTCACTTCGCCACGCTCACCCTTGAGCAGGTTGGAGATGGCGCGCAAGGTGGTGGTCTTGCCCGCGCCGTTGCCGCCCAGAATGGCCACAATCTTGCCTTCCGGCACGCAGAGGGAAACGCCCTTCAGCACCAGAATGACGTGGTTGTAAATGACCTCGATGCCATTCACGTTGAGAACGATGTTTTTGGAGTCCATATAGCCTTGCCTTTACCAATCGGCAGCACTGCGCGCAATGCTGTCGATTGAACTGTCATTGCGGACTTGCGCCCGCAATGACACATCCATTAGGACTGGCAGTCCGCCGGGGCGCGCCGGCTCATCTTCTTGTCGGCCAGATATTTATCCGCACCGGCCTTGACCATGGGCTTGAGAATTTGCTCGTCAGCCTGGTACCAATCGGCACCTATGTTCCACTTGCTGCCGTCCCAGGTTTGCACACGCGCCCAGGTCGAACCCATGTGATCCTGACAAGAGGTGCTGAGCGGCCGCATGACGCCGGAAAAGCCCAAGGAATCCAGCTTTTTCTGGTCCAGCGCCAGGTTCTCCAGGCCCCAGCGCACTTGCTCGCCGGTCATGACCTTGCCCTTGCCAAAACGCTCCTGCGCGCGACGCACCGCCTCGACGCTCAGCATCTGGATGATGACGCCCCGGGTGTACAACACCGAACCGACTTCGTCTTTCGGTCCCGTGCCCTGGCCCTTGGCATGCACGTTCTTCAGGATGTCCTGGATCACCTTGGGTTGTTGACCCGAAGTGTTCAATGCCAGCGCGTGATAACCCTTGGCGCCATCACCCACGTCCTTCACATCCGGCTCAGCACCGGCCCACCACACGCCATACATCTTGTCGCGGGGATAACCGGTGGCCTGTGCTTCTTTCAGCGCGGTGGAATTCATCACCCCCCAGCCCCACAGCAGCACATAGTCCGGCTTGCTTTGGCGTACCTGCAGCCAGGTGGCTTTTTGCTCCACGCCCGGCGCGGTCACCGGCAGCAACTGCAGGTCAAAGCCGAGCATCTTGGCGCGCTCCTGCAGCACCGGAATGGGTTCCTTGCCGAACGGGCTGTCGTGGTAGACCAGCGAGATCTTTTTACCCTTGAGCTTGTCGAGGCCACCCAGGCTCTTGCCGATGTGCTGAATCAGGATGTCAGCCCCGGTCCAGTAGCTGCCCATGAGGGGAAAGTTCCACTTGAACGCGGTGCCGTCCTGCGCCACCGACAGACCATAGCCGAGGGTAATCAGCGGGATTTTGTCAACGGGTGCTTTCTCGGTCAGCGCGAACGTGATGCCGGTCGCTTGCGGGTCAAACAACGCGACACCGGGCTTGCTTTTCAGACGCTCGTAGCACTCGACACCACGGTCGGTGGCGTAGCCGGTTTCACATTCCTCGAAGGTGAGCTTGACGCCATTGACGCCGCCATCGCGGGCATTGATCATCTTGATGTAATCCTGCTTGCCGTTGGCCCAAGGCACGCCATTGGGCGCGTAAGGACCGGTGCGGTAGGACAGCAGCGGGAAGAACTGCTCCTTGGCTTGCGCGAAGGCGTTGCTTGTCACCAAGACAGAGGCGCTAGCAGCCACCAGGGCGCTGGCGAGTACGAGTTTACGAAGCTTCATTGGTCTCTCCTGTTATTGAATATGGAAGCACTGGGAACACGAAACACAAAGCGAAAAATAAGGGCACTGAATCAATGCGGGAACGGCCACAAACGCAGTTTTTGTTTGGAGATTGCCCACAACTTGGCCAAACCATGCGGCTCCACAATCAGGAACCAGACAATCAGACCGCCAAACACCATCAGCTCCGCATGCGAAACGCCGGCGGTCGAAATTTCAATCCCGATCACGCTGGCCAGCACCGGCAAGAACTGACTCAGAAAAATAGGCAAGAGCACAATGAACGCGGCACCAAAGAAGCTGCCCATGATGGAGCCCATGCCGCCAATAATCACCATGAACAAAAGCTTGAACGACTGGTCGACCGAGAACGCGGCCGGCTCCCAGGCCCCCAGGTAAATGAAGGCCCACAAGGCGCCGGCGATACCGACGATGAAGGAGCTGACGGCAAAGGCGGTGAGCTTGGCGTACATCGGCCGGATGCCGATCACAGCGGCGGCGACGTCCATGTCGCGAATCGCCATCCACTCCCGCCCCACCGCGCCGCGCACCAGGTTTTTGGCCAGCAAGGCAATGATCGCCAGCAAGGAGAGGCAGAACAGGTATTTGGCAAGTGGGCTTTCCAGCGACAGCCCGAACACTTGCAGGTTGGAGACCGACACTGAACCGGAGGACGAGTTGTTGGTGAACCATTGGATGCGCAGGAACATCCAGTCGGAAAAGAACTGCGCCGCCAGCGTGGCCACCGCCAGGTACAAGCCTTTGACACGCAAGCTGGGCAGACCGAACAAAATGCCGAACAGCATGGCACAGACCCCGCCCAGAATCAGCGCCACCAGCAAGGGCATGCCGTCGACGCGGACAAAAAAGTTGTAGGCGGCATACGCCCCCACCGCCATGAAAGCACCGGAGCCCAACGAAATCTGACCGCAGTAACCCACCAGAATGTTGACACCGATGGCCGCCAGCGAAAAGATCAAAAAGGGAATCAGGATGGCGCGAAAGGTGTAGTCGCTGGCCATGAGGGGCACCGCCAAAAAGGCGATGGCCAGCAACACGAACAGCGCCACGCGGTCTTGCGCAATCGGCAAGATCTGCTGATCCGCGCGGTAGCTTGTTTTGAATTGACCGTTTTCTCTGTAAAACATGTTTTTCTTTCAGACGCGATCAATGATTTTTTCGCCAAACAAACCCTGCGGCCGAATCAGCAGGAAGCCCAGCGCCAGCACATAGGCAAACCAGATCTCGATACCGCCGCCGACATAAGGGCCCAAGAAGACCTCGGACAATTTCTCGCCAACCCCGATGATCAACCCGCCCACGATGGCGCCGGGCACCGAGGTCAAGCCACCCAAAATAACCACTGGCAGAGCGCGCATGGCGACCGTGGTGAGCGAAAACTGCACCCCTAGCTTGCTGCCCCAGATCACGCCCGCCACCAAGGCCACGACACCAGCGACGCACCACACGATGACCCAGATGCGGTTGAGTGGAATGCCAATACTTTGGGCCGCCTGGTGGTCATCGGCCACCGCGCGCAAGGCACGACCGGTCGCGGTTTTCTGGAAGAACACGCTGAGCAGGCCCACCAGCGCGGCGGCAATCAGGGCGGCGTAAAAATCTTCCTTGTTGATCATGATGCCGCCTTCAAAGGCGCTCTCCAGAATCATGACCGGGTCTTTCGGCATGCCAATGTCGATCTTGTAAATGCTGCTGCCAAAGATGCTCTGTCCGAGACCTTCCATGAAGTAGGCAATGCCCAGGGTGGCCATCAGCAAGGTGGTGCCCTCCTGGTTGACCAGATGGCGCAGCACCAGGTTTTCAATAACCCAGGCCACGACAAACATCACTACCGCCGCCCCGACAAAGGCAATCATGTTGGCGGCGATCGGGTTGGTGATGCCGGTGTAAAGCGGCACCCACTCGGAAAAACGGGCCATCGCCAGCGCGGCAAACAGCACCATGGCGCCCTGCGCAAAATTGAACACACCGGACGCCTTGTAGATCAGCACAAAGCCCAGCGCCACCAGCGAATACAGCATGCCGGCCATCAGGCCGCCCAGCAGTGTTTCAAGAAAAAATGCCATCTCGATTACCTTTAATGTGAGGTGCCCAGATAGGCGCTGATCACTTCTTCGTTGTTGCGTACTTCGTCCGGCGTGCCGTCGCCGATTTTTTTGCCGTAATCCAGCACCACCACGCGGTCGGAAATATCCATCACCACGCCCATGTCATGTTCGATCAGCACGACGGTGGTACCGAACTCCTGGTTCACGTCCAGCACAAAGCGGCACATGTCCTGCTTCTCTTCGACATTCATGCCGGCCATCGGTTCGTCCAGCAGCAGCACCTGCGGCTCCATGGCCAGGGCGCGTCCCAGATCAACCCGCTTCTGCAGGCCGTAGGGCAGCTGGCCAACCGGGGTTTTGCGGTAGGCCTGGATTTCCAGGAAGTCGATGATGTGTTCCACCTTTTCGCGGTGCAGCTCTTCTTCGCGCTGGGCCGGCCCGATACGCAATGCCTGCCACAGCAGATTGCTTTTGATCTTGAGATTGCGGCCCGTCATGATGTTGTCGATGACGCTCATGCCCTTGAACAACGCCAGATTCTGGAAGGTGCGGCCGATGCCCATCACCGCCACCTGGTGGCTGTCCATGTGGCTGAAGGTTTTGCCGCGGAAAGTGATGGAGCCCTGCTGCGGCGTGTAGACACCGTTGATGCAGTTCAACATGGAACTCTTGCCGGCGCCATTCGGCCCGATGATGGCGCGCACTTCATGCTCGCGCACATTGAACGAGATGTCGGTCAGCGCCTTGACGCCACCGAAACTGAGCGAGATGTTTTTGACGTCAAGAATGACGTCGCCAATTTTTTTAGTCATGCTGCTGCCTTTACGGGGGCAAAGGTCTTTGCGTCGTCGATTCTGAGCGTGGCACTGACGCTGCCGGTGCGGCCATCCTCAAACTTGACCTGGGTTTCGATGAACTGAGAGGTGCGCCCTTCGTACAGGGCATCGACCAGCGCCTTGTATTTTTCCGCGATGAAACCGCGACGAACCTTGTTGGTGCGGGTCAGCTCGCCATCGTCGGCATCCAGCTCTTTGTGCAGCACCAGGAAGCGGCTCACTTGCGAACCGGCCAGCAAGGTGTCCACACTCAGATCGGCATTCACTTGCTCGATGCACTCTTTGATGAGCTGGTAGACCTCGGGTTTTTGCGCCAGATCGGAGTAGCCGGCATACGGCAGGTTGCGGCGTTCGGCCCAGTTGCCGACCGCATCAAAATCGATGTTGACCATGACGCACACTTGGGCGCGGCCATCGCCATAAGCCACCACTTCCTTGATGTGCGAGAAAAACTTGAGTTTGTTCTCGACGTACTTGGGCGCAAACATGGCACCGTCATTGGCGCCGCCCTTGATGCGGCCCACGTCTTTGACGCGGTCGATGATCTTGAGGTGACCGTGCGCATCCAGAAAACCGGCGTCACTGGTGTGGTACCAGCCGTCCGCCGTCAGCACCTCGGCAGTGGCGGCCGGGTTTTTGTAGTATTCCTTGAACAAGCCAGGTGACTTGACCAGAATCTCGCCGTTGTCGGCCAGCTTGATTTCCACGCCAGAACAAGGAACGCCCACGGTGTCAGCACGCGCCTCGTGGTCCGGCTGCAGGCACACAAACACGGCGGTCTCGGTCGAGCCATACAGCTGCTTCAGGTTGATGCCAATGGAGCGGTAAAAGGTGAACAGGTCGGGGCCAATGGCTTCACCGGCGGTGTAGGCCACCCGTACGCGGCTCATGCCCAGACTGTTGCGCAGGGGACCGTACACCAGCACATTGCCCAGCGCATACAACAGGCCATCCATGAACGAGACCGGCTGACCGTCCATCTTGATCGGGCCCACCCGCTTTGCCACGCGCATGAAGTAATGGAACATGCGGCGTTTGATGGCACCGGCATCTTCCATGCGGATCATCACGCTGGTGAGCAGTCCTTCAAACACCCGGGGCGGCGCAAAGTAATAGGTGGGGCCGATTTCCTTCAGGTCGATGGTGACGGTCGCCGCCGATTCGGGGCAGTTCACCACGTAGCCACAGGCCAGCCATTGCGCATAGCTGAAAATATTCTGCCCAATCCAGGCCGGCGGCAAGTAGGCCAGCACTTCTTCCTTGTGGGTCAATTTGTCAAAGTCAGCGCCGGCCTTGGCCCGGTTCAGCAGCGAGTTGTGCGTGTGCACGACACCCTTGGGGTTGCCGGTGGTGCCCGAGGTGAAAAACATGGCGCCCACATCGTCGGGCTTGACCTTGCTCACCTCGGCTTGGAAAAAATCAGGGTGCAGGGCGGCAAAGACCTTGCCGGCGGCGACCAATTCATCGACCGAAGCCAGGCCCGGCTCGTCGTAATTGCGCAGGCCGCGTGGATCGTCAAAGTAGATACTGGAGAGCTGCGGGCACTTGTCGCGAATTTCCAGCAGCTTGTCGACCTGCTCCTGGTCTTCGGCAAAAGCAAACCGCACTTCCGCGTCATTGATGGGAAACACACACTCCAGCGCGGCGGCGTCCTGGTACAGGGGAATGGGCACTGCACCGAGCGACTGCGCCGCCAGCATGGTGGCATACAGGCGCGGGCGGTTCGCCCCCACCACGATCATGTGCTCACCCCGGCGCAGGCCCGCCTGATGCAGGCCGCACGCCAACTGCGCCACCAGCGTGGCCAGGTCAGCCCACGACAGCGCCTGCCAGATGCCATACTCTTTTTCGCGCATGGCAGGTTCTGTCGGCCGCTGGGCGGCGTGATCTAAAAGAAGTCGAGGGAAAGTGGTCTGCATCCCGGTACCTTGTCTTCAAATGGGAGCAACCTCGGCGTCTGCCGTCGGGTTGCTGGAATGAGTTGAATGATAGACACTCGTTTGACGTCAAGTTGTCATTTGGACGACAATTAGCACTTATCTCGGTAGGTGTTTTCCCTTCACTTTCCGCCAACTTACGCCGCACCGCACGCCCAACCGCTTCATGAGCTCCGATGCTTCGCTCTTTCTACGCCGCCGCCCCTTGACCGAGGCGGAACTCGGCACGATTCCGTGGATGCACCTGCTGGCACCCACCGAGCGCCAGCGCGCCGTGGATGACCTGAAAATCACCGACGCCAACCCGGGCGAATACCTGTGCCGCACCGGTCGCCCCGTCACCTACTGGTTTGGCGTGGTGGACGGCCTGCTCAAGATGAGCGCCGACAATGCGGAAGGCCAGACCATGACCTTTACCGGCGTGCCGCCCGGCGGCTGGTTTGGCGAGGGCACGGCCCTGAAGCGCGAAACCTACCGCTACAACATTCAGGCCTTGCGCAAAAGCATGGTCGCCGGCCTGCACGTCGACACCTTCCACTGGCTGCTGGACCACTCGATTGGCTTCAACCGCTTCGTGATGAACCAGCTCAACGAACGACTCGGCCAGTTCATTGCCGCGCGCGAAATTGACCGCATGAACAACCCCGACTTGCGGGTGGCACGCAGTTTGGCCTCGTTGTTCAACCCCGTGCTGTACCCCGGCGTGGGCGCCGTGCTGCGCATCACCCAGCAGGAACTGGCGTATCTGGTGGGCCTGTCGCGCCAACGCGTGAACGAGGCCTTGACGGCACTGGCCGAGCAAGGCTGCATCCGGGTCGAATATGGCGGTCTGCGGGTGTTGAACCTGCAGGCCTTGCGCTCCCAGATATTTTTATAATAAATCAGCCTCTAGCCCCCGTAGAATATGCGCAAGCAGCTACTAAATATATAGCAAAATGACCGACTCTAAAACACCCCCCACATTTCGCCGCGCCGCCGCCCCGCTTGGTCGCGCCCCCGCCTCGGCGTCGAGTGCCACTGTGCCCGGTGGCACCCTGCGCCTGAACAAGCGCATGGCCGAACTCGGGCTGGCCTCGCGCCGCGAAGCTGACGACTGGATTGGCCGCGGCTGGGTCAAGGTCAACGGCGAGGTCGCCACCATGGGCATGCAGGTGCTGCCGGATGTGCGCATTGAAATCAACAAGCAGGCGCAGGGCCAGCAGGCCAACCAGGTGACGATTTTGCTCAACAAGCCCATGGGCATCGTGAGCGGCCAGGCCGAAGACGGCCACCTGCCGGCCATCACCCTGATCCAGCCACAAAACCGCTGGGTCGAAGACAACGCCCGTTTCTTCTTTCACCCCAAACAGCTGCAAAGCCTGGTGCCGGCCGGCCGGCTGGACATTGATTCGATCGGTCTGCTGGTGCTGACGCAAGACGGCCGGGTGGCGCGCCAGCTGATTGGCGAAGAGTCGGTGATGGAGAAAGAATATCTGGTGCGGGTGAGCTACATCGGCTTTGCCGAGCCCGATGGCCAACCGGACCGGCTGTTGCAGATCAACGAGGGCGACCCCGTGACCACCAACGTGCAGGCCATGTTTCCGCCCGCCGGTCTGACGAAGTTGCGCCACGGTCTGAGCCTGGACGGCCAGGCGCTGAAACCGGCCAAGGTGACGTGGCAAAACCCGGAACAACTGCGCGTGGTGCTGACCGAAGGCAAGAAGCGCCAGATTCGCCGCATGTGCGAACTGGTCGGGCTGAAAGTAGTGGGCCTGAAGCGCGTGCGCATCGGCAACGTGATGCTGGGCAACCTGCCCGTGGGCCAATGGCGCTATCTGGCGCCGCACGAGCGGTTCTAGCCTAAGCGCCGGACTTGGGGTCGGCCGGCTTGGGCTGTGTCGACACCTCAGGCAGGTCGAAATGAATTTCGGTGTCCCTGTCAACCGATCGTCTGGCACCCGCACCCGGCACGCCAGCCGGGTGATCCTCGAACATCAGCAGGGGAATGTCGACATCCACGACCGACAACGGAGCGGCTGCCGGACTGTCAGCCGCTGATTCCGACAAGTCCAGATCCAGTTCGTGCGTATGCGGGTTCGCCACCGCGGACAAATCAGCAAAGTTAACGGGCGCGCTGGCTTGGGTTGCGGCGCTTGCCGAAGCGTCAGCCTTGGGTTGATCGCCCGCCAGAGGGTGAACCAGCAGACCACTCTGCGCCATGCCGTGCAGCAACAGCAGATCACGAAATGCAGCCAAATCAAAAGATGACTGCCGGGCCTCCCGCGGATCGTGAAAAATGCAGGCTTCAATGACTTCCAGCACCTTGGGGGTCGCCCACAGTGCGGTGATGCGGGACAAGACGTCTGGGTAGGATTCCAGGCCCTTGCCTTCCTCCTTGAAAAACACAAACTCCGGCACTTGCCCGTTAAACAACAGATTGAAGTCCGCACGCACTTGCTGAAACTCAGTTTTGAGACTGAGTGAATGAAATATGCTGAGCAAATCCAGGTAAACGAATGGATTCGACTCGTCACTTTCCTCGATTTGCTTCTTGAGAATTCGCACCGCCCGTTCGGTTTGTCCGAGTGAAACAAAAAAATCCGCCTGCTGCCGAATATCCAGCAACGCCTCGGAGTTAAGGCTGCACACGGGCTTGGCTTGCGCCGCCGGCGCCGGCGCCGGCGCGGGCGCGGGCGTCGACAGTGACGGCCGCGGGCGGCTCTCACTGGCTTGCGCATCGGACTGCATCAGGTTATCAAAAATGGAATCACTCATCTCCATCAGGTTGACACCCGACTCAGATTCGGGTCCGTCGTCCTTGAGCGAAGCGGACAAGGCCGGTTGCGAGGTCTTTTTTGATACCGATTCTTCGTCCGTGTGGGGGGGCAAGGTTTCTGGTGAAGGTTCAGTTGGCACCGATGCGGGCGTCGCGATGGCGCCGTTCCACCAAGCGTCGCCATCTGCGGGAACACGACGCTGGCGATGCCAGAGAAAAGCCACGGCCGCCAGGCAGGCCAGCACCAGGGCAATCAAGCCGTAAAGCAATCCACCGGGAAGTCGCTCCGACTCAGCCTTTTGCAGGCGGGCTTTCAAGTCGACGAGACTGGCTTCATTCTTTGCGGCCAAGGCCAGCCCCGCTTTGACGGCCACTTCCAGCGACTGGATTTTTTGCATGTTGCGCAAAGCGTCTTCCGGCGCGTCGAACGTCATGAAAGAGTCTAAATTGGCGACCCGGTCAGAGAGCAGTTCCAGAGGGTCCAGCTTCAATCGGGACTGGCCAGTGGGTCGCCCCGTCGGGGTTTTAACTTCGGTCGGCGCCCGCTTGGGCGCGACAACCGCGGTCTTCCCCTCAACTCGTTTGTTGACGGTTTCCGGGCGCGTCGCGGGCCGGGGCTCCCGCACTGTTTTTGCTTTAGGGGTTGGCTCAGCCTGGGGCGCACCGGACGATGCATCGGCAGATGCAGAAGTGGCGGGAATCGAGCCCGTGCGCGCCGGCGGCAGCACAGCCAAGGGCGTCAAACGTGCCGCGGGTGCAGCGACTTCGCTTGGAAAATCGGCCAGCAGGACATAGCGGCGGGTTGTTTTCTGTCCGCACCCAGTTCGCAAATAAACGGTGACCACCGGTTCGTCAACAACCGCTGAGGACATGATCCGCACATTGGCCGTCTGGGGCTGTCCCGTTGCTTCGACGACCACCCGCACGCGACGGGTGTCCTGACGCGTATCGGCATGGAACACTTCGGCATCGAAACACAGGGATGCGGCATCCTCGCCCGCGTCCATCTGAACCGGCACCACCATGTCCAAGGGCTTACCCAGCAGTGCGGCACCCCGAATACGACCCAGCGTGAGCGCCTCACTACTGAAAGCAACGCAAAGCAACGCAACCCCAACAATATTGGCTCTATGTTCCAAGACGGACTTCCTGAGTAATCATTTTTATTTCACGCCGAATCGGCAACTTGCGGGTGAAAACAACAGTGTCCACAGACAAAACCCAGCGCGTAACAACCGAAAAAACCATAGCGCACCCCGTACGGGCAGACGCGTCATGCACAACAGCATGACACTGGATCTTATTGAATATAGGCTCACCGTTCCCCCTGCATACTGAGCGAGTCTACCTATTGTCAGTAACCATTTGCGACAAACATACCCAGGGCGCTTGTGATGCAGCCGCTTCACCACCCCAAAAGCGGTAAGCCAGCCCTCACGCCAGCCTCAGCGAGGCCCCTTGTGCAGGCCTTGGCAGACGGAAAGTAGACGCAGGAAGCCGGTGGCAGCCTGCGAATAAGCGATCAGGCTTGTGCGATGTTGAATAGCACAAACAGGGTAAAAATGCACGGCAGCCGACTCTACCGCGGCAACCGATTGCGCCCCACAATGAACCGTGTGTTGCGATTTTTCATCCGGCGCACGCGCTTTCATGGCCAAACCCGTATCCAAAGGCACACTCAAACATCTGCGCGCCTCCGACCTTCGGGGGCTTGCCCTGCTGGCGACGCAGGCCACGGCGGGCGTGACCCGCATCGCCGAAGGTGTGCACCAATCGGTGTGGCGCACCCTGGGCGCGCCCGATGGTGAAACGCCAGGACAAACGCGCGGCCTCACCGGTCTGATTTACAAGAGCGTTCATGGCGTGACGCAGTTGCTGGGCAAAGGGGTAGACACCGTACTGACCAAGCTGCAACCCCTGCTTGAATCGGCGGAAGACGCCGCACCCGGAACGCCGCAGCGCGAAGCGGTGCTTGCCGCACTTAACGGCGTGATGGGGGACCGTCTGGCCGCCAGTCACAATCCGCTCGCAACCCCCATGACTCTGCGCTATCAGGGCGTCGCGCTGAACTGGCAGGCCCTGCCAGCCATGCCCGAAGCCACGGGCAAGGTCTTGCTGTTGATTCATGGCTTGTGCATGAACGACCTGCAGTGGCACGCGCAGCGCAACAGTCCGAAAGGCAAAAAAGGACGCGTGCTGGACCACGGCGAGTCACTCGCCACCGCCCTGGGCTACACCCCGGTCTATCTGCGCTACAACTCGGGCTTGCACACCTCGCAAAACGGGCACGAACTCTCCGCGCTGCTGGAACAACTGGCCACTCATTGGCCAAGACCGATTGAAGAACTTACCGTCGTGGCCCACAGCATGGGGGGCTTGCTGATCCGCAGTGCCGTGTATTACGCCCAACAAGAAGCCCTGCACTGGCCGCAGCACCTGAAAAACATCGTGTTTCTGGGCACCCCGCACCATGGCGCCCCACTGGAGCGGGCCGGCAACTGGGTTGACGTCATTCTGGGGAGCTCGCACTACACCGCGCCTTTTGCCAGAATTGGTCACCTGCGCAGCGCGGGCATCACTGACCTGCGCTATGGTCATGTGCTGGATACCGACTGGCAGGGTCATGACCGCTTTCACCGCAAACCCGATAACCGCCAACCGGTGCCCTTGCCTGAAGGCGTGGCCTGTTACACCGTGGCCGCGACCAGAGCGACCCAACGCAGCACCTTGATTAACCGCCAGTTGGAAGATATTGTTGGAGACGGTCTGGTACCGCTGCACAGCGCACTGGGCCAGCACGACGACCCACGGCGAAACCTGGCATTCGAAAAAGCATCGCAATGGATTGCCTATCGAACGAACCACCTGGCGTTGCTGAGCAATCCCGCGGTGACACGGCAGCTGCTGCGGTGGCTGTCGCCTGGGCCGGACAGAGGCGGCAGCACGTTGGCGCCTTGACGTCACAAACCACACAAAGTGCAAAATAAACGTGTCATTTACGGCTTGCGCTCGATGAACGCCTGACAAAATTTGCCGAGGTTCAGAAAGTTTGCGATAATCGCAGGTTCCCCCGATTGTGTCGTGGGAGATATGACAGCGGCTTACGCACTTATATCGGTGGCAGGCCGTCACTGAGCCCTTTAGGATTTCCAAAATGAAACGCACTTACCAACCCTCCAAGATCAAACGCGCCCGCACTCACGGTTTTCTGGTTCGCATGAAAACCCGCGGCGGCCGTGCTGTGATCAACGCTCGTCGCGCCAAGGGCCGCAAGCGTCTGGCTGTTTAATTCTGGCTGCCCGCTTAGCGCGCAGCTGACTTGCAATTCTGGCACCGCCTCAAATTGCAACGACTGAAAACGCGAAGCCAGTTTCAGGCTGTTCTGGCTGGCGGCACCGTCGCCCGTACAGCCCATTTTGCTTTGCACTGCGCAGCGCTTGATGCCCCTGTGGTCGAACAGAAAACATCAAAGCCTTCGAGGGCGCCTTCACTGGCGCTCTTTGTTGTGCAGGATGTGTGGATGGGCGCCATGGTGCCCAAACGCTGGGCAAAACGGGCCGTCACACGCAATGCCATCAAACACCAGATTTACAGTGTGAGCACCGATTTCGAGTCAGTGCTTCTTGTGGCTGCCCATGTGGTGCGTTTGCGTGCTGGTTTTGACCGTAAACAATTTATCAGCGCCACATCCGAGGTGCTGAAAGCTGCCGTTCGTCAAGAATTGCAGCAATTGTTCGCTCGTGCGGTAGCGCGTCTGCCTTCGCCTTCCATTCAGGTCGGAGCGCCATGATCAAGACTTTATTGATCAGCTTGGTCAAGGGCTACCGTTTGCTGCTCAGTCCTTGGCTGGGCTCAGCCTGCCGGTTCGAACCGACTTGCTCCGCCTATTCGCTGCAGGCGCTGCAGAGGCATGGCGCGGCAGCCGGCAGTTACCTGACACTGGCGCGTCTTGCACGTTGCCATCCTTGGTGCGCGGGCGGGGAAGACCCTGTTCCAGCCCAAAAACCCCGGCTCTTTACCCAGCTGCTCCCCTCTTCCACTGAAAAGAAGTCTTCATGAACGATATTCGCCGCACCATTTTGTGGGTGATTTTTGGCTTTTCCATGGTTTTGCTGTGGGACCAGTGGCAGGTTTATAACGGCCACAAAGCCACCTTTTTCCCCGGCCAGACCAAAGCGACAGCGACGGCAACAGCAAATCCACCGCTTGCAACGTCCAGTGTTCCTACCGGGGTTCCTGCTATCAATACAGCAGCAGGAAATACCCCAACGACGGGGGCTACAACGGCAATTGTCTCCAATACCAACGCGCCTGCGGCCCCCCATGAGCGGGTAGTGGTATCGACTGATGTTCTCAAACTGACGTTTGACACCGAAGGCGGTTCGCTGGTTCAGACCGAGTTCCTCAAGCACGTCGACATGGCCGACAAGACAAAAAATTTCGTCCTGCTGAACGACAACAAAGAGCGCATCTATTTGGCGCAAACCGGCTTGATCGCCGGGGCGTCGGGCGGGGCTTTCCCCACGCACAAAACGGTGATGACCTTAACGCCGGGCGATCGCACCCTCAAGGATGACAGCAAAGAGTTGATCATTCGTTTTGAGTCACCTGAACTGGGCGGCGTCAAACTGGTGAAAACCTTCACATTGACCCGTGGCGCCTATGCCGTGGCCGTCAAGCATGAAGTGATCAATGCGGGCGCTGTGGCGGTGTCGCCGCAGTTGTACCTGCAGTTGGTCCGCGACGGCAACAAACCACTGGGTGAATCCTCTTTCTACTCCACCTTCACTGGCCCGGCTATCTATACCGAGGCCAAGAAATACCAAAAAGTGGAATTCAGTGACATCGAAAAGAACAAAGTCGATATTGAAAAACTTGCAGAAAATGGCTATGTGGCCATGGTGCAGCATTACTTCGCCAGTGCATGGCTGTTGGGCGACGGTATCAAACGCGATCTGTTCATGCGCAAGGTCGACACCAATCTGTATGCCGTTGGCATGATCACCGCCCTGGACAACATTGCACCCGGCACCAGCAAGACAGTAGAGGCGAAATTTTTTGCCGGTCCGCAGGAAGAAAAAGTATTGGAATCCTTGGCCCCGGGACTGGAACTGGTCAAAGACTACGGCTGGTTGACCATTCTGGCCAAGCCACTGTACTGGCTGCTCGACAAGATCGAAAGCTTCATCGGCAACTGGGGCTGGTCCATCATGGCGCTGGTGCTGCTGCTGAAAGCTGCTTTTTACTGGCTCAATGCCAAGGCTTACGCCAGCATGGCCAAGATGAAGGCCGTTAATCCGAAGATCACGGAAATGCGCGAACGGCTGAAGGACAATCCGCAGCAAATGCAGCAGGAGATGATGCGTATCTACCGCGAGGAAAAAGTCAACCCCATGGGCGGCTGCTTCCCGATCATGATCCAGATTCCGGTGTTTATTGCCTTGTACTGGGTGCTGCTGTCCAGCGTCGAGATGCGCAACGCGCCCTGGGTGTTGTGGATTCACGATCTCTCGTCGCCTGATCCTTTCTACATCCTGCCGCTGGTCATGACGCTGACGACCGTGCTGCAGACGGCGCTCAATCCCGCGCCGCCGGACCCACTGCAAGCCAAGATGATGTGGTTCATGCCGCTGGCGTTCAGCGTGATGTTCTTCTTCTTCCCGGCCGGTCTGGTGCTGTACTGGATCACCAACAACGTGTTGTCGATTGCACAGCAGTGGGTGATCAACACCCGCATGGGTGTGCCACCGCAGTTCAACCTGCCCAAGTTCAAATAAGCATGACCCCCACGCTTGCCACTGCAGGTGCTGCACGCCCCCCGTGGGGATGCTGCCTTGTCAGGGGTCGGCCGGCGGCGGGCTGAATGACTGTGTCGCTGCCGCGTCATCAGGATCCTATTGCCGCCATTGCCACCGCCCCGGGTCGGGGTGCGGTCGGCATTGTGCGGGTCAGCGGAAGCAATATCGGTGCGCTGATTCAGGCCCTGTTTGCACGGCCGCTCAAGCCACGCGAGGCGACGTACACCGCATTTCTTGACCGTACCGGGCTGGCGATTGACCAGGGATTGGCGCTTTACTTCCCGGCGCCCCACTCGTTCACGGGTGAGGATGTACTGGAATTACAGGCCCACGGCGGGCCGGTGGTGTTGCAGCTGTTGCTGGCCCGCTGCCTTGAAGCAGCCGCAGAACTTGAACCCCTTCGCCAGACGCCCCGGCTACCGGGTCTGCGGGTCGCGTTACCGGGTGAGTTTTCAGAACGCGCGTTCCTCAACGACAAGATTGATCTGACCCAGGCCGAGGCGATTGCCGACCTGATTGATGCCAGCACCGAAGCGGCGGCCCGCAGCGCCAGCCGCTCGTTGTCGGGCGCTTTCTCCCAAGAAATCCACACCCTGCGTGACGCGCTGATTCAGCTGCGCATGCTGGTGGAAGCGACACTGGATTTCCCTGAAGAGGAAATCGACTTCCTGCGCAAGGCCGACGCGCATGGACAGCTATCAAAACTGCAGCAATCGCTGCAGACCGTGTTGCAAAAAGCCCGCCAAGGTGCCCTGCTGCGCGAAGGCATCAAGGTGGTGATTGCGGGGCAGCCCAATGCGGGCAAGTCGTCGCTGCTCAATGCCCTGGCCGGGGCCGAGTTGGCGATCGTGACACCGATCGCCGGCACCACCCGCGACAAGGTGCAACAAACCATCCAGATTGAAGGCGTTCCCGTGCACGTCATAGACACGGCGGGTTTGCGCGACAGTGAGGATGAGATTGAAAAAATCGGCATTGCTCGCGCCTGGGATGCCATAGAGACCGCTGATGCCGTCTTGTTTTTGCATGATTTGACGCGCATGAATGCTATAAGTTACATAGCTGATGACGCAGTCATCGCGGGGGCTTTAGCCCAAAAACTACCTTCAAGCATCCCCATCATTGATATCTGGAACAAGGCCGATGCCGTGAGCACCTTGAGTGCCGACGGGGGGCTGACTCTGTCCGCCAAAACCGGGGCAGGCCTGGATGTCTTGCGGCACAAACTGCTGGAGGTGGCAGGTTGGCAGTCCGCCCCCGAAGGCGTCTATATTGCCCGGGAGCGGCATTTACAGGCACTGCGCCAGGTCGATGGCCATTTGATGGAAGCCAGTGCCCATTTGGCCGCCAACGCGCAGTCGCTGGACCTGCTGGCGGAAGAGCTTCGCCTGGCCCAAAACGCCTTAAGTGAAATAACCGGCGAATTTACCTCTGATGATCTGCTTGGGGTGATATTCTCCAAATTTTGCATCGGCAAATAACCGGCTTTATCTGCCGCCAAGGTGGGAATGCATACCGCCATCAAGTGACGTATTCCCTTGAAGAACCCAAGCGCAAACAATAGGTCGCACTGACCTGAAAGAAACAATGTCCCTCTTCGATTGGTTTACCCATCCCCCAAAGACCACGAAAAAAACCGCGGCGTCACAGCGCTCAGGCATGGGGCATGTTGCAGCAACAGCGCCCTTGATGCACTCTGAGAAGACGCGGGGCAAGACAGTCCCCGCCCTCGTCGGCCATGACGCGAATCACAAAACCGAGCGACTTGAACGCCGGGAGCAACTCTATCGCGTGGTGCGTGACTCAATGATCCGTGCCGGCGTACTGGCGGCCAGTTACAAATTCAAGGTCTTGTCACTGGATGCACATGGCCTTCAATACCTGATCATGATGGATCTGAGCAACCAGGTTGCGAGCGATACGGCCCGGCTGACCGAGTTCGAAAACATGATCGTTCAAGCAGCCAAGGCGCGCCACGACATGACAGTCTCGGCCGTTTACTGGCGCGTGAACGTGCAGAACACAGTCGCACAGCCGCAAAGTCACATCATCCCTGTGTCACCAAGGTCCAGGAAAGCCACTGAACGGCAAGCACCTCATCCGCCCGCAGCACCCAAGTTGCCGGCCGTACCGCACCCTACTTATGAGCCGCTGCAAGACGACGAAGTTGCGGCATTCAAACGGGCACTGGCCAGTGTTACCCCAGCTGCGGCCCATGGGGCGTCTGGGCAAGTCGTGACATCAGGACGTCGTAACCCGGCGCCACCGGTCGAATTCGAAGACACCCAGATGGTGCCACCGGATGAGCACGCCTCGCCACTCAGTGTGACGCAGTATGGGGACTTGAACTGATCGTGCAACCTGGGTTCAGTGCCCGGAAAAATCAATCAACGTAAAAAGTGGCAAGCCAGCATCCCTGAGTTTGTCGGACCCCCCAAGCTCGGGCAGGTCCACAATTGCGGCGCCTTCGATGACGGTCGCACCCAGTTTTTCGAGTAATTTCATGCCGGCCATCATGGTGCCACCGGTGGCGATCAGGTCGTCAATCAGCAGCACGCGATCACCCGGCTTGACGGCGTCGGTGTGCAACTCAACGGTGGCGCTGCCGTACTCCAGCTCGTAAGTTTCTTCGACCGTGGTGAAGGGCAGCTTGCCCTTCTTGCGGATCGGCACGAAGCCGACATTGAGTTCGTAAGCGATCACTGCGCCCAAAATAAAACCCCGCGCATCCAGCCCGGCCACCACATCGGGGCGCATGGAGAGACTCATGTAACGATGGACAAAAGCGTCGATCAAAACCCGGAATACCTTGGCATCCTGCAACAGCGGCGTGATATCGCGAAACTGCACACCCGGCGCCGGCCAGTCCGGCACCGTGCGAATGTGGTCTCTGAGGTACTGGTTGACGCTGAGGTTTTGCATGGATCATCGGGTAGGGGGTTGGAACTGTATTGTGCCTCGTGCCTGATTCTTGCCCCGGGTTGCGGGCTCAACCCTTGAGCAATTTCTGTTCGGCCATGGCGAGCATTTCGGCCTTGCCCGAGAGCACCAAGGTGTCACCCCCTTCTATCAGCGGATCCTGTGCAACGGCCTTGACCTTGCCACCGCTGCGCCGCAGGCTGACAACCCGCACGTCAAACGTGTGCAGGGCCAGCTGACTGAGTGGTTTGCCAATCGACTTGGCGCCCAGCGGCAGCGTCAGCGAGGACAGGCGCTCCTGGTGCAGTTCATCGACCGCATCGTCGTCCGCCCCGTAGAAATAGCCGCGCAGCAGGTTGTAGCGAGCATCACGCTGCTCCTGCACAATGCGAATCACACGCCGCATGGGCACACCCACCAGCGCCAGGGCATGGCTGGCCAGCATGAGCGAGCCCTCAATCGCCTCAGGCACCACCTCGGTGGCACCCGCTTGCCGCAGCGCCTCAAGATCATGGTCATCCTGGGTGCGGACAATGACAGGAACCTGAGGTGCGTGGGCCCGGATGTGGGCCAATACCTTCATGGCACCCGGTACTTCCAGGTAAGTGACGACCACGGCACTGGCACGCGCCAGTCCTGACGCCATCAGGGCCTGAAGCCGGGCGGCATCCCCAAAGACGACGGAGTCACCGGCGGCGGCGGCCTGGCGCACCCGGTCAGGATCGAGGTCCAGCGCCATGTAGGGAATTCCTTCGAGTTCTAGCATGCGTGCCAGATTCTGGCCGCAGCGACCGTAGCCGCAAATGATCACATGTTTGTTGACGTTGATCGATTTGCGGGCAATGGTGGTCATTTGCAGTGATTGCTGCAGCCACTCGCTACTGGCCAGCCGCAACACAATCTGGTTGCTGTACAGAATGATGAAGGGCGTGGCCAGCATGGAGAGCACCATGCTGGCCAGTATCGGATTCAGCAAAGATGGAGGCACCAGGGCGTTCGATTGCGCCAGTGTCAGCAGCACAAAGCCAAATTCACCGGCTTGCGCGAGGTACAGGCCGGTGCGCAGCGAAACGCCGGCAGTAGCGCCCAGCCCGCGTGCCAGCAAGGCCACCAGCGCCGCCTTGAACAACACCGGCACCGTCACCAACAAGAGCACCAGCGGCCACCGTTCGAGCACCAGTCGCCAGTCAAGCATCATCCCGATACTGATGAAAAACAGGCCCAACAAAACATCATGAAAAGGCCGGATATCGGTCTCCACCTGCTGCTTGAACTGCGTCTCGGAGATCAGCATGCCGGCGATAAAGGCCCCCAGCGCCAGACTCAAGCCCGCCAGCTCCGTCAGCCAGGCCAGCCCCAAGGTGATGAGCAGCAGGTTCAGCACAAACAGCTCTTCGCTTTTGCGCCGGGCCACCAGGGTCAGCCACCACCGCATGACGCGCGGCCCCCCCGCCAGCAGCAAGGTAATCAACGCGGCGGCTTTGAGCGTCGCAACACCCAGTGTTTCGAAAAGCTGTTCACCGGAAGCCCCCAGCGCGGGAATCAGGACTAACAGAGGGACCACGGCCAAATCCTGAAACAGCAGTATGCCCATGACCCGTTTGCCATGCTCCGACTCCATCTCGATCCGCTCGGTCATCAGCTTGACCACGATGGCGGTGCTGCTCATGGCCAGCGCACTCGACAAGGCCAACGCCGTTTGCCAGCTCATACCCCACGAGGACGGCGCAATAAATGCCAGGCCCAAGGCGGCAGCGGTGGCAATGACCATGGTCAGCAGCACCTGGAAAAATCCCAGTCCAAACACATGATTGCGCATGGCGCGCAGCTTGGGCAGGTTGAACTCCAGCCCAATGACAAACATCAAAAAAACCACCCCGTACTCGCCCAAGTGGCGCACGCCATCGGCGTTCTGCGCCACGGCGAAGGCATTGGGTCCGGTGAGCACACCCACGGCCAGATAACCCAGCATGGGTGGCAGCTTCAAGGACCGGCAGGCGACCACCCCCAGCACCGCGGCAAGCAGGAAGGCGAGTGTAAGTTCAAGCGGGCTCATGCTGACATACTAACAAGCGCTGCGCCGACCGATAAAATGTTGCCATGAATAGTCAACCAACTCAGCTTCCGGCATTTAATGCGGCCCAGGCGATTCGTCTGGCACAGGAAACCCTGGACATCGAAGCCGCCGCGGTGCTGGGTTTGAAGCAGAACCTGGGGCAAGCATTTGCCAGCGCCGTGCAGATGATGCTGCTGGTCAGGGGCCGCGTGGTGGTGATGGGCATGGGCAAAAGCGGGCACATCGGGCGCAAGATTACCGCCACCTTGGCCTCGACCGGCACGCCCGCCATGTTCGTCCATCCCGCCGAAGCCAGCCATGGCGACCTCGGCATGATCAAACCGGTCGATCTTGTGTTGGCCATCTCAAACAGCGGCGAATCAGAAGAGTTGACGGCGATCCTGCCGATGCTCAAGCGCATGGGCGCGCCCCTGATTGCCATGACCGCCAAGGCCGACTCCACACTGGCCCGCCATGCGGATGTATTTCTGGATTGCGGCGTCGAAAAAGAGGCCTGCCCCTTGAATCTGGCACCCACGGCCAGCACGACGGCGCAACTGGCATTGGGCGATGCGCTGGCAGTAGCCCTGCTGGATGCACGCGGCTTCAAGGCGGAAGATTTCGCGCGCTCACATCCGGGTGGCGCATTGGGTCGCAAGCTGCTGACTCACGTCAGTGATGTGATGCGCTCGGGCGATGACGTTCCCAAGGTCGGGCCACAGGCCAGTTTCAGCGAATTGATGCGCGAGATGAGCGTCAAGGGTCTGGGGGCAACGGCCATTGTGGATGACCATTTGACCGTGCTGGGAATCTTTACCGATGGCGACTTGCGCCGTCTGGTGGAGAAAGGCATTGATTTACGCACCACCACCGCACAGCAGGTCATGCACCCCAAGCCCAGCACCATCGCCTTGGACGCCTTGGCCGTGGAAGCGGCTGAACTGATGGAGCACAACTGTATCACCAGCGTTCTGGTACTGGATGCAGCGGGCCACTTGTGCGGCGCACTGAATAGCAACGACTTGATGCGGGCGAAGGTGATTTGATGGCGGCTGTTGCACTCAATTTTCTGCCAGAGTTGCTGCTCAAGGCACAAGGCATTCGCGTGGTTTTCTTCGATGTCGATGGCGTCCTGACCGACGGCGGTTTGCTCTTCACGGAAGCTGGCGAAACGATTAAACGTTTTTGTACGCTGGATGGTCACGGCCTCAAGCTGTTGCAACGTGTGGGCATTACGCCGGCCGTGATTACCGGACGGGACTCCAAACCTCTGCGTTTGCGCCTCGCCGCCTTGGGTATTGAACATGTGCACTATGGCACCGAGGACAAACGCCCTGCCGCTGAACGAACCCTCGCCGCCCTGGGTCTGGACTGGTGCCAAGCCGCCGCCATGGGAGATGACTGGCCAGACCTGGCCGTCATGCAGCGCTGTGCGCTGGCCTGCGCGCCGCACAACGCCCATATCGAGGTCAAGGCCATCTCGCATTACGTCACACAGGCCAGAGGCGGCGATGGGGCCGTCAGAGAACTCTGTGACTTACTACTGGTTGCCAGCGGCAAATATGCCGGCCTGCTGGAGGAGTGCACACAGTGATCACGCTAATGCGAACGGCATGGGAACGACTGTCACTCTACCTGCCCGTGATTCTCATGGGGGTGCTGGCATTGGGAACCTACTGGCTGGTTCGCAGCACGCCACTGCTGATGCCAGCCGAACAAGAGGCGCCAGCACGGCATGAACCCGACTATTTGATGCGCAAGTTTTCTGTCAAAACGTTTGATGGCTCAGGACGACTCAAAAGCGAAGTTTTGGGTTCCAATGCCCGCCACTACCCGGACACGGATACGATGGAAATTGACCTGGTGCACATCCGCTCGTTTAACGAAGAGGGACGCCTGACCACGGCCACCGCCAGCCGCGCGCTGACCAATGGCGACGCTTCGGAAGTTCAGTTGATTGGCAATGCGCGCGTGGTACGCGAGCCGGTGGTGGACAAGGCGGGGCAGCCGCAACCACGCATGGAATACCGCAGCGAATTTTTGCATGCATTCATGAATACAGAACGCGTCATCTCGCACAAACCGGTGGAACTGGTACGTGGAAGAGATCAATTCACGGCGGACACGATGGATTTTGACAATCTTGATGGCGTGATGCAACTCAAAGGGCGAGTCAAGGGCATTCTGGTGCCAGCTGCGGCCAAATAGATACCCAGGAGGACGGCATGTCCAGACTCGTTTTTATCACCGGTGCATCCAGTGGCATTGGTCAGTCTTTGGCGTGGCGCTATTACCAGGCCGGCTATTCACTTGCGTTGGTGGCGCGCCGTACCCAAGAGATCGAATCATGGGCGAGAAGCCATCAAATAAGCGGATTATGCTACAAAATATATAGCGCAGATATATCGATTCCAGACAGTATTGTGATGGCAGGACAGGCCTGCCTGACACAGCAAGGCATTCCTGATGTGGTGATTGCCAACGCGGGCATCAGCATCGGTGTAGATACGGCTCATCGCGAAGACCTGGCGATCATGGCGCGTACTTTTGCCACTAACAACATTGGAATGGCCGCCACGTTTCAGCCCTTCATTGCAGCCATGGCGAAACGCGGTTCAGGAACGCTGGTGGGTATTGGCAGCGTCGCAGGCATACGGGGCTTGCCCGGTCATGGCGCCTATTGTTCCAGCAAAGCGGCCGTCATCAGCTACTGCGAGAGCTTACGCGGCGAACTGCGAGGCAGTGGCGTGAAAGTCGTCACCCTGTGTCCCGGCTATATCGATACGCCGTTGACACGGAAAAACACTTACGCCATGCCCTTCTTGATGCACCCGGATGACTTTGCCGCAAAGGCGTTCAAGACAATTACGGCCGGCGTCACTTATCGCGTGATTCCCTGGCAAATGGGGGTGGTCGCCAAAATGTTGCGGCTGTTGCCCAACTGGCTGTTTGACAGGGCTTTTGCCGGACGACCCCGAAAACCACGGAGCACCAACACCTGATTAACTGCAGAGTTTGGTTTTTTGTAAAAAGCTTTGACGCAATAAATAAAAAAGGGCCACAAGGGCCCTTTCATTTTTGATTGGCGTAAAGCCAGTCAAGTGCTTAGTAGCTGCTACGGCCACCGCCAGCGCCGCCGCCGTAACCGCCGCCACCGCTACGGCCACCGCCAGCGCCGCCGCCGTAACCGCCGCCACCGCTACGGCCACCGCCAGCGCCGCCGCCGTAACCGCCGCCACCGCCAGCACCACCACCGAAGCCGCCGCCGCCAGTGCGGGGAGGACGAGCTTCCATTGGACGGGCTTCGTTAACCACGAGACCACGGCCACCGTACTGTTGACCATTCATGCCGTTGATAGCAGCTTGTGCCTCAGCGTCGCTGCCCATTTCCACAAAGCCGAAGCCTTTAGAGCGGCCGGTGTCACGTTCCATCATGACTTTGGCGCTAGTGACGGTACCGTGCGCGGCAAATGCTTGCTGCAGGTCTTCGTCACGGAAAGTGTAGGGCAGGTTGCCCACGTAAAGTTTGTTGCCCATGAAAGGACTCCTCAAAATAACTCAAAACGCGATGGAGTCCAAAACCGCTAATCACCTGCAATCCACAAAAAAATGAAGACCCGAAGCAGACGCGAAACTGACTAAACACCGCAAACTTGTACAACCGATTTTCGACAATACAACTGCATTATGCGTCATGTTGAATGTTTTCACAATCTTTTTGAAGAAAGATGAAGACCGGGATTAAACAACCTGCTCGGGATTGCCTGAACGAGCAAAGAAAAGCACTGAAAACAGTGCGCTAATTATTCAAATAACCGGTGCTTCAGATGACCTGCTGTGGCGTTGGCTACAGAGGCTGTGCGCCCTCTCCGCCGCTGACGTAGCAGGCAGGCCTCGAACGGACACCGTCAAACCAGCGATGAAGCAAACGACATAACGATGAACAACTCACAGCCGATTGTGCCGACGACCGCTACCACCCTGCGCGCCAGCGAAACGACTGGGGAAACCTACCAGTTCGCCTCCCGCTCCGGCGTGGCGCTGATCTTGTGAATCGACAAGTCAGCCCCGTCGTATTCTTCTTCCTGACTCAGACGCAAGCCCATCGTGATCTTGAGCACGCCATACACAAACACCCCACCAGCGGCAGCCCAGACGATGCCCATGCCGGTACCGAGGAGTTGACCACCCAACGTCACACCACCCAGGCCGCCAAAGGCTTTGGTGCCAAAAATGCCGGCGGCAATGCCACCCCACGTGCCGCACAGCCCATGCAGCGGCCAGACGCCCAGCACGTCATCAATCTTCCATTTGTTTTGCGTCAGCGTGAACATGAAGACAAAGATGCCACCCGCCACCGCGCCCACCACCAGTGCACCCAATGGGTGCATCAGGTCCGAGCCCGCGCAAACCGCCACCAAGCCGGCCAGCGGGCCGTTGTGCACAAAACCGGGGTCGTTCTTGCCGACCAGCAGTGCAGCCAGCGTACCGCCGACCATGGCCATCAGCGAGTTCACGGCCACCAGGCCCGAGATTTTGTCCAGGGTTTGTGCGCTCATCACATTGAAGCCGAACCACCCTACCGTAAGGATCCACGCACCCAGCGCCAGAAAAGGGATGCTCGAAGGCGGGTGCGCCGAGATGCCGCCATCTTTGCGATAGCGGTTGGCACGAGCGCCCAGCAAAATAACCGCAGGCAGCGCAATCCAGCCGCCCAGGGCATGAACCACCACACTGCCGGCGAAGTCATGGAACTCTTCGCCCGTCAGACCCTTGATCCAGCCCTGCACGCCAAAATGGTGATTCCACATCACACCTTCAAAGAAGGGGTAAATGAGACCCACGATCACAGCAGTGGCAATCAGCTGCGGCCAGAATTTGGCGCGCTCGGCAATGCCGCCCGAGATGATGGCCGGAATGGCCGCCGCAAAGGTCAATAAAAAGAAAAATTTGACCAGCTCATAGCCATTCTTGGCCGCCAGTTGCTCCGCACCCACAAAGAAACTGGTGCCGTAGGCAACCCCGTAACCAATGACGAAATACACAACCGTGGAGACCGAGAAGTCCACCAAAATCTTGACCAGCGCATTGACCTGGTTCTTGCGACGCACGGTGCCGAGTTCCAGAAATGCAAAACCGGCGTGCATGGCCAGCACCATGACTGCGCCGAGAAGGATGAACAGGGTGTCTGCGCCCTGTTTTAGTGCTTCCATGAGAACCTCTTTGGATGAAATGAATTGAATTGGTGCATTTCTGTTGTTTAATTTTGAAATGCACCAAAGTAAAGCAAAAAGCAGGCCAGGACCAAGCTGATCGACCCATAACCGTGCAAAACAAGCCGATTATCGGCAAGTCATCCCGATGCGGGGCGAAAACAACGCCCGATGGTCGTCCTTATTGATCCGGAATGGATACCGGGGGCTCATTGACGGGGGCCGCACCAGGACTGGGCGCTCCCCGCCGGTAAATCACATGGTAGGCCAGCCCGACCAGCACACTGCCACCCACCAGATTACCGGCGATGACGGGTAGCAGGTTCTCCACCATGCCCGTCCAGGTCACCGTCCCTGTGGCAACAGTCAACGGACCAAAGTGCTGAATCAGCATCGCCAGCGGCATGAGGTACATATTGGCAATGCTGTGCTCGAAACCGGCCGCGACAAAGGCGGTGACCGGCAGCACGATGGCCACCATCTTGTCCGTAACACTGCGCCCGGCCATCGCCATCCATACCGCCATGCAGACCAGCACGTTGCACAACACACCTCTGAAAAAGGCCTGTCCGAACGACAGGTTCTGCTTGGCCAGGGCCATTTTCACAACCTGCTGACCAATGGCCCCGCCATTCAGGTCGGTGTGCCCGCTGGCAAACACCAGCAGCGCCAAACCGGCCGCGCCGACAAAATTGGCCAGGCACACCAGCACCCAGTTGCGCAGCACGTCCATACTGCTGATCTTGCCGTCAGCCCAGGCCATGGCCAGCAGGTTGTTGCCGGTAAACAGCTCGGCACCGGCCACAACCACCAGCATCAAACCGAGCGAGAACACCAGACCACCCAATACCGAACTGGCCGCAAAGCCGAGTGTCGGATCCGACTTGACGAGCGTAAAAAACAGGGTGCCCAATCCGATGAACGCGCCAGCCAGCACCCCCAACATCAGCAGCGGCAGCATCGCCAGCCGCGCTTTGGCGACACCGACCGTTTCAATGCGCTGCGCGACCTCCCCCGGCGCGTAGGCATCGGACCCGTACAACTCGGACATATAGCCCCCTTGTTCGCTGAACTTGAACTTGGATTTATACTAACCTTTTGCGCCGATTTGATCCAGGATTGCGGGCGCCGAAGCCAATGAGCTTCGAAATTCAGCTAAACACGGCCACCGTCACTCCACCAGTAACCCGGCCCCGCATCTCGCGCTGCCGGGTTTATTTTTTTGAAACATTGCGGGACAGACCGCCGCCTGCGCAGCAGGCAAGCGCTGTCCTCCCCCTTATGAACGTCACGCCACAGTCCATGCACTTTGCCACCGTCTTGCCTTTGCAAAGCGGCGCGTCACTGCGCGACTATTCATTGAGTTTCGAGACCTACGGCACGCTCAACGCCGACCGATCCAATGCGGTGCTGATCTGCCACGCCCTGAACGCCTCGCACCATGTGGCAGGCGTCTATGCGGGCCAGGACAAGTCCGAGGGCTGGTGGGACAACATGATTGGGCCGGGCAAGCCGCTCGACACCAACAAGTTCTTTGTCATCGGCGTCAACAACCTCGGCTCCTGCTTCGGCTCTACCGGCCCCATGCACACCAACCCGGACACCAGTCGGGTCTATGGCGCTGATTTCCCCGTGGTCACGGTCGAGGACTGGGTTGATGCCCAGGCCCGCTTGCTCGATGCGCTCGGCATCCAGACGCTGGCCGCCGTGATGGGCGGCTCGCTGGGTGGCATGCAGGCCCTGAGCTGGACGCTGCAATACCCGCAGCGCGTGCGCCATGCCGTGGTAGTCGCCAGCGCCCCGAATCTGACGGCCGAGAACATTGCCTTCAACGAAGTGGCGCGGCGCGCCATCGTGACCGACCCGGATTTTCATGGCGGACATTTTTACGAGCACGGCACCGTGCCGAAGCGTGGCTTGCGCATTGCCCGCATGATTGGCCACATCACCTACCTCAGCGATGACGTGATGAACGAGAAGTTTGGCCGTCAGCTGCGCTCGGCGGTCAAGGGCGGCGACCTTGGACACTACCTTTACAGCACGCAAGACGTCGAGTTTCAGATTGAAAGCTACCTGCGCTATCAGGGCGACAAGTTTGCCGAGTACTTTGACGCCAACACCTATTTGCTGATCACCCGGGCGCTCGACTACTTCGACCCGGCCCGCACCTACGGCGGCGACCTGAGCCACGCGCTGGCGCGGGCCAGCTGCAAATTCCTGCTGGTGAGCTTCACCACCGACTGGCGTTTTGCCCCCAAACGCAGCCGCGAGATCGTCAAGGCCCTGCTCGACAACCGGCTCGCAGTGAGCTATGCCGAGATTGACGCCCCCCACGGCCATGATGCATTTTTGCTCGATGACCCCCGTTACATGGGCGTAGTTAGCTCTTATTTTGATAGCATTGCCAAAGAAGTGGGAGCCAGATCATGACGGATGCCACGACCATGAACACGATTGCCCGGCTGGTGCCGGAAGGTTCGCGCGTGCTGGACCTGGGCTGCGGCGACGGCGCCATGCTGGCGCACCTGCAGCAAACGCGCGGCTGCACCGGCTACGGCATCGAGATTGATGACGCCAACGTGCTGGCCTGCGTCAAACGCGGCGTCAACGTCATTCAGCTCAATCTGGACGAAGGGCTGGACCTGTTTGCCGATGCCTCGTTCGACGTCGTGCTGCAAATCGACACCCTGCAACACCTGCGCAACGCCGAGGTGATGCTGCGCGAAACGGTGCGCGTCGGTCGCGTCGGCATCGTCGCCTTCCCCAACTTCGCCCACTGGCCGAACCGGCTGAGCGTGCTGCGCGGCCGCATGCCGGTGACGCGCCGCCTGCCCTACCAGTGGTACGACACGCCCAACATCCGGGTCGGCACCCATGCCGACCTGGCATTGCTGGCCCTGCGCAGCGGCCTGAAGGTGCTGGACAGCTTTGGCATTCAGGATGGACGCAGCGTGCGCTTCTGCCCCAACTTGCTGGCGGGCACCTCGGTCTATACCTTGTCGCGCTAAGGCGCAGTATTACTTAAAACATCGCCCGGCAGGGTTGCATCCGCTGTGCTAAATTTCAGGCGTCGGGGGTTTCAGCTCACCGGCCTCAGGCTTTTAAGCGCCTCAAGACGGTGTCCCGTCCAAATGCTGCAACCTTGATTGGACTTTTCATGGACACCACACAACCGTCTGCCCATTCCTCGACCCCGTTCGCGGCCCCTACCGTGTCATTTTTTGAAGCCCTCAAGTTCTGGCTCCGACTCGGCTTCATCAGCTTCGGCGGCCCGGCCGGCCAGATTGCCATCATGCACCGCGAGCTGGTGGAAGAAAAACGCTGGATCTCCGAAGGGCGCTTCCTGCATGCGCTCAACTACTGCATGCTGCTGCCCGGCCCGGAGGCGCAGCAGCTGGCCACCTACATTGGCTGGCTGATGCACCGCAGCTGGGGCGGCATTGTGGCGGGCGGCTTGTTTGTGCTGCCCTCGCTGTTCATCCTGATCGGCTTGAGCTGGGTCTATGTGGCCTTTGGCAGCGTGCCGTGGGTCGCGGGGCTGCTGTACGGCATCAAACCGGCGGTGGCGGCGATTGTGTTGCAGGCGGTGCACCGCATCGGCTCAAAAACATTGAAGAAACCGACTACAGCCCCCGTATTATGGGCGGTAGCAGCTCTTAGTTTCATAGCAATTGCCTTTCTCAACGTGCCTTTCCCGTGGGTGGTGCTGGCGGCGGCGCTGACCGGCTGGCTGGGTCAGCGCTGGGTGCCCCGGCAATTTGCGGCCGGTGGCGGCCATGGCTCGTCCCAGGCGCACGGTGCGACGCAGCGCCCGGCCTTACTCGACGATGACACACCCACACCGCCGCACGCCCGCTTCAAAAAATCCCGGCTGGCCACGGTGCTGGCGGTCGGCGCGTTGCTCTGGTTGTTGCCCATGGGCGCGCTCATCGCTTGGCAGGGCTGGACCGGCGCCCTCACGCAAATGGGCTGGTTCTTCACCAAGGCGGCGCTGCTGACCTTTGGCGGCGCCTATGCCGTGCTGCCCTATGTCTACCAGGGCGGGGTGGAGCAGTTTGCCTGGCTGACCGGGCCGCAGATGATGGACGGCCTCGCCTTGGGCGAAACCACGCCCGGCCCACTGATCATGGTGGTGGCGTTTGTCGGCTTCCTGGGCGGCTGGCGTCAACAGGTGCTGGGACCGGAAACGCTGTTTCTGGGGGCGGCGCTGGCCGCGTTGGTGGTGACCTGGTTTACCTTTTTGCCGTCCTTCGTCTTCATTCTGGCGGGTGGCCCGCTGGTGGAATCGACCCACGGCAAGCTGCAGTTCACCGCGCCGCTCACCGCCATCACGGCGGCGGTGGTCGGGGTGATTGCCAGTCTTGCTCTGTTTTTTATAGTGCATATTGCATACAGGACGGGGGCTACGGGCCTATTTGGCTTGAACATCGACTGGATGGCCTTGCTTCTGGTGGCGTTGGCGGCGCTGGCGCTGCTGCGCTACAAACTGGGCGTGATTCCGGTGATTACCGGCTGCGCCTTGGCCGGACTGGCCCTGCGGCTGGCGGGCTGGGCCTGACCTCAGCCGGGCGGTGTCACCATGCCATACCGCGGTGTTCGCGCGTACTTTTCCTTGCTTATCATGGCCCACTGAACCCATCACAACCACCGACATCGACAACCTGCGCCCACTCGTTGGCGCCCGCTGCTGAACCCTATGCCTCAATTTGCTGCCAATTTGACCCTGCTGTACCCCGAGCTGGATTTTCTGGATCGTTTTGCCGCCGCCGCCCACGACGGCTTCACGGCGGTTGAGTACCTGTTTCCTTATGCCTATGCAGCGCGCGAACTGCGCAGCCGCCTCCAGGCGCATGGCTTGCAACAGGTACTGTTCAATGCCCCGCCCGGCGACTGGGCGGGCGGCGAGCGCGGGCTGGCCTGTCTTCCCGGACGGGAAACCGAGTTCCGCGCCAGCATCGGCCAGGCGCTCGACTACGCCGTCGCACTGGACTGCCCGCGCCTTCATGTGATGGCCGGCTTGCTGCCGGCGGGCAACGAGCGCGAGGCGTTCTACCCCACGTACCGCGACAACCTGCGCTGGGCGGCGCGCGAGGCTGAGCAACAGGGCATTGAACTGCTGATCGAACCCATCAACACGCGCGACATCCCGCGCTTTTTCCTGAACCGCCAGGACCACGCGCACGAGATCCTCCAGGACGTGGGGGCGCCCAACCTCAAGGTGCTGATGGACCTGTACCACTGCCAGGTGGTGGAAGGCGATGTGGCGATGAAACTGCGCCACTACCTGCCGACCGGGCGGGTCGGCCATATTCAGATTGCCGGCGTGCCCGAACGGCACGAGCCAGATGTGGGCGAGCTGAACTACCCGTATCTGTTCTCCGTGCTGGACGCACTGGGCTACGCCGGCTGGGTCGGTTGTGAATACCGGCCGTCGCGCGGCCTGCAAGCCGGCGGCACTTCCGCCGGACTGGGTTGGCGCCCGTCTTCTCGCTGACGTGGCATGATCTTGCGAAAATTGGATGAACTGCCCCAGGAGTTTTGCATGAATGATCGAATCCCCGCCGCCCCATTGAATACGGCACAAGCCCTGGGCGAGATCAGCCGCGCCTGGGATGACGATATCGTCCACCGGCTGGAAGACTACATCCGGATTCCGGCCAAGTCGCCCGCGTTTGACGCCGATTGGGCGAAAAACGGCTTTATCGACACCGCGCTGTGGGACGCGGCGACCTGGGTCATGGCGCAGAAGGTGGACGGCCTGACGCTGGAAATCGTCCGGCTGGAAGGCCGCACGCCGGTGCTGTTTTTTGAAGTCGCAGCCTGCAGCGGCGCCACCGAGGCGGCACCGGAAAAAGTCGCATCCCAACAGACCGTGCTGATGTACGGCCACCTCGACAAGCAACCCGAATTCACCGGCTGGCGCAGTGACCTCGGGCCCTGGACCCCCAAGTACGAAGACGGCAAACTGTACGGCCGCGGTGGCGCCGATGATGGCTATGCGGTCTATGCCAGCATTGCCGCCATACAAGCGCTGAAAAGCCAACACCTGGCGCACCCGCGCATCGTCGGCCTGATCGAGACCTGTGAAGAAAGCGGCTCCTATGACTTGCTGCCCTACATCGATGCCCTGCGCGCCCGCTTGGGCGAAGTGGCGCTGGTCATTTGCCTGGACTCCGGCGCCGGCAACTACGACCAGCTCTGGCTCACCAGCAGCCTGCGCGGCATGGCCAGCGGCGTGCTGAAGGTCGAAATCCTGACCGAAGGCGTGCATTCGGGCGATGCCAGCGGCTTGGTGCCGTCCAGTTTTCGCATCATGCGTCAGGTGCTGGACCGGCTGGAAGACAGCGCCACCGGCCGGCTGCTGCCCAGTTCGTTTCATTGCGAGGTGCCGGCCGACCGGCTGCTGCAGGCCAGGGCGACCGCGGCGATCCTGGGCGATGAGCTGTACAAGCGCTTTCCGTGGGCGCACTACGACTGTGGCGGCGCCACCGCCTTTGCCCTGCCCACCACCACCGACCCCTTGCAGGCCCTGCTCAACCGCACCTGGAAACCAACGCTCAGCGTGACCGGTGCCGAAGGTTTTCCTGACTTCAAAAACGCCGGCAACGTGCTGCGGCCTTACACCGCGTTCAAGCTCAGCCTGCGCTTGCCGCCGTTGATTGACGCCGCCGTGGCGGTGCAGCAACTCAAGGTCTTACTGGAAGACAACGCGCCGTACCAGGCCCGCGTCACCTTTGAAGGCGAAGGCAGCGCCACCGGCTGGAACGCGCCCAGCACCGCGCCCTGGTTCGAGCAGGCGCTGAATACCGCATCGCAAGCCTACTTTGGCGCGCCCTGCGGTTATATCGGCCAAGGCGGAACCATCCCACTCATGAGCATGCTGTCCAAGGGTTTCCCGAACGCGCAAATGATGGTCTGCGGCGTGCTTGGCCCCAAGAGCAACGCGCACGGACCGAACGAGTTTTTGCATGTGCCGTACGCCAAGAAACTGACCGCGGCGGTGGCCCAGGTGATTGCCCAAATTCCTTGAAGCCGCCCGCGCGTTGAGACCCGGATGGACAGCACGCTCTCCACTTTTATCGCCCTGGATGGCGACAACCTGGCGCTCCAGGACTGGCCGCTGGAACCGGGCGTCCCCTTGCGGGGCGTCGTCCTGCTGGTGCACGGTCTGGGTGAACATGCCGGCCGTTATGACCACGTCGCCCGTCGACTCAACGACTGGGGTTTTGCGGTGCGGGGCTATGACCAGCATGGCCATGGCGAGTCAGGCGGGCGGCGCGGTGGCCTGCCCAGCGACACCCGCTTGCTGGACGACCTGGCCGATATCGTGGACAGCACCCGCGCCCGCATGGCGCCCACCACCCCGTTGATTTTGCTGGGGCACAGCCTGGGCGGACTGGTCGCTGCGCGCTTTGTGTCGCTGGCCCTGCGCCCGGTGCAGGCGCTGGTGCTGTCCTCACCAGCGTTCGACCCGGGGCTCAACGCCGTGCAAAAGTTGTTGCTGGCGGTGCTGCCGAAAATCGCACCCAATTTGCGGATGGGAAACGGACTGGACCCCTCGCTCCTGTCCCATGACCTGGCCGTCGTGGCGGCTTACCGCGCGGACCGACTGGTGCATGACCGCATTTCCGGCCGCCTCGCCCGCTTCATTGCAAACAGCGGGCCGGCCACACTGGCGCTGGCACCCACCTGGACCGTGCCGACCCTGCTGCTGTACGCCGGCGCAGATCAGCTGGTGAACCCGGCCGGTAGCCGCGCCTTTGCAGCGGCGGCCCCGAAAGCGGTGGTGAGTTCACGCTGCTTTGAGGCGCTGTACCACGAGCTCTTTAACGAACTCAAACCCGCACCCGTTTTTGCCGAACTCAAGCAGTGGCTTGACGCCCGGTTTTAAGGTTTCTGCGCGCAGCTGACAGGGCGCCCCGCCCTCCGCGCTTTGTAGCGCCACACCGCTGCAGTTAAAGATTCATTCAACACATTGCTTTTACTGTCGCGAGCGGTTACAGTAAACAGGCATTTTTTATACTTCTTTAAAGGTAACCCCATGTCCGATTTCATGACAAGCACCATTGATCTGCGCCAGATTGCGCCGCCCGCACGACATTCATTGATCTTCAGCAGCTTCGCAGCCCTGCTGCCGGGCCAGGCATTGGAACTGATTAACGACAACGATCCCCAGCCCCTCAATGCGCAATTCCAGTTGCGTTCGCCCGGTCTTTTTAGCTGGTCATATTTGGAACAAGGTCCGCAGGTGTGGCGTGTCGTCATCGGCAAAAGTGCCAAGGCCGCGAGCGTGTCTTCCGGCAGTTGCTGCTCCGGCGGCGCTTGCTGCGGCTGATGCCCGCAAAGTCCGTTTGAGGTCATTTAACGACGATGCTTGACCTACATCAGCGGACTTACCAGTGAGGTCTGATACCTTCGCCGCATGAAAGTTTGTCGGCATCGTGGCCGGCAGCGACACACCTGCTACAGGTGGCACATTCCCAAGCCCAAGATGAATACTCTCGCCGATAGTTCGCTCGCGCCCCCGCTGGTTGCCGCGGTTACACCGTCCATGGAACTGGTCTGCCCGGCCGGCAGCCTGCCCGCCCTCAAAGCGGCGGTTGACCATGGCGCCGACTGTGTGTACCTGGGCTTTCGCGATGCCACCAATGCCCGCAACTTTGCCGGCCTCAATTTTGATGAAACCGCCATTGCCACCGGCATTCGCTACGCGCATGACCGGGGCCGAAAAGTACTGGTGGCGCTCAACACCTACCCGCAGGCGGCCAGTCCGCAGGTGTGGCGCAGTGCCATTGACCGCGCCGCCCAGAACGGGGTGGATGCGGTGATTCTGGCGGACCCCGGCTTGATGGCCTATGCCGTCAAACATCACCCGAATTTGCGCTTGCATTTGTCGGTGCAGGGTTCCGCCACCAATTACGAGGCCATCAACTTTTACCATCAACACTTTGGCATTGCCCGTGCCGTGCTGCCGCGCGTGCTGTCGATGACCCAGGTGGAGCAGGTGTTGGAAAAAACGCCGGTAGAAATTGAAGTCTTTGGCTTTGGCAGCCTGTGCGTGATGGTCGAGGGGCGCTGCGCGCTGTCGTCTTACGTCACCGGCGAAGCTCCCAACACCAACGGCGTGTGTTCGCCACCGAAAGCCGTGCGCTGGGTGGAGACGCCCCAGGGACGTGAGTCGCGCCTGAACGGGGTGTTGATCGACCGCTACGCCGCAGGCGAAAACGCCGGTTACCCGACGCTGTGCAAAGGGCGCTTTGATGTCGGCGATGAAAAAAACTACTACGCCATTGAAGAACCCACCAGCCTCAACACGCTCTCCTTGCTGCCGCAACTGATGGCCATGGGTGTGCGCGCCATCAAGATTGAGGGGCGCCAACGCAGCCCGGCCTATGTGGCGCAAGTCACCAAGGTATGGCGCGAAGCCATTGACAACTGCCGCGACAACCCGCACCGCTACTCCGCCAAACCGACCTGGATGAGCGATCTGGACAAGGTCGCCGAGGGACAACAACACACGCTGGGCGCCTATCACCGGCCATGGAAATAAAAATGAAACTTGCTTTAGGACCGCTGCTGTATTACTGGCAACGCGATGCCGTGTTCAGCTTTTACGAAGCCATCGCCGCCACCCCGGTGGACATTGTCTATCTGGGCGAGACCGTGTGCTCACGCCGCCACGAGTTGCGCCTGGCCGACTGGCTCAGCATTGCCGGGCAGCTGCGCGCGGCGGGCAAAGAGGTGGTGCTGTCAACGCAGGTGCTGATCGAATCGGGGGCCGATGTGACGGTGCTGCACAAAATTGCGAGCAATGGTGATTTCATGGTCGAGGCCAATGACATGGGCGCGGTGCATTGCCTGGAGGGCAAGGTGCCTTTTGTCGCCGGGCCGCACCTCAACATCTACAACGTGCCCACGCTGGCGTGGCTCTCGGGTCTGGGCATCAAACGCTGGGTGATGCCGCTGGAAATGGGGCGTGACGATCTGGCGCTGATGCAGCAGGGTCGCCCGCCAGGGGTAGCGACTGAAGTCTTCGCCTATGGCCGCATGCCGCTGGCGTTTTCAGCGCGCTGCTTTACCGCGCGCCACCGAAATCTGCCAAAGGATGACTGCCAGTTCAGCTGCCTGGACCATGCCGACGGTCTGATGATGCGCACGCGCGAAAACGAAGGTTTTCTGGTGCTCAACGGCACACAAACCCAGTCGGCCAAGGTCTATAACTTGCTGCCGGAACTGGGCGCCATGCAGGCCATGGGGGTCGATGTGGTGCGGATCAGCCCGCAGTCGCAACACACCGCCGAAATCATCAATTTGTTCCATGGTGTGCTGACCCAACAAACCGCCGTTGTGGATGCCATGCAAGCGATGATAGGGCTGATGCCGGATCAAGCCTGCAACGGATACTGGTACGGCAAGCCCGGGCTGGAGCAGCTAATGCCTCAGCCTGCGCACGCCTGAAAACTTCAAGGATTTACCCATGCAAGCAACGCCTTTTATGCTACCCCAACCCGTGGGAAGCCTCTTGTCCCGCCTGCCCGCTTATCCAGGTTCGCTGTTGTTTGTGGCTGGTTTGAATCTGGCGCTGAACCAAAAACTGGCACCCGATGTCACCCACCTGCTGCTGGGCAAAAAGCTGCGCCTGCGCGTGACCGATGCGCAGTGGGCTTTTGACTTTGAATGGACGAACGGCCGCTTTGCCGCCTGCCAGAACAAAGGCACGGCCGACCTGACGATCAGCGCCAGCGCTTATGACTTTGTTCTGCTGGCACGCCGCCAGGAGGACCCGGACACGCTGTTCTTCAGCCGCCGTCTGTCCATGGAGGGCGACACCGAGCTGGGTTTGCTGGTCAAGAATACGCTGGATGCGATCGAGCTGCCGGTACTCAATCTTGAGCAGTTCAAACCGTCGCAAGTGCTGGCGCGGTTGAAGGCCAGGCTGGCGCACCGTTGAAGTAACCCGCGTTATTTCGTGCGCCCAGACAAAACCAATTTACCGCTGGTGTATTCCTGCTCGGGGTGCTCCAGCGCAGCGCAGTTGGCCAATCATGTGGCCTTGCAGTTGGACCGGCGCGGGGTGGCGGAAATGTCATGCATTGCCGGTGTCGGCGGTGACGTGCCTTACCTGTTGAAGATCGCCCATTCCGGGCGGCCAATTGTGGCGCTGGACGGCTGCCCATTGGTCTGCGTCAAGAGCTGCCTGTCCCGCCACGGCATTGAGGCTGACCGCCATTACCAGTTGAACCAATATGGCGTGAAGAAGCGGTACCACGCCGACTTTGACTTAGACGAGGCCGAGGCCGTGATCACCCAGGTCATGACGGACCTAAAGACACCATGGCCGACCCGTGCAGGCAAGGCCCCAAGTCTGCCCGCGAAGCGCCCCGTTCGTCCGCCCGTGAGTGGCGCCCTTTCGGTGGACCCGGCGTCCCTGTGCAAATGACGCACGCCGCGCCGCCCAAACGAATCATTGTTGCCATCTCTGGCGCCAGTGGGGCGGTGTACGGCGTTCGCCTGCTGCAAGTCTTGCGTGACCTGGGCCAGGTACAAACTCACTTAACGATTTCCGATGCTGGCCTGTTGAATGTGCAGCAGGAGCTCGACATGAGCCGCACCCAGGTCGAGGCTTTGGCCGATGTCGCGTACCCGGTGCGAGAGGTCGGCGCGGCCATTGCCAGCGGCTCCTTTCAATGTGACGGCATGGTGGTGGCGCCGTGCTCCATGCGCATGCTGGCGGCGGTGGCGCATGGTTTGTCCGACAACCTGATGGCGCGCGCCGCCGATGTGATGCTGAAAGAACGGCGCCGCCTGATTTTGATGGTGCGCGAGACGCCCTTGAACCTGGCGCATTTGCGCAACATGAGCAGCGTGACCGAAATGGGCGGCATCATTTTCCCGCCGGTGCCGAGTTTTTATCACCGGCCGCAGACCCTGGCCGAGATGGTTGACCACACCGTGAGTCGGGTCGTCGATTTGTTGGGGCTACCGCAACCCCAGGCTCCGCGCTGGCATGGTCTGCACGTGGCAGATTAGAAAATCGTGGTGGTATCCATGTGACCGCGTGCCGGTCATTTCCGCTTTCATCACACTATCAAATTTACAGAAAGTTCAACATGGCCTACCGTGACCTGAGGGACTTCATTGCCCAGCTGGAGCAATTGGGTGAGCTCAAGCGCGTCAGCGCCGAGGTTTCACCGCATCTGGAGATGACCGCCTTGTGTGACCGCACCCTGCGCGCCGGTGGCCCGGCCCTGTTGTTCGAGAACCCCACCGGCCACCGCATGCCGGTGCTGGGTAATCTGTTTGGTACCACGCGCCGCGTCGCGCTCGGCATGGGCGTGAATGATGTCAGTGAGTTGCGCCAGTTTGGCCATGTGCTGGCCATGCTCAAGGAACCCGAAGCGCCCAAAGGTTTCAAGGACTTGATGGGCTTGGGCGCGATGGTGAAAACACTGTGGCACATGGCGCCCAAAGAACTGCGCAGCGCTGCCTGCCAGGAGGTGGTGTGGGAAGGCGTGGACGTGGACCTGGCCCGCCTGCCGGTTCAGCATTGCTGGCCCGGCGATGTGGCGCCACTCATTACCTGGGGCTTGGTGATTACGCAAGGCCCGCACAAGGCGCGGCAAAACCTGGGCATCTACCGGCAGCAGGTGCTGGCGCGCAACAAGGTCATCATGCGCTGGTTGCCGCAACGCGGTGGCGCACTGGATTTTCGGGAACACGGCGAACAGAACCCCGGTCAGCCGTATCCGGTGTGCGTCGCGCTGGGTGCCGACCCGGCCACCATTCTGGGCGCGGTCACGCCCGTGCCCGACAGCTTGTCGGAATACCAGTTCGCCGGGCTGCTGCGCGGCAGCCGGACCGAACTGGTGAAGGCACTGGGCAGCGAATTGCGGGTGCCCGCCTCGGCAGAGATCGTGCTGGAGGGCCACATCTACCCCGATGCCACGCACGTCAGTGGATTCGAGCATGCGCTGGAAGGTCCGTACGGCGATCACACCGGTTATTACAACGAACAGGCCGCGTTTCCGGTGTTCACCATCGACCGCATCACATCGAGGCGCGAGCCGATTTACCACTCCACCTACACCGGCAAGCCGCCGGATGAGCCGGCCATGCTGGGGCTGGCCCTGAACGAGTTGTTTGTGCCGCTGCTGCAGCGCCAATACCCCGAGATCACCGACTTTTACCTGCCGCCCGAGGGCTGCAGTTACCGCATGGCGGTGGTGAGTATCAAAAAGTCCTACCCCGGCCACGCCCGGCGCGTCATGTTTGGGATCTGGAGTTATCTGCGCCAGTTCATGTACACCAAGTTCATCGTGGTGGTGGATGAGGACATCAATATCCGCGACTGGGCCGACGTGATCTGGGCCATCACCACCCGGATGGACCCGACGCGCGACACCCTGCTGGTGGACAACACCCCCATCGACTACCTCGACTTCGCCTCGCCCGTCAGCGGGCTGGGCAGCAAGATGGGCATGGACGCCACCAACAAATGGCCCGGCGAGACCAGCCGCGAGTGGGGCCGCCCGATGCAGATGAGCCCTGATGTCACCGCTAAAGTGGAGCAGGTCTGGCAAACGCTGGGGCTGGACGGGACTGGCCTGAAAACCAAGACGGTCAGCGGCGCGTCAAGACATCCTGATTCAGGAACGCATCATCCTGATAGACCCGGGCCAGCAGCAGGCTGAAAGCAGCCAAACGCTCCGGCGCGGTTGCGTGCAGCACCCCCTGATTCTGCAGGATCGTGATCAGTTTGATCGGCGACACGTGCTTGTCACCCACGATCTCGACATGACCAGCACGTTCCTCGACCCGGTGTGTTCGGGCATCGGTTTCCACCAGCAGACTGCGCTGTTCGGCCAGCGAGAACACATCGTCCGCCTCCTGGCAACGACCGTCTTTCTCGCGGCGGCAACTGCCCCGCTCATCGGTATCGATCTTCAGGTAGCGGCTGACTTGCGGCACCAGTGCGCCAGGCTCGCGGATAAAGCGCGAGGAGTCGGTGATATCCGCCCACTTGGCCCCCGTCGCCAGGTAGCAACTGGCCGGCAGCAAGCCCAACGTGATCGGGTACAGCCAGGTCTTGCCGCAGGTTTTCGCCGCCGCGATGCCCGCAAAGGGGCCCGAGATGGTGACCAAGCGCAGATCGGTCTGGCCCGCCGGTGGCGGTGGCGTAAGCGCGAGTTCGGTGAGTGACTTGCGGGCGACCAGCGCGCCCTGGCTGTGTCCGATCACGGTGATTTGCGGTGCGCGGGTTTGCGCGGCGAGCTGATCGACGGCGCGCCGCAAATCAGTCGCGCTGCGCGTGAGTTCAGCGCGGTCATCGTAGGTGAAGCAGGCACTCTGTTGACCATTGAACGCCAGCACCTGGGCCAGCCCCCGGAACTGACCGGCGGAGCCGAAACAACCATGCACCAGCACATTCACCGGTTGACTGGAATCCAGACGCAGGCTTCGATCCGGATTATCAGTACAGGGGCCGAGGCCGGGAATATTGAGGGTGATGTCGGCGGCGGGCAGACGGCCTGGCTCAATCTCAAAATAGGCGGCGTCCAGCGGTTCACGCGAGGCGCAGCCGCCGAACAGAACGAGAACAGTGATCAACGCGGCCATTCGCCTCATGACAGACCTTGTAACGGAAAAGTAAATTGACTATTTGAAGGCATGACGGTGAATGAGCAGTGAAAGGGCGTCGGAGGACTAAGCACAGTTTTCGATGATATAGCGATCAAGGAAAATGCGCCCAAATGACAGCCCAAGCCGCCCACCACCGGCAATGGTTACGGCCCTTGCTGACTGGTGAAATACACTTTGCATTGGCCATGTCCGAGCCGAACGTAGCGTCATCGGACCGGACTAATCTACAGACCCAGGTACACGAAGAAGGGGCGCAAATGGTTCAACATGCTCTCACATAATTTTTCACCAGCGCGGCCTATCCCAACGGGAAATCAATCAGGCGCGGGCGTGTCGTGGTGCGACTGCGGTCTACTTCACGCTGTCGGAGCAACTGCAGGCCAAGCCGCATATCCGGTAGCCCGCGGAGAAAGCGACCCTACACCAGCAACGCCGCCAAGGCACACAAGGCGGCGGTTTCAGCGCGCAGCACGCGCGGCCCCAGCGTGACCGGCGCAAAGCCGCTGGCCAGGGCCATGTCTTCTTCCGCGTGGCTCAAGCCGCCTTCGGGGCCTGACAGGAAGGTGATGGCGGTTGCATTGCCCCCGGCGCTTTGGTCGGCGCCGCTGACCGCGGCCCGCAAGCCCTGGGTACCCGGCCGCAGGGACAAGAGGAAGGCCGGGCCGGTTGTGGCGGCGGTCTGCGCTTTGGTCCAGGCGGCAAAACCCATCACTTCATGAATCACCGGCACCCGGTTGCCGCCACATTGCTCGCAGGCGGCCACGGCCACGCTTTGCCAGTGCGCTACTTTTTTCTCGGCGCGTTCGCCACTGAGGCGCAGCACGCTGCGTTCCGTCATCAGTGGCTGAATGCTGGCCACGCCCAGTTCGGTGGCTTTTTCCACCAGCCAGTCCATGCGGTCGTTGGCCGGCATGCCCACGGCCAGATGCACGGCACGGGCGGCTTCGCGCTCGACCGGGTGGTGGTCGCCAACCTGCACCTGCACGTCGCTGCGCCCCATGCGCGTCACGGTGGCGTCGAACTCGCCCGCACGGCCCGCCAGGCCGGACCCGCCATTGAACAGCGTGATGCTGTCGCCGGGCTGCAGCCGCAGCACCTGCACGTGGCGGGCGGCGCCGGCCGACAGCGCCAGCAGCGCACCGGGGACGAGAGGTGTAGGGCAGTAAAAACGGGGCATACGGAGTTATTGCTATTAAAGTAATAGCTGCTTACGCAGATAATACGGGGGCTAGAGCCCTATTTTTCTTAAATTTTGCCAAAAGAATAGCCGTTGGCGACCTCGATGCCTTCGACCCGTTCAATCAAGCGCAACAGCGGCTTGAGTTCACGGTAACGCTCGCAGGTGGCGCGGATGTAACGGATGAAACGCGGCGTATCGGCCAGGTACTGCGGTTTGCCGTCGCGCAGTGTGAGCCGGGCAAAAATGCCGGCCACTTTCAGGTGACGCTGCAGGCCCATCCATTCGACGCCCTTGTAAAACTCGCCAAAGTCGTCGCCCACCGGCAGGCCAGCCTTGCGCGCCTTGTCCCAGTAACGGATGGTGATGTCGAGGCAAAAGTCCTCGTCCCAGCTCAAGAAGGCATCGCGCATCAGACTGGCAATGTCGTAGGTGATGGGGCCGTACACCGCGTCCTGGAAGTCCAGCACCCCCAATGAAGGGCCGACCATCAGGTTGCGCGGCATGAAGTCGCGGTGCACATAAACGCTGGGCCAGGCCAGGTTGTGTTCAATGATCTGTTTGAAAGCGTCATCCAGCGTGCGGCGCACGTCGCCTTCGACCGCCACGCCCTTGTGGCGCGCCAGATACCAGTCGGGAAACAGTTCCAGCTCACGCCGCAGCAGCGCTTCATCGTAGGGCGGCAAGACGCCTGGGGTGGAGGCGGTTTGCCAGGCAATCAGCGCATCCACCGCCTGCAGGTACAGGCCTTGGTTCGCCGAGGCTTCGTCCCGGTTGATCGCTTGCATCATGGTCTGGGCACCGAGGTCGGTCAGCAGCATGAAGCCTTTGGCCTCATCCCACGCCAGCACCTGCGGCCCATGCACTTGGGCCGCCGCCATTAACTGGGCGACTTTGGCAAAGGGGCGGCAGTCTTCCAGGTCAGGCGGCGCGTCCATGATGATGCGACTGCCCTGTGTCGAATCGACCCGGAAGTAACGCCGAAAACTGGCGTCAGCCGAGGCGCTGCGTACCGAGTCCACGCGCAAACCGTGGGTGGGCACCAAGCTGGACAGCCAGGCGTTGAAATCAGCCGCGCGCTGCGCGTCAGTCCAGACGGGGGCTGTGAATAATGTGGGTTCGGGGGCGTTGGCTTGGCTCATGGATAATCTATTCTACAAACCCGAAAGCTCCGGCTTTCGTTTTCAACCTGATCCCTCGTCCGAGACTGCCCCTTCCCGATGCGCTTTTTGATGCACAACCTGAAACACAGGGCGTCCCTTATTCGTCTGATTCAAAGCCCAGTCGCCCTGGTTGCTTGGGCTTTGCTGCACGGGACGTCGCTTTATGCCCAGGTGGCGCCGGCCGGACCTGTGTTGCCGTTGGCACCAGAAGAGACCCCGATCCCGCTCCAAAGCAGCCCGTTGCTGCAAGATCAGATTCCCAGCACGTCGCGCAGCGCCTTGCCCACCTTCATTTACAGCGACAGCCTGACGGGACGCCCAGACCTGGAAACCGTGCTGGAAGGCAATGCCGTGCTGCGCCGTGGCGACATGGTGATCAAGGCCGACCGGCTGGAGTACGACCAGCCGACGGACCTGGCCAAAGCCACGGGTCAGGTGCGCATCAACCGGGCCGGCAATGTGTATGAAGGGCCGCTGCTGGAGCTCAAGCTCGACTCCTTTGAAGGGTTTTTCAATGAGCCGCGCTATTACTTTCTCAAGAACGATTCGCATGGCGACGCCGACCGGGTGGACTTCATTGATGACCAACGGGCCGTTATCCATAACGCCACGCTAACGACCTGCCGCCGTTTGCCGGGCCCGGACTGGCTGCCGGACTGGATTCTGCGTGCCAACACCATTCGCATGGACAACGAGGAAGACGTGGGTACGGCAGAAGGGGCGGTGCTGAGCTTCAAACGGGTGCCCGTGCTGCCGATCCCCTACATCACATTCCCGTTGAGTGACAAGCGCAAATCTGGCTTGATGCCGCCAACGCTGGGCGTGGACAACGTCAACGGCGTTGAAGTGTCCATGCCCTACTACTGGAATATCGCCCCGAACCGGGACGCCACGTTCACCCCGACCGTCATGAGCAAGCGTGGTGTGAGTCTGGGCAGCGAGTTTCGTTACCTGGAAGCGGACTATGCCGGCCAGTTGCGGCTGGATCTGATGCCAGTCGACCAGTTGCGCGACAACAACCGCTGGGCCATGGGTTACCAGCATCAGGCGACACTCAAGAACAGTCTGATCAGTCAGCTCACCGATGGCAGCATGGCCCTGAACCTCAACCTGAACCGGGTAAGTGACGACAATTACTGGAAGGACTTCAACCGCAGTTCGACCTCCCTGACCCAGCGCCTGTTAGCCAATGACGCCACTGTGTCCTGGACCAATGGCTATTTTTCGAGCAGTGTGCGCACGCTCAAATGGCAGACCATCCAGGATGTCACGGCCCCCATCACTCCACCTTATGACCGCTTGCCCCAGCTGGCCACGCGCTACGCCCGCATCGACGACAACGGGTTTGACTACTCGGTGGACGCCGATTACACCCAGTTTCAGGCGGACAGCATGCTCACGCGACAGCCCAATGCGCAACGGGCTTTTTCCTTGATGCAGGTGAGTCGCCCCTTTATTGGACCCGCCGGATTTATCACACCGAAGCTGCAGCTGCATGCCGCCAGCTACCAGTTTGACACGCCGTTGACGAACGGGAACAACTCCGCCAGCCGCGTCGTGCCGACCCTCAGTCTGGACAGTGGCCTGGTGTTTGAGCGTGATGCCAGTTATTTTGGCAAGGATTTTCGCCAAACGCTCGAGCCCCGGGCTTTTTACGTCAACACGCCGTACCGCGACCAGAGCCTGCTGCCGATTTACGACTCCGGTGCCAGCGACTTCAATTTCGCCACCATCTACACAGAAAATGCCTTCGTCGGCAATGACCGCATTTCTGACAGCAATTTGCTGACGCTCGGGGTCACCACGCGTCTGCTGAATCCGGATACCGGCGCCGAGGCGGCACGTTTTGGCATTGCGCAGCGACTGCGCTTCGCCGACCAGAATGTCACCATGCCGGGAGGCGCGCCGGTGACCGACCGGATCAGCGATATCTTGCTGGGCGCATCGGTCAACTGGGATCCCAAATGGGCTTTTGACTCCACCGTGCAGTTCAACCCGACCACGGAGAAGTCAGTACGCTCCTCCGTCGGGGCCCGTTACAACCCAGGTAACTACCGGGTGGTGACGGCGGCCTACCGCTACCAGCGCGATCTCAGTGAACAGGTTGACGTGGGCTGGCAGTGGCCGCTCAATGACCTGTGGGGTGACCGGGGGCAAAACCTGGGCGCGGGACGGGGCCAGGGCGAAGGGCGCTGGTACAGCGTGGGCCGTCTCAATTACAGCCTGCAAGAGCGCAAGCTGGTCAACTCGGTGATCGGCTTTGAGTACGATGCAGGTTGCTGGCTCGGTCGTGCGGTCTTGGAGCGGCTTCAGACCAGCACCTCGACGGCCAGTCAGCGCATCATGTTCCAACTTGAGTTTGTCGGATTTACCCGCTTGGGCGTCAACCCCTTGCAGACATTGAAAGACAATATTCCAAATTACCAATTCCTGCGAGAGCAAACCAGCCCTCCCAGCCGTTTCAGCAATTACGAATAATCCATCATGAACAAACGCCTTCTGGCCCTGAGCGTGGCCATTCTCGCCACCCTGACTTCGCAGGCCCAGAGCTTGCGACCTTCTGCGGGCGCCAGTGTCGCCTCCCCGCTCACACGCACACAGCCTGAGGCGCCCCATCAGGCCGACTTCATCGTGGCCGTGGTCAATTCCGAACCGATCACCAACAACGAAGTGCGTCTTGAACTGCAGCGTGTGTTGCAACAGCTGGCCCAGCAGCGCCGACCCCAGCCCGACAGCAAAGAACTGGTGCGACAGGTGCTGGAGCGACTCATCAACGAAAAAGCCCAGTTGCAATTGGCCCGCGAATCGGGGATTCGCGTGGACGATGCGGCCGTTGACCAGGCCGAGCAGAACATCGCGCGTCAAAACCAGATGGATGTGGCCGAATTGCACCGTCGCGTGGTGAAGGATGGGGTGGTGCTCAGCCAGTTCCGCGCCCAGTTGCGGGATCAGCTCATGCTGACGCGACTGCGTGAACGCGACGTGGAGCCCCGCGTGCGGGTCTCGGACCTGGAAGTGGACCAATACCTGCAGGATCAAAAGAACAGCGATCCCGCAACGCTGCAAGTCAATCTGGCCCAAATCCTGGTGGCCGTACCGGATGCAGCCAGCCCGGTGCAGATTGCGGCCTTGAAAGCCAAAGCACAGCGCGCACTGGACCGTGCCCGCGCAGGCGAAGATTTTGTCACCCTGGTGCGTGAATTCTCCGATGCGGCTGACAGCGCCACCGGCGGCCAGTTGGGCTTGCGCACAATCGACCGCTACCCACCGCTGTTCATTGAGGCGACGCAAAACCTCGGCGCCGGCGCGGTCTCGCAACTGGTGCGCTCGGGCGCTGGTTTTCACATCCTCAAAGTACTGGAAAAAAGCCGTACCGGGATGCCCGCCATGACGGTAACGCAAAGCCGGGCACGCCATATTTTGTTGCGTGTCAGCCCCCAATTGAGCGAAGCCGCTGCCCGGAACAAACTCAGCGAATTCAAGAAGCGCCTGGTGGCTGGACAAGCTGATTTTGCGACCTTGGCCCGCGACAACTCGCAGGACGGAAGTGCCGCGCAGGGGGGCGACTTGGGCTGGGCCAATCCGGGCATGTTTGTGCCCGAGTTTGAGGAAGTCATGAACCGGCTGACACCGGGACAGATCAGCGATCCGCTGGTGTCACGCTTTGGCGTGCATTTGATCCAATTGACCGAGCGCCGCAACGCCACCTTAAACCCGCGCGAGCAACGCGAGACGGTACGCGCCATGTTGCGCGAAAAGAAGCTGGATGAAACTTATGCCACTTGGACGCAGGACCTGCGTGGTCGCGCCTATGTGGAAATGCGCGCTCCCCCACAATAATTGGCTCCGACGTGAAACACGACAAACATATTCCCCGCAAGCGCTTCGGCCAGCATTTTCTGGCTGATCGTCTCATTATTGAAGCCATCGTTGACGCGATCGCACCCCTGCCAGGGCAGGCGATGGTCGAAATCGGACCCGGCCTGGCGGCGCTGACACAACCCCTGGTGGAGCGACTGGGCCACCTCACGGTGATTGAACTGGACCGTGACCTGGCGGCCCGCCTGCGAGAGCATCCCCAGCTCACCGTCATCGAATCAGATGTGCTGAAAGTGGACTTCGCCCAACTGGCACAAACACAAGCCGCTACTAAATTGAGAGTGGTCGGCAACCTGCCCTACAACATCTCGACGCCGATCCTGTTTCACTTGCTGGATTTCGTGGACGTCATTGAAGACCAGCACTTCATGCTGCAAAAGGAAGTGATCGACCGGATGGTGGCGCGCCCCTGCACCTCGGATTACGGCCGCTTGAGTGTCATGCTGCAATGGCGTTACGCCATGGAAAACGTACTGTTTGTACCACCGGAGAGTTTTGTGCCGCCACCACGGGTGAACAGCGCCGTGGTTCGCATGGTGCCGCGCGAAAATCCGGCCGCAGTGGATGTGAAGCTGTTGAGTGAAATTGTGCAGGTGGCGTTCAGCCAGCGCCGCAAGTTGATGCGCCATACGCTGGGCCAGTGGCTGGAGGAAAAGGCCTTTCCAGGCCAGTTCGACGTAAAACGCCGCGCTGAAGAAGTACCGGTGGTCGAATATCTGGCATTGGCCGAGCAGATTAAAAGCGCCCATCCGTAGGCCCTAAACAGGCAAGGGATCGACGCTCAGTTGGCGTTGTGCACCCCCATAAAAAAGAAAAAGGCCCAATCTTTCGATGGGCCTTTTTCATGCGGGCTGAGGGTGCTATCAGGCAGCCGTCAACCAATACCCGGCATTGAAGGGGCTGCTCATGCGCAGCGCCAGTGGCGAAATATCCAACAGTTTGTCGGTTGGCATTTTCTCACCGGATTCGGTGGTGAGATCAATGCCGGGCACAGCGTGGTTGCCCGCCTCTGTGCCTTTTGCCTCGTTCGCCCGTTCTGCTTGGCTGGTGTGTGCAGAACGGGCTACAGAAAAGAATAGAAACATCGGAAGGGTATTTTTCGATCCCCCCAGTAGTCCGCCGCATCACGGAAGATGTCGAGCAACTGCTCGCGTGCTTCCTTGTCGAATTTGGTATTGGCCGGGATGTGCTCCAGCACCGCAATGAAGCCAGGCTGGGGGCCGGACTTGTGCAGCGGGTCGGTCATGCTGTCATACAGCGCGTCAAAGTTCTTGCCGACATGCGCCGACAGCTTGAATTGCTGACCGATCAGGTCCAGCACGTCCTGCTTGGTCTGGGCGTTGGCCAAATTGGCATACAGAAAATGCTGCCCCAGCGTGACGGCCGCCTCTTGCAACTCAGGCACCCGAAAAGCTCGGATGGACTGAACAATGTTAGGCCGAATACCGCGGAGCGGCACTTCTGTTGCAACACGCGGGGGTGCCGATGTTTCTTGACTCAGTGACATATTTATTCCTGCTTCACTTTACAAAATGAAAAAACCAAAAATTACGGCACGATCTTGCGGAAGCTCGCATAGTGATCGGCGGTGTAATAACAAGTGTCCGGCGTTTTGGGCTGCCCTCCGCACACAATGCGCCGAACGCCCCGGCTACGTGAACCGGATGTGGCGACGGTGTATTCGCGGTAGTAACCACGTTTCTGGATCGGCAGCAAACGCTCACGATTTCCAAAAACGACCCCGTCTTTTTCATATGCAAACGGACCACCCTGACGGACCAGGTCATAGACTTGCGCGCCTTGCCTGGGCAATTCGGCCACGGCTATCGTGGCATTGGGGTCTACAGCGACAGGGCCTTTGGCCTGCACTAAACCGGAGGCTAAAACCGCCGTTAGCAAAAAGCCAGTGATTACTAACTTTAGGCTGGATAAACGCGACATGAAAAAAACTTCCCGTAACACTCCGGGTTTACCCGGAAATTTCAAGGTTCGTAGTGTCGCGTATTTACGGGGGAAATGCAAGCGACTGCCCAAAAAATGGGCAGTCAATAAGAGGCGTCAAGACTAGTAAGTTAGTACTAGCTTGAGCTGTATCAATTACCGGGTGGCGTTTGCGTCGGCTACTGTGAGTGCCGTCATATTAACAATTCGACGCACCGTGGAACTGGGCGTCAAAATATGCACCGGTTTGGCCGCCCCGAGCAGCACGGGGCCAATGGCAATATTGCCACCCGCGGCTGTTTTAAGCAGGTTGTAGGCAATATTGGCCGCATCAATGTTGGGCAGCACCAATAAGTTGGCATCGCCCGTCAGGGTGCTATGGGGCATGAGCGCTGCGCGGGCTTTGCCGTCCAGCGCGACGTCACCGTGCATTTCACCGTCCAGCTCCAGCCAGGGCGCTTGGGCGCGCAGCAATTCCAGGGTCTGGCGCATCTTGATGGCGCTGGGCTGGCTGCTGCTGCCAAAGTTGGAATGACTCAACAAGGCCACTTTGGGCTTGATGCCAAAGCGCATCATTTCTTCAGCCGCCATGAGGGTAATTTCGGCCAACTGTTCGGCAGTGGGGTCGTAATTAATGTGGGTATCCACCAAAAACAGCTGACGCTCGGGCAATATCAGGCCATTCATGCAGGCGTAGGTATTGACGCCAGCGCGCTTGCCGATCACTTGATCCATGTAATTCAGGTGCAAGGCCATGCTACCCCAGGTTCCACAAATCAGCCCATCCACGTCGCCTTTGTGTACCAACATGGCGCCAATCAGACTTAAACGGCGGCGCATTTCAATTTTGGCCATTTGGGCGGTGATGCCCTTGCGCTCGGTCATGCGGTGGTAGGTTTGCCAGAAATCGCGGTAACGATGGTCTTGCTCCACATTCACCACGTTGTAATCAGCCCCTTCGCGCAAGCGCAGGCCGAATTTTTCGATCCGTTCTGCGATGACCAGCGGGCGGCCAATCAGGGTCGGCAGCGCCAGGCCCTCGTCCACCACAATTTGACAAGCCCGCAGGACGCGTTCGTCTTCCCCTTCGGAATAGGCCACGCGTTTTTTCAGCCCCAGTTTGGCGGCGGTAAAGATCGGCTTCATCACCGTGCCCGAGGCGTAGACGAAGTTTTGCAACTTCTCGCGGTAAGCGTCCATGTCCTTGATCGGGCGCAAGGCGACGCCGCTGTCGGCCGCCGCTTGAGCTACCGCTGGCGCGATTTTCATCATCAGGCGCGGATCAAACGGCTTCGGGATCAGGTATTCCGGGCCAAAGGCCAACTGCTCACCTGCATAGGCCGCTGCCACCACTTCACTTTGCTCGGCTTGCGCCAGCTCGGCAATGGCGTGCACGGCGGCAATCTCCATCTCCAGCGTGATGGTGGACGCACCCGCATCCAGTGTTCCCCGAAAAATATAGGGGAAGCACAGGACGTTATTGACCTGATTGGGGTAGTCGGAACGGCCGGTTGCAATGATGGCGTCACTGCGCACGGCTTTCACTTCTTCCGGCAAGATTTCGGGAGTGGGGTTGGCTAGCGCAAAAACGAGCGGTTTGGCCGCCATTTTCCGCACCATCTCCGGCTTCAGCACGCCGCCCGCCGACAGGCCGAGGAACACGTCGGCGCCTTCAATGATGTCGCCCAGGGTCCGAGCGGAGGTTTTCTGGGCATAAACGATCTTGTCTTCGTCCATCAACTCAGTACGGCCTTCATAGACCACCCCGGCCAGATCGGTCACAAAGATGTTCTCGCGTGGAATGCCCAGCTTGACCAGCAAGCCCAGACAAGCCAGCGCCGCCGCGCCAGCACCGGACGTGACCAGTTTGATCTTTTTTGGGTCTTTGCCCGCGACCTTCAGGCCATTGAGAATGGCCGCACCGACGGTGATCGCCGTGCCATGCTGGTCGTCGTGGAACACCGGAATCTTCATGCGCTCGCGCAGTTTGCGCTCGACATAAAAGCAGTCGGGCGCCTTGATGTCTTCCAGGTTGATGCCGCCAAACGTCGGCTCCAGCGAGGCGATGATGTCCACCAGTTTGTCGAGATCGTGCTTTTCGTTGATCTCGATGTCAAACACGTCAATGCCGGCGAACTTCTTGAACAGCACGGCCTTGCCCTCCATCACCGGCTTGGCCGCCAGCGGGCCAATGTCGCCCAGGCCGAGCACGGCGGTGCCGTTGGTGATCACCGCCACCAGATTGCCGCGGCTGGTGTACTTGAAGGCGGCGTTGGGGTCTTTGACGATTTCTTCACAGGGTGCGGCGACACCGGGTGAATAGGCCAGTCCGAGGTCATGCTGGTTGACCAGTTGCTTGGTGGCGGCAATGCCAATTTTTCCTGGAATCGGAAACTCGTGGTATTCGAGGGCGGCACGGCGCAACTCGGCGCGGATTTCTTCGGCATTGGCCGTTGTATGAGGCATTGTTCTCTCCTGCTGCAATCAGTATGACCGAAAGGTCAGCCCGTCAGCTTCTTTTGGGAACTGAAATTGTAGACTCTGAAAAAGTCAAACCCTAGTAAGTGAATATGCGTATATGGGGGTTTAGGCTTTTACTTTTTTGCAGGAATGGCGTGCGCACGGTGTTTTCTGCACCCCCTGTTGGCGCCAACAGACCGCGCAGCAGGCATGCCAGAGACTGGAGCGCCATCCGGACTATCAATAAGATAGCTTCTTGTCCATATTCCATAAGGGCTAGAGCCATATTTCCCTCATGCATTTATTTAAATCCCAAGCTCATCCGTGGACACCCAGGACGATTACGGCACCGGCCCGACCCTGCCAGCCACCGCGTTAGGGTCGTTTGCGTCTTGCGCCGCGCAGGATTACGATAGCCGTACGAGGGGGCCTTGATGAACGAGAACAAGAACCAAGCGCTGCGTCTGCATGTGCCGGAACCCTCGGGGCGGCCCGGGCAGGCAACTGACTTTTCCTACCTGCACCTGTCACCGGCCGGCGCGGTGCGCCGGCCCCCGGTCGAGGCGTCGCCCGCCGACACCAGCGACCTGGCCTACAGCCTGGTGCGGGTGCTCGACGACGAGGGCCGCGCGCTCGGGCCCTGGGACCCCAAAGTAACGCCCGAACGGCTGCGCACCGGGCTGCGGGCCGTGATGAAGACGCGCATCTACGACGCCCGCATGCTGATTGCGCAACGGCAAAAAAAGATATCGTTCTACATCGGCTGCCTGGGCGAGGAAGCCATTGCCGTGGCGCAGGCGCTGGCGCTGCAGCCCGGCGACATGTGCTTTCCAACCTACCGCCAACCGGGCCTGCTGCTGGCGCGCGAGGACATCGACCTGGTGGAGATGATCTGTCAGCTGATGTCCAACGAGCGCGATCCGCTCAAGGGCCGGCAGTTGCCGGTCTTGTACTCGTACAAGCGCGCCGGCTTCTTCACCGTCTCCGGCAACCTGGCCACGCAGTTCATCCAGGCGGTGGGTTGGGCCATGGCCTCGGCGATCAAGGGCGACACCAAAATAGCCTCGGCCTGGATCGGCGACGGCGCCACCGCCGAGTCCGACTTTCACACCGCGCTGACTTTCGCCCATGTCTACCGCGCGCCGGTGATCCTGAACGTGGTCAACAACCAGTGGGCGATCTCGACCTTTCAGGCCATTGCCGGCGGCGAGGCCACCACCTTCGCGGCGCGCGGCGTCGGCTGCGGCATTGCCTCCTTGCGCGTCGACGGCAACGACTTTCTCGCAGTCCACGCCGCCTCGCTCTGGGCCGCCGAGCGCGCGCGCAGCAACCTGGGGCCGACCCTGATCGAGTGGGTCACTTATCGTGGCGGCGCGCACTCGACCTCGGACGATCCCTCGCGCTACCGACCGGCCGACGACTGGGCGCATTTTCCGCTGGGGGACCCGATCGCCCGACTCAAAACCCACCTGATGTTGCTTGGCGTCTGGTCCGAAGACGAGCATGAGGCGACCCGGCAGGAACTGGAGGCCCAGGTCAGCGCCGCGCTGAAAGAGGCCGAACGTTATGGCTCGCTGGCTGCCGGCCACATGGCCGGCGCCGCCGCCATGTTCGAGGACGTCTACAAAGACATGCCGGAACACCTGCGCCAGCAGCGCGATCAAATGCTGCGCGCTGAGATGGACAGACAGCGGCGGGAGGCCTGAGCATGCAAATGACCATGATTCAGGCCCTGCGCTCGGCGATGGACGTGATGCTGGCGCGTGACCCCAATGTCGTGGTGTTCGGCCAGGACGTGGGTTATTTCGGCGGCGTGTTCCGCTGCACCGAGGGCCTGCAGGTCAAGTACGGTCGCTCGCGCGTGTTCGACGCGCCGATCTCGGAGGGAGGCATCGTCGGCACGGCCATCGGCATGGCGGCTTATGGCTTGCGCCCGGTGGTGGAGGTCCAGTTCGCCGACTACTTCTACCCGGCCTCGGACCAGATCGTTTCCGAAGCGGCGCGCCTGCGCTACCGCTCGGCCGGCGACTTCACGGCGCCGATGACGATCCGCATGCCCTGCGGCGGCGGCATCTTCGGCGGCCAGACGCACAGCCAAAGTCCAGAGGCGCTGTTCACCCATGTCTGCGGGCTGCGCACGGTGATGCCATCCAATCCCTATGACGCCAAGGGGCTGCTGATCAGCAGCATCGAGAACGATGATCCGGTGATTTTTCTGGAACCCAAACGCCTGTACAACGGCCCGTTCGACGGCCACCACGAGAAGCCGGCCGTGCCCTGGTCCGGACATCCGTCGGCGGAGGTGCCGGAGGGTTATTACACCGTGCCGCTGGAATCGGCCACCGTGTTTCGCCCCGGCGCCGACCTGACGATTCTGACCTACGGCACCATGGTGTTTGTGGCCGAGGCGGCCGCGCGCGAGACCGGCATCGACGCCGAGATCATCGACCTGCGCAGCATCTGGCCGCTGGACCTGCCGACCATCGTGGCCTCGGTGAAAAAAACCGGGCGCTGCGTGGTGGTGCACGAGGCCACCCGCACCAGCGGCTTCGGCGCGGAGCTGACGGCACTGGTGCAAGAGCACTGCTTTTACCACCTGGAAGCGCCGATTGAACGCGTGACCGGCTGGGACACGCCTTATCCGCACGCGCAGGAGTGGGCCTACTTTCCGGGACCGGCGCGCGTCGGCGCGGCGCTGCAGCGGGCGATGGAGAAATGACATGAGTGAGCCCTCCGGAATTCATGTCATCAAGATGCCGGACCTCGGCGAAGGCATTACCGAAGTCGAACTGGTGGCCTGGCGTGTGCAGCCCGGCGAGCGCGTAGCGGAAGATCAAATACTGGCCGACGTGATGACCGACAAGGCCACGGTCGAGATTCCGTCACCGGTGGTCGGCACGGTGCTGGCGCTGGGCGGCGCGGTCGGCCAGGTGCTGGCGGTGGGGGCGGAACTGATCCGCATTGAGCTGACGGGGGCTGGACCGGAGGCCATCAGCGACATGCCCGCGGTTGTTTCAAAGGTGCCGCCGCCGGGGACAACACCCGAACCGGCGCGGGCCGCAACACCGCTTGACTTGGCCACGCCGCAGGCCACGGCGGGCTCGGCGCCGACCGAAGCGCCAGCCGGCGTTGCGCCTTCGCCAAGAGCAGGACAAGCCAAACTCAGCCCGGACGAGGTCGTGAATTTGGACGCTGGCCCTGGCCGGCCAACGGACAGGCCTGTCGACAAGCTGATCGCCTCGCCCGCCGTGCGCCGGCGCGCCTGGGAACTGGGTCTTGACCTGGCGCAGGTGACGGCCAGCGGTGCTGGTGGCCGCATCCTGCAGGCCGATCTGGATGCCCATGTGACCACGCATGGCGCCGGCATGCCAGCCGCCACCGGCACGATGGCCGGTGCGGGCGTCACACCGCGCCACGACGAGGAGCGCATACCGGTGGTCGGCCTGCGCCGGCGCATCGCGCAGCGCATGCAGGACGCCAAGCGCCGCATCCCGCATTTCACCTATGTCGAAGAAGTCGATGTCACCGAACTGGAGGCGCTGCGCGCGCAGCTGAACGCGCAATGGGCGACGCAGCGCGGGCACCTGACGCTGCTGCCCCTGCTGCTGCGCGCCGTGGTGCTGGCGGTGCGCGAATTCCCGCAGATCAACGCGCGTTTTGACGACGAGGCCGGTGTGATCACGCGCCATGGCGCGGTGCACATCGGCATCGCCACCCAGACCGGGGCCGGCCTGATGGTGCCGGTGCTGCGCCATGCCGAGGCGCGTGACCTGTGGTCAATGGCGGCGGAGCTGGCGCGCCTGGCGGCCACCGCACGCGCCGGCAAAGCCACACGCGACGAACTGACCGGATCGACCATCACCCTCAGCAGCCTGGGGCCGCTGGGCGGCATCGTCTCGACGCCGGTGATCAACCTGCCCGAAGTGGCGATCATCGGCATCAACCGCATGGTGCTGCGGCCGGTCATGCGCGACGGGGCGGTAGTGGCGCGGCAGATGATGAACCTGTCGTCCTCGTTCGACCACCGCGTGGTCGACGGTCTGGATGCGGCCGGCTTCGTGCAGGCCATGCGCCGTTCGCTTGAGTCCCCAGCTTTGCTGTTCCTGAGCTAGGGCTGTTTCACCTTAAATTTTGATAAAACAGGCCCCTAGCCCAAGCAGGATATGCGCAAGCAGCTATTACAAAGATAGCGTTTTGACAGGCTGGCGCAACGCTGAGGGCGCCGGTCCTTTCTTTGAAACCTTACGCGGCGGCCGTGTCCGCCAACAACTCGCTCAGCACGTAAGGCAGGATGCCACCGTGGCGCAGGTAGTCCACCTCAATCGGCGTATCGACCCGCAGTGTCAGCGTCACCTCGCGCCGTGAGCCATCACTCCGGCGGATCGTCAGCACCACATCCTGACCGGGCCGCAGATGGGCATCCAGATCCAGCAAATCAAATTCCTCGTCGCCAACAATGTCCAAAGATTCAACGCTGTCGGCCCCCTTGAACTGGAACGGCAGCACGCCCATGCCGACCAGATTCGAGCGGTGGATGCGCTCGAAACCTTTGGCCACCACGGCGCGCACACCCAGCAGGCGCGGCCCCTTGGCGGCCCAGTCGCGGCTGGAGCCGGTGCCGTATTCCTCGCCCGCGAACACCAGCGTCGGCGTGCCGGCGGCCTGGTATTTCATCGCCGCCGCATGGATCGACATGACGTCGCCGCCCGGCTGCAAGCAGGTGACCCCGCCCTCAACCCGTGCGCCGTCCGCTTTGGCCGGCAGCATCAGGTTGCGGATGCGCACGTTGGCAAAGGTGCCGCGCATCATCACCTCGTGGTTGCCACGACGCGAGCCGTAACTGTTGAAGTCGGCGACCGAGACGCCGTGCGCCAGCAGGTATTCACCAGCGGGTGAGCCCGGCTTGATGGAGCCGGCCGGGCTGATGTGATCGGTGGTGACCGAGTCGCCGAAGATGGCCAGCGCGCGGGCGGCGCGGATGTCCGCCACGGCACCCGGCGTCAGGGTGAACCCTTCAAAGAAGGGTGGCTCGGCGATGTAGGTCGAGGGCTCCCAGGCATAGACCTGGCCGGTGTGGGTCGATATCTCGTTCCACAGCGGATTGCCACGGGCGAAATCCTGGTACAGCGTCCGGTAGGTCGCGGGATCGGTCGCATGCCTCATCGCCGTCGCAATCTCCTGCGCGCTCGGCCAGATGTCTTTCAGCATCACCGGCTGGCCGTCGCGGCCCGTGCCCAGCGGCTCGTGGACCAGGTCGATACCGACGCGCCCGGCGATGGCGAAGGCCACCACCAGCGGCGGGCTCATCAGGAAATTGGCCTTGATGCTGCTGTGAATGCGCGCCTCGAAATTGCGGTTGCCCGAAAGCACGGCGGCGCACACCAGATCCTGCTCGGTGAGCACCTCTTCCAGCCGACTGTCGAGCGGGCCGGAGTTGCCGATGCAGGTGGTGCAGCCGTAGGCCACCAGGCGAAATCCGAGCTGTGCCAGGGGTTGCAGCAGCCCGGCCTGCGTCAGGTATTCGGTCACCACGCGGGAGCCGGGGGCGAGCGAGGTTTTGATTCGCGGATGGACCGTCAGACCCCGCGCCACGGCTTTCTGCGCCAGCAGGCCGGCCGCCAGCATGACACCGGGATTGGAGGTGTTGGTGCAAGAGGTGATGGCGGCGATCAGCACGTCGCCGTGGCCGATATCCCCCACGGATTGGTGGATTTCCTCCACATGCGTTTCCGGGTCGGGACAACTCGGACCGTCGGCGGGGCGGTTGTCCAGCATTTCGACCTCGTTGCGGGCCATGGCTTTGCCTTTGCCGGCGGCCTCGACGGCGGGTAGGCAATCCAGCGGCAGATAGTGCGGCAGGACATGGCGTTCAGCCAAAGCGACTGCTGATTTGCCGTAGCCATTGATGGCGGCGGGCTGGCTGAACAGCTCAGTGAATTTGGCCTTGAGCTCGGGCAGGGCAATCCGGTCCTGCGGCCGTTTCGGCCCGGCCACGCTGGGCACGACGGAGGCCAGGTCCAGTTCCAGCACCGCGCTGTAATCGATCTGTCCCGGCTGCGGCATGCCGAACAGGCCTTGCGCCTGGAAGTAGGCGCGAAACGCATCGACCTCCTCGTCGGTCCGCCCGGTGGCGGTCAGGTAGTTCGCGGTCTCCTCGTCGGGTGGGAAAAAGCCCATGGTGGCACCGTATTCCGGCGCCATATTCGCCAGCGTGGCGCGGTCCGGCAGGGTCAGCGAGGCGGCGCCCTTGCCGAAGAACTCGACGAACTTGCCCACCACCTTGGCGCGGCGCAGCATCTCGGTGACCACCAGCACCAGATCGGTGGCGGTGACGCCTTCGCGCAACTGGCCAGCCAGATGCACACCGACCACGTCGGGGGTCAGGAAATAGATTGGCTGGCCCAGCATGCCGGCTTCGGCCTCAATGCCGCCGACGCCCCAACCGACCACACCCAGGCCGTTGATCATGGTGGTGTGCGAATCGGTGCCGACCAGCGTGTCGGGGTAATAGATACCGTCTTTTTGCCAGACACCGCGCGCCAAATATTCCAGATTGACCTGGTGCACGATGCCGATGCCGGGCGGCACCACGCGGAAGGTGTCGAAGGCCTGCATGCCCCATTTGATGAAGCGGTAACGCTCGGCGTTGCGCTGGAACTCCAGCCGCATGTTGAGGTCAAGCGCGTTGGGAACGTTGTAGTGGTCCACCTGCACCGAGTGGTCCACCACCAGGTCCACCGGCACCAGCGGTTCGATGATTTTCGGGTTTTTGCCAAAGCGCTGCGCCACACCGCGCATGGCCGCCAGATCGCACAGCAGTGGCACGCCGGTGAAGTCCTGCAACAGGATGCGCGCGACCACAAAAGGCACCTCGCGGCTGCGCGGCGCGTTCGGCTGCCAACCCGTCAGTTGGCGCACATGCTCTTGGGTGACTTTGCGGCCATCGCAATGGCGCAGCAGGGACTCGAGCACGATGCGGATGGACACCGGCAACCGTGACACCGGACCGAGCCCGGCCGCTTCGAGTGCCGCCAAAGAATAGTAGCGGGCCTCTTTGCCGGAGGCGAGCCGGAAATTCTGCAAGGCGCCGAACGGATCATGAATCATGGTGGCTTCCCCCAACGGTTTTTTGCACAGAACGCGACAAAAAATCAGTATAAAGAATGCGCACGCTTGATACAAGCAACACTCGCTTACCAAGGGTCTCTGACAACCGGCGTGATTCGTCCTATGATGAAAATGCCCACCCGACCTGACAGAAGGACAGCCATGGCCACTTGTGCAACGCGAACCGAACGCGACTCCTTCGGCGCCATCGAGGTGCCTGCCGACCGGCTCTGGGGGGCGCAAACGCAGCGCTCACTGGAACACTTTGACATTTCCACCGAGCAGATGCCGGAGGACCTCATCCTCTCCCTCACCACCATCAAGTCGGCCTGCGCCCGCGTCAATAGCGAACTCGGATTGCTGCCCCAGGACAAGGCGCAAGCCATCGTCGCGGCGGCGGACGAAGTGCTGTTTGGCACGCACGAGCAGGAGTTCCCGTTGTCGGTGTGGCAGACCGGCTCCGGCACCCAAAGCAACATGAACATGAATGAGGTGCTGGCCAACCGCGCCTCGGAACTGCTCGGCGGCGAGCGGGGCCAGCAGCGCTGCGTGCATCCCAATGACGACGTCAATCTGGGGCAGTCCTCCAACGACATCTTTCCCACCGCCATGCACCTGGCGGCCGCCATCGGCATCGCCCGCGCCTTGCTGCCGGCGCTGGCACAGTTGCGCGCGTCACTGGCGGAAAAATCGACCGCCTTCGCCGACATCGTCAAGATCGGGCGCACCCATTTGCAGGACGCCACGCCGCTAACGCTGGGCCAGGAATTCTCAGGGTACGTCGCCCAACTCGACCATGCCGAGGCGGTCATCACCGCTTCGCTGATCTCGCTCTACCCGCTCGCCGTCGGCGGCACGGCGGTCGGCACCGGCCTCAACACCCATCCGGAATTCGGTGACCGCGTGGCGGCCGACCTCGCGCGCAGCAGCGACCTGCCCTTTTGCAGCGCGACCAACAAATTCGCCGCGCTGGCCGCACATGACGGCCTCGTCGCCGCGCATGGCGCCCTCAAGACGCTGGCGGTGGCGCTGATGAAAATCGCCAACGACATCCGCTGGCTGGCCTCGGGTCCGCGTTCCGGCCTGGGCGAGATCTCCATCCCCGAGAACGAACCCGGCAGCTCCATCATGCCGGGCAAGGTCAACCCAACCCAGTGCGAAGCGCTGGCCATGCTGTGCGCCCAGGTCATGGGCAACGACGTCGCCATCGGCATTGGCGGCGCCTCGGGCAACTTTGAACTCAATGTTTTCAAGCCGCTGATCGCCCATAATTTCTTGCAAAGCGTACGCCTGCTGGCCGACGGCATGACCAGTTTTGAGAAACATTGCGTGCAGGGCATCGAAGCCAATCGGACCCGCATTGCCGACCTGCTGGAACGCTCGCTGATGCTGGTGACGGCGCTGGCGCCGCACATCGGCTACGACCGCGCCGCCGAGATTGCCAAGCGCGCGCACCACGACGGCACGACGCTGCGCGAGGCGGCACTGGCGCTGGGCCATGTCACGCCGGAGCAGTTTGACCAGTGGGTGAAGCCGGCGGCGATGGTCGGCGGCAGCGACCGCCGGCAAGGCCAGCTTTTCAAGTGAGCCGAGCGGCGCCAGGCGCTTCCTCTCTCCTGCTCAGACGATGACCCGCTTGGCCTGTTCCGCGCGCCGGGGCGTTTGTTGGCCGGTCAGCGTGAAGCCGCGCGCTTGCGCCTGCGCGTCGATGAACTGCCACAGTCCCGGCTCCTCACTGTGCCAGCCCCCGGCGGTGCCGGGCGCAGGGGCGGCCACCACAATCGGCAGCGCCGGCGTCTTGATGGCCACCGGCATCAGCGGGAAAACCACTTCGGTGGGCGTGCCCGCCAGGGTGGCGGCCAGTGCCTTGGCCGCACTCATGATCGGCATCACGTAAGGCAGAATGCGGCCGCCCGAAACGGACGGCGTGTTGGCGTTGGACGCGCTGCCGCCATCGCCCCATAGACCCTTGGCATACTGCGCGCCATCGCCCAAGGCATAAATGTACGGGGCGCTGGTTTGCAAGGTAACGTCCACCACGATGCCACGCTCACAGGCCAGCCCGGCGGCAAGTGCCAGTGCGGCATCCGCTCTCAAACCAATAGCACTCAGCACTGTATCGGCGGGGGCTAGATGCCCATTTGACAACTCAACCTGCAGGATTGGAGCGGGTGCATGCACGTCACCGGCGGCCGGCTGGTCCGTCACTTGGTTCACCGACTTCACCGTGGCGCCAAAGTGCCAGGTCACGCCCAACGCCTCGAGCGCTTCGCGCAATTGCTCATTGGCCTCCAGCGGCAACAGCGCGGCCATCGGCCCCGTGGCGGGATCGACCACGGTCACCGGATAACCCGCCGCCACCAGGTCGTTGGCAAACTCGCAGCCAATCAGGCCCGCGCCCATGATCAGGACGTGTTTCTTGTGCGGCATGGCCTGCGGTTCATTGCTGTTTCCATCGCTGCCCGCCCCCGTGAGCCGTGCGTGAAACGCCGAAAAATCATCCAGAGAATTAATGGATTGCACCTGATCCGCCGCATCCCCCGCGACCGGAACCCGAATCGGCTGCGCACCAGTGGCCAGTACCAGTTGGCGGTAGCTGAACTCACCTTGTGAGGTGGTGAGCGTCCGGGTTTGCGGGTTGATTGCCTCCACGCGCGTATTGGCCAACAAGGTGACGTTAAGCGTCTCCACCATCTTGGCCGCCAGCGTGCTGACCAGTTGCGCCGGCGCGCGCCCCTGGGCCAACGCGTTGGACAGCGACGGCTTGGCATAAAAGTCGCCACTGTCGGCCGTGATCAGCATCACCGGCGTGGTGGTGTCGAGTTTGCGGAACTCACGCGCGGTGGTCCAGCCCGCCAAGCCGGCGCCAATGATGATGATCGGGTGCGTCATGGAGATGTTCTCGTTGCTAAGTTGTGGGGGCTAACGCTTTAGATTTCCACCGTTTCAAAGTCGGCCTTGGCGACGCCGCAGTCCGGGCATTCCCAGCTCGCAGGCACATCGGCCCATTTGGTGCCGGGCGCGATGCCGTCTTCCGGGCGGCCGGTGGCCTCGTCGTAGACAAAACCGCAAACGATGCAAAGATAAGTTTTCATGGGGTGTTCCAATAAATATAAGAGTCAAATCGGGCTCTAGCCCTCGTCGATAGTGCACAAGTAGCTATTAAATAAATAGCAATCTGGCGCAGCTGGCGTTTACGCCGCTGCGTTGGCCGTGACCTTGGCAAGCTGGGCTTTGTAGTGGTTGGCGTGGCGCTCTTCCACCTTGGCCAGGGCCGCGAAACGCTTCTGCGCTTTTTCCAGCATGGCGGTGAATTGCGCGGCGTGCACCTTGCTCTCTTCAATCTGCTCGTTCATTTCGGCCACGGCGGCGGCATGGCCCTCGGCTTCAGCGGTCTTGCGAAAGCCGGGGTACATCTCGGTGTACTCGTAGGTTTCGCCGTCAATGGCAATCTGCAACGCTTTGGCCGGCGTCATGCTGGCCTTGGGGTAGAGCAAATCCAGGTGACCAAAGGCGTGCATCACTTCCTGGTCCGCGGTGGCTTCAAAGGTGCGGGCGGTTTCCTCGTCCCCCATTTCGCGCGCCAGTTTGGCGAAATAACGGTATTTGATGTGGGCCATCGACTCGCCGGCAAAGGCGGCTTCTAAATTGGCGATGGTCTTGATCTCGGGGCGTTGGCTTGCAGTCATGGGGAACTCCTGGGTTTGAATGATCAACTGATGATTGATTTTTATCAGCACAGGACGAATGATACGGCGATGCAATTAACGAGGCCAATTGGTTTTGGCTAAATGATTGATAGAGACTATCGAGATAACCCTCATGAGCAGTGCGAGACACGCGGGCGCAGGCGCCTAATGGCCACTCCCGTGCCAAAGCAGCGCCCTGTCCGGCCACCGAAAGAAACACCCGCCCATGCCTGAATCAACACCCCCCAGCCCCGTCTATCCGCCCATCGAACCGTACCGCAGCGGCCGGCTGCCGGTCGACGATTTGCACACCCTGTATTGGGAAGAATGCGGCAATCCGACCGGGGTGCCGGTGCTGTTTTTGCATGGCGGCCCCGGTGCCGGTCTGTCGCCCCGGCATCGGCAATTCTTTGACCCGGCCTACTACCGCATCGTGCTGTTTGACCAGCGCGGGGCCGGCCAATCAACGCCGCTGGGCGAAACCCGCCACAACACCACGCCATTGCTCATTGAAGACATCGAGCGCCTGCGCCAGCTGCTGGGTATTGCGCAATGGCTGGTGTTTGGCGGCTCCTGGGGCGCGACGCTGGCGCTGGCCTATGGCGAGGCCCACCCGCAGTGCTGCACCGGCTTTGTCTTGCGCGGCATTTTTCTGGGCACTCCGCCCGAGATTGACTGGTTTCTGAATGGCATGAAGTGGTTTTTCCCGCAGGAGCACGAACGCTTTGTGGCCGCGATTCCAGAGCCCGAGCGCGATGACCTGCTGCAAGCCTATGCGCAGCGTTTGTTCAGCGACAACGCCGCGGAAAATCTGCAGGCGGCCCGCAACTGGAGCCGGTACGAGGGCCGCTGCCTGCACCTGCTGCCGCAGCCTGAGACCGCCGAGGCGTTGGACTCGGAGACCGTCGCCCTGGGTGTCGGCCGGCTGGAGGCGCACTACTTTCGCCATGCCGCCTATCTGACGGACGACCAGCTGATCCGCAACGTGGGCCGCATCCGGCATTTGCCCGCCGTCATCATTCAAGGGCGCTACGACGTGGTGTGTCCGCCGCAGTCAGCGTGGCGCCTGCACCGCGCTTGGCCGGAGGCCCGCTTTCAGATCATTGAAGGCGCCGGTCACGCCGCGTTCGAGCCCGGCATTGCCAGCGCGCTGGTGGCAGCTACCGAACAGTTCAAGCGTTCGGGCGGTTGACACCGGCGCGACGGGTCTCGCGCAGCATGAAGAGGTAGAGCCCCTCCACTTTTTCGCGAGCCCACGGCGTCTTGCGCAGGAATTTCAGGCTGGACGCGATGCTGGGGTCGAGGGTGAAACAGCGCACCGGGATGCGCTCACCCAAGCCGGCCCAGCCGTAGTGCGCCACCAGCGCGGTGACGATGGTTTCCAGCGTCAGGCCGTGCAGGGGGTTGTGAGCCTGGGTCGGCGGCTGAATGGGGGGTGAAGAAGGAGCTTGCATGCTGCGATTTTGGCACTAGCCCCGCATCAGCGCCTCAATCTCGTCCACCGCCACCGGCACGCCGCGGCTGATCAGCTCACAGCCGGTCGCCGTCACGATGGCGTCGTCTTCAATCCGGATGCCGATGTTGTGGAATTGCGCCGGCACCCCGTCGGCCGGGCGCACATAGAGGCCGGGCTCGACCGTCAGCACCATGCCGGCTTGCAGGATGCGGCTCGGGCGGTCCCTGACGGTGTCGCCGCTCAGCGGGTCCTTGCGCTCGGTAAAGCGGCCCGCTTCGGCCGGCTCGACATAGCTGCCGCAGTCGTGCACGTCCATGCCCAGCCAGTGGCCGGTGCGGTGCATGTAGAAGGTGGAATAAGCACGCTTCTCGATCACATCTTGCAGCGTGCCGACCTTGTTTTTATCCAGCAGGCCCAAGTCGAGCAGGCCTTGCGCCAGCACCTTGACGGTGGCGTCGTGCGGACCGGTGAAGCGGGCGCCGGCGTGGGTGGCGGCAATCGCGGCCTCTTGACTCGCCAGCACCAGCTCGTACAGCGCACGCTGCGGCCCGCTGAACTTGCCGTTGGCCGGAAAGGTGCGCGTGATGTCGGACGCATAACCGTCCAGCTCACAACCGGCGTCAATCAGCACCAGCTCGCCATCCGCTACCCGCCCGGCATCGGCGCGGTAGTGCAGCACGCAGGCGCTGGCACCGGCGGCCACGATCGAGCCATAGGCCGGGTACTGCGAACCGTGGCGGCGAAATTCGTGCAGCAACTCGGCGTCCAGGTGGTACTCGCGCACCTCCTGGCCATCGCGCAACATCCGGGCGCTCAATTGCATGGCGCGGATGTGGGCGCCGGCGCTGATCTGCGCGGCGCGGCGCATGATGGCTTGTTCGTACGCGTCTTTAACCAGCCGCATTTCGTCCAGCGGGCCGCACAGGTCGCGCTGCTGCTCCGGGCACAGCGCGCCCAAACGGACGCGGGCACGCACGCTGCTCAGCCAGCCGTCGACTTGTGTTTCCAGCCCTTTGTGGGTGGCAAACGGGTACCAGACGGCATCGCGGCCATCGAGCAGACCGGGCATCTGGGCGGCCAGTTCGGTGATCGAATAGGCGGCATCGACGCCCAGCTGCGCGGGTGCGGCATCCGGCCCGAGCCGGTAGCCATCCCAGATTTCACGTTCCATATCTTTCGGCGCACAAAACAGCGTGCTTTTGCCGTCGCCGGTGATCACCAGCCAGGCCTTCGGTTCGGCAAAGCCGCTCAGGTAATAAAAGTAACTGTCGTGCCGGTACAAAAAATCGCCATCGCGGTTGCGCTGCTGTTCGGGCGCGGTGGGGAGGATGGCAATGCCCTTGGGCCCGAGTTGGGTGGCCAGGCGGGCGCGGCGTTCGGCGTAAAGGGACGGGGTGGCAGAAAGGTTCAAGGCTTAGCTCCAGTTGGCATAAAGGGATTCAGAGGCGCAAGCGGTCATCTTATTCAGCGCTTTGATTCAGCGCCAGCAGGCGCTCGGGCGTGCCCACGTCGGTCCAGGCGCCGTGGTACAGCTCGGCGCTGACCTGCCCATTGTCCATGGCGGCGCGCAACAGCGGCGCCAGTGGGGCTTTGAGGCCGTGCGGGTTGCCGGCCGGAATATCGCAATACGGCGGGGCAAACAGGGCGCGGTGGTAGAGGCCGATGGTGGAATAGGTGTAACGCGGTTGCGGGTCATCGGCGGGCAAATTCAGCGCCAGGCCCACGCCATCGGCACCGGTATCACCAGCCCTCAGCGCCAAGCCAAAGTCGCCGTGCGGGTTGTGCGCCGGGTTGCGCACCAGCCACAAATGCGCCAGCTTGCCGCTGGCCACAAAACGGTCCACCGCCGCTTGTAAAAACACAAAGTCGGGCGCAAAGACGTCGCCGGCCAGCACCCAAAACACCGTGGCACGCGCCCCGCTGGCGTCCGCCGGACAGAGCAGCGGCAAGGCCCGCACAATGCCGCCCGCCGTCTCCAGGGCGCCGCCAAAGTCTTGCCCCTCGTGCGAGTAAGCGATCTCGACGGACTCCTGATTTAATAGCGGATTGCGCATATCCGACGGGGGCTGCAGCCTGAAAACACTTGTAAACTGGTCGGCAATCTGCGCCCCGAGCCAGGCCGTATTGACCACCACGCGCTGAAAACCGCCGCGCGCCAGCGCCTCCAGCGGCCACTGCATCAGCGGCTTGCCGCGCACCAGCAACAGAGGTTTCGGCGTGCGGTCGGTCAGCGGCCGCATCCGCTCGCCGCGCCCGGCGGCGAGCAGCATGGCGTGGATCGGATCGGTGGTCTGCGTCGATGTTGGCGTCGGCTTCATGCGGCAATTTCTCCAGTGGCGTTCAGGTGCGGTCTTGGCATGCTTGCCACTATACGCAGTGCCGGCGAAGCATCCGCTTACACGGCGTATAAATCGGGCGCTTGGCGGTGGCCGGTAAAATGTCGGGTTTCCCCCCTCCACCGTAGAACTATTTCAAAGTTGGCACAGATGTCTGATACAGAACAAGTTGAGCAAGTAGAACAAGAAGTCACGCAAGCGGTCGCCGCCGTCCCCGCCCTCGGCGCCAGCCGCACGGACATGGCCAATGCCATCCGCGCCCTGGCGATGGACGCCGTGCAAGCCGCCAATTCGGGTCACCCCGGCGCGCCCATGGGCATGGCCGACATGGCCGTGGCGTTGTGGGGATCGCACCTCAAGCACAACCCGACCAACCCCCACTGGCTGGACCGCGACCGCTTCGTCCTCAGCAACGGCCATGCTTCCATGCTGCTGTACTCGGTGCTGCACCTCACCGGCTACAAGCTGCCGATGGCCGAACTGAAGAAATTCCGCCAGCTGCACAGCAAAACGCCCGGCCACCCGGAAGTGCACGTCACCCCCGGTGTGGAAACCACCACCGGCCCGCTCGGCCAGGGCCTGACCAACGCGGTTGGCATGGCGCTGGCAGAGAAACTGCTGGCCCAAGAATTCAACCGTGACGGCCATGACGTTGTCAATCACAACACCTTCACCTTCATGGGCGACGGCTGCCTGATGGAAGGCATCAGCCACGAAGCCGCCGCGCTCGCTGGCGCCTGGAAACTGAACAAGCTGATTGCCCTGTACGACGACAACGGCATCTCGATTGACGGCCAGGTCGCACCCTGGTTCATCGACAACACCGCGCTGCGTTTTGTGGCCTATGGCTGGAATGTGCTGGGCCCGATCGATGGCCACAATGCCGAGCTGGTCGCCAGCACCATCGCTGAAGCCAAAACCGACTCCGACAAGCCGACCCTGATCATCTGCAAAACCGCCATTGGTCAAGGCAGCCCGAACCGCGCCAACACCGCCAAAGCCCACGGCGAACCGTTGGGCAATGAAGAAATCACCCTCACCCGCGTAGCGCTGGGCTGGCCGCACAAGCCTTTCACCATCCCCAAAGACGTGGTCGCTGCGTGGGACGCCAAAGCCGCTGGCATTGCTGCCGAGAAGGCCTGGAACGACAAATTTGCCGCCTACAAAGCCGCTTTCCCCGAGCTGGCCAAAGAGCTGCTGCGCCGCATGAAGGGCGACTTGCCGAAGAACTTCAACCAGGTCGCCGTCGACACCGCCGTGGCGGCGCACACCAAGGCCGACACCGTGGCCTCGCGCAAAGCGTCGCAACTGGCGCTTGAATCGTTCACCGCCGCCCTGCCCGAAATGCTCGGCGGTTCGGCCGACCTGACCGGCTCGAATCTGACCAATACCAAGTGCACCCCGAACCTGCGTTTTGACGCGGTGACCGGCGAAAGCAATGGCGGCCGCCACATCAACTACGGCGTGCGTGAGTTCGGTATGGCGGCCATCATGAATGGCGTGGCACTGCACGGCGGCTACATTCCATTTGGCGGCACCTTTTTGACCTTCAGCGACTACAGCCGCAACGCCATCCGCATGGCGGCGCTGATGAAGTTGCGCGTGGTGCATGTGTTCACCCACGACTCGATCGGTCTGGGCGAAGACGGCCCGACCCACCAGTCGATCGAGCACGCCGCCTCACTGCGTTTGATCCCGAATCTGGACGTGTGGCGTCCGGGTGACACGGCTGAAACCGCGGTCGCCTGGGCCGTCGCCCTGCAGAACAAGAACAAGCCAACCGCCTTGCTCTTGAGCCGCCAGAACATCAACTACGCGCCGAAATCCGGCTTGGGTGACATCAGCAAAGGTGCTTACGTGTTGGCCGAGCCCAGCGAAGTCGGCCTAAAGAAAAAGACCCAGGCGGTCATCATCGCCACCGGTTCCGAAGTGCAGTTGGCACTCAAGGCGCAAGAGATTCTGGCCACCCGCAAGATCGCGGTGCGCGTGGTATCCATGCCCAGCACCACCACCTTTGACAAGCAAAGCGTCGAGTACAAGAGCAGCGTGCTGCCCGCCGGTGTGCCCCGCATTGCGGTCGAAATGGGTGTTACCGCCGGCTGGTGGAAATACGGCTGCGCGGCGGTCGTCGGCATCGACACCTACGGCGAGTCGGCCCCGGCGCCGGTCCTGTTCAAACTCTTCGGTTTCACGCCAGAAAATGTGGCGGACACTGTAGAAAAAACTTTGCGTAAGTAATCCGTTTTCAAGTTTTAACCATTGGAGAAAATTATGACGATCAAGATTGGTATCAACGGCTTCGGCCGCATCGGGCGCATGGTGTTTCGTGCCGCCGTTCAAAACTTCAGCGACATCGAAGTCGTCGGCATCAACGACCTGCTGGAGCCAGAGTACCTGGCCTACATGCTGCAGTTTGACTCGGTGCATGGCCGCTTCAAGGGCGACATCGCCGTTGAAGGCAACAACCTGATCGTCAACGGCAAAAAAATCCGCCTGACCCAAGAGCGTGACCCCGCCAACCTGAAATGGTCGGACGTTGGCGCCGACCTCGTGATCGAAGCCACCGGCCTGTTCCTGACCCAGGAAACCGCCCAGAAGCACATCACCGCCGGGGCCAAAAAAGTCATCATGTCCGCCCCCAGCAAAGACGACACCCCGATGTTTGTCTACGGTGTGAACGACAGCACTTACGCCGGCCAGGCCATCATCTCCAACGCCAGCTGCACCACCAACTGCCTGGCCCCGGTGGCCAAGGTACTGAACGACAACTGGGGCATCAAGCGTGGCCTGATGACCACCGTGCACGCCGCGACCGCGACGCAAAAAACGGTGGACAGCCCGTCCAACAAAGACTGGCGCGGCGGCCGCGGCATTCTGGAAAACATCATCCCAAGCAGCACTGGCGCCGCCAAGGCGGTTGGTGTGGTCATTCCAGAGTTGAACAAAAAGCTCACCGGCATGTCGTTCCGCGTGCCCACTTCCGACGTGTCGGTCGTGGACTTGACCGTGGAGCTGAACAAGCCCGCCACCTACGCTGAAATTTGTGCCGCCATGAAGGCCGCATCCGTTGGCGCCATGAAGGGCGTGCTCGGCTACACCGAAGAGAAAGTGGTGTCCACCGACTTCCGCGGTGAGAGCTGCACCTCGGTGTTCGACGCCGATGCCGGCATGGCACTGGACAGCACGTTCGTGAAAGTCGTCAGCTGGTACGACAACGAATGGGGTTATTCGAGCAAAGTGCTGGAAATGGCACGCGTCATTTCCAAGTAAGCGCTTTCTCGCTCACCTGAAAAACGCGCCTTCGGGCGCGTTTTTTCGTTGATGAGGGTTTTTCTTTAAATCCAATGCTGGCGTGGCTTCGGATCATTTTCAAATGCCCGTTTTAGACCCGTTGCTGCCGTTCAAGCCGTACTTGCGTAAGTCAAGTACGCAGCGACAGGAGTCATTGGGATTTCAGTCGGGAATGACTCTGATGGGCTGATTGCAGTCGTCAAGTCATTAAGTTCTAGGTCCGGTAGGCAATGTTACCGATCACTGGCTACGGTCCGGTAAAGGGAAGCCAAGTGGTCGCCTGCCACCTCCTCACACACGCAATCGACCACGCACATGAAAGTGCACATGCTCGTTCAGGCTGGCGCCGAATCGGTGGATGAAGGCCACAGCACCAATGTGCAGAACTGCCTTGTCCAACTGAAGTCAATCGGTCATACCTGCGCCTGGCTATTCAGACTTGGGCATAGGTAGATCGCTGTAGTGGATGCGGAAAGGAGAAAACATCCAGATTCTGTTTTTCGACAGTTCCATTGTGCTGTCAAGTAAGTCTTCCGGGACATCGAAGGCATGCCAATGGACGCCCTCATCGGTTGTGTAGTGGATGGATTCGTTGAAATTTATCTTGTTGCGGGACATGGATTTTGGATTCCAGGTTCTCACAACAACGAGGCCATCAGAGATCTTGACATCCTTGACGCCCATTCTGAGCGAGGTCCAGACCGGCTTTGCCGAACCTTCAGGTAACAGCTTATCTACGAAAAAGATCCCGGAATCTTGTGGCGTAGATTCGGTCCACTTTCCCTCCGCTTGCACGAGGTATTTGTTGTGGTAGGCAAGTACCCTGCTGTAGCCACTGGTCCACTCCGCGGAAGGAATTCTTGTCCTGATGGAATCGATGCTACCGGTATCCACGTTCCGCACTGAAATCGAGAAATAGTCTGTATCGGCCTCGGAGAGTGCCAACAGACTTCCATCTTGCGCTGACACATAATAGTGGTGCTTGATCTCACTCCACGGCGGCGTTAGGACGCGCCAGGACTTGCCGCCATTGTCAGTGCTGTGAATGGTGAGATTTTGAAATTCTGAGCCTTGTTGATTGAGCCTGGACGACAGAAGCGTATATATGTGCGCCGTGCGGGGAATCAGGGTGCATGTGTATCCGGATTTGGGGGCACCGCATGGGATGGGCGTTTCGATCTTTTTCCAGTTCTTGCCCAGGTCGCTGCTGGCCAGATAGTCCTCCGAGCCGGCGTTCAGAACATCGGATGGGTAGGTCGTGCGATTGGCGATGATGGTGTTGCCGTTTAAGAAAATCGGCGTCAGCACCTGATCGTTTGGAAAGGTCGCAATCTCTTCGCAGCTATCGGTGCGGCTTCCTTTGCAATGTAGAAGGTGGTTCCTGCATTCATTGGACACCCCGCGCCAACGGAGATTCGTGCCAATCAGAATGTCGTTCCCTGTGACCAATGGGTGCAAAACATCTCTGCTTTGAAGGCGGCTATTCTCGACGGCAAAGATACGTTGAATTTCTGCATCAGGGAGTCCTTTGCTTTGAAAGATTGGTAGTAAGACTTTTAATGTCTGGTCCTCGCAGTTAAGGTTTTTCGCAGTGAAGTAAGGGATTTGCGTAAACAAAGTCCATGTTGGCTCGGAACGGGCGTGATTTTCTATGCCCATGGCCAGAAGCACGAATAAAATAAACCATTTCATTTCTACTCATCCCCCGTTAACGGATATGTCAAAGCCTACGCCTGTTTTGGGGCAGGCTGATCGAAATTCTCTAGTATCGGTATTAGCCTTTACATGACCGCCACTGGTAAACGATCAATGACTGCAATCGCGGCTTAATTGACGTCCGACTGTACCGCGCGAAAGACAGCAACCAGCCTTCTGAAGTCATTCACGGCCAAAACCCCAATGACTCCTGACGCTGCAATACAGACATTCAATCTTAACGCTGGAATCTTGGATATTCTTGGAAACACAAGGTTAGACGTTTCATCTTTTAGGCCACCAGCGTAGTAAAACCCGCTGATAACGGGCACTGACCATGATGTGGCCACCGAAAGAATCCGACCCTGAAACAGGCCTGGATTTTTCGGTCTCAGGCGTGCAGCTGTTTCAGTTGCCGGGCAATGATGTCATGGTTGAGCCACAACACCGGACCAGCCGGGGCCGAAGACTCGCGGAACATCAGGGGTCCGGTGGCTTCGATCACGAAGCTGCTCAGCAGATCGGTGATGAGGGCTTTGCTGTCCTTGTGCATCTTCAGAATTTCATCGGATGTGCCGATGGTCAAGCCCGCCTGGGCCAGGCTGTTGGGCATGGGCCAAGCTGCAAAGTCGCGGAAGTCCTGCATCACTTCACTGACCTGGAAATCGTGGACTTTTTGCAGCACATCTTCCAGCGTGACCCCCTCGGCCAGGATTTCACGGCAGGCCTGCCACTGCGCTTCGACCCAGGCACCACCCGCTTCCTTCTTCAGCGCGTTGAGGAGCAAGATCAGTGGCAGCTCGACGCCCGCGAAGATATCGGAGGAGTTGGTTCGGATTTCCGGGCAGTTGTAGACCGTGGCCTTGATGTTATTGGTCCACGCCGCCTCGGCAATGCGCTCAAGTCGCATCTTGGCCAGACCCTGGGTGTAGTTGGTGTAGGTTTGCCACTGGTACTGATCGTCAACGAGGACATCCGTCCCGTGGTAACCATAGGCCGAGTAGCGCACCTGGCCGCCCGACGCTTCTACCCGCGCGCGGATCGTCTGACTTGCGTCAATGAGGTGCTGAAAGGTGTTGGCTGACACTTCTTCGAAGTTCTGCAGAATCAGCTTGCCCAGATCGCTCTCCAGCAGGACCTGAGACGACATGAAGCGGTCCCCGCGTCCTTTGTAGACACGGTTGGCAATGGCCAGGAACACCTTGGCCTTGGGAATGCCACCCGCCATCGTGTGGGCAAAAAAGATATTGCGACCCTCAGGGACCATGCCAGTCAGATGTGCCATCACTTCGGCCACCGAATCCTTGAAGCGCTGGATGCCGACTTCCCGGCATTTTTCGATATGCGCCCAGTCGAGCTTGTCGTCCATCCAGGTCTTGAGCGTCATGCTGCCGAGCAGATCGGTCGGCGTAGGCTCGCCCGCCGGTGCATCCAGATCAAAACCGGCCATCAGCGGCACGTTGATGATCTTGCCACCCAGCCCACTCTCGGCAGTCGCCAGCTCCTCCTCGTTCAGAGGGCGCAACTTGTTGTTTTCGTCGCGACGTCCCACCGTGATGCCGATGATCTGCATGCCCGCCTTGCGCGCTTCATTGACCAGGCCGTTGGCGTAACCACGTCCAAAAAGTTCACCGAACAGCACGAACACATCGCCCTTGCGAAAGATATTTTGCTGAGGAAGTTGATGCAAAGAAGTACGATTTTTCATGTGGCCATTATCTCTTCAGAGATTGGCATGCACTTCAACCGCTTTGCGTCGGCATGAATCAACGTCGGCCAGCCGCCGGAGAAAGACCCAGGCTAGGTGATTTTGAAGACCGTCCGGATGGTTTTTGAACCGGACTTTTCTTCGTAAACCGCCCATTGCTTGATGCCTTTGACCAGGACGAAGGTGCTGATGTCTTTCACCGAAGTTTTGGCCTTCAGCTTTGCCGTGACCCAATCCTGAACGTGCGCAAAGGTGCTGCCTTGCTGGCCGGTTGGAACCAGTAATTCTTTCTCCCCCACTTTGCCCAAAGAGGTGACGACGAGTTCGGTTGCTGGCATTTTTTGCTCTCGGTGGTGTTGGATGGGATGCGAACGCGCTGTGGGGATCCATCGCGGATGCTGGATTATCCCTGTTGATCACCATGGCCAACCCTTTTGCCAAGCATGACGGTGGGACGATAATTGATGGTTCAGCGCAGCCCTTTGCCGCTGCGCAGACCGTGAATTTCATCTACCGCATTTAGCATCTACCAAGAGGGTTTATCCGTGCCTGTCTACCGCTCCAAAACCTCCACCGCCGGCCGCAACATGGCCGGTGCCCGCTCACTCTGGCGTGCCACCGGCATGCAGGACGGCGACTTCGACAAGCCAATCATTGCCGTGGTCAACTCCTTCACGCAGTTTGTGCCCGGTCACGTCCACCTGAAGGACCTGGGCCAGCTGGTGGCGCGCGAGATTGAAGCGGCGGGCGGCGTGGCCAAGGAATTCAACACCATTGCCGTGGACGACGGCATCGCCATGGGCCACGACGGCATGTTGTACTCGCTGCCCAGCCGCGACATCATTGCCGACTCGGTCGAGTACATGGTCAACGCCCATTGCGCCGACGCCATGGTCTGCATCTCCAACTGCGACAAGATCACTCCCGGCATGTTGATGGCCGCCATGCGCCTGAACATCCCGGTGGTGTTTGTCTCCGGCGGCCCGATGGAAGCCGGCAAAACAAAACTCGGCGTCATCAAGCTCGATTTGATCGACGCCATGGTGATGGCGGCCGACGACAAGGTGTCCGACGAGGAACTGGCCGAGGTCGAGCGCTCCGCCTGCCCGACCTGCGGCTCCTGCTCCGGCATGTTCACCGCCAACTCGATGAACTGCCTGACCGAAGCGCTGGGCTTGTCCCTGCCCGGCAACGGCACCGTGGTGGCCACCCACGCCGACCGCGAGCAGCTGTTCAAGCGCGCCGGCAGCCTGGCGGTGGAGCTGTGCAAGCGTTACTACGAACAGGATGACGAAACCGTGCTGCCGCGCTCCATCGGCTTCAAGGCCTTTGAGAACGCTATCACGCTCGACATCGCCATGGGCGGCTCCACCAACACCATCCTGCACATCCTGGCGATTGCGCAAGAGGCCGAGATCGACTTCACGCTGGCGGACATCGACCGCCTGTCACGCGTGGTGCCACAGCTGTGCAAGGTCGCGCCCAATACGCCCAAATACCATGTGGAAGACGTGCACCGCGCCGGTGGCATCATGGCCATCCTGGGTGAACTGGACCGCGCCGGCAAGCTGCACACCGATGTGCCCACCGTCCACGCGCCCACCCTGAAGGACGCGCTGGACCAGTGGGACATCATGCGCAACCCGTCGCCCGAGGTGCAAAAGTTCTACAAAGCCGGTCCGGCGGGCAAGCCCAGCCAGACCGCTTTCAGTCAAGCCACGCGCTGGCCCAGCCTGGACACCGACCGCGCCGAGGGCTGCATCCGCTCCGGTGAGCACGCGTTCTCGCAAGAGGGTGGTTTGGCGGTGCTGGTGGGCAACATCGCGCTGAACGGCTGCGTGGTGAAAACCGCTGGCGTCGATGACGCGCTGATGGTGTTTGAAGGCCCGGCCCACGTCACCGAGTCTCAGGACGAAGCCGTGGCCAATATTCTGGAAGACAAGGTCAAGGCCGGTAATGTGGTGATCGTGCGTTACGAAGGCCCCAAGGGCGGCCCCGGCATGCAAGAGATGCTGTACCCCACGTCCTACATCAAGTCCAAAGGCTTGGGCAAAGCCTGCGCGCTGTTGACCGATGGTCGCTTCTCGGGCGGCACCTCCGGCCTGTCGATGGGGCACGTCTCGCCGGAAGCGGCCGCTGGTGGCGCCATCGGGCTGGTGCGCAACGGCGACCGCATCCGCATTGACATCCCCAACCGCAGCATCAACGTGTTGGTGTCGGATGAAGAGCTGGCCAAACGCCGCGCCGAGCAAGATGCCAAGGGCTGGAAGCCGGCGCTGCCGCGCAAGCGCCGCGTATCGGCCGCGCTCAAGGCCTACGCACTGCTGGTGATGTCGGCCGACAAGGGCGCCGTGCGCGACCTGTCGTTGCTGGGTGACTGACCAAAGCTGAGCCTTGATTGAAAAACGCGCCTACGGGCGCGTTTTTTGTTGGACGATGGTTTTGCCATGGCTGTCGGTTTTAGTGTCAGCCCCGCCGCGCCGCCTCTATCGCTGCAATGTCGATCTTTTCCATCGTCATCATCGCGTCGAACGCGCGCTTGGCCGCCGCGGGATCGGCATCGAACACCGCCGCGGTGAGGGCGCGCGGGGTGATCTGCCACGATAGGCCCCACCGGTCCTTGCACCAGCCGCAGGCGCTTTCCTGTCCGCCATTTTTGATGATCGCGTTCCACAAGCGGTCGGTTTCGGCTTGGTCGTCGGTCGCGATCTGAAACGAGAATGCCTCGTTGTGCTTGAACTGCGGGCCACCATTCAGCCCGAGGCAGGGGATGCCGACCACCGTGAACTCGACCGTGAGGACGTCTCCTTGCTTGCCGTCGGGATAGTCACCCGGCGCGCGGTAGATGGCGCCCACCGCGCTGTCGGGGAAGGTCTCGGCATAGAATTTTGCGGCTTCGACGGCGGTGCCGTCGTACCACAGACAGATTGTGTTCTTGCTGGTCATTTCGTTTCTCCCGATGAGGGGGCTCCAATTGTCCTCGTCGCGGTGCATTCCGTCTATCGGACTGCGCTGATGCGGTTGTAGGAATCCGCCGCGTAAAGGAAGTCGATTGCTCACCATGAAATACCACCGCCTGGCGGCCAAGCATCACCTGTTGGCCGCAGAGGCCGATGACGAAGGCGATAACGAAACCAATGCCCGCCATGCCTATCTGGCCTATCGCCACCAACTCAATAGGGTGCAATACGCCGAAATTGCAGCCATGAACAACGACAACCTGAAAGACGATCTCCTTTTTCAGTGCTTGATCAAGCCTCTCCGGTAGTGGCCTCGCACATTGCATCGCACCGTTTCTGCATCTCC
>Ga0209100_1000126_pt1 | contig 92428 bp, 76 predicted proteins | sample lystaG_FD_185480 | JGI IMG/M metagenome (GOLD analysis project Ga0209100, IMG submission 185480) | Glacier valley bacterial and archeal communities from Borup Fiord, Nunavut, Canada, to study Microbial Dark Matter (Phase II) -... | ecosystem: Environmental > Aquatic > Freshwater > Ice > Glacier ...
CACGTCCAATCTCATTACTTTATATCCAACAGACTGTGCGAAGCAGCCGAACGCCACGTGCTGACGCTAACGCGTCACACGTAGAGTGTGCTGTTGGTATAAACGTAATGAGAGTGGACGGTAAGAAAGTGACAATTTACAAAATATTCTGTAATTATTCTTTACTATATTGCCCTGCTACGCTAGGTCGTGTATAATACGACCACAGTATGGGCGCTTAGCTCAGTTGGCTAGAGCACCTCGTTTACACCGAGGGGGTCGGGGGTTCGAGCCCCTCAGCGCCCACCATACAAATAATCTGACCATTTGGTCGGATTATTTTTATATAGTATATAAACTTCATCAAATAAAATGATGATGCTATAATATATGAAATGCGCGCGTGCTGTAATTGGTAGCCAGGCTAGCTTGAGGTGCTAGTGTTCGCAAGGACGTGGAAGTTCAAGTCTTCTCGCGCGCACCAATTAAAAAAGATAGTCATTGACTATCTTTTTTAATTATTACAACTATGGTGTTTTATAAACATTCTGACTACCTACTGACCAGTCCAAGACATCACTATATCTATCAATCGACGAAACAAGTGTCATCTCGCCATCAAACAAATTTGCCTTCGTGCTGTGAACATATTGTGTAGTCGACTGATATAAACCAATCGCAGGTACGTCAGATAACCATTGTCTAGCAAAGGTGATATATTTTGCATTACGTAAAGTCGGTTCAACTCGCGAACGAGCCGATAATAAGGCGTCATCACTAACCGCATTTGAATAATTTGATAAGTTTAAGCCTTGGGGAATAGTTTGAGATGAATGCCAATATGCATAAACGTCAGGGTCTGCACCAATATCCAATTGGTACAAAAGAACATCATAGTTTCGAGGCTGCAAAATGTTTTGGACTACATTTTGAGCGATATCATTAGAGTCGATTACTTTTGTTTCGATAACAACACCGATAGATCTCCACTGGCCGACAAGAACCTGAAGTACATTTTCAAATTCGCTATTTTTCATTGTAACAACTGATAATTTTAAGGACTGGCCGCCTTTTTCGCGAATGTTTTGACTATTCAAAACCCATCCATTATCCTCAAGTATTTTTCTAGCCGCAGCCAGGTCAGGCTTTGGTGCAGTTGGTACATCACCTGTTAATTGTCCATTTGTAAACGGCAAATCTAACTCCAAAGCCTCTTTGGATAACTTTTCACGAATCGCTGCAGTATTTGTTGCAAGTTGAAGAGCTTTTCGCAAATTAACATCCTGAAGCATCTGACTTTTTGTATTAATAATTGCATATACACCGCTCTGAACTGGTTTTGATACAACAATATAACGCTTTGAGTCAATTTGACTAGTATCAGAAAAAGACAAATCAGACGCCGCATTAACTTCATTCATTTTTAAAGCACGCATAATTTCATCATTAGTGCTAAAGATATTTAGTTGGAATCGAGCTAATTTTGCCGTACCCTTATAATATGACTCATTTCTAGACATATATATTACTTTATGATTCGTACTTGAATCTGAATTTTGGATAAAGCTCAATTTAAACGGACCGCTACCTATTGGGTTCTGGCTAAATCCATTTTCACGAAGACTTGTTGGCGATATAGATCCAAGAATATGCTCTGGCAAAATTGAAAAAGTTAGTGCATGCTCAAAAGCAGCGTAGGTAGCTTGCAATGTAAACTCAACCGTAACATCATCAATCGTCTTAATTGATACCCCCTGCCAACCAGAAATAGTTGTATGAGTATTTGGGTTTTTCATTAGATTAGCCGTGAACACAACATCCTTGGCAGTCAATTTAACTCCATCATGCCACTTAACATCTGGCCGTATCTTGACTGTATAAATAGTATTGCTACTATCAACTGAGATACTACTTGCCAGATCATAATTTAGGTGGCCAGATGTATCATAACGTAATAAACTCGAAAACATTAGATAACTAGCTGATCGCTCAGCGCCAGTACTAGCAAAAAGTGGATTAAGTGTATCAATTGGACCTAAAACAGCTTCAGCGTAAGTCCCATTATCAGCTGGGGCAGTTTTTCGATAACTTTGTTGAAACCACATCAATTGCAAGCCAGTTGCAGCTATAACTATTCCGACGAGTACGACCCATATAATAACGTGCCTTTGAACATCGCGAACATTATCCCATCTTTTAACAATAAATTTATGGGCATGACGAACAGTCGCAGTTTCGACTTTGCGCATACGTTTAGTGATATTCTTTTTATTAAAGCTCGCTTTGGGCAACCAACGCCACCTATCACGATTTTCATCTTTCATTCAATATCACCTATTTAAAGGCGGGCAAAACAAGCCCGACTAGTATAGATAAAACAAAAATCACCGCCAAGACGATAGTTGCATCATACAAGCTCTTATCAATTCCACGACGTGTCGTATATAATTCGCCAGTAGCACCGAACCCTGCGCCGAGTGAAGCACCACGTTGCTGTAGCAGGATAGCCAATATAGTTAATATAGCTGATACGATTGTTATAATTTGCAAAATGTTATCAATATTCATAAATTTCCTTATTTAACACTACCTGATTTTACAACCAACGCAGCACTTACTATATAGTTTATCAGACTGAGCAACATTCCGGTAAAAATTGAGTTCAAAAATGTCATAGAAATACCAGGCGCAAGATTAAGAGAAATATAAACCATGAGTCCATTTACTACTAGCATAAATAGCCCAAGCGACAACAAAATCGCTGGCAATGATAATATAACGATAAATGGCTTAAGGACGCTGTTAATAATCGAGAAGACTAACCCAGCAGTCAAAAAACCAACAATTCCAATACTTACGCTAATAGTATGATAACCAGTGCCAAGCAATCGAACTGCCACCCATAACCCGAGCGAGTTTAGCAACCATCTAACAATAAAAACAGATAATTTTTTGTTCATATAATTACTATAATTATATCATAAAACAGCCGATACCCTATGGCAGTTCAACATGAACTGGTACGAGGCTATTTGTAGTTAAATTGTTTCCAAGCTGGCCACTGGAATTACCACCCCAACAATATATTTTATTATCAATATCAGTCGCGCAAGCATGGGAGCCTCCAACTGCTACAGTCTTTATGATTTTATTGCTTAAAAGACCACTATCGTAAACAGCCCGAGGTACATTACTGCTATTTATTGTATTATTCCCAATAGTACCATTTACGTTATCGCCCCAACAATAAGCTTTGTCATCAGACGCAATTGCACAAGTATTATATTGTCCGGTCGCTATTGCCTTCATGGTTTTTCCGCTTAGTACTCCAGCGACATAGACGTCGTCAGGATAGCCCATTGGCACAGCACCCAAATTGCTGCCGAGAGCCCCATGCAAATTATCTCCCCAACAATAAGCTTTCAAGTCGGACGCAATAACACAACTGTGATAAGCTCCAGTAACAGACAATGCACTGACGGTTTTACCACTCAGCAAGCCAGTAGTCTGAACCGCAACTGGAGTTGGTTGCGTAACAGGAATTAGCCACATATCATTGCCAAGTTGTCCACCTAAATCAGTACCCCAGCAATAAGGTTTATTGTTTGAAGCAATTACACATGTGTGATTAAGGCCAGTGCTAATTGATAATATAGTTAAGCCCGTTAATACTCCGCCAGTAGAGACTGCAACCGGAACTGAACTATTTGAATAATTAGTTGTGCCCAGTTGACCACTTCCACCAGATCCCCAGCAATAAGCTTTATGTTCAGAAGTTATAACGCAAGTATGCGACTGAAAACCAGTTTGAGTATTGCCACCAGCGGCGATAGATTCAATTACTTTGTTATTCAACAAACCGCTAGCTTCAACAGCCACTGGAACCAGACTGTCAACTAATGAGTTATTGCCAAGTTGACCAACCGAATTATCACCCCAACAATACGCCTTATCGTCAGAAGCTATAACACAGGCATGATACCAGCCAGCCGCAACTGCTTTAATTGTTTTACCATTCAACACACCACTCGTATTAACAGCTATGGGCACAGAACTATTTATCAATGAATTATTTCCAAGCTGGCCCTGAGAATTATTGCCCCAACAATAAACCTGGTTAGAAAGATTAATACCACACGAAAAATAGGAACCTAACGCTATGGAAATAAATTTAGCTCGATATAAACAATTTCCCTCTTGAGGTTCAACATTGTTATTTTCTATATAATATTGAATATCGGGATATTTTGAACTCGTTGCGTCAAAACAATATGCAGTTTCATTATCATAACTACCACCAGCAAGTGTTACCCCCTCGCTTGTACTAAATGTATTCGGCACCGACAGTGGGTATGAGATACCAAAATTTCTGGAGGCTTCCATAGCCCTAGCGGCATTACCAAGATCATTTTTTAACTGAGTAATAACAATCGATTTTTGCCAGCCACTATAGCTAATAATAGAAACCGATGCCAAGATTCCAATAACCAAAATAACTACTATAAGCTCAACAATAGTAAAACCATCTGACGATATATCGCCTAGTTTCATGTTTTTTATACTAGTATTTCTACTAAGCATATTCATGTTGTAATTATAACGCTAGAATCCAAAAAAACAAGTAATTTTTACTCTGCTGGAGTACCTGAATGTTCAAGAAGATATAGCTGGGCTTCGGTATCAACGACATTATCCGTATCGCCTAAAGCTTCATATTCCTTTTTAGCTTCCTCAAATAATACCTTTGCGGCAGCGTCGTCATTGTTTTCAAGTGCTTCTATAGCATCAACCTTAGTATTGTCTGCAGATGTTTGAGCAGATACAACAGGAGTTTCGACAGCCTTTTTACTACCCAAAAACCTTAACGCAAAAACTGTTCCAAAAGTAATTACAATAACTAACAATATTGCGACGATTATGAATATAATTTTCTTCTTATTTTTTAACATAAGTTTATTGTACCAAAAATACCACTAACATAACAGCTTATCAATTTAATATTCAGGCGCAAACCAAACTGAACACGTTTTATTTTCATTCATAACAATATTATGACTAGCTGCCCCACTGCATCCGGTACTACCATTCCAATATGAGACGTAAACACTTGGTGTTGCCGAAATTGTCACTGTCGTACCGGCATTGTATGTTCCACCACTACTTGCAGCTGATGAACCCCAGAAAAAGCACATCTTGGCAGTACCAGAAGCAGGATCGCCACCAAAGTTTGCACTAGTACAAGGGATGCCAACTACGCCAGTCGGTTTGGCATAATTAATTTGTATCCACCTTGTGTCAGCACCATATTTAATTGGACCCGTACCTTCATATGGACCACCATAAGTACATGCCGCATTTTCATTTCCACACCAAACCCAAGCGTCGCCACCATATTTGTTGACAGTTAAAGTATATGTAGGAAGATAGAAATTGGCCGTACATGATTTATTGGCATCCATAGTAATAGTATGGCTGGCAACGCCGCTGCATCCAGTACTTCCAGTCCAACTACTAAATTTATAATATCCACTTGGTGTTGCCGTTATCGTTTGTGACGTACCTGAATTATAGTTACCGCCCGTGTTAACTGTCCCGTTAGCTCCAGCAGCGATAGTTAGGGTGTAAGTAATAATTGTAAAGTTAGCGGTACATGATTTATTGGCATCCATAGTAATTGTATGGCTGGCAACGCCGCTGCATCCAGTACTTCCAGTCCAACTAGTAAATGAATAATTAGCACTTGGAGTTGCAGTAATAGTCTGAACTGTATTTTCATTATATGTACCACTTGCATTTACAGTACCACCAGTACCAGCAGCAAGTGTTAATGTGTAGGTTATAATCCTATAATAACTACCCGATCCGGCAGTGCTCATACCGCTAGCCGCAACCGTGTTATAACATTCAGCCTGAACTTGGACTGTATAAGTTTGGCCTTGAGTTGAAGTCGTAAAGGCCACAGAAGTGGACGCAGTCGCAACTAAACCTGAGTCATAGCCAGATGGTGAAATTGTGTAACGGTATTGATATCGAGCTGTATTGCCCGTACACGTAGCAGCACTCCACGAGAACGTCGTCGTGGCGCCAACTGTTGATGGCGTTACAGTTGGAACTGACGGAACAGCTACGGCAGTTATTGTAAAGTTGGCCGTACAAGTTTTATTTGCATCAACTGTAATAGTATGACTAGCAACACCACTACAACCAGTACTGCCAGACCAACTGCTGAATGAATAATAAGAATTTGGCGTAGCGGTTATAGTTCGGACAGTACCTGTGTCATAAGTACCGCTGGCATTAACTGTACCGCCAGTACCAGCAATAATAGTTAAGTCGTATTGAGTAATTGGATGATAGTAGCTACCAGAACCTGCAGAGCTCATTCCGCTAGCTGTTGAAACACTGTAGCATTCAGCCTGAACTTGAACCGTATAGGTTTGTCCTTCAGTTGAAGTTGTAAATGCCACAGAATTAGAAGCTGTTGCAACTAAACCAGAATCATAACCTGACGGTGAAATAGTGTAACGATATTGGTACCTAGCTATATTTCCACTACTGATACAAGTGGCTTCCCCCCATGAAAATGTCGTCGTATCAACAACCGTTGAAACAGCCACGGTCGGAACTGCGGGGACATTAATTGGATCGGTATAACTGGCCTCGGCACTGGTCGATGTCATGCTATAAATGGGATCTAAATAACAACGTGTTCGAGCTTGATAACCATATTTAACGCCATCATTGGCAACCTGCGAAGCTGTTGGAATTGATTCTGACCACGAAGTCCAACCACTCCATATTCCATCGTTTATTCTATTATTAATTCCATATTGAAGAATACCCTCAGCACATGCGGCAACTGGAGTTATTACCGCCAAGACGTCACCCACAACTAAAGAAACAGCAATAGTAGGTGCTGCCGGAGCAGCAGGTGGTACCATAGTTGTGTAAACGGCAGAATTAGACCAAGCACTATCTAAACCGTGAATATTCATCTTTAGACGATAATAATATGTAGTTGCACTTGATAATCCGTCAGATATGAACGAATTTCCAGTCTGGGTAGTTAGTGTAACTGCGTTTAAAAACTTGGAATCAACATCTCGTTGTAGGGTATAGCTAGTTGCTCCATCGACTAGATTCCATGTCAAATTTGCTGAAAAAGCTGAATCAAATGAGGCTAATAAATTTGTAGGCCCACAAGTACCAAGTTGAGCACCAACCGTACCGCTCTCTGAATCAATATAATAATAAAGATCCGTAACCTTTGAACTAAAAATATCAACACAGTAAGTTTTACCACCATCGATACTGCCTCCAGATAGAATTACCCCTTCACTTGGAGAGAATGTTGAGGGGATAGACGATGGATATCCATTATTAAAGTTTCGATAGCTTTCCATAGCAGTAGCAACACTGTTAAGATCACTTTTAAGTTGTGCCTCAATAACGGACTGCTGCCAATTACCATAGCTGATAATTGAAATTGAAGCTAAAATACCAATAATTGAAATAACAACAATAAGTTCGACGATAGTAAAGCCGGATTTTAATTTTTGACACAAAAATCTAATATGGGTCGAACGACTATATTTATAAATATTCATAAGCTTATTGAATCAATTATATCACTTGTATATAAGATAAAATAGCTTTTGTTTTTGAAGAACCAATAACCTGAATTAGTTCTTGTTCTGTGGCAGATTTAATCCCCTTAACGCTCCCAAATTTGCGAATTAACTTGGACCGGGTTTTTGGACCGATACCAGAAATTTCATCAAGCACACTTGAGGTTTGTTTAGCCCGTTTTAAGACCGTATGATAACTAACCGCAAAACGATGTGATTCATCACGAATACGTTGAAGCAATTTAATAATATGGGTTGAATTTGGCAAATTAATTAGAATAAAATCGTCAGTTATTTCTTTTGACCCACCTAATTCCGCTAATTTATATTCATTTATCGTTATTACATCGTAGCCGAGGGTGACGGGTGGTGGGTGAGACCCGACTGTGGCGGGTTGCAAGGAAACCTTCCGATGGCAACTGGTTGACAATCGCGAAGTTTCGGGGTCGCGGAACGTGACAGCACCCGATTCTGCATTCGTAATCGAATGATAATCAGGGGCAAACCGACCGGCAGGACCCTCAACCGAAGAACAACGACTAATTACAATTTGCTCTTCCCTCTTTGCCAACCCAATAAACGGAATATCAAACAACCCAAGATTATCGCGCGTCTGCAAAGCCGCATCTAATTGTCCCTTACCACCATCAATCAAAATCAAATCAGGTTTACTCCAGCTTTTTAAATTCTTTTCACTCAAACGACGAGTTATTGTTTCATTCATATTATAAAAATCATCATTTTTATCTGTACGAGTTTTAAATTTACGATATTCTCCCCTATCACTAACTCCATTTCTAAAAACCACCATGCTAGCCACAACATTAGTGCCACTCATATGTGAAATATCAAAGCCTTCGATTCGAACCGGAATTTTAGTTAATCCTAATAAATCAGTTAAATCACGTAACGCTTTGTCTTTACTAATATCTAAAAATTCCTTATCACCAAACATAATTTGACGCTGTAATTCGCGTAAGTTATACAGTTTATTGCGAATAATCGCAGCTTTTTCAAAATCATGTAAATCTGCGGCAATCTTCATATCGTGCGACAAATCATCAATTAATAATTTTTTGTTACCATTTATATAACTAATTAATTTACGAAGATTTGATTTATATTCTTCATTTGTCATATTTATTGGCGACAGACCCAAGTGATCATCAAGATCAAGTTTTGAACCTTCTTTTGGCGGCCTAATATAATAAGGAAATATTTTTCGTAGGTATCGTAAAGCTTTTTTTACAGCAAACCCATTATAGTATGGACCAAAATAATCTGACCCGTCATCAGCTGGATTGCGGGTAAAACTAACATATGGCCTTTCGCTTTTCATATCAATTCGCACATATATTAAAGATTTGTCATCACGAAGCAAAATATTAAACCGAGGCATATATCGCTTTACCATTTCGGCCTCTAAAAATAGTGCGTCAATTTCGCTTTCGGTCTGGACCCAGTCAGTATCGTCAATTTCAGCAACAAGCGCTTTTGTTTTTATATCCATATCACGCGTATTTTGAAAATATTGTTTTACGCGATTTTTTAAAACCGCCGCCTTGCCTACGTAAATAATCTGACCAGCTTTATCCTTATGAAAATAGACACCAGGACTAAGCGGTAAGGTTTTTAATTTGGCAGCTAATGTATCATTCGGCATATTAATATTATACTTTAAATAACAGATAAGCCCATCTATATGGTAAACTATACGGTGGAAACGAAAAAATATGAAAAAAGAATCACCATCCAACCACATCATTAAATTTTTTATTAGCCTCTGGAAAGTTGCCCCAGTTCTTGTTTGGTTTATGATAATTTCCCAAATTGCATTTGCCGTCCTGTCAATGACAATTGCCCCTATTTTTGTTTCAAAATTACTTACAAGTATTTCAAATGGCAGCGCCACTATGCAAGGTAGCTTTAGTTTACTTATTATTTATGCCGTAATTTTATTTACAGGCGACGTCATTGCCCCACGAATCACATTGGCAGCCGCTTTTGTGGCCGAATCAAGAATGCAAGCCAATATTTACAAGAGAATTCTTTCTCACTTATTAAATAAAAGCCTTGGATATCATGCAAATAAGATGAGCGGTGGCATAGTATCAGACGCCAGCAAATTAAACGGAGCAATTGAACGATTTTGGGATATAGTTATTTTTTCATTCATTCCAATCGCAAGTACTTTAATATCAATATGTATAGCTCTTAGCTTAATATTATGGCAATACGCAATAGTATTAGCCGTACTGTCTATTGTTTTTATATTTATTGTCATCAAAACCCAAAACGCAATCGCCCCAATTAGCCGAACAGTTGCCGAAAAATCAAGCAAAATGACCGCTTATTTTGCGGACATAATTAGCAATATAGCAACAGTAAAGGCTTTCTCTGGCGAAAAATCTGAGTTGTATAATTACAAAAAACGCACAGATACATGGTACAAAGCACAGATGAAAGAAATGAAAGGCGTCATTCTTATAACTGGCCTGTTTGGAACTGTGATGACAATTATGAATGTTTGCGCATTCATTGCAGCAATATTTGCTACTGAATATCACATTGCAAGTATTGGCGCTATCTATCTAGTAGTCAGTTATACATTAAATGTCGTTTCAAAATTATGGGAAGTAGCACATGTTACGAGAACCTACATACGAATAATCGGAGATGGGTCTTCAATGATTAAAATGCTAGACGAAGATATTGAAATTAAAGATCCAGAGTCACCTGAAAAGTCAGTTATAAAAAATGGCAAGATTGAATTTAATAAGGTCACTTTTACCCATAACGAAAATACAGAAGCTTTATTTAAAAATTTATCATTCACTGTTAATTCAGGTGAAAAAATTGGTTTAGTTGGTCGATCTGGCTCTGGTAAAACTAGCTTAACTCGACTATTGCTACGTTTTAGTGATGTCGAAGGTGGCCAAATTTTGATCGACGGTCAAGATATAACAAAAATTACCCAAACAGATTTACACAATGCAGTCGCTTATGTATCGCAAGAACCAGTTCTATTTCACCGATCTCTAAAAGACAATATTGCCTATGGCAAAACAGATGCTACCGAAGAAGAGATTATCCATGCCGCCGAACAAGCCAATGCAACCGAGTTTATTAAAACGTTGCCCAAAGGTTTTAATACACTCGTTGGCGAACGTGGAATAAAACTTTCAGGTGGCCAACGCCAGCGCATTGCGATTGCCCGCGCAATTCTCAAAGATGCTCCAATTTTATTACTCGACGAAGCAACTTCAGCTCTTGATAGTGAAACTGAGAAGTTAATTCAAGACGCTTTAATAAAATTAATGAAAAATCGAACGAGCATCGTTATTGCTCATCGCCTATCAACGATATCTAAACTTGATCGAATTATCGTACTTGATAATGGAAAAATCATCGAACAAGGTGCCCACAAAGAGTTACTTGCTGCTGGTGGTATTTACGCTAAATTATGGTCACGACAATCTGGAAACTTTATTGACGAATAAAAACTTCTAAACAAACACGACACAGATTTTATTTTTGAAAATATTATCAATTTTTTAACGAACAATTTTGATATTGCATAATTAGCAATAAACATACATAATCATATTTATTATGACCTGCGGGTCCTCTATTTTAAGGCCTTAGCCTAATAACAACTATAGTTGAAGGGAGTATTTGTCTGAACACAAATAAATTTACACTAAAGCTCTATTGGGAGCAAATTCGAAAATATAAATTAAGTTTTTTTGTGTCGTTGATTTGCATCCCAGCCGCAGCCCTTATTCTTGACACATTATTACCTTTTTTTCTCAGCCAAGCAGTCGGTGGATTAACTACACAAAATCAAGGTTTGGTTTTTCAAAATATAATTATTACAGCTATCGTTGCCACTGTTGGCGTTGGTCTTAATTTACTCGGATTTCAAACATTAATCCGTCACGAGTCAAACGTCCGTTTTGAATTAGCTAGAGATACTTTTATGCGACTAATTGGCAAGGATCTTAATTTTTTTGCAAATGAAAAGATTGGATCATTAACAAGTCGTTATATCGATTTTTTACGTAGCCATATTGGTCTGCAAGATTTACTTATTATTCGTACATTAGGCTTCGTTATTTCCGTTTGCACAGGATTAATAATCATCGCTTGCCAATCTTTGTTATTGGCAATTATACTGGCCGTTCTGCTAACAGCTATAGTTATTCAAGTAAAACTTAGTATTAATTATCGTAAACCATATCGTTTTGCTCGTAAAGAATTAATCGCTGAGTCAAACGGAAAAGTAGCCGACACACTGACAAATAATCTAATCGTAAAAACATTTGCTGGTGAAAAAACCGAACTATTAAATCTTGATAAAATTAATTCAGAATTTCGGATTGCCTATATAAAAGACTATAAAAGAATGAGCTTTGAAGGATCGGCCAGACTTTTCGTCATGTCTATAACTCAAATAGTCGCGATTAGTGTTTGTGCGGCACTTGTAAATAATGGACAAATGAGTATCCCAATTGCAGTATTTATGCTTATTTATTTGCAACGTATCGCATCACAACTGTTTACTCTTGGCGAAATGTTAAACGGTTACGACCAAGTACTACTCGAAGCTGGACCAATGAGCGATATGTTGGCAAAAGAAATTATTGTAAAGGACAAACCAGGCGCATTAATTTTGCACGATATTACACCGACAATAATATTTAAAAATACTTCTTACTGTTATAGCGACAACAACGATGATGTAATAAAACAGATAAATCTATCTATCTCGGCTGGCGAAAGAATTGGGCTCGTTGGACCTTCCGGAGCTGGAAAAACAACTATCACTCATTTATTATTACGTTTCGCAGATGTTAACGGTGGTGCAATATTAATTGATGGTCATGATATTCGTGACGTAACACAAGAAAGCCTACGTCGTTCAATTGCCTATGTTCCTCAAGAACCAATGCTTTTTCACCGTACTCTACGCGAAAACATTAACTATGGCAAACCCGATGCAACCGACCAAGAAGTCAGACTCGCCGCCAGGCAAGCTAATGCGCTGGAATTTATTGATAAATTACCTAATGGGCTAGATACAATCGTTGGAGAAAGAGGAATTAAGTTAAGTGGAGGACAGCGCCAAAGAGTCGCAATCGCTCGAGCAATATTAAAAAATGCCCCAATACTTATTTTGGATGAGGCAACTTCAGCCCTAGATAGTGAAAGTGAAAAATTGATTCAAGATGCTTTATGGGATTTAATGGACAATCGTACTAGCATTGTTATCGCTCATCGATTATCAACAATTGCCAAACTTGATCGAATTATCGTGCTTGATAATGGAAAGATCATCGAGCAAGGTACCCACAATGAATTACTGTCAAAAAATGGTAAATATTCAAATCTATGGTCACATCAATCTGGTGGCTTTATGAAAGAATAAAAAACCTCCGCCTTAATCGGCGGAGGTTTTTTATTCTTTGAAATATCTATTTCTTAGAATCAGCTTCGGGCTGTTTTGCATCAGCTAGAGTAGCAGCTTCAGCACCTTCAACAGGTACTTCAGTAACGTCTTCAGGCTCAGCTTCACCACCAGCAGCTTCGTTAGCAGCTTGTAGTGCACCTGGTTCATAGACATTAGCAATAACTAATTCCATATCTTGATCAACATCAGCGAATTCAACACCCTTAGGCAATTTAATATCGCTAACCATTAATTTGTCATCTTCAGTTGCAAGACCTGCAATTGAAAGTTCTATAGATTCTGGCAAATTTGCTGGCTTGGCCTTAACTTCAATACTATCCATAACCTGAAGAATAACAAGTCCAATTCTTTCAGCTTCGCTTTCACCTTGACCAATAAGTTCGATTGGAACTTCGGTAGTAATAACGTCATTTTGATTAATAGTATGAAATGCAACATGTCGTAATTCTTGGCGCACTGGATCCATATCAATATCTTTAATAATAGCTAATCTTTTTTTGCCATCAATAATTATATTAACTGGAGTATGTTTGCCGGCTGCGCGTACAACCTTTAAAGTTTCAATCAAACCTGATTGAGTTGACATAGGTTCATCTTGCCCACCATAAACAACACTTGGCGTAATACCAGATTGTCGTAATTTGGCAAGTTTCTTGCCTTCAGCTGTTCGTGTATCTAATTTCAATGAAATATCGCTCATATTTTGTCCTTCTTTAGTCGTTAATGTGTAACTCTAATCTTTAGTATAACATTTTATTGACAAAAAGCGTTTGCCAATTGTTATAACATTGATTTTAAATACTGGCCCGTAAACGAATCTGCAACCTTAGCAACATCTTCTGGCGTTCCTTTGGCGACAATCATACCGCCAGCTAGTCCACCTTCAGGCCCCATATCAATAACATAGTCAGCGGTCTTAATGACATCCAAATTATGTTCGATGATAATCATACTATTACCGCCTTCGACAAGTTTTTGCAAAATAACTAATAATTTTTTAACATCGGCACTATGAAGACCAGTTGTTGGCTCATCTAAAATATACAAAGTCCTGCCAGTTGATTGTCTTGATAATTCGCTAGCCAATTTAATACGTTGGGCTTCACCGCCACTAAAAGTCGTAGCTGGTTGGCCTAACCTAACATATCCCAAACCAACTTCGACAAGCGTATTTAATTTTCTGGCAATAGATGGCACGTTTTCAAAAAATTTAGCGGCTTGATCGATAGTCATATCGAGTATGTCGCTAATTGTAGCGCCCTTATATTTAATCTCGAGAGCTTCACGATTGTACCGCTTACCCTTACAGACATCACAAGTTACATAAACATCTGGCAAAAAGTGCATTTCAATCTTAATGACGCCATCACCCTGACAATTTTCACAGCGGCCACCTTTAACGTTAAAACTAAAGCGACCCGTTTTATAACCCCGAATATTTGCTTCTGGTGTAGATGCAAATAAATCACGAATTGCCGTAAATACACCAGTATAGGTTGCTGGGTTAGACCGCGGTGTTCGGCCAATTGCTGATTGATCAATAATAATAACCTTATCAAGTAAATTTATGCCTTCAATATTTTCATGTTTGCCGGCCACAACATGCGATCGATGCAACCTAGCCGATAATTCTTTTGCCAAAATATCATTTACGAGTGTTGATTTACCGCTTCCACTAACACCACTCACAACAGTCAAAACGCCAAGTGGAAATTCAACATCAATATTTTTAAGGTTATTTTCTCGTGCCCCACGAACAATCAAGACACGATCTTTTATCATTGGACGACGTTTTTTGGGCACCTCAATTTTTTCAAGTCCACTCAAATAACGGCCGGTAATACTGTCTTTGTTTTTAGCGACTTCTTCTGGAGTTCCAGATGCCACAACATAACCGCCGGCAATACCAGCGCCAGGACCAATATCAAGTAGGTAATCAGCATGACGAATTGTGTCTTCGTCGTGCTCAACTACAATTACTGTGTTTCCCAAATTTCGTAGGTGTTTTAATGTCTCAATTAAACGATCATTATCACGTTGATGTAACCCGATTGATGGTTCATCCAAAACATACAAAACGCCTTGCAAGCCTGAACCAATTTGAGTAGCCAACCGAATTCGTTGAGCCTCACCACCAGATAGTGTATTAGCAGCACGACCAAGTTCAAGATAACTTAGTCCAACATTATTCATAAATGTTAATCGAGAAATAATTTCTTTAATAATTTGCTGAGCAATAAATTGTTCTTGATCATTTAGTTTAAGTGTGTTTTGGAACAAATCCAGCGCATCATTAATACCCAAACTACAAACATCCATAATGTTGAAGCCGTGAACAGTAACTGCTAAAACTACCGGTTTTAAGCGAGCGCCATGACATGTGGTACATTCGCTTTCGCGCATAAAACGTTCAATATCTTTACGCATAAATTCGCTATCGGTCTCTTTATGACGACGCTCAAGATTTGGGATCACACCTTCATAAACTGAATCGTATTCACGACCATTTCCTAATTGAACGGTATATTTTTGGTCACCCGTTCCATATAAAATTTTGTCTAGATCAGCTTTAGTAAGTTGGCCAACTGGTATTTGAACGCTGAATCCATGAGCATTGGCAACTTCGGTCAAGCGTTTCATATACCAAGCATCACTATTAACACGATTATATGGGCGAATCGCACCTTCGGAAATAGTTAGGTTAGGATTAAAAACTAATTCAGGATCAACTTCTAGTCTATTACCCAAACCAGTACAAACAGGACAAGCACCCTGTGGCGCGTTAAAGCTAAATAATCGAGGCTCAAGTTCGGGAATATCTTCACTTGGATGGTCCAAACATGCATAACGCTGACTGTAAGCTGTTAAAGAATTATCGTCAGTATTCAAAATTTCAACAATTCCTTCAGCAATCTCAAGCGACTGTTCAACAGATTGCGTAACACGGCCCACCATATCAGGCGACATAACAATACGGTCAACTACGATTTCAATATCGTGTTTGTAATTTTTATCAAGTTCAGGAAATTCATCCAAAGCATAAACTACGCCATCGACTCGCGCTCTAGCAAAACCTAATCTACTATATTGTTCATTAAGATGGGCAAACTCGCCTTTTTTTGCCTTAATAATAGGAGCTAAAATCATCAACTTAGCGCCTTCTGGTAACTTCATAATTTCATCAATAATTGTTTCAGACGTACGACGCGTTACTTCATTACCGCAAATAGGACAATGCGGAACACCGATGCGAGCAAATAGCAAACGTAAATAATCGTAAATTTCAGTTACAGTAGCAACGGTGCTTCGAGGATTTCGACTAGTTGATTTTTGGTCAATGCTAATTGCTGGGCTTAGACCAGTAATCTGATCGACATCAGGCTTGTCCATTATGCCCAAAAATTGACGAGCATAACTCGATAAACTTTCAACATAACGACGTTGGCCTTCGGCATAAATGGTATCAAAAGCAAGGCTCGATTTACCCGAGCCTGATAAACCAGTTATAACAACCAATTTATCGCGTGGAATTTCAACATTAATATTTTTTAAGTTGTGTTCGCGCGCGCCAATTACTTTGATAACCTCTGACATAACCGAATTATTATACACTTTATCATCACTTTTTTCCAGTGTTATTATCCAGTTATCAGTTAATAATTGAAAATAATAATATTAGGATCCAAATGGCGCAGTAACCCTAAAGCCAGTAGCTGTATTAGAAGCACTCGGGGCATAATAATAATCAACAGATAAAACCCCAGCACTTATACCATATCCCCAATGAGCTCCACGAATAGTGCCGCGCAAGACAGTCACATCAGAATCACCATAAACCTTGCCTATACCATTTGCACTCGTCCACAAATCAGCACCAAGTATACCAGTGGAGATTGGTGATGGATCTATAGTTAAAGTGTTAGCATTAGTTATAGTCGTCCACTCCCTAAAAGTAGCGCCAGCACCATCAATACCAGGTTGTCGAGCTGGCGAAATTACCGTACCAGAAGTCCAATCCCAGGCATTGCCAGCTATATCCCAAATTACTTCTCCATTGCTAAGAGTTAAAGTACGCCTCTGGTTTCCAGTGGTCTGACCAGTTTCAAAATAACCAATGTCATCATCCGGGCTAGCCGCAAGTGCGCTACCTGGATTATTATCATTGTGACCAGAATAAATATATCCAGAACCAACCACACCAGTCGACCAGTTTGATGAAACGTTTAACACATTTTGCGCCAAAGTCATCCATTCTGCCTCAGTAATAAGATGACAGCCAGTGCATCCTTCGACATTTGGGCTATTGGCAATAGCAGCTAGTTGGGTCACCCCAGCCCAAGGAATCCCAGCTGCAGTACTAATTGGGGTTGTAGAAGTACCAACCCGTTTTGCCTCATACTTCATTACACAAAAATCACTTGTTCCATAAGTTGAGCTTCCGGGAACTGGTATGAAACCATCTGGACAAACAAACGGAGCAATTGCCACAGGTGTTGAGTTATTTGTTACACTATAAGTTAAATCCCCTCTTGTAAGATTTAAAGAAAACTCTTGAGGGTTAGCAGCGTTATTAACTTGGTAATTATAGGCCGAACTATCACTTGATTTTAGGCATTTATTCGTAGTGCTATCTGCGATAGAACAATTAATAGTATCCGGATAAATACCTTGGTCTACTTGAAAAAGCTTTAACTGTCGAGAGGCATTATTCAAATCAGAAGTTAAGGAAGCTATATTAGCCTTATTTGATATATTCATATAAGAAACTATAACTATCGCTGCTAAAACACCAATAATCACCGTAACGACAAGAATTTCAACTATAGTAAACCCAAGCTGGGCACGTATATTACAAGAATATCCTTTTTTAAAAACGCAAATCAAAATAATGCAGCCTCAGTAATTACTAAACTATAATTTCATTTTAGCATTAGCGACATAGAAAGTATATTAACCATCTAACAAAACAGAGATTAATTTATATTTGACACATAATGCTTATAGTTGCATTAGTATGTTTTTAAGATGTATCATTTAAGTGTAAACATCATGAAAAAAACTATCAGCATTTTATGTACCATTGCCAGCTTCGCACTTATCTGCGACGCCGCTAATTTAGGTCATAAACTAATGATGTTCTTGCTTGCTGGAATTGTTCCTGGAACAAATATTATTTTGTCTGGTGACCAAATGCTTGCCTTAGTCTGCATGTTGGCAGGACTAGTTTTTGTAATTTTTATTGCAATGCCGATAATTCATAAATTATTTTTGATAAATACTAAACAAAAACACAATCCAACACGTAAATTAAGCCGAGTCCGAGCCTAGTTATCTAAATCAGCGGGCATAACACTTTCTGCCCACAACTGTAGTTCTTGCAAAATAAATTGCTTATTTTCATCTGTAGTTGATGCTGATATTTTTTGTAATGATTTAGCAAATTCGGGCAAATTAGCAGTAATTCTTTCCGAACGCCACTTTTCCCAAGCGATAGCTTCATCTTCAGCCAAACTCTTTGGATAATTTCGAGCTTTATAATGCAATAATAACGTGCTCAAACGCTCATCAGTAAAATTCGGATGAAAATCAGCTAATTGACGCTCGTCAGCGTTTCGAACAGTTTCAATTCGCATCTTATCAATATCTGGCACAAAACCATCATATAACTGGGCTTCGGGATCAAGTGAACGCTTAAATTCTTCACGATTTTCAAATAAAGTCCGAACATTTTCGGCAAAACCAGGCGCTGACAACAATATTTCTTTATGCTTACTAATAGTTGATTCTTCAAGTTCAACTTTTTTCCATCCATCACCCTGGGCCAAAACACCCATTGGGGCAATGGCTGGCGCACGATTATACTGTAATTCTTTGACTGGTAGTTTTTCAAAATCGTCAGTTTGGCGCTCTTCCCAGGTAGCATAAAACTTTTTAGCTAAATCCTTTGAACTCATATTGATGAATGCCGTTGGATTATAGCGTAAATCATAAATTATTACATTGCCATTTTTGCCAGCCGTAAGTGGAAAAGCGACGGTGGCTTTATTGTAAGTTGAGTCTAGTCGACCACTGACATAAACAAATGGCTGTTTATAATCCAGGTTAACTAATCGCTTAACCTCATTTTTATCACGCATTTTGAGTAAATATTCATAAAGCTGTGGCTGTTTTTCGCGAATAAGTTGGGTTACGGCAATTAAAGCTTCAACATCACTTAATGCATCGTGAGCTTTAAAATGATCAATCTTATTAATTTTGCTAATCAATTCAAGCCGATTTGTGGCTACGCCCTTTTCATCAACTGGCCACTTAATTCCCTCTGGTCTTAAAGCCCTAGTCATACGAACAACATCCAATAAATCCCAACGAGAGCGACCATCTTTCCAACTCCACTCATATGGGTCGTAAAAATTTCGCCAAAACAAATGGCGAATAAATTCATCGTCAAACCGAATATTATTAAACCCGACTACGGTCGTTTCTGGAGTAAAAACTTCAGTCGCTAATATTTTAGAAAATTCCGCTTCGTTATAACCGTCATCAATTGTTTGCTGAGGAGTAATACCCGTCACCATTAAAGCTTCTGGGCTTGGCAAAGTGTCATCATTTAGTCTTACAAGCATATTAACTGGCTCCCCAACCTGCTTTAGGTCCATATCAGTGCGAATACCTGCAAATTGCATAATACGCGACTCACGGGCGTTTAAACCACTAGTCTCAAGGTCATAAAAAAAGAATGTTTTTGACATTAGTTTAATTATATACTAATTTAAAAATTGGCAATTATTAGAAATAATTTTATATAATTAAATCATTATGGGCTAGTAGCAAATATGCCGTCAGCTGAATAACTAGTTCCAATCTCATTAGTAGCATACCCTCTGTAATATATAGTTGTATTTGCTGGCATACCAAGTCTTGATTGAGTAAAAATACCAACACCAGCACTACGACCATACATTGAAATGTTGCCAGAATTGCTATTAGTAACATAAACCGAAGCATCGTCAGTTGATATCGAAATTCCTGATGGACTAGTGCCAGTAGGAATCGTTGTCTTTACAAGAGCTGTTAATAAACCAGTGTCAGCATTGCGACTATACATAGTAACCGAATTAATTCCCCTATTCGTAATGTAAACCGATTTATCATCAGAAGAAATAGCCATGCTACCCGGGCCGGAACCAGTATTCAATGTTGAGGGCGACAATGCAGTCAAAACACCAGAGCTAGTATTTCGACTATACATTGAAATATTATTTGAACCGTAGTTTGATGAGTAAACATATGTGCCATCAGCAGTTACTACAATATTACCAGGATTCGATCCTGAGGAAACTAATGACGGGACTAGTGAATTCAAGTCCCCCGTACTAATATTACGACTATACATTGAAATATTACTAAAGCCACCATTTGTAGTATAGGTTGAGATACCATCAGCCGATAAAGCAATCCCACTTGGATTAGAACCAGCCACAATTGTTGGTGTAGATAATAATGTCAACGCTCCAGTTACAGAATCTCGACTATACATTGAAATAGTTCCAGGGTTTTGATTTGAGACATAAACCGATTTATCATCTGGAGATATTGCGACACCGCCTAGACTCGTACCGGCTGCTGCAGCTATTGTCGCAAAGTTAGACAGTATTCCACTAAAAGCATTACGTGTATAGATCGAAATAGTATTAGAAGCCACATTCGCCACATAAACTGATAAGCCATCTCCAGAAATAGCAATACTATTAGGCGACAACCCAGTAGCTATTGTTGGTGTTGCTAAGGCAGTTAAAGCACCAGTGCTAGTATTGCGACTATACATTGAGATGGTATTTGAAGTACTATTAATGCCATAAACATAAGCATTATCTTTTGATACAACAATGTCAATTGGATAAGACCCAGCAGCAATGACTGCAGTTGGAAGAGCCGATAAAATTCCAAGGGAATTAGAACAATTTACGATTGGATTAGGCGAAGTTCCCCAACAAATACCATAAAAAGACATAGTTCCCCCACCGTCAGCTGTTAAATTAGCCCCCAAAGTAGCTCCGCTACTAGTTATTGATCCTACGGTCGGTGTTGTTATTGTGGGAGCAGTTATAGCAATAGGAACAGAGTCATTAGTTATGTAATAAGCAAGGCTACCATTTTTTTCAACGAGCCTAAAATCTTTTTGGCTAGTGCTATTAGATGGAATATATTTGTACACACTTGTGCCACTAGGTTTTATGCACTTATTAACAACACTATCTGGAATTGTGCAACTTATTGTTTCTGGATAATTACCAAAAACACTATTCACTTGAAATAATTTTAATTGTTTTGAAGCTCCATTCAGATCAGACTGTATAGACACAATATTAGCCTTATTAGATATACCTTGGTAGGTGACAATTATAATAGAGGCTAATAATCCAATAACTACAATGACAACAAGTAGTTCAACAATCGTAAATCCATTGTTTTTATATTCTGATATTTGATTTTTCATACAAAGCAATAGTATTTTTTGTTTTTATTAGGCATATCTTACATAATAATAACATTCTAAACAAAATATTCAAAGGGTATTTTAGTATTTATTGCTCTAAGAAAGTGAACCGGTTTTCGCCAATATGAATAAAGCTGTCACCTTGGGCGCCGCGACGTCGTAATTCATGGGCAATACCAAGTTTTTTCAAAATATCACGAAGGCGGTTTTCGGCTTCATAACTACCAAAAATCGTTCGGCGAGCAAATCGCTCAATCTTTTCACCAGTAACTACAAAATATAAAACACCTTCTTCATCTTCAACTCTTTCAACTGACCAAGATTCATCAAGTTTAGACTGACTAAGTGAAATTGTTTCAATATCTTCATCTTCATCTTCAATAACGGCAGCAAGTTCACGAGATTCGGCAACTTTTTGTTGGAGTGCGCGTAAAACTTCAGTAATCCCTTTGTGAGCAATCGAAGAAATAGCAAAAACTGGCGTATTACCGGCAACAGCTTTGACAGCATCAACTTGCATCTGGATAATATCATCATCAAGGCCTTCAATTTTAGTCAAAGCAATAATTTCAGGACGATCCGTTAAATCAACGTTATATTTAGTCAATTCTGATCGAATAGTCGTATAAGCGCCGGCGATATCATCCGTATAAGCATCAATTAGGTGCAATAGCACAGCAGTACGTTCAACGTGACGTAAAAATGCATCACCAAGCCCCTTGCCTTCACTAGCGCCCTCTATAAGCCCTGGAATGTCTGCAATCAACAAACTACTACTATCAATATCAGCCACGCCTAGATTTGGTGTGAGCGTCGTAAAGGCATAATCAGCAATTTCAGGTCGAGCGTTACTAACAACCGACAAAAAGGTTGATTTACCAGCGTTTGGAAAACCGACTAAGCCAACATCAGCTAATAATCTAAGCTCTAATTCGGCTTCAAAAACTTCGCCCATTTCGCCTTTTTCAGCAATTCGTGGAGCTTGTCGTACTGATGACTTAAAGTGGGCATTACCAGAGCCACCTTCGCCACCTTTAGCAATAACTACTTCTTGGCCTTTTTCAGTAAGGTCGGCGATAACTTTACCAGCCCGACGGACAATTGTTCCCATTGGAACTTTGACATAAAGTGGATTACCGGCAGAGCCAGATCGATCGCATTTAGAACCATTTTCACCTGGTTTAGCTTTTAATTCTGGCTTGTAACGAAAATCAATTAAAGTATTTAAGCCTTCAGTTGCAACAAAAATAACATCACCACCGTCGCCACCAACACCACCGTCTGGGCCGCCCTTTTCAACATAAATCTCATGCCTAAAACTGACAGCTCCGTCGCCGCCTTTGCCTGCACTAATAAATACTTTGGCGGTATCGACAAACATATTACATTTATTATATCAAAATCCCTCCTAGATTAACAGGAGGGATTAATGTTTTATAATATTTTTATTAATGAATGTATGTATATTGGCCAACATTGCCAGCAATAATTGTTCGTCCTGAGACAATATTATAGCCACCGCCAGATACGTAGGCGTTCATTTCACTAATACTTAAGTCACCATTTGCTAAAATACTCTCAACGATTGCAACGTGTCCGAGATAACCGTCATTTTGTATTATAGCTCCAACGCTAGGCGTTCTGTTAACGACTAACCCATCCTGTCTTGCATAATCATCCCATGAGCTAGCATTGCCCCAGTGAGCACCAACAGGAAGCCCTAATTCCATTCTTCGATTATAAGCATACAAAGTACAGTTACCATGAGCATAAAGACCATTGTCGTTTGTTCCATAGCGGATAAACCAAGTATTGCCACCAAAACCAGTGCCGTAACCTGAATAATAATTAACTACAACAGGTGCAATATATCCAGGTCGTTCATTAGTAGGAAGTGTCGCACCGGGTAATATAATGCTAGTATTTTCCTTAATTCCGCTTACATCAAGGTCGTTATATAAAACTAAACGAGTTTTATCAACTACATATTTTGTTGCAATTGAATCAATCGTGTCATCTGATTTAACTGCATATAGAACACCATCAATTGGTAATATTTTTAGTATGCTACCAGTCGAAATCGCATCAGTTGTTAAATTATTAGCCCATTTAACAGTCTGCGCTGATATATTAAACTTCTTTGCCACAGTCTCAACGGTGTCGCCAGAAACTACGTTATAACTAGTCACTAATCGACTTTCAGTAATTGATTCAATTATTTGTGGCTTGTAAGTGCCAACACCGTCAGATTGCGCAAGTTCACTTTGAATTTGGGCTGATACAGCCAAGTTGGCAACTGATTTAGCGACAGGAAGATTCGTAGCTTGAGCAATGCCAGAGGCAACGCTTGTGGCTACGGCATTATCAACCGAAGTTTGTTCGGATTGAGTAATAGAAGTTACCTTTGCAGCGTTTGCAACCGTCGAAGTATCCTCGGGTTGATGATAACCAATAGAAATTAAAGCCACAATAAGAATAAAAACACTGGAATAAACAGCGATCATTGAGGGCTTAATTCGATATGTTGTCTTGCGACGTTTTTGGGTCGGTTGCTGCTGTTTAAATGCAGCTGCTGATCTTTGAGATAATCTCATTATGATCTGATTACGAATAATCGTTCTCCTGCCACTAGTATTACTACAAGGGCACTACCTTACTTTGTCTTTCTTCTCGCTAAGAACGGGGCACATGGTCGACCATTATATTTAATTAATATTAGTTCAAGTTTGCGGTACCCGTACGACATTTATTGGCAGGCTCATTTGTAATCCGTGTTCCCCACCCGTAGTTATAAAAAATATAACTACACCAGTAGACGAAACTACAAATGTGCTGTAATGAGTATATCAACCCTTGCTGCTTATGTCAATTTATGGTGTAGCACACTTGATATTACAATGGTTGGCAATATTTGCTTCGTGCTCGGCATTTGTGCTGGCAAAATAGGTTATATTGTCATCACCACTCAAGAAGTACAGGTAATTAGTATTTGCTGGCTCAGATACCGCCAAAAGTGCCAATAAACCTGGTGCGGCAATTGGTCCGGGTGGCAATCCAGTATAACGACGTGTATTATATGGCGAATCCAAGTTAACATCACGAGCTACGCCCGTCTTATCGGCAATATATTGATAGGTCACATCAGATCCCAGTGCCATACCTATTTCAAGTCGCGAATAGAAAACCTGAGCAGCCTGTTTTTGATCCGTTGTCGGCTGACTCTCACCAAATGGACTGTTAATTTCTCTTTGTACAATTGAGGCTAAAGTAATCCCTTGATAAAGACTTAACCCATGGCTTCTAAATTTTTCAACCAAATTATTTTTCTGGACCACTGAATAAAATTCATCAAAAGCTTTTTGCAAAATATTCTCTACAGTTGCACCACTATTAAAATTATAAGTTTGGCCATAAACATAGCCTTCTAAATCAGCGCCTGCCGGTTTGTCAACAAATAGTGGGCTATCGTAGGTTTTGCTCAAAGCATTCGCAATTTCTTGATCCGAGTAACCAGCATTTTTTAGAATAGTAGTAACGTCATATTTCTTTTTGCTGTCAGTTTTATCTGTTAACGTAGCTCCTGGATAAAAAGTAATGCTAAATTGGTCTACCGAACCGCTAACAAGGTGGTCAACTATCTGAGGCACAGTCTCGGCTGGTGATAATCGGTATGTCCCAGCCTGTAATTTATTATTGTTACCAGATAGTCGTAAATATATGCGAAAAACAGTTGAGTTTCGTATTAATGATTGGTTTTTTAGTTGCTTGGCAATTTGTTCGGGATTACTACCGCTGACTATGGTTATCTTTTCAAGTTGGCTAATATCAGTTCCAACGGGTGAAAGTTGTGCTTGGTACCAAAAAATACTAGTACAAATAATGCTTAAAATAATAGTAATAAGGATACCGACTATAAATAGTATAGTTTTTCGATCAAAAAAACTCTTAATTTTTATTGAAGCATTATGTAACGCGTCAAGCATAATTCGCCTCAAGATAATCTTGCAATATTATCGCTGCCGCCTGAGCATCTATATCGCCTTTCGAGTATGGACGTTTATAGCCGATCAGCCTTTGTTCAGCAATAACACTCGTAAGTGATTCATCTTGAAAAACAATTTTTGGTGCAATACCAGAAAGTTTATCTGCAAATTCTTCCACAAATTTTGTTTGAGCAGTTGCATCACCGGATTGGTTACGGGGGTAGCCAATCACTAAGATGTCGGCTCTTTCCCTAATGACAATATCAGAAATAGCCTTTATTTCATTACCATCAACTTCGATCGTTTCAAAAGGCACAGCAATTTTGACCGAACTATTCCCAATTGACAGGCCAATACGCTTTTCACCAACATCTAGACAAACAATTGAATCGGTTTTTTTAAGCATTTTCGAGTCTAAACTCAACAGTAATCTTATTATCGTCGTTAGGTACAGTGTTTACCCAGAAGTATGAGAATTTAATATCAACACTGTTAATACCTTCAATTTCACTAATAAGCGATTGGACATCACCGTATTGTTTGCCCTTAGATTGTTTTTTAATTGAGACTTGGTCAATATTTGGCCCAATTTTGCCAGTCGTCGTAACATTGACAGTCACACCTTGATCATTCGATAAATACCCAGATAAAGCTACGGCGTCGATACCGTCGTCATATATACGCTGGCTCTTATCACTATTTAATTGTTTTGTAATAGAATCTTTTAGGAAAGTTTGTAATTCTGCTTTTGCAATAGCAGTTAGTGTATAGGTCGTAGCTGAAGTTAACTTAACGGGGGTTGTAGCTTCAGCATCAACAGCTGGAACAGACACTGCAGCCGCATGATCAACTTTAAAACTGTCTTTTATAACAATCTCGCCATTAGTAAATTGTCCGATAAGTTGCTGTTTGACACTATCACTAAATAAATCATTTAATGACTGGGTTGCTTTTTGAATATCATCCGCAGTTACGACAGTTGCAATTTTAGTCGTTCCACCTGTCATAGAAGTTCCGTCGGCATAAACATATCCACTTACTCCAGCAATCGAAAAGGTTGTTGCCGCAATATTGTAATCTTCACCTTGCTTTTCAGCAACGACAGGAACATCAACAGCACCAGCACCAGCGCGAGTTTTTTGACATGCAGATGCAAATCCAGTGAGTTTTGGCACTACGGCTTCTGATGTATTTACAAATTTTTCGCCAGAACTGGCAGTAAACTCTGTATTTGCAAGAATGACAAATGAGTCGCCATCACAGTTTTCAATCGTAATAACACCTACTGATTTATTGCCAATATCTTTTTTGCCAGTTGCAGTAAACGTTACGCTGACGTCTTTTTTAGCTTGCTTTGAAACAGTTTGAATAGTGTTCTTAGTTACATCTGTCGCAGCAGTTCCGCCAAGCTTAACAGCAAGGCTGACTGGAGCTGGTGAAGTTTGTGCAGTAATAATTATTTTAGCGGAAGGCGCGTATATTACAGCCCACACCAAGAAAGCAGTCAAACAAATCGCTAGGACAATACCAATAAAAAGTTTACGCCTAAAACTAATAAAGTTTGGAACCTTAACGTTTTTACTTAAATTCTTTTTATCTGGATTATCAAATTCTTTTTTAGCAACAGTTCCGTCAATATCAATCGTATCAATAACATCAGTTACGACAGCATCAGTAGAATTATCTGTAGTTTTTACTAATTCACCAATTGGCATGTTTGCACCTTCGATTATGTCTTCTCCATCGTCAACTTCAATTGGATCGATTTCACCAATTTCAGGTTTACTTTGTAGGTTTTTAGCAACAGGAATCATAGCCATCGCCGACAAGGCAATTAAAGCTTTATTATTTGTTACAAGTACCAAATGCTTATTGCTTGTTTCAGTAATTCTAGCGAGGAGTCGCAAGTTGACAGCACTTTGAAGTACACCAATACGCTTTGGTGGGACTAAGGCAACAATCTTTTCATTGCTAGCTTTAATTTTGCCAATAATAGCCGTTATATCATCTTCAGTATCAATGTAAATTACGTCTTTATGCATATTTATATTCTAAGAATCCGATTTAGTTTATCTTTGATCGTATCGTTATCGCTACTACCTATCATTGTATCATAGCCAACCCTCAGTAAGCCCATGGCGGTTATGTAAGTATGGTCACTGACGAGCCCTGTTGCATCAGTAATCCCAACAACTTCTGACGGATGAATATGATGAACGGTTGGCTTCTTTGTAAATGGCAAATCCTTATGCCAATCTTGACCTTCAAGGGCTTCAACGAGTTTATTTAAACTTGCACCACCACCACAAAGCAAAATTCGATTTGGCAAATGATCGGCTGAATCAAATTCACTTAGAGCTAATTCAACACCTGCAATCCAAACTTCCATAGTTTTGTCTATAGCGGCGTTAACGCCATTGACTACAGTCGGCTTAATTTGAGTATTTTCAATATTAACTTTTAATTTTTCGGCATCTTCATAAGATAAGTCCATTTCACTAGCAATTGTTCGAGTAAAAGCACGGCCGCCAATACCAAACATTCGAGTGCCTTCGACACCACCATCATTTATAACCGCTATATCAGTAGTACCACCACCAACATCAGCTAAAATTGCCGTCAAATTGCTATTAGCGTCAGTTCCGAGTACGCTACGACTAACTGCAAATGGTTCAGCGGCAACGGCTAAAAGTTCCAACGACAGTTCTTCGGCAACACGCTCTAATGCGCCAATGTGTACCATTGGAGCAAAGGCTGTATAGATTTGGACAGCTACGTCATGACCTTGAAAACCAATCGGGTTACTAACTTTATAGCCATCAATATGAATACTTACGAGAGCACTGTTAACAAGTTTAATTTCGACATCGGGATTGCCAGTTTCAAGCGCAATTTGTTTTTGAGCTTTAACTTGAGCTCGTTCTTGAACTTTTTCAATAATAAATTCCATTTCAGCCGTATTTAAAGGTTTGTCTGGTTGAGGCCGACGATAGCGAATTGTATTTGTTACGCCCTTTACTAATTCGCCAGCAATACCAATAACAACCTTTTTTGCCTGTATACCAGCTTGATCTTCAGCCTCTGATAAAGCTTTCTCACAATTTCGAACTACACCGGATATATCGGCAATCGCACCAGTATACATATCACTGATTTCTTGGTGAGCCCGACCGACACCGATAATATTCAATTTATCATCATCTAATTTGGCAATTAATGCTTTGACGTATTCAGTACCAATATCAAGCGCAACGATATAATTCTCTGCGATGTTGTTTTTTCGGATATTCTGTAGTTTTCGTAGTTTTTCAAATACCATAGTTATGTCCATTATATACTAACGCCGCTTATGGTCTAGGTATTTTTAATATTTTGAGCATAATGGCTTAATTATTCATCTTACCGTGCGGGTCCTGCCGCTTTGGTTTTCCCTAGAATTTTTTATTGATTACAATAAAACAATTTTAGGGGTCCCAACCAAACGTCACCCGTGATGACTATATAAATCAACTTCGTTATTTACCGAAGGGCGTTCCTCTGGATTTATTTTTAAAGTACTACTTTGGAAACTATTTCTTACCCAATTGACGTCGAGCAACCATAAAGATAGCAGCTGCAGTTGTAATACCCAAGGCAGCAACTATAACTGGATTAGCTAGGATGAACCTTTGAATTGCTGTATTTGGAGCAGTTGGAACTACAGCTGGAGTAGCTTCGGGGGTTACTTCGGGCACATAACATTCACCAGTCCAAGCTTCCCACTTAAGATTTTCTGGAAGTAATAGTGTATTTTGGGTTACGTCTAGAGTACAGATTTGGTTGTTAAGTAGATATAAGTTTGTAAGTTGAGTATTTTTTGTTACGTCTAGGTGCGTTAGTAGATTATCGGTTAGAGATAAATAAGTTAAGGCGATATTATTAGTTACGTCGATAGTCGTCAGTTGGTTAAGTCTTAACCGTAAAGAATCTAGTGCCACATTTTTTGTTACATCAATGGATTTTAGCTGATTATCAAGCAAAGATAAATAAGTTAGGCTGGTGTTCTTAGTTACATCGATAGAGGTCAAGCTATTACTACCTAAATATATTTCAGTTAAAGCGGTGTTATTAGTTAAGTCAATAGTTTCTAGTAAATTAGCTTCTAAATTTAGGCGTTCTAGGGCAGTGTTATTAGTTAAATCGATAGTAACTAGATTGCCAAGATATATGGATAAGTTGACTAAGGATATATTTTTTGTTAAGTCAATATTATCTAAATAATTATTAGACAGATCTAAGTTTATCAATGAGGTATTGTTAGTTAAGTCAATAGTTTTTAGGTTTTCAAAGTTATCAGTCAAGATCAAACTAGTAAGGTTAATTATCTTGTTTAAGCCCATTGCACTTTTAATAAAATCACTACACGTCAGCGAAGTTAACTGTAACAATTCAGCATCAGTCGCACTGTAGGTATAAAGCCGATCACTAACGCCATCAATATTGTCATCATTTAGTTTATCTATAACACAGTTATAGAAGTTATCATCATCAAAGGCTGGGTTAACTGGAGCGGCGCTTACTGATGAGGTTGTAAAGACGCTAGCTGCTAAGAACATTAATCCAAAGGCCATCATAAATTTAACACTAATATTTTTAATCATGGGTTTTGTTTGCTTTCTTTATTTTTTTGTTTTATTTTAAATCTTAAGCCTAGCTTATGCTTTATTGGAATTAAGGTAAATAGATTTGTATAGTAATATTTACAATATTATCACTCTCCAAGGTCCGACCTTGGAAAAGAACTGTGGAAACTATTTGTTACCTAACTGACGTCGAACAGCCATAAAGATTGCAGCTGCAGTTGTAATACCTAGGGCAGCAACTATAACTGGATTAGCTAGGATGAACCTTTGAATTGCTGTATTTGGAGCAGCTGGAACCACAGCTGGAGTAGCTTCGGGGGTTACTTCGGGTATTACTTCAGGAGCAGGACAAACAGCTTCCCATTGAATGTTCTCTGGAGTTAGTAGTGTATTTTGAGTTACGTCTAGAGTACATATTGAATTACCAAGTAAATACAATTCCGCAAGGTCAATGTTTTTAGTAATATCTAAATTAGTCAATTTATTATTTTCTAGTGCTAAAATCCATAAATCGATATTATTAGATACATCAATAGAGGTTAGATAATTATCTTCTAGAAAAACAAGTCCCAGTACTGCGTTTTTTAATAAATCTATTGTCGTTAGTTGATTGCCTTGTAAGTTCAAAAAGTCAAGAGCTGTGTTTTCAGACATGTCAATAGCCGTCAATTGATTATAGCTCAAAGTTAAGTGATCCAGTGCAGTGTTGCTAGTTATGTCAATAACCGCTAATAAGTTAGATTGTAAATTTAAACTAGTAAGATTAGCCATCTTGCTTAGGCCCATAGCGCTTACGATCTTGAGCGGATCAGCTTTGCCATAGCTATTACAATCAAGCGAAGTTAACTGTAACAATTCCCCATCAGTCGCATTGTATGTATAAACTCGATCATTAACGCCATCCACATTAGCAGCATTTAACCTATCTATAACACAGTTATAGAAGTTATCATCATTAAAGGCTGGGTTAACTGGAGCAGCGCTTACTGATGAAGATGTAAAGATGCCGGCTATCAATAACATTAAACCTAAGGCCATTATTAATTTAGTACTAATATTTTTAAGCATGGAAGATTATTTGCTTTCTTTTTTTGTTTTATTTTAAATCTTAAGCTTAGCTTATGCTTTATTAAGAGTAAGGTAAATAGGTTTTTGTAGTAAAATTTGCAACTATGTTTTAAATGCCTATTATTTTAGTACAGCAAATACAAGCAACCTGTGATCGAGGGTACTTTTATCGCTTGTCCATTCTCCAGCGCACGCAATCAAATTGACGCCTTGCTTTGCGTCACCGTAAGGAACTAACATTTTGCTCATATCAAGGCCCTCAAGAGGTTCGGTTCTGACTTCGGCCACTTTATAAGTAAATTTAACGCCATCACCACGTTCTATAATAATTTCATCACCATTTTTAACACTCGCAAGATAACCAAATAAGCCATAATGTGTACCGCTTTCAGATGCATGGCCATCAATTAACATTGCACCATCTTGTCCAGGTTTGGCGCTTGAATTATACCAACCAGCATCATAAATATTAGTAGGTGCCTGCATACTATTGTCACTATTAACACCCATCGACATTATTCTTGCGGCAACATTTATTTTATTAATATAAATCGACCTTGGTAATTCCGAAGGCACCTTGTAGTTATCAAGTGCGCTCGCAACTGGCACCTTAGTTTCGACACCTTCTGGCAATGCAGCTTTTATTTCCTCTTGCACATCATCACTAACCGGCGCCTCAATAGTCTTCATAATTTGCTTTGCTTTAGTGTTTGTTTGCCAAGTACTAAAACTAACATAACCAGTAGAACCCAATAATATTGCTATGCATATACCCATAACTATTCGTCGCACTAATAGACTACCGAAAATATGTTTTTTATGCCTCTTTTTAGCTTTATTACTTACCGCTCTTGAAAGTAGCATAGCCTTATTGGTGGTACGGGCAAGAGCTTTGTTTATATGTTGTCCCCTATCCTCAGTATTAACAACACCTCCAATTTTCTTTTTTGGCGGCGTTGGTGGCAAAACTGGTTGCATAAGCTTGTGATTAACACTAGAACTGACTGTATTATTTACGATAGTTATAGTATTTTTTGCAGGATCATAAACAGCTGTAGGAAAAACAGTTTTAGATTTTTGAGACACAACGACCGACCGTGGCCGAGGTCGTATTTGTCCGCGAGTATGCTGATTATATCTTTTTATATCCATATTTCAACTTGTATTTAATAAGCTTAACCGTTTATATAATAACAGACAGGCAAAACTAAGCCTATCTATTATTATCTAGTTTTTGGTTATTGCTATTTTTTGCCTAATTGACGGCGCGCAGCCATAAAGATTGCAGCTGCAGTTGTGATGCCTAGGGCAGCAACTATAACTGGATTAGCTAGGATGAATTTTTGAATTGCAGTGTTTGGGGCGGTTGGAACGGTGACTGGAGTCGTTTCAGCGGCTGTTTCTGGAATTGTTTCAGGAATTATTTCTGGCACCACTTCAGGCACATAACATTCGCCGGTCCAAGCTACCCATTTAAGGTTTGCTGGAAGTAATAGTGTGTTTTGGGTTATATCTAGGGTACAAATTTGATTACCGAGTAGGTATAGGTCTGTTAGCTGAGTGTTTTTTGTAACGTCTAGGTGAGTTAGTAGGTTGTCAGATAAATATAATTCCCTTAATAAAACGTTCTTTGATACATCGATATCGGTTAATAGGTTATCTTGCAAAAATATAATAGTCAAAGCAGTATTCTTAGTTAAGTCGATAGTAGCTAATCGGTTTTGCCAAAAATATAACCAAGTTAAGTTAGTATTCTTAGTTATGTCGATAGCTGTTATCTGGTTATCTTCTAAGAATAGTCTAGTTAAAGCTGTATTGTTAGTTACGTCGATGGTCGTTAGACTGTTATTACTCAAAGCTAAACTAGTTAAAGCTGTATTGTTAGTTACGTCGATGGTCGTTAGACTGTTATCTTCCAAATCTAAACCAGTTAAGGCTGTATTGTTAGTTACGTCGATAATTCTAATATTGTTACTATCCAAATCCAAGTAAGTTAGTGCGGTATTGTTAGTCACATCTATAGCAGTTAGGTTATTATAATTAAAACTTAACCGAGTTAAAGCCATATTCTTGGTTACATCGATAGTTGTTAATAAGTTATATTGTAGTTCTAATTCAGTTAAACTAGTCAGCTTGTTTAACCCCATGGCACTTGTAATCTTGAGTGAGTCGGCTTTACCTTGACCAATACATGTCAGCGAAGTTAACTGCAACAACTCCCCATCAGTCGCATTGTAGGTATAAACTCGATCATTAACGCCATCCACATTAGCAGCATTTAACCTATCTATAACACAGTTATAGAAGTTATCATCATTAAAGGCTGGGTTAACTGGAGCAGCGCTTACTGATGAAGATGTAAAGATGCCGGCTATCAATAACATTAAACCTAAGGCCATTATTAATTTAGTACTAATATTTTTAAGCATGGAAGATTATTTGCTTTCTTTTTTTGTTTTATTTTAAATCTTAAACTTAGCTTATGCTTTATTAAGAGTAAGGTAAATAGGTTTTTGTAGTAAAATTTGCAACTATGTTTATTCTGTTAAGCCAAAACCGCTTTAATTCTTCGCACACCAGCGCTGCTTGACTCTTCTTTAGTAATCTTAAACTTCTTGCCATCTTCAGATAATTGAAGCGTATGTTCAACATGAGGACCACCACAAATTTCAAGACTAAATGGTTTTTCGGCCCCATCAGCAATCATCTTGTAAACTTTTACTTTGTCGCCATATTTATTACCAAATTCGCCATAAGCACCCATAGCGCGAGCTTCAGCAATTGGATATTCAGCAAAACTAACTTTTAAATCTGCAGCTATTTGTTCATTTACGATATTTTCAATTTGCGATATTTGTTCAGGCGTAACTTTTTCAGGCCACGAAAAGTCAAAACGAATGCGTTCTTCATTAATATTGCAGCCCTTTTGAGCCACGGTTTCACCCAAAACAATTCGTAGAGCTTGACCCATCAAGTGAGCAGCTGTGTGATATTTGACGTTAATTTCGTCAGTACCGCTCAAGCCACCTTTAAAAGTACCTTTGGCTGCAGTTTGGCTGCGAAGCCGTTGTTCAAGCATCTTGGCGTCAAATTCTAATCGCCAATTTTCGGAAAGTTTAATATTTTGCTTAAATGCCTCTTCGGTTGAAAGCTCAACTGGGAATCCATAAGTATCATAAAGTGTAAATAATTCCGTACCAGTCAAACCATCAGCTGCAAACTTACCAAGTTCACGTAATCCTTTGATAAGTGTCTGACGAAATACCTTTTCTTCCTTAACAAGCACCGCAATAACCTCATCACGCGCAGCTTTAACTTCTGGATAATCCTCGGCATACAAATCAGCAACAACTGGTACAATTTCTTGCAAAAAGTTCTGCTCGATTCCTAAATCAAAAGCAAAGCGAATTGCACGACGTAATAATCGACGCATAACATAACCCTGCTCTTTATTAGATGGTCGAACACCATCAACTGCCAAGAAAGTTGCAGCCCTTAGGTGATCAGCAATTACGCGCATACTTTGCGTATAACTTTCGTAACTTTTACCGCTTAAATTCTGCAATTTTTCAATAATTGGCCACATAATACTAATTTTAAAAATATCTGGACTATCAATTGCAGCTGCGGCAATTCGCTCTAGGCCACCACCAAAGTCAACATTCTGCTTGGATAATGGCGCAAAGCTACCGTCCTCTTGACGACGATATTGCATAAAGACCTGGTTACCAATTTCAACAAAGCGACCACTGTCCGTTGCTGGATGTGCCAAGCCAAAACCTTCAGCGTGGTTTTGTTCTCCGAAATCGTAAAAAACTTCACTATCAGGACCACATGGATCACCAATTGGTGTTGTTGCAATACCACCATTACGACTCCACCAGTTTTCTTTATCATCATAAAAGAAAATACGCTCGCCTGGATTTACACCACGCTTGTCGCCATCAGCTTGACTGCCAATCTCAACAATTTTTGCCTCAATTCCCTTTTCTTCAAATACTTTTTGCCAAATGTTAGCAGCTTCGTCATCGCGAGGAATATTATGTTCAGGGTCGCCAATAAAAGCCGTAACATAAATCCGATTTGGGTCTAGCCTCACTTCTTCGGTCAAAAACTCAAAAAACCAACGAATTTGCTGTTCTTTAAAATAATCACCCAAGCTCCAGTTACCAAGCATTTCAAAAAAAGTTGTGTGTCGATTATCGCCAATATCATCAATATCCTGAGCTCGAAAACAAGTCTGGCTATTGGTTAAACGCACGCCATTTGGATGTGTCTCGCCAAGTAAATACGGCAATAATGATTGCATACCGCTGCCAGTAAATAATGTTGTAGGATCATTTTCGGGCGTTAATTTGGCACGAGTAATAATTTGGTGTTGACGATTATTAAAGAATTCTAAATATTTGGCGCGAATTTGTTGAGCGTTCATATCCTTAATTATAACAAATAAAGAATAATATCGTTAAATCAAATACATTTGCTAATTAATAGATAAATTAATTATTGCAAAGTCACATAAAGTCGGCGTAGAATAATATTTGAAAACATTATGCTAATGTTCTCTTTTTGCTACTTATTCTCATATATAAATAGCAGAAATATAAGAACACCTCGCCTTGGCCAGGTGTTCTTTTTGTTAGCAATTTTTAATATCATAAAAATCAAAAGACCCCGGTTGCAACTTTGCAAACGAGGTCTTAAGTTGAGGAATAATTAGTTCTAGAAGATTATGCGAGAATGGCCCAACCTTCATCGACAGCACCCGTTACTTCAGGAAAATCGAATTTTCTGGTTTTGATTGGCACAAAGGGCAGTTTGTCTTGTTTTTTGTACAACGCGGCAAGACGCTGATAGCCTTCGTCTATTTGCTCTTCGATGTCGACAATTATCTTAATTAACTCCACATAGCAATCATAGATTTGCATTGGCTCGTCAGCTTCTTTTAAGAACCACTTGATTGCCCTAATTTTGAGTTTACATATCTTCAAAAGTGCAAACTCACTATGTCTTATTTGAAGTTTAGCTATCTGCTCAAGATATGCTTCTGACTCAGAGATAGTTTCATTAATAAACCTAAAGGCACTTTGGGCTTTTGTTTCCAAATTTATTCACCTCAACTTATCAATACCGCCTTAGCGGCTGCAAGCTACCTTATTGTAGCTTTGTGGTTGAATTTTATAATATTATTAACTTTGAGTCAAACTAATTAATTTCTATCAAATTGCAAAAATTAAATAGACGCTTAATTAAGAAACTATTCCACCACCTAAACAAACATCACCGTCATAAATAACGACGGATTGGCCAGCTGCAACTGAGCGTTCTGGACTATCGAGCGTCAAGACAGCACCTTCATTATTAAAGCTAAGATTTGCTGTCGCTAATGGCGCACGATGGCGTACTCTAATTTGATATATCCCTTCAACCGGAGCTTCATTAATCCAATGTAAATCAGTTAAATTAATTATCTTTTTCCAAAGAGTGTCATCATTTATATCCGTCGTTACATAAATCTCATTTTTATCCATATTTTTACCAACAACATAATATGGTAACCCACCGCCCAGTTCTAGCCCATGACGCTGACCGATTGTATAAAAGATTGCACCATCATGACGACCCAAAGCTTTGCCTGTTTTTTTATCAATAATGTCGCCAGGTTTTGAATCAACGTACATACTCAAAAAATCACGAATACCAACTTGACCAACAAAACAAATTCCTTGTGAGTCCTTTTTTGCTGCCGTCGCCAGTCCACGAGCTGCTGCCATTTTACGAACTTCTGGTTTAATAAATTCACCAATTGGAAACAATGTTTTTGACATAGCTTCACCAGTAACACGATAAAGAAAATAGGTTTGATCTTTATTATCATCAACGGCGCGCATTAACTTACTTCCAGAAACCCTTGCATAATGACCAGTTGCAATCATATCAGCCCCATCTTCAAGCGCAGCTTCCAAAAATAACTTAAACTTCACTTCTTGATTGCACATAATATCAGGATTTGGAGTTCGGCCACTTTTATATTCATTAATCATATAATCAACAACTTTATGTTTGTATTCGTTCTCAAAATCAAAAACCTTAAAATCAATTCCAAGTTGTACCGCCACGCGCTTAGCATCAGCAAGATCGTCAGCCCATGGACATTTAACTCCTGGCAAATCGGTTGTCCAATTTTTCATATAAACGCCAGTAACATCATAGCCCTGCTCGATTAAAAGTGCCGCCGAAACCGAAGAGTCGACTCCGCCACTCATACCAACATAAACTTTAGTTTTTTTGTCCATAACTATGATCCAACTGTGTAAAAGATTATTATTTTTGCTGCTTCAGAACCAGCAAGCCACCAACCACGTGGAGTTGTAAACCACCAAAAGGACCAATCTTTATCACTTTTAATTGGATGGTTAAAAATCGTAACGCCGCTTGTAAGTTTATTAAATTCAAGACTAGCTCGACGTTGATGATACCCAGACGTAACCAAGATTGCGCTCTTAGTGTTTAAATCCGAAAATATAGTTTGAACATTTTGAGCATTTTGTTTTGTCGTATTTGAATCCTCATCAACATAAATAGCCGTCTCTGGCACACCAGCTTTGATTGCCAAAGTTTTCATAGCTGCTGCATTGCTTGGACCAGTTTTATCTTCGGCTGCACCAGAAAATATTAAAGTATTTGACCAGCCATCTTGATAGAGCTTAACCGCTTCATTAACCCTAGCTTCGGTATCGCCACCGCTAATAGCTACAATCGCATCAACAGATTGGCATTTTTGGTTATTACTAGGCCTTTGGCTACAATTTGATAAATCGTCAGGTTGTAAATATACGCTAAACCCAACAATAGCTGCAACGAGTAAAAGTGCTGAAAATATAATTGATCTAATCATTTTGTAGTCCGTTCATATTCACGTTTTAGTTCTTCAATAATAATTTCACCAGCCGACTTTATATTATCGGTCGTAGATAAGTGGCCAAGTGTAATCCGAATACTACCATCGGCTAGTTCTGGCGATAATCCGATTGCAGTCAAAACGTGCGAACGCATACCCTTATTTGCAGCGCAAGCGCTACCAGTTGCAACTAATACACCATTATTTTCCAGTAAAAAGACTAGCCTCTCACCATCTAACCAGGGGAAAGATATATGCAAATGTCCAGCTAACCGATGTTTCATGTGACCTGAAATTACTGCATTAGGAAAGGCGTCAGACAATACTTTTTGCAAACTATCACGTAATATCAAAAGCCGTTCTGACTCATATTTGCGATGTTCGGTAGCGAGTTCAAGCGCTCTGGCAAAACCAACAGTGCCAGCAACATTTTCGGTGCCACTTCGAATTCCCCGTTCTTGACCACCACCAATAATCTGAGGTTGAAGTCGAACATAGCTAGCAGCCCATAAAAGTCCAACTTGTTTTGGTCCATAAACCTTGCCAGCGTTAAGTGTTAACATATCGATACCAAGTCGGGATACACTAATATCTATCTGCCCAGCGCCCTGAGACGCGTCACAGTGAAGATATATCGGCGTTTTATTATCACTGTTTAGACGTTTCTCACGTTCACCCTTCACAACCTCGGCAATATCACGTATTGGTTGAATAGTCCCAAGCTCATTGTTAGCAAGGGCGACGCTGATAAGCTGGGTATCGGGCCTGATTGCACTTTTAATAGCATCAGCTAAAACAAGTCCGTGCTTATCAGCCGCAACAATGGTATGCTCGTGTTTTTTTGCGCAAGCTAACACCGCATAATGTTCAATATTCGAAACAACAACATGGCCTTCAGTACTACTAAATGCCAGATTTATAGATTCAGTGGCACCGGCTGTAATAATAATTTCGCCAGGCTTAGCTCCAATTAAATTAGCTAATTTTTGTTTTGCATCCTCATAATCTCGCCTAACCGAAACTGCTGGCGCATAAGGGCTGGATGGATTATAAAACAAATCACTAAAATAAGGTTGCATCGCAGCAAAAACACGCTCATCCATGGGCGTGGCGGCAGCATGATCAAGATAAATTAGTTTGTTTGTCATTACTTATCTAATTATAACTGTTATGCAGCTTTTTTGTCTGCAGAAACGTCACGATTATATAATTGACGCATAACACGTTCGTAATAAATTTCAGTTGCCGCAATAAAATTTTCTAATTCTTGACCCTTAATAAACTCATTATTAGTATCTTCACGGCTACTAATACGTAAAATTCCGTTAGGATGAACTTCATAATGAAGCGTTACGGATTGAGAAATTCCAAGTTGATTAACAATCTCTTGATGGAAAAACCAACTTTTTAAGTTATCATTAAAAAACTCTCGTCTTTCATTTGGCCTAAGTGGACCAAATATTTTTGATCCAATTTCACTCTCCATTGTTTTGAGTTGTTTTTCGGTCAATGGCAAGTGTTTTTGTAGCCGATCAGTAGCAAGCATTTTTTTTGTAAAGGCTTTAAAAAAAAGACCCCTATCAGACATGCTAGGCGGCCTTCTTTTCTGATTGGTTTATTTTTTCTTTACGTTCTCTATCGATTTTGCTTGCAATGTCATATAGTCTTTCTGAATCTTTATTAGCTATCTCTAAACCCATTAAGGCTTCAGAAGCAAGCCCAAGGCCTTGTCGTATTTTACTAATATCATGGATGTTTTCATTTTGTTCACAATCAATAATAGAATCAACCTCCTGTCGTGAGGTTGGGATTTGAAATTTATTTTTTTGATCTTCCATAATATTTTTTATAAACCTTGATTTAGAATTAGTACTTTATTTGAATTTCTATTTTAGAGCTTAAATAACGTACTTGCATTTGCAGTTGTTATATTTGCAATTTTGTCCACCGACATTTTACAATTAACACTATAAAATTCAGCAATATTCTTTACAAATGCTGGTTCATTTACTTTACCACGAAAAGGTACTGGTGTCAAGAATGGGGCATCCGTTTCAAATAATATTTTGTCTTTTGGTAGCATCCAAAACATCAATTGCTGAGCCGCATCTTTTGTAAAAGTGCTAAAACCATTAACCCCAATGTAAAGTCCCCGCTTTAAACCCTCTTCGGCATTTTGCGGAGTATCTGTAAAACTATGTAAAACTCCCCTAATTTTATATCCAGCGTTAAGATACTCGTCTAAAATTGGCCAAAAATCAGCATAAGCTTCACGAACGTGAAAAATAATTGGCAAATCATATTTAATGGCTATATCAATTTGTAATTTTAAAACCCTAATCTGATCTTGACGCGGGCTATTATAATAATGATAATCTAAACCAATCTCGCCAATTGCGACAAGTTTTTTATTGGTTTTATCAATAAGGTCATCTAAATTACCGATTCCATCTTTGGCATAATGAGGATGCACACCAACTGAGGCAAATATTCCATCGTGTTTTGAAGCAAAATCCAAAGCTAGCCGCGAATCAACCTCGTTGGTCCCGACACAAATCATCTGCATAACATCAGCTTGATGAGCTCTCTCAATCACTTCGTCATCGGTAAATGGATAATCAATATCATGGATATGACAATGTGTATCAATTAACATAGTTTAAGCCTTTGGTGCGTTTGGGTCGGTGGTGTGTTTGTAAATTCGGGGGAATAAAACTGCGGCAGGTGAAATAATTGAACCTGATTTAAAGACCGTGTGAATCGTTTCAGCCGTGCTTGGCAAAAATGGCACAAGTAAATCACCAATTTGTAATAATGCACCAACCGCAAAGGCTAACACCTCCGACAAATGAGCAGCAGCTTCCGCATCGGTAGCAATATTCTTAGCTATATCCCAAGGCTTAACATTTTCAATATATTGATTTAAGCTGCGGACCATTAACCAAACTTCATCAATTGCTTTGCTAAATTCAAGGCTTTCCATCGCTGAATGATAAGCATCCATGTCATGTTCGCCTTCTGGAGTTTCCCCAATAACACCTGCCTGGTAACGAGTAATCATACCAGCAACGCGTGCAATCAAATTACCTAAGTCATTGGCTAGTTCGGTGTTGTATGAATTTTCAAACTTTTCCCAAGTGAAGTCGCCATCATCAAGTGTTGGAATATGGCGCGAAAAGAAATAGCGAAAGGCATCAAGACCGTATCCATCAATAACTTGATTTGGATCAACAACATTACCTACAGTCTTACTCATCTTGGCGCCACCTACATTAACATAACCATGAACTAATAATTTTTTAGGTAATTCAAGCCCAAGCCCGAGCAACATAGCTGGCCAAATACCGGCATGAAAACGTAAATTATCTTTACCCATTACCTGTACATCGGCTGGCCAATATTCTTTCCAACCTAGCTGATCAGGATAGCCTAAAACTGTAATGTAGTTAGCAAGAGCATCGAGCCAAACATACATGATTTGCTCAGAATCACCAGGAACTGGTACTCCCCAGCTAAGATTTTTGCGAGGGCGTGAAATACTGACATCACGAAGCCCATTTTTCATCAATTCTAAAAATTCTTTTTTACGAAATTCAGGAACAATTTTCATTTCATCATTAACAATTGCTCCCCTGACTCGATCAGAAAATGAACTTGCTTTTAGATAATAATTTTCTTCGCTAAGATGTTGGTATGGCTGATTATGATCAGGACAAATTCCATTATTATCAGACGCTTCTTTATCAGTTACAAATGATTCACAGCCAATACAATACCAACCTTCATAAGAGCCTTTATAAATATATGGTTGTAAAACTTGCCAGATATATTGAACGGCACTAATGTGGTGTGGATCTGTCGTACGAATAAAATCTGTATAACTGGTCCCCATCTTCTTCATAAGTGATTCAAAATTGATATACATTTTATCAACGTAACTTTGTGGATCAAGCCCAGCTTCGGCAGCTTTGGCCGCAATTTTATTACCATGTTCATCACTGCCTACTTGAAAACGGACTTCACGACCATTTTGTTTTTGATAACGAGCCCAAATATCAGCCAAAAGATAATCTAAGGCGTTGCCAATATGAGGCGTACTATTTACATAAGGAATCGATGTGGCAATATATAATTTTTTATCCATAACTAACACTATTGTAACAGATTAGTCTATAGCTCGTCAGTAACTATCTGGAAACGCGAAAACCAATATTGGTATATTCGCCGCTTGGTGATAATGCCAACATTAAGACACCGGCATCAGTGGCAGAAAACATATTACTTTGAAAACCTCCGCCACGTATAAACGCGACTAGGGTTGAACTATCACAATCACTACGAATTTTACCTATGCCATTACTGCCGTTCCAGCTACTAGCACCCGCAATTCCGGTAGTAATTGGAAATGGATCTGGCGAAAGTGTACCATGTGTTGTAACGACGCTCCAATCACGAAATACAGATCCACCACCAGATATACCGGGTTGACCGCCGCTAGTTTGGCCAGATGTATATTCGGACAAATTACCTGCAAAATCCCAAATAACCTCACCATTTGTAAGCGTCAGAGTTCGGCGTTGATTACCGCCAACATTTGTTTCACCACTATAACCGTTATTATCATCTGCATCAGCTGCCAAACTAGCGGAGGGTGCATTATCTGTATGTCCGCTATAAATATAGCCACTGCCGACAACCCCACTGCTCCAATTGCTTGGTACTTTAAGAACATTCTGAGCAATTGTCAACCACTCAGCTTCGGTAATTATATGACAACCAACACAACCAACTACTCTAGAACTATAAGTAGTGGCGTTTGACTGAGATACATTTCCCCAAGGTAGACCAGAGACTTGACTAACAGGAACATTACCACCAGCATTTTTTGCTTCATATTTCATTACACAAAAAGTGCTAGTGCCATAAGTGATACTAGGCGGTACAACTATAAAATTCGATGGGCATTTCATTGCTGCTTTTGATATACCTAGGCTGTCGCAAACACCAATAGCCGATTCTTCGGTATATGCATTATTAATCGAATTTTTTGTACCGCGTTCGTTATAACCCCTAATACAATAACCGGTAGCGTCGGCCATTACATCAATAACATCACCATTTACGGGCTTAAAGCCCAAGTCATTATCATATCCACTATCCGAATAATATGGCTTACCAACACCGCCATTTCTTAAACGATAGCTTGACTGCAAAGAGTTCATACTATCTATTGAAGATAAGACACTACTATCATGAGCACTTGCTTGAATAGTGCTATAAGAAACAACAGTAATTGTGGCTAAAATACCGATAATAGCAATCACAACCAATAATTCTACAATAGTAAAACCATTATTGAATTGCTTTCTAATATTCATGTATTATTAACAACCTTAACTGAACTATAGCACTAGCATTATTCAAAAACAATATGTGTCAATTGTAGCCAATTATCCAAGGTTAAGGTTTCAGCACGAACGTCTGGACTGATATTAGCTTTAGATAAAATTTGCTCAGTTTCGGTTTTCGATAATTTTAAACCTCCAGCTAAACTGCTTCGAAGTTTTTTACGTTTTGCTGAGAATCCAGCTTTTACAACACGGAAAAAATCAACTTCTTTAACGTCCGTAAAGAAAGGAGTTTGGCGAGTTTTTAAAATAACCACTTGGCTATCAACCTTTGGTGGAGGTGTAAATAATTCAGCTCTTACTACTTCACCTAAAGAAACATCTGCGAATACTTGGGCACTTACCGCCAAAATACTCATATCACCTGGTTTTGCAGCCAACCTCTGGGCAACTTCTTTTTGAACCAAAAGCACCGTGGTTGCTGGTTTATTATCAGCGGTCATCAACATTTGCACAATTTTGCTGGTTATATAATATGGCACGTTGGCAACTACTTTATATCCTGAGGGTAAAGTCGATAAATCAAATTTTAGAATATCAGCATTAATAATTTCCAGGTTTTTGCCAGGAAATTGACCAGGTAGTTTACGCGCTAATTCGCCATCAAATTCAACCGCAACGACCTTATTAACACGTCGCAATAATTCACTTGTTAAAGTTCCTAGGCCTGGCCCAATTTCTAATACTACGTCGTCTGTGTTTAATTCGGCACAATCAGCAATGTGTGCTAGTACGTCACGGTCACGAAGCCAATGCTGACCAAGTGATTTGTTATTTTGGATTGCCATTTTAGTGACTACCTAATATTTGTTGAGCATAGACAATTCTTTGGCTTTCCATACAAATCCCGCAACGTTCAAATCTATTTTGGAATATCTGAACCGATTCGGTTAAAGAACTTGATGCTTTAATCGCATCACGCACGCCAGCATAACCACCATTCAATTCTTCCATTAAAAAGTCTAGTTGCGTATAAATATTATTTGGATAAGGTCGACTATATAGAGCAACTTTACGGCCACCAGTCCACTGTGCCAGACCATCGCCGGTTGTATTAAAGTGATGTTCTTGCATTAAATTCCCCATAATACCAGCTGTTTGGACTCGGCTAAAACCATGTGACATTAAATAATCCCAAACAATAGTTTCGTTTTCACTTGGTGTTGTATATTGGCCTCTAACACCAACTAATTCAATTTGGGTTTTAGGCTGTTTAATAGTTACGCTAGCTATTTCTACGCGTCCAACTTCTTGTCCGTCTTCAATTGTTATTTCATAAGATACACTGCGTATCCCCGTTTCACCTGCAGTTATAATTTCACGATAGCTAACTGATTGATCAACGTTTTCAGTTTTATCAACATCAAAAGCTATAGATTCGTCCAATGTTACAGTTTGTTTTCCCTCGCGCCAAATTCTAACGGCAAGGCCTTCAGTAAGCGTAGTTTCTTGGCTTGGCATAACTTTATCATCAACACTAAGAGTTATGCCTTTTTCAATTAACATTTCACCAACAGTCAGCCCCTGGGTACGAACGGTAGAAGTTTTGCCATATAAATTAACGACAAATGGTGTTGCGCGATTGATTGTCAATTGTAATCCCGTACCTTCGGTAATATTATCCACGCGATCAATAGTCGCGATATCCTCTGGATGAAGAACCATTCCAACACTTTTAGCAATTTGCTCAGCCGTTTGATAAGGGCTAACGACTTTTTGACGAACATTACCATCAATTATCATAACCGGCCGGGCACGATAAATATTAATTTGGTAATCAGAGGCAACCAGTTTAACCTCCGTCGCAGGTTCAACGACATCTTTACTGTCAATAACTATGCCAGCCTCTTTTAAGGCATCGCCTATAGTAGCTGCCTGGCTAAGAACAACTTTTTCAGAACCACGATCGTGGACTGTTAATAACCGTCCTGGTTGTGCTTGAGAACCATCACCAGCGTGCGTAATAACAGAATTTGAGACAACAATTGCAAGTATCAAAAACAATACGGTAGCAATTAGCGCACCGAAGGAAGTGGCAGATTTACGGATCAGTTTATTCATTTACTCGCAGTGAACCCCATAAAAAAATGATTAGTACTAGTATAGCAAATAATGGTTATGATGGCTACTTTGGCAACAAATTAATTACTATAAATATTATATTTTTTCTAAGTGAGCATATTCGGCATTTAGCTTTTTAATACGCCCATCGTCAAATTTGATCGTAATAGCCAAACCATCAACTTCTACTATTTCGCCAGTTCCAAAAGCCGCTGAACGAACATTCTCACCAACAACAAATAATTCATCACTGTAATAATCCGGTTCGTGAATAATTTGTGCTTCGGCTGGTGATGACATTTCAATTTGATTACCCATATCGGCAATAAAACGCGACATTGGATTATAGCTACGTTGGCCAAATTGCATACGACTATTGGCATAAGTAAGGTGCAGTTCTTCACGAGCACGAGTCATACCAACATAAGCTAATCGTCTTTCTTCTTCAAGTTCAGCTACGCCAGCATCATAGACTCTTGCGTGTGGCAAAATACCCTCTTCCATTCCAACGATAAAGACAACTGGAAATTCCAAGCCTTTTGCGGCGTGTAATGTCATTAATGTGACTTTTTGCCCATCACTAGCCGTATCGGCACTCGACATCAAAGCAACTTCTTCCAAAAAATCTGGTAAAGCAACGAAATTTTGAGCATCAGATAATAACGAGCCAATATTTGCTTCACGGTCTTCAGCCTGAGGGGTGCCGTCCATTATAAAGTCGCGATATCCAGTCAGCTCTAATAATTTTTCTATTAGTTCAGCTGGGCTAGCCGTTTCCAACATCGACTGAACAATTCGTAATTTTTCACCAAGCGATAATAAAGCGACTTTTGCACGCGCCGTAATTGTACTAGTTTGTTCGACACTAACAAGAGCAGTTAAAATATCCATACCACTAGCCGATTGCCACTGTAGAAACTTTTCCAGACTCATAGCACCAACGCCCCTGGTTGGAACATTTACTATTCGGCTGAAACTCATACGATCTTGTGGTTGGTAAACTAACCTAAGGTAAGCAATAATATCTTTAATTTCTTTACGATCGTAGAACCTGACACCACCTATAATTTGGTAGGGAACATGGAACTGCAAAAAAGACCGTTCCAAAGTATAGCTCTGGGCATTCGTACGATAAAGAATGGCGAAATCACTATATTTTCTGGCACCCATAGTAACGTGTGAAGAAATTCGTTCAGCTACTAAATGGGCTTCGGCAGTTTCATCATAAACCTCGTGAACTTGTACTGGTTCACCCGGTCCAGCAGCTGTCCATAATTTTTTATCAGTTCGCTGAATATTTTTTGAGATAACATTGCTGGCTGCATCCAAAATATTTCCTGTGCTACGATAATTTTGTTCTAGTTTTACAACCTTCGAACCCTTAAAATCACGTTCAAAATTAAGAATATTTGTAAAATCAGCACCACGCCAGCTATAAATTGACTGCCAATCATCACCAACAACACAAATATTTTTATTATCATTTACAAGTAGTTTAATAATATTATACTGAGCGGCATTTGTATCTTGATATTCGTCAATCAATATATGTTTGAATGTTTTTTGCCATTTCGCACGAATTTCAGGTCGCTCTTTTAACAAATGAACAGATTCAAGCAATAAATCATCAAAATCAAGTGCGCCGGCAATCTTGCGAAGTGACTCATATTTCTTATAAATTTTTGCTATATTTTTTTGGTAAGGTAGGTTTGCTGCGGCTTCATATTCTTCGGGACCTAACATCTCATTTTTTGAACTAGAGATCAAGCTACTGGCAGTTTTGGCTTTTATTTCACTGTCGCCAATTGATAGCTGCTTCATGGCCTGTTTAATTAGCCCCTGCCTATCATCCTCATCATAAATGACAAAGTTATGAAGTATGCCAATCGATTCACCTTCAATTCGTAATAATCGAACACAAATTCCGTGAAAAGTACCCATCCATGGCATAAAACCACGATTTGCACTATTTTGTCCCAGCAAATTTCCTAAACGTAAACGCATTTCACGAGCAGCTTTATTAGTAAAAGTTACTGCCAAAATTTCACTTGGCATAATGTTCTCATGCGAAATTAAGTACGCAATTCGATGCGTTAAAGTTTTTGTTTTGCCACTTCCGGCTCCAGCAAGAATAAGCAACGGCCCAGAAGTCGTCTGCACAGCGTCTTTTTGTGCCGGGTTAAGCCCATCAAATAAATCCATTACTATCTATTATAGCCTAAATTACAGATTATAAGTTAGGTAACACTAAAAAGTAGACAGCAGCACCTGAGCCTGCACCGATTATTAATAGTAAGACAATCCAAAGTACCCACAGCCAACCAGATTTTTTCTTAGTTGGGGTTAAAGCTTTGTGATATGAATTCGTGTCAAAGATTGCACCGGTTTTTTGATCACCAGAATTTGGCTGTTCTTTATATTGTTGAGTGATTGAAGTTGTTGTCACTGGTTTAGTTTCAATCGTGACTGGTGCAATAGGTAAAATAGGTACAACTGGTACAGCAGGTGTATCAGGCAAACTTTCAATAACTGGCTTTTCCTTTGGTTCATCATCAGGCTGGGCAGCACTATTTGATTCAATTAAAAGCAAATCATCCTGTAACTCTGCAGGCAATAAAGGGTTACTGTTATAGGAGCTTATATCCAAAGGCTTATTTTCTAGCTCGGATGATTTCTGGTCACCGGAAAAAGCTCCAAGTGGGCGTTTGTCGACTTTTGTACCCGACAAAAATGGTGAATCAATTGGCGCATTGTTATTTTGTTCCATGGCGTTTGCAATGTCATTACCAATTTGATCAATATCATCATCTTCATCGGCATCTTCAGATGGTTTCGAAGGACTTGCCCAATTACTACTCATTGGAGTTGGCATACTACTAACAGGTGCAGGCGTGGCAACAACAGGCGCAGGAGCAGAATATGGAACGGCAACAGGTTTAAGTTCTGGAGCTTGATTTAAATTGCGCTCTGGCATAACCAAATTTGAACGCATATTTGAAGATGGGTGCACAACATCCATAAAGCGGCCAGTACTTGGTCGTTCTACAGCAGGAGATACGGGAACAAAAGAAGGTGCAGGGACGATTGGCTGCGAACTAACTGACGAAGTAACCGGAATTTGATCATATGAACCATTGCCAAGATCAAGTGTAGTTTCCTTAGGAATATCAGCATCACTAGCCGACGCCGGCGTACTCGTAATTAATGAATTCACTGCGCGGTCAAGTTCGTCAAAGTCAAGATCTTTCATATGCTCACCCCTTAGTCTTTATCTGTTATTGTACTTTTATGTGCTTTTTTTATTATTTCACTAAATGTGTGAGCGTCCAAACTCGCCGCACCAACTAGTATTCCATCAACCCCTGGTAGGGACAAATAATCTGCCGCACTATCAACCGTAACGCTGCCGCCATAAAGAATCTGAATTGATTCAGAAGCCTTAAGGCCATATAAATGTTCAATTTGTTTGCGAATTGAGCGTACTGCCGCAATAACATCAATTGGCAATGCATTTTGTCCGGTACCAACTGACCAAACTGGTTCGTATGCAATAATTACCTGATCAAGTTCATCACTGGTAATATTAGCTAAACCACCAATTAATTGATCACGAAGCACGTCATGAGCCTCACCACTCGAACGTTCCCAAGCAGTCTCACCAATACACAAGATTGGTCGAATACCGTTACGAATCGCCGCAGCAACCTTATTACGCATGTCTTTATCTGTTTCATTAAAAATATGACGGCGCTCAGAATGACCAACAAGTGCGTATTGCACTATGCCACGAAGCTGTGTAGCCGAAACCTCACCAGTATATGAACCTTTATCGCGCCAATAGAAGTTTTGAGCGGCCAGCTTAAACTGTCGCAAATTAACCTGCAAACTCAATGATTGAAGAGTAAGTACCGTTGGCGCCAAAACAACTTCGACGTCGCGACGAACTTTAACCAGATTGGATAATTGGTGCAAATATAGACTTGCCTCTTGCATATCGAGGTTCATCTTCCAGTTACCAACTATAATCTTTTTTTCATTCGACATTTAATGTATACCACTTACGGTTATTGTTTTTATTTTACTCTAATTAAGACCTAGCGTCTAGTAACTAAATTGTACGAACTTTGATTGTATCAGTCATACCAGTTTCACCTGGTTTTTGACCACTAACAATAACAACAGTTGCTAATTCTTCGCCAAAGTAACCTTCGGCTTTTAATTCCTGAGCAAGTTTGTAGCCAGCTTCTTCGTCATCTGGCCGTACAGAGCTACGGTTAGCATAGCATAGCCCAAGTTGTTGAGCGGTTCGAAGTTCACTTGTAACGCTAACGATTGGGAAATTTGGACGGTGAGTCGCGATATTTGCAGCTGTAGCGCCAGATTTTGTTTCGACAATAATAGCGCTTGCATTCACCTGTTTAGCAAGACAAATAGCAGCAACGCTAATTGCATCTCGTCTCGTATCGTTGGCTAATTTGTCTTTAATTGCATCAACTGGTTCGTGCTCTTGAGTATAGAGAATTACCTTTTTCATAGCCTTAACGGTTTCAAGTGGATAATGACCATTAGCAGTCTCATCTGAAAGCATGACAACATCAGCGCCTTGAACAACGGCATTAGAAACGTCGCTTACCTCAGCACGTGTTGGTTCTGGGGCGTCAACCATGCTTGCCATCATTTGGGTGGCAACAATACATAGACGACCATGTTTGCGGCATAGTGCAATAATTCGACGTTGGACAATAGGTACAACTTCAGCACCTGCTTCAACAGCTAGGTCACCTCGGGCAACCATAACACCGTCACTTGCCATAACAATTTCTTCCAAAGTTTCGTCAATAATTGCAGATTTAGTTTCAACCTTAGCAATAATTTGAGCATTTGAACCACCAGAAACAAGAATTTGACGTAAATTGTTAATATCATCAGCACTCTGAATAAAGCTTAATGCAACAAAGTCAAAATCACGAGTTAGACCGAATTCAATATCAGCAAGGTCTTTTGGTGTTAGGATATCACCACCGAAGTCAGTGTCGGGTAAGTTAAAGCCTTTTTTGCTCATTAAATAGCCATCATTTTCGATGCGCACTTTAATTGCGGTAGCTGAAGATATTTCAGTAACGGTAGTTCTGATTTTACCGTCAAAAATATAGGCAGTCTCACCAACTTTAACTTTTTCTGCCAAATTATATTGAACAGGTACGGTTAAACCGCCTTGATGTTCTTCAAGTGCAAAATCAAGTGTCAAAATGTCATCTTTTTTAACATCAAGGTGATTGTCTTTGATAACGCCCAGGCGAATCTTTGGTCCCTGTAAGTCTTGTAAAATAGCGACTGGTTTGCCAGTTTTAGCGGTCGCTTCGCGAATCCATGCAATTTGCTGATCGCGCTCTTCATATGTTCCGTGGCTAAAGTTTAAACGAAATCCGTTTACACCAGCAGCGGCTAGTTTTTCTATCATATCGCTAGAAGTGGTACATGGCCCTAGCGTAGCTAATATTTTGGTTCTTTTGAAAATAATACTCATAACGGATTATTATACCACAGTATCTTAAGATTAGGCAAAACTTTGTTTAATTACGGCTATACATTGAAATAGTATTTGAGTCATAATTAGCAACGTAAACTGATCTGCCATCATTTGAAATTTTGACTTCTCGTGGGCCAATACCAGTTGCAACTACAGGTGTTGCAATATTCGTCAAAACACCAGTGCTAACATTGCGGCTATATACAGATATATTTCTACTATCAAGATTAGTAGCATAAACCGAAGCTCCATCAGCTGAAATCGCAATATTGCGCGGACCATCACCAGCGGCTATAGTTGGCGTTGCCAGCGAGGTTAATACACCAGTGCTAGTGTCGCGGCTATACATCGAGATGGAATCTGAGGCATTGTTAGTAACATAAACAGAAGCACCATCATTTGAAATCACAATGTCACGTGGAGTCACTCCGGCGGTAATTGTTGGTGTTGTCAGAGCCGTCAAGGCACCAGTGCTAGTATTACGACTATATCTTGAAACAGCGGCGGAACCAGTTGAGTTAGCGATATAAACCGAAGCGCCGTCAGTTGAGATTGCCACACTAATTGGGCTTGTACCAGTGGAAATTGTTGGAGTTGTTAACGCCGTCAAGGCACCAGTGCTAGTATCCCGACTATACATCGAGGCCGTATAATTACTAGCATTTGCGACATAAACTGAAGTGCCGTCAGTTGAGATTGAAATACTTGCAGGACCTGGTCCGGTGGCAATCGTTGGATTCGCTAACGCTGTTAAGGCACCAGTACTAGTGTTACGGCTATACATAGAAATAGTACTCGACCCAGTATTAACAATATAAACCGAACTGCCATCAGTTGAAATCGTACCCTCACGTGCTCCAGTGCCAGCGGCAATCGTTGGCGTTGCTAAAGCCATTAAGGCGCCAGTGCTAGTGTTACGGTTATACATAGAGACATTATTTGAACCGTAGTTCGCAACGTAGACCGAGGTGCCGTCATTTGAAATCGTAATACTAGTCGGATTTGTACCAGCAGCAATTGTTGGCGTCACTAACTCTGTTAATATGCCGCTAGCAGCACCAATCGGAGTAGCCGCTAATGTTGCACTAGTGCTTTCAGTTATCATATAAGACATGCCACTAGCGCTAGTTTCTGTAAGTTGAAATGATGATGGATTAATAATGTTTTCCGGAACGTAATCAAAAATATTTCCATTGCTAGGTTTAAGACAAACAGTATTAATTGCTGGCACGGCATTGCAATCTATAGCAATCGGATAGACCCCGTTTATCGTTTGGTAAATTTTTAAATTTTTTGCGGCATTCGATAAATCAGACTGAAGAGTGGCAATTGTAGCTTTTTGGGTTAAACCTATATAAATAACGATAGAAATTGCAGCTAAAATACCAATAACAATAATTACCACAAGAAGCTCGACGATTGTAAAACCAGCTGACCTTTTAGATATTGTCCTCATATTAGTCATGCTATTTTTTAAAACCTCACATTTTATCAATTAATTTTAGCATAAGACTGATAATAAACACAGGCAAACTAGGGATTCTCATCTTAAGCTGGTGATCTCGCCGAGAAAGCGGTCGCTTTGCTCCCTATTTCCGCTCGGTCATAAAAATGAGCAAGCAAATTTTTAATTCCCGTCGCTTTACGAACTCGGATTAAGTTTTGCTTTGCAAAAAATCCGAGTTTGGTTCCCATCTGAAAACAGCAAAATAAAATACCCATCAGCATGATGAGTATTTTATTTTGGTGATCTCGCCGAGAATCGAACTCGGATTGCCAGGATGAAAACCTGGTGTCCTAACCGTTAGACGATGAGACCATTCAACGGTAATTGCCAGATGATTGTAACAAATTAAGTATCTTTTGGCTAGAGGAAGGTTATAATAATTAATTTTGTCTAGTTTTGCGGGTCCTGACGCTCGGTCCGCCCCTGTTTTTCAAAAATTGATTACAATTTTATGCAAAAACGGGTGCTGCCCCGCCTCACGCCACCCGTGATAACTAGTTCTGCTAGAAAACTAACAAGAAAAACTAACAAGGACGGACCTCAATACATGGCATAGGACGGACCTTTGCAGTTCAACAAGGACGGACCTCGGAGGGTCTCAAGGTCCGTCCTTTTAATCTGTTATTTCATATATTATTTTTATACTTTTCTTTGTTTATTTTAAGGGCCGTAAGTTATAAATCTATCAAATTTATTCAAATCACGTCCAATCTCATTACTTTATATCCAACAGACTGTGCGAAGCAGCCGAACGCCACGTGCTGACGCTAACGCGTCACACGTAGAGTGTGCTGTTGGTATAAACGTAATGAGAGTGGACGGTAAGAAGTAAATATCTTACAGAACACAACAAACCTAGTATTTGGAACCGCACGGTAAAGATGAATTTAAATTCGCTTGTGTTTATTGTATTAATGTTGCATAACCATTGACATTATGGACGTTTTGTGATAGATTAGGTACATCAGTTGTCCAAGGTGTGAGGACCCAGGATAGCGGAGGTAGTTTAACAAATCAGATCATTACAGTGCATGTCTGAAAAGACAAGTATTTGTATAGGAATTCATTTAATTCCCCTTCTCGTTCGGTAGCAGCACGTTAGTTAATCTTATTAAGGTTATTTAACGGCTGCTCCTGATTCGTCGAGCGTCAGCTACAGCAAATAATTAAACATTTGCCGCAGTGAAGCTCGGCAAAAAAACATGAAGGAGGCATTATTATGAAATTTTTTGAAAGAGTAAAGCACATTGTTCAGAAAATTGTCGACAAAGCCACTGGGTACGACGAAAGCTATTTTGAGGATAGCTACGAGTACGAGTCGTCAATTCAGATGCCCCGACAGGCGATCCCTGCCGAAGCTACACCAGTAACCCCGAACAGACCGTTCTCGTTCTCAAACCCGAATGCTTTTCCGGCATCCGCCGGAGAGGCAATAGTGTTCACAGAACCGATCAAACCCGAACCTGAAGTTACCCCGGTAGCTCCAGCTACAGAACCATATGCTGAAACCCGAGAGGATCTTGACGACATGTTCAGCACGTATGGTTTGAAGCCATCAGAACTCCAGGACGAGGCAGATGATTTATTTAATCCAAATGACTACGAACCGGAAAATGGGGCCCCTGTTGTTTTAAAAAGACGGCCAGGTTATACTGACCATCCGTTTGACACAGCACAAAATACCCCCGCCATCATGACACAAAATGGAGTTGCAACTGTAACTTCAGACAAGAAGACTTTTTGGCAAAAATGGGGTGCTTTGATAATGGGCTTGGCTGGCGTTTTATTCTTAATCTTAGTTGTCGCATTTTTTGTTAATTTGGGGTCCCATAAAACGGCCCCCCAAGAAACAACAGTAGCAACAACAGCAGCAGAAACAACAACAGCCGAAACCACAGCAGCAGAAACAACAACAACCGAAACCACCGCGTTAGCAGTAATGCCAACAACATGGCAGATGGTCGAAGGAACCTACGAAAATAATCGTTGGTTTCCAGAAGGGATACAGGAAATTGGTGCTGCAAAAACAGACAAAGAGGCGTTTGACGCCGCTTATATCTGGCTTGAGAAAGTCAAGACTGATCCCAATTTACTAGTTGGGGCAGTTAAGGTTTTTCTTGACCAAGATTTGGTCAAAACAGATCTTGTAAACGCTGACGGCTGGGCTACCGATAAGGCAGTCCAGTTGGTCTCCGAGATACAATTGGTTTTCGCGCAAGCAAAAATCACGCCTTCGCAAGCACCCGCAAACGGCTATAACAGTGGCGTCAATGACGGTACTGTTGTAGTAGCAGAAAACCCCGGCATAACCGGGAACACGGCCGCTATTCAGGTTGAGACAGACGACGGAAAAGATACCTGGATTTTAGATAGATGTGGCAATACTGTCACATCTGGAAAACCGGACGTTCCAACGGGTAAAACCGACGAGACTCCGACACCAACACCCACTCCGACGCCCACTCTGACCCCAAAGGATCCTGCAAAGGACCCTGCGGCGCAGAGTAAGGCACCGGAAGGTTCTGGTGTAAATGTAGACCCTGGTCCTGGCGATTATATCGCCCCGACCGACATGGCAACCCCGCCAGCTGAGAGTAGGGTTAACCCTTCTCCTCCGCCGGCCGCCACAACAACCGCTACAACTGCCGCACCAACAACAGCCGCGACAACGACAAAAGCGCCGGTGGCAACACCGACGCCGATGCCGACGCCAGTACCGGTAGCGGAAACGGATCCGACTCAGGTCGGAACTATTCCACAGCCAGAGTGGTAAAGAATGGGTGCGCAACCTTAAGGTTGCGCACCCTGCTCTTCTTCAAAACTTCCTATACAAACTTACCTTTCCGAGATTTTATTCTTGCCTGGACGTCTAGCGTTCGCAATTGAGTAAATTCTCGTGAGTTTTAAAAACTCGACATGCACATTGTAACGATCTGATTTGTTAGCATTTAATAATACGGCACCAAGACCAATTTATTTTATGTCTATTAACTAACTAATTTATTAATTTGATTTTATCTGCGAGATAAATCAAGAAGGAAAACTTATGAAAAAATTAACTACAGTACTTGCGATGGTAGCAGCGGCAGTTGTTATACCAACCGCACTTTTTGCTTGGGGACCAATCCGTGAAAAAACATTCACAATTGCTTCTCCTGCACCATATGTAACATTCAACTCAATAACAGACAACCCAAATATCGGTGACGAGCGTAATTTCGTTGGTATTCGTGAAAGCGGTACAACAAATGCTTGGTCTGATGATATGACAGTTGTGAATGGTAAAGAATATACAGTTCGTATGTATGTTCACAACAACGCAGCCGAAAACTTAAACCTTGTTGCTGAAAATGTAACAGCAAAGTTTAACTTACCAACAACAACTGGAAAATCTATTCAAGTTAATGGTTTTCTAAGCTCAAGTAACGCTAAGCCAACTGAAGTTTATGACCACGCCATCTTTACAGGTAGCGAAGATTTTAACCTTGCATATATAAGCGGAAGCTTAAAATACGAGAATAACTTCTATGGCGCAACCGGAGTTGCTCTTCCAGAGAGTATCTTTACAAGCACAGGTGCAAGAATTGGCTATGATAACCTTGAAGGTGGAAAAATCCCTGGCTGTTTTCAATATGCCGGATATATCACTTTTAAAGTTAAGCCACAATTTGCTCCAGTTACTACCTTTACTGTTAACAAACAAGTACGCAAAACTGGTATAAAAAACTGGTCAGAGCTAACATCAGTCAATCCTGGAGACAGCGTTGATTATCAGATTTCTTATACAAACACTGGTAATGTCGCTCAAGAAAACGTCACTATTTCTGACATTCTTCCAGCCGACTTAACATATACTGCTGGCTCAACTTACCTAGCTAACCCTAGCCATCCAAATGGCGTAAAAGTTAGCGACGGAGTTGTCGCAGGCGGAATCGAAATTGGTGATTATGCAGCCGGAGCTAACGCATACATAAAGTTTAGTGCAACAGTTGATTCCAATGATGATCTAACTAACTGTGGAATTAATAATCTTATCAACACTGCTAAGGTTACTACAGAAAATGGCTCAAAAGAAGATACAGCTGAAGTTACTGTTACTAAAGTATGTAAAGTTACCCCACCAGTAACTCCTCCAGTTACACCTCCAGAATTACCAAAAACTGGTGCAGGTGATGGAATAGTTGCAATTTTGGGTCTTGGTGCAACGATTACTAGCCTTGGTTATTACCTTGCTAGCCGTCGCGTATTAAACCGTTAATCGAGTCTGACCGCTCCTCACTTTTCTGAAGCGATTCAGACAAAATACCCCCGCTATCCACGCGGGGGTATTTTTTGTTATAATAAAATAATCATGGCAAAGAATAAAAAGAAACGTAACAAAATCTATACCGGTGCCGAAGCCGCAATAACTAAACCAATCATTACTCGTATCACAGCTGCTAACCGATCAAAAATCGGACAATGGTGGTTTGACAATAAGAAGATTGCCAAGCCAGTTTTAATTGCGATTGGCGTAGTGGCCTTTATTGTCGTAATGATTATCGAGATCGTGCGACTCAGCAGCGGCGCAATTTAGCTTTGCTTTAGGGGCAAGCTAAAACCAAAAGTACTTCCCTTTCCTTCGGTTGAATTAAATATAACTTTACCATCGTGAGCTATAATAATCTTTTTTGCTAAGTATAAACCTACGCCAGTGCCATCTGGACGTTGTTTGCGGGCATTGCTAGCACGATAAAACTTACTAAATAATTTTGGCTGTTCATCAGCTGGAACGCCAATGCCATTATCCTTAACCGTAAAAATTATGTTATTTTTATCAACAGATAAATTAATTGAAATCGTCGAATCATCGTGCGAATAATAAATTGCATTGTCAGCAAAATTCATAATCACTTGGCGCATCTTACCTTCATCAATATTAATCATTGGAAAATCTTTAGGTAATTCGTAAGCAAATTTCATATTATGAACAACTGCATTCGACTGCAGACTATCAATTTCCTGCTCGACAACCTTTGATAAATCAACTGGACGTTTGTCAATCATAAATTTCCCTGTCTGCAACCTAGATACGTTCAAAAAATCATTTATCAAACGAACCATACGTTCACTACTGTTAAAGGCTTCATTTAGTAATTGCGCCTGTGAATCAGATATTTTGCCAGCATCACCCTCTAAAACCATACTAATATATCCCTTAATGCTCGTAAGTGGAGTCCTCAATTGATGGCTTGCCATACCCACAAATTCGTCTTTGGCCTTATCAAGTTGCTGCAATATGATATTTTTTGTACGGAGTTCTTTGGTCGCATTTGCAATCTGTTGTTTCAAAGTCTCATTAAATTCACGTATCTCTTGCACCGCAAGCGCATTTTGAATCGCTATTATTAATGCGTTAGAAATTGTATTAAGAACTTTAATGTCACGATTTGTGTATCCAGACGTTAAGTGATCACCAAGGCATAAAAATCCTACACATTTGTTTGAGCGAATAAGTGGCAAAATAAGTTCAATTCTACGGCTTAGCATCAAACGTCTAACAGAATCTTCAGAATCCATTAATGAAGCTACAAGTACTTCACGACTTAAATTATTAGATGATTTTAGTTGAAATGCATCGCCAATTGAAAGCTGTTTGTGATGCAAGGTTCCAGATGAGACATAGTGTCCATCTAAAGTATTAATGAAGAAGAAAGCTTGCTCACTTTTTAAGGTACGGCCAATTTCAATTGCGGTTCGTTCAAGCAAGTCACGCAAATCGGTAGTAACAGCTAGGGTTTTATTTAAACGAGCAAAAAAATCTTCACTGTTATAATGTTCTTTGTAAAAAAACTTATTTGTATATTTATCAAAAAATCTCTTAACTGGCTGAAAAATAAAGGCCAGTACTAATGCTAGCGCAATGTTTATCGGGTTAACACTAAGAGAAGCACTGAATTGCACCTTAAATATTAGCGTAGAAATTATTAAGGCAATAAAATAATAGGCAACCGATAGTGTCGCTAAAGATAACACATAGGCAACGGCTCTCACAATTGTTTGTTTGATATCAAAGAGTCCGTAACGAGCAATCGCGTAACTCATGCCAGTAGCCATTATCAAACCAGATATAGAAACATACTGAGAACTCAATGAACTATTAGTTAAATTTGGCACTATTATATTTGTGAACGTTGCCAAAATTGCCGCTAGCAAAATTGACGCCGCAACAATCTTTATTTGACTACGAGTTTTTTTATTTGCCACTTTACTTCCTTGAAACAAAGAGTAGGCAATAAATATTATTAAAAATATAACCGCTAAGTAATACAGCCAAACATATTGACCATAAATCGGCATTGGTAAATTGTTAGCCCCGTTAAAAACAACTCCCTCAATAATTAATGGAGTAAAACATATGACCAATAAAAATATTCCAAAAATCAAATAAAACCATTTTTTCAGACTCTGCGGCACATATTTTTTTTTGGTGTTAAAACAAGAGATAAATCTGACAAAAGAGGCAATGCATAGTAACCCTACGGCAAATATCGATCTCGCAAAATATAGATTGGTTCCCAAACTTGAGTTCAAGCCAAAAACCATCAAAATCCATACAGCTAAAATGATTATTGAAACAAAAAGATTTCTACTCTTTGTTTTGTCGGCTCCATGCGCTAATAGTAGCCAACACAAAAAAATCAAATATGCAACGACTAAAAGCATAAATAGTATCATATAAAACTATTATAACAGTATTTAAAATTAGTCCTCGTTTTTGAGCGACTCGTAAATCATATCCAAAGAAAGTGATTTTTTTCTACCGTCTGCATTAGCATCTTTCAATTTTTCGAAAGCGTATTCTCTGGCTGCATGGCAAAACGTCTGAGGATTAGCTACGAGGCACGAATATTTTGTTGATTGACTTACTCCGTCAATTTTAATTGGGAAATTTTCCAAGTTCTCATCTTTTATTGCAATTAGGTTAGACTTTCCAAACAGTGATTGAAACACTCCAATCTTATCTTTGCGAAGCTCCATAATAGCGCCCTCATAGCCCTGTTCTTTTGAGTAGACCATCAGCCCAATTATAGTTTTTATAACCGACGCAGTGCTTCCCTTTTTTATATCACTAGAGAGTGCAGAAACTTCCATAACTTTTTCGGAATTTTCATCACTAATATTATAAGCTTCTAAGTGATCGGCCCCAATTTGTTGAACAGTAGGCAGAACCGATAGATTTTTTTCTCCACCGGTATTTATTAATCTTATACAAGACAAAATTGAAGAGTCTTCTTGGTCAATGGTCGCAACATATTCTGAACGCCTAACTTGGTCGATAGGATCAATTGTTTCAGATAGAGTACCATCACTGTTCAGAGCACCCTTCAAAACCAGCCCGTGGTGAACATAACTTTCACCTTGCATTCTTCTGACCGCATTAATCATTTTGTCCGAACAAACCTTGACGGTATTCTTCATATTTTCGTTTGATTCAGGAAATAATTTATAATAATCCACACCTTCAATATATTCAGTTGAATCGCCTCTTTTCTCGACATTATCATCTTGGCGAGTCGATATTAAAGTCAAATCATCAGATGAATAAATATCTTTAAACTCAAAAACGACGGAATTTACGTTCGCAAGCTTAGCGAACTCATTCGGGTGAATTCTAGAATATGATTTCAAATCGTTCAGACTTTTTTTAAGCTTATTTTGCGAGTCAAGGTCTCCCAATTCACACAAATAATCCAAAATACTAGTAGCGGTTTGCTCAAATATTGGCAAACACTCTTCAAGAGTGCCTTCATAAACCGGAATAACGTCATCTTTTACCACGGAAATTTGTTTTTTCGAATTTTCCAAAATAAAATCTGATTTTAACATAATATCTTTAGCTATTTTTTTGCCATAATTCGGGTCAAAGCCAGCGTTTTCAAGAATGTCCATAGCCACCGAAGAAGCCTGCTTTAAAGCATCAGGGCCCTCAATACTACTCCAGTCATAGTCTATAATTACAATTTTTCCGCCATTTTTTGAGATTCTAGCCATTTCATTTAAGGCCATTAGCCTCTGCTCCGAACTTAACCACGATAAAGTAAAACGAGAATGTACAGCATCTGAAATTTTTTCAGGCATATCAATATCCAAAGCCGAAGATTGAATCGCTTCAAACCCTGCTTCTCGGTGTTTTTCTACAGCACCAGTCCTCTGATCAACGGCAATATATTTATAACCCATGTTTCTAAAACTATCGCCCAAAGATATACTATCACCTGCGCCAATGTCAACAATGACCGAGCCGGTCTTTAAATAATTTTTAAGCGAATTTATTGAAATCGGATCAGCGTATTCAGCCATTGTACTCAACCGCTCGGCTTCATTATTGCTATCTCTAGAATAAAATTCATTATTGCCGTCTTGCACACTAGATTCTTCAATCGCTAAATGAGCCATTTTAGAGTTATGCCTACGATCATGCTTAATATATTCAACTGAGCACCCTACGCAGCATCTTGCTTTATTATTATGATGCTCATAATTTTTTTCCATCACAATATTATAGTAAATTATTGCAATTCTGTCAATATACAAATCAATCCAAAAACTACTGTTTATTAATGCAAGTAAATGTTTTAGGCTATCAAAGTCTGTGCTACAATCTATGTTATATATGACAAAAATAGCCATCATTGAAGACGACCAAGTTATAAGTCAAATGTACCGCATGAAATTTGAAACGGATGGTTTTGATGTCCAACTCGCCAATAATGGCAAAAATGGCGTTGCACTTGTTGAATCTTTTAAGCCTGATCTTATTTTGCTTGACCTACAAATGCCCGAAATGGATGGTACCGAAGCACTTACAATAATCCGTAAAAACGACTGGGGTAAAAATATTCCAGTTATTATTTTGACAAACCTTGGCGAAGAAGAATCGCCAAAAGCAATTCGCGCCCTTGGTATTCATAGTTACATCGTAAAAGCCAACTTGACTCCACGCCAAGTTGTTCAACGCGTTAAAGAAGCCCTAAATATTGCCTAAATGATCTTGCTGACCTTTTTGGTCAGCTATTTTTCGTGCCGCTAAAATAACATTATCAAATAAAGCCGCAACAGTTAGTGGACCAACTCCACCTTTTATTGGCGTAATCGTTAAATCTTGACGCTCACGAACATCAGCAGCCAAATCACCAACAATTTTACCACCTTCCGAAGCCGTACCAGCATCAACCAAAACTGCACCTTTTTGAATCATATCACTTGTAATTAAACCTGGAACACCAGTGGCAGTAACAATTATCTCAGCCTTTTTTATCGCTTCTTTTAAATTAGTAGTTTGGTCATCAAAAACCGATACATTCAGCCCGGATTGTTTCCACAATTTAGTAAGCGGAGAACCAACCAAGCGACCATTACCAACAATCGCAATTTCTTTATCTTTAAGTGTTACATTATAACCAGCTAATAACCAGTCAATTGCCATAGCCGTTGCTGGCGTAAATAATGGCGATTTGCCCAAGCCATCAACATCTTTTTCAGGAGCAACTGCGTTTATAGCGGCTTCAGTTAAAGAAATATCAGATAATGGCAGTTGAATAATTATACCCAAAACACTTTTATCATTATTAAGTGTTTCAATTTGTGCCAAAAGTTCAGATTCAGACGGGTTATAAATACCAACATCAACCGTAATATCTTCACCGTATTCACGTTTTAGTCTCATATAAGTATTAATAACAGGATTATCGCCCGTATAAATAATCGCCAATTTAGGAATTACACGCCACGATTGACGAAGCGCCCTAACTTGTTTAAGTTGTCGCTCTTTTATATAACCAGCTAATTCTAAGCCATCTAAAATCTTCATTATTTATATTCTAACAGATAGCTAACTAATGATGCAATTAATATACGGCCATTGTTATTAAGCTTAAATGTTGATATAATCACAATATACAAACAATTAGGTAATACTCTTGAGGTACATAAGTTCTATGAAAAAAATTAATTTTAAGATAGTAGTTAGTACGCTCGTCGCAGTATTCACGATTGGAGTTGCTGGTATAACGCTAAATTCACCTACAGTATCTGCCGCAGAGGCCATGATTGATCTTAAAACAGCTACACCATTTGCAATTTTGTCTGGAACACCAGGCATTACCGATTCACCAACATCTGTAATAAATGGAAACGTTGGTCTGTATCCTGGTCCTGGCTCTGGAATTGTTGGTTTACTTTGTACCCAAGTAACTGGAATAATTTATGCCCGAGATGCAACTGGCAATATATGTTTTACAGTAAATGAACCTTTATTAGACCAAGCAAAACAAGACGTAACAGCTGCTTATATTGATGCAGCAGGACGATTTCCCGTTACTCTAACTGAAACAGAATTAGGCGGCAAAACATTAGTTCCTGGTGTTTATATTGCAGAGTCAACGACATTGCAAATTACAGCCGGCGCTGGCCCACTCATTCTTGACGCCCAAGGTGATTCTTCTGCTGTCTTTATTTTTCAAGCTCCTGCATCCGAACCAGGATTAACAATTGGCGATGGTAGCGTTGTTCAATTAGCTGGTGGCGCTTCTGCCTGTAACGTCTTCTGGCGAGTAGATTCTGCCTCAATTGGTACAACTGCAGTATTTAAGGGTACAATCTTAGCTCTAAACTCAATTACAGTAAATAATGGCGCCAATATCGAAGGAAGATTATTAGCTCGCAATGGTCAAGTTACATTAATCAATGACATCGTTACAGTGCCTACTTGTATTATACCTGTCGTTATTACACCTACCACTACTGTTGTTCCAAAATTGCCTAATACTGGTTTAGTATCAAATAGTAACCTAATTGCTATCAGCGCTTCGGCCGTCATTGCAACTAGCATATTAGTCTCGCTTGCTATTGTTATGAAGAAACGTGCTCTTTAATCTAGACAAGTAAAAGGTTTAAACAGTATGCTTACTCGACGTAATAAAAAGTTTTGGAGACTTTTATCACTAAGAGCATCAATAATATTAGGGACGGCATTATTAATAACTGCCCTAATTTTCTCAACTGTTTTTGTCTTAAAAAATACAGCCCAAAGCAATTCAGTTCCAACCAATATAATTGCTACAACGCTCAACAATCAAGTTGCATCGTTTAGATTACCAATAAGACTAATAATTCCAATAATTAATGTCGATGCCGTTATAAAATATAATGGGCTTACTAGCGATGGTGCGATGGATATCGATAAAGATCCAACCACTGTGGCATGGTACAGACTTGGGCCACGACCAGGCGAAACTGGCAGTGCTGTTATTGCTGGCCATTATGGATGGACTGATAATAATCCTGCAGTTTTTAATGATATACATACGTTAATTAAAGGTGACGAGTTATCGATCATTGACGAAAAAGGAACCTCAATTTCTTTTATAGTTCAAGCGGTCAAAAAATATAGTCCCGAAGCAGAAGCATCGAGCGTATTTAAATCAACAGATGGCAAATCACATCTTAATTTAATTACTTGTGGCGGAACTTGGGAAAATTCTAAAAATACCTATTCCGACCGAATTGTTGTTTTTGCTGATAAAAAATAACAAGCCAATTAACTGTTTACGAACATTGGCCACTAATATACAATAAGCATAAGTATGAATAATAAAATAACAGATTTTGAGAAGTTTAGGCGTGTCACAAATTATTTAACGGCGGCACAAATATTTTTGCAAGATAACTTTTTATTGGAGCGTCCTCTGACGGCCGATGATATTAAACCAAGGCTTTTGGGTCACTGGGGCTCAGGGCCAGGTGTTAACTTAGTTTATTCTCATTTAAACAGCCTTGTTAAAAAATACGGCCAAGAAATGATGTTTGTTTTAGGACCAGGACATGCCTTCCCTGCCTTGCAAGCTAACTTATTTCTAGATGGCACTTTGGGTGAATTTTATCCAGAAGCGACTCATACTTATGAAGGAATTAGTTACATCTGCCGTAATTTTAGCTGGCCATATGGCTTCCCTAGCCACAGCAACCCAGGCACCCCTGGTGTTATTTTAGAGGGTGGCGAATTAGGGTATTCTTTGTCAACTTCTTATGGTGCTGCTCTTGACAACCCAAACATGATTGTTGCCTGTTTAGTTGGTGATGGCGAAGCCGAGACTGGACCAGCTGCAGCTGCTTGGCATTTAAATAAGTTAGTAAATCCGAAAACTAATGGTACAGTACTGCCTATCCTGCACTTAAATGGCTACAAAATTTCAGCTCCAACTATTTTTGGACGAATGAGTGATGATGAATTAATTTCACTATTTACTGGCTATGGATACGAACCACGGCTTGTTAGTGGTGATAATCTCGATGAACAGATGGAAGAAGCCTTGGAATGGGCTCATCACCTGATTTGGAGCATCAAAGAGGCTCCTGAGACACCAGTTGCTCCTCATATGCCAATGATTATTATGCGTACTCTCAAAGGCTGGAGTGGCGTCAAGGAATTAAATGGCAACAAAATTGAAGGTAACTGTTTATCACATCAAGTTGTATTAATGGAAGCAAAAACCGACCCTGAACAGCTAAAGATGCTTGAAGAATGGCTTAGTTCATACAAAATAAATGAATTATTTGATCGTGAAACTGGCTTTGGCGACTTTGTCCACAATATCGTTCCAGAAAACCATCAACGAATTGGCATGACTCCTCATGCACGCGGTGGCTACCCTATCTATAAACAACTTAATCTGCCGTCAATCGAAGATTTTACAGAAGACGCAACCATTCCTGGAACAATTGGTTCCAGTAGTATGATTCAATCTGGAAAATATTTACGAGAAGTATTTAAATTAAATCAAGATAATCACAATTTCCGCTTCATGTCACCAGATGAAACTTATTCAAACAAGTTAGATGAAATTTTCAAAGAAGCTTCACGCGCTTGGGTCTGGCCACGAGAATCATGGGATAAAGATATGGATCCAAATGGTCGCGTTATGGAAATGCTCAGCGAGCACAACCTTCAAGGACTAACCCAAGGCTACGTCTTGACTGGTCGACACGCTGTATTTGCAAGTTACGAGGCTTTTATTCAAGTTGTTGCAAGTATGATGGATCAGTATGCAAAATTCCTAAAGCATGCAGCCGATTACGAATGGCGTAAAGATTTTCCATCACTTAACTATATTTTAACAAGCTCTGGTTGGCGCCAAGATCATAACGGATTTAGCCATCAAAACCCTGGCTTTATAGATGGCGTTTTGCAACGTCACAGTAATTTCGTTGATGTATACTTCCCTGCCGATGCAAACTCAACAATTATTGCCTTAGAAAAAATGCTGAGCTCGACCAAACAGATTAACGTTATGGTAGCTGGTAAAACTCAAGAGCCTCGTTGGTTAACTCCAGAGTTAGCTCATAAGCAAATCAATACTGGGATTATGACATGGGACTTTGCTAGTGACGATAATCCAGATGTTGTTTTGGCTGGTATCGGTGACTATCCAACCAAAGAAGTACTTGCCGCTATTGATTTAGTAAAAACCGAGATGCCAGATATTCGTTTGCGTTTTGTAAATGTCAGTTCCCTGACTGGACGTGGGTTTGGACAAGACAAGAAATGGATTAACGAAGAAGAGTTTACTAATTATTTCACAGCTGACAAGCCAGTAATTTGTAACTTCCATGGATATCCAGAAACCTTAAAATCAATTCTCTTTAATTACGCAGTCGATTCAGCTCGATTTGATATTCGCGGCTATATTGAATGTGGTAGTACAACAACTCCATTTGATATGCACGTTCGCAACCAAACTAGCCGTTATAACCTAGTTATGGCCGTATTCGAAAAGCTCGCAACCTCTGGACGTATACCAAAAGACGTCGCTGATCAAATGGTTAATAAATATCAAGCGATGATCGATGCCAACACGGAATTTATAAAAACAAATGGTGTTGATATGGCAAACATTGAAGAGTGGCAATGGGGCAAACGAGATTTAATCCAAAAAGACTCTCTAATTGCATCTGCTCACGATGTCTCTGATTGTTAAATAAACTTAGCTACTTCTTTAGCAAAACGTGATCCAACTGCGTGATTTATTGCTAGCAATTTCGTTATTTTAACGTGATTAAAAACAGACAACTTATTAACGCTATCCTGAACTAAAAACTCATCCATATTTCCATAAATAATATGGACAGGTATTTCAAGGCTCTTGATATCGTTATAAGTATTTTGATCAACTACAGTATTTATTAGTGAAAGCCGAAAACTATTCCAGTTTTCCTCGTTAACTTCAATGCCATCATTGACGCGCAAAAGTTTACGAAGTATTTTTGAATTTGAAATTGTAAAATCTTTTTTTTGCGATAAAAGTTGATAGGCTTTTAGATAAAAGTCTGTTTGTGTCCGTGAAATATTATTATGCAAAGTGCTATCTTTTAAATACAGCGGCAAACTTAATAATAGGACTTCCTTAATACCTTTGGGATATCGCACACAATACCTCGCTGAAATTATTGAGCCCATAGAATGACCAACAATTTTATATGGCGCCGGAATGTTAAGTTTTCTAAGCGTTCTATGAATATAGTTAACGTGATCATCAACTGTATATTTACATTTATTTGGCTTTGAAGACAAGCCAAATCCCAACAAATCCAGCGCAACAACTCGATATCTTTTCGTATCTAAATCTTTAATTAAATAATCCCAAGTTGATGAAGTTGCAGCAATGCCATGCAATAACAAAATAGCTGGCTTATGCTTACCACCAGAATCAAAAGCAACATGTAGTGGCCGGATTGGTTTTAAGTTATTAAATAGATTTTCAAAAAGTTTAAACATATAAATTTAGTATAACAAAACAAAATTAAATTTTAATATTTGCGACACAAAGAAAATGATCAGACATAGATTCAATTAATTTTTTATCTAACATTTTAAATTTCTTATCAATCAAAATATTATCAAATTTCTTACCGTCCGTTGTCGTTATTTCTCCAAATATTTCATCCAGTTTCTCGTTAGAATTAGGCAAAAGCTTCATAATATTTTCAGCATTGAAATCACCAGTTACGACCACATTATCATAGCCACGTATTATGTCATTAAATTCTTCAAAAATGTCTATATGTTCTTCTGGAGTTGAATCAAACCTTCTAAATGGAAACCCATGGTTTGTTATGACATTAATTGCCCTATCGCCAACTTGAATATTTGCTGCTAAACAACCTTTATCGTAAGTGCCATAGATTGCCCCACTCGAAGTCGTTTTTGATAGTATTGGGTTCTTAAACAACTTACTAATTGATTTGTTTATAAGAAATCTTGATAATATGGCAATTCCAGCGTTAGTATCTTTTATTAAATTACATTCACTTAGTTCAAAAAAACAAACATTTTTTAATTGGGTATTTTTTGCAATTTTGTCGATATAGTGAATTCTTTCAGTTGTAATAATTTCTTGAAAACAAACTATATCAATATTTTCATCGTTAATTAATCTAGAAATTTCATTCAAAAAAGTTTCATCAATTTCTAAACTTTTTTCTTGATCAAAATATTTATCTTCGTCAGTTTCTTTTGAAACGCCGCCGCTAAGATTCCACGTTGCAATTTTAAGTTTAGTTTGTGATTCAATTTGCATATATTGATTGTATCAAAAAAGTGGGCCAGGTGAGACTTTGTCACGATAATTCGCTGTCCAGCGAATTTCGCGACCCCGCCTCAGTCGGTGACGTTCGTCATCCGGCTTCCGGCCTTGCGACCCGCAGACTTGCGGGTCTCACTCACTCAATCCTAGGTGTCGTGAATTTAAGTCTCACAAAACGCCAAGCATAAAAAACGCCCGACCAAGAAGGTCAGGCGATTTTTTATGGTGGGCCAGGTGAGACTTGAACTCACGACATCCTGCTTAAGAGGCAGGCACTCTAACCAGCTGAGTTACTGGCCCAAAGTTCAACTAATTTTAGCACGAACAGACTAAGGTGTAAACAAAACCCAGAAATAGGAAAACCCGTGCAATTTGAACTTATCAAAAATTGCACGGGTGGCTGTTGAAATATAAATAGCATTTTATTTTCGTAGTGCAATTACACGCTGTATGTCGCTACATTGCACAATGATCACGTGGCGGACTTCCCTGCCTTTAATTACTATCTCATCAACATGAGCTGGCATGGGCAAATTGCACTGACCGAACGAGTTGATGGTTAAACCCAAAACGTGAGTCTGCTCTGCGCCGCTATCAAGTAGTGCATCTCTCAGATAAGGCCAGTCATTAACGATTCTATCGTCAAATAGACTATCTTCACTATCACGATAATCCCTTATCGAAATGCATTTTTTTGCCGATTTGTTAGGACAAGAAATGCCTTCGACAACAATCATGATGCGTTGCTGCGCCGTAAGAATTTTGAAATTAGTATTTACCTGAGTAGTAATGCGGCAATACTTGCCGACATTATTTGGCAAGTCTCCTCTTATAAGAAAACTGTCATTGATTTCAAGCCCAACTAAACACAAAGGCCATTCATTAGTACGATAATCACGTAAAATATTCATACTACACCACCTTCTCATTACCCATCATGGGCAGCATTTGGCCGTTTCAGTCGCCACACACTTACCTCTCACAACTATCGTGAAAAGCACATAAAACACATTTATAAATTCATTCTATATACTTTTCGCGATTGAGATAGCCACAATAACAATGCTATTTTAACTCCTAAAAGAACAACTCAGAATATAGAATTATTTCCAAATTATTAGAAGTATGACATTTTTAAATTATATAGTCAACAACTATATGTCATGTCTATATAATTTTAGTAGACAATAGTACGATTAATAATGCGGCTAGAATAACGCGATACCATCCAAAATATTTTAATCCCCTATTTGATAAGAGTTTAATCAAGAAACTAATTGCAATTATACCAGCAACAAAGGATGCAATATTGCCAACAATTACAGCGCCTAAATTATTTTGGATAAAGTTAATGCCTTCACTTGACAATATCGTTTTAAAGCTTGCACCAGCAATTATTGGAATAGCCATCAAAAAGCTTAATTCAGCTGCCCTAGCCGCACTTAAATTACTTTTTAAGCCAGCTAAGATTGTAACGCCCGAACGTGAAATACCAGGTATCAAGGCTACGGTCTGGAATAAACCAACCTTAATTGTAGTTCTCCAACCAACAGATTTTTCAATCTCTCTATCATCGGCTTGATCATTAGCTTTGCCATAAAAAATCATTAAAATACCGACAACAATTAAGGCTATTATTACCACCCAAATCATTTCATTTAGCATTAATATTAAATCATTGAATAATAACCCAATAGTGACGGCTGGAATAGTTGCAATAATTATCTTTATTAACAGTGGCCATGCTTTTCCACTTAAAATCTTTTTAGTAATGTCCCAAATGCGCTTCCTATAAAAAATTATCAAAGCCATCAAAGTACCAATATTAAGAAGTACATCAAAAGTAAACCCATCACCAAGGTTTAGTAGATGGTTAACAATAACCAAATGGCCTGAGCTACTAACCGGAATAAATTCAGTAGCACCTTGAACTAGCCCAAGGATAATTGCATATAAAATAGACATTACTACTATGTTAGCAGATTTAATACGTAACGTGAACTTTGTGTTTAATGGCTAAGAGGCAATGTCGGCCGGATAATCTAACGGAACAACATCTGAAACCATTTTTTGATCAGGGTAATTTTGACGAATTAGTTCAATATCACTTTTATCCATAACAAAATCCAAAGCTCCAAGATTTTCTTTCAGGTGTTCAATGCTGCTAGTCTTTGAGATTACAACTACATTTTCTTGGCATATTAACCAATTGATTTCTATTTGAGCAGGCGTTTTATTATATTTAATAGCTAAATTTTCAATCAACGGAACATTATCTAATAAGCCTTTTTGTAATGGTCTCCAAGCCACAAACATCACATCGTTATCCTGGGCATGATTTAAAACGCCTTTTTGTTCTGCCTCGCGATACTGCACATTATAATGAATTTGGTTGCATACAAGTTTATTTTTAGCATGTCTTTGCGCTTCATCAAAACGCCTTGGTGTCATATTACTAACACCAATATTCTTTACCAAACCCAAAGTAACTAATTCATCCATAGCCTTCATAGTTTCTGCAATATCAATACCCGGTTCTGGATATTGGTGTAGCAGATACATATCAATATAATCAGTTTTTAAACGCTTTAAGCTTTTTTTACAGGCATTAATAACCCCATCGTATGTTTGATTCCAAGAGGACACTTTTGTCACAATAAATAGCCTACTACGGTCATAACCTTGTGAAGCTTCGCCAAGTAATTCTTCAGAATGACCAGCGCCATAACTCTCGGCAGTATCTATATGAGTTATTCCAGCATCAATAGCAGCTCTAATCGCATCAATTTCATGTTGATCGTTAGTATAGTCAGCCTCTAATTTCCCGCCCATTTGCCACATACTTAGCCCATAAACTGGCAACTCAAAACCGCTTTTCAACTTTTTTGTTGGTATATTCATAACATGATTATAGCAAAAATAAAAAGACCTCCGAAGAAGTCTATTACTATAAACGTATTTGGTACAGTGCTTACATCTATCGTGGAACGAGATTGAGGACAGTTTATACCTTATGTACGACAAGCTAGTTCAATTAGGCTTTGTGAGTATTAATGGTCAAATTGAAATCATTGAGCCAGAAACCGAAAAGAGCCTTCGCCATGTTTAGGCTATTACGTAAAAATACTGACATCGATTTACTCAGTTCTGTACTTTATGATCAAAATACATTTTCTAAGGCATTCATTCGAGATTTATATTCTTGCCAAAAAGAAGTGATAATAGAAAGCCCGTTTATCACGGCAAAGCGTATGGAGATATTTTTGCCAATATTTGCCAAACTTAGACAACGCAATGTTCGTATTGTTATCAATACAAGGAATCCAAATGATCATGAAGATAATTATCAGATGCAAGCACTTGATGTTATTGCTAGCATGCAAACACTTGGTGTTACAGTACTTTATACAGCCGGACATCACCGTAAATTAGCAATAATAGATAAGCAGATTACATGGGAGGGTAGCTTGAATATTCTATCGTTTAACAATAGTTGTGAGATAATGAGGAGGATAACATCAGTGGTAATAGCAAAGCAGTTATTATCATTTTCTGGTTTACTAAAGTATTTACGATAGGAGTGACATATGACAGATGAAAAAAGTTTTGAAGAATACCAGATAAATGAGGCCGATATAGATAAAATAATCGCGTATTTGAGAATTGTAGATCCAAAAAATGCCACACCAGAAAACGCAATCGCCTTTCTTAAAGATTATGCAAAGCGCTTTCATGAGATGGGCCATGTTTTATCGGATGATGAGCTAAAAGATCTTTATGATAAATTTAAGAATAACAAACTAGATAATTAGCTAGCGCCAACAACTACCTTAATACTTGAGTGACATGCCTCTCTTAAGAAGTTCGCTCCCACTATCCCCTCTGGTGAATATGTTGTAAATATTGTATAATGTGCAATATGCCGAGTATTTACGACTTTGTACCAGCTTTGAATAATACTGATTTTATCATTGGTGAAGATGACTTTAACGATTTATCTATCAACCCAATGCCGAATGCAGACATGTATTATTTCAGAAGTCGTAAGAAATCACTCATCACAAGATTTGTAATAAAAAGAACTGAGCAAATCGAAAAATCAGTTACAGTTACTTTGACTAAAAACGAAAATGGAAAATACGCACCTCGTTTTGATTTTTCTATTCATAATGTCACAAAGAAATCACTTGCTGAATATAAAGCAGGCGCTGTGGATCAGAGTAAACTAGCAATAAAAGCTAAAGTTAGTATCGCCGACCACGAAAGCTCGATAGCATTTAACAAACTTCTCGCTTATGTTTCTGGTTTAAGCAATATTGAATTAGACAATAAAACATACAAAACAGTATCAGAAGACTACGTTGTAGGGCTTGAAGAGGCATTAGAGGCTGTATCAAAAGATGAAGTTCTGAAGGTGCTATCTAGCAAATATAAAGGTAAACTGACAGTAAAAGAGATTAACCTCATCCTTAAGAGAAAAGAAGCTTTAGCTACATTTTACAAACTTTTAAATGATAAGATATACTTTGAAGAAATTAGAAATAAGCTAGGTGATAACAAGAGACCTGAGGACGTATGGCAAGTATTTTTTAATGCCAACCAATGGATCTTTGGCTATGGGCTTAAGCTGGTCAGTACTGAATCAATTAATCCAGAAAAGCTTGAGCAGATTACAACTGGAGCAAACATTTTCGAGGGAGCTGGGAAAAGAGTAGATGGGCTATTGAGAACTAAAGGATACTTTGGAAGTTTAGTTTTTGCAGAGATTAAAACCAATGAAAAAGATCTACTAGTTGGGACTCCCTATCGTCCCCCAGACACATATAGGGTTTCAGCAGAAGTTATCGGTGGTGTCGCGCAGGTTCAAAAAACAGCGTATAAAGCCGTAAGAAAAATGGGGAGTGAATTTGAAAAGCACTATAATTCAGATGGATCATACTCAGGCATTGATTACTCTACAATCAAGCCGATACAGATTTTGGTAATTGGCAATTTAAATCAACTTACTAGCAACGGAGAGATTAATACAGAGATGCTCGCATCCTTTGAACTTTATCGGAAATCTAACACTGACGTTGAAATTCTTACTTTTGATGAACTTTATGAGCGCGCTAAATATATTGTTGGTTAAAAGAATCTACTGAAAAAGTTCTAAGATCTTCCGCTAGGGGCTTCAAGTATAAGCAGGTCAGCTGTTTAGCAAATATTGAATATATGAACTGATTACCTTATTTACTCTTTCGCTTAAATCAGTAACTTCCTCAGTAGTTAAGGGTGTAGGCGCTTGCCCGCTTTTGGTCTCATGCCTAAATTCATTTGCTCGTCTCATTACTTTGTCTACATATGATTTAGTTAAATCTAATTTTTCACGCATATCTCTTTCGCTGTCAAAAGCATTCTCTATTGCCTCGATAGCACCATAAAATGATTCAGGTGATGGATTCTCGGTACTTTTCGAAGCATCATAGTGGCCGATAGCTCTAGTAAGGTATACGTCAGATTCTATTGTGGTTGAAATACTGTTGTTGAGCCTGCCTAGTTCTTCATTTAAAGCATCCCTTGAAGAATATAAATCATTGATTTGCCCATCAATATCCGATATCCGTCGATTTATTTCATCTGCAGAAGATATTCCCCATGAACTAGCTGGCTGATTCAGTGTGTTAATTAATCCGATTAGATTTGTTAATGGTAATTTTGGTATAAAAATCAGCTCAATGGAGTTATCTTTATAGGTAAACGAGGTCACCAAAGATTCATCAACACCACTATGAACAATGATATTTGGATTCGGGATATCGTATCTTAAGTAGGTGTTGATAGTGAAGTGCTGTTTATTCTGAGTAATAAAGTGGCGCAAGACTGGATCTACTGAGGTGACATTTCCTAAATAATCGCTACTGCCAACAGCTTCAAGACCAGCAAAAGTATCCAAGGCAGCTTGATTGAGAGGTAGCCACATCAGGTCCTCGGTCTCTAACGCATTCATAAAGATTATAATCTTACGCTTACCACTCGACCATTTTTTTATTGCATTACTCCATCTACTTTGGACTAATCCTCGCTGATTAGTTCCGTAAAGACTTTGCTGATTACATGGGTTTACAACTATCAAGTCGTATCCAAATGGAGTTGTATTGTAAAGGCTCGAGTTAGTGAATTGGTTAACACTACTATTATCCGTTCCAGCATTTAGGCTGAGTATATTCATGGTTCCAGTTTACTACATTTTATTATCGAAAAAGTTCTAAATTCATCGACTAGGGGCTGCCGATTGATCCGCTAAACATTTAGCACGCTCGTATTAACTGTGGCGTGGTCTGGTTCGGGCGGGCTCTCTGTATACATTCAATCTTCACCAATCATTAGCTCACCCGTAGCGGTGACGACTGACCCTTCTTTTTTTAGATTGTCATTTTGTCGTACAGTTGTCTGCTTTTGTTTTTCTTCTATTAACTCCTGCTTTTTTGCAAACATCGATCTAGAAAAGTTTATAGATTTTTGAAAGATTGCGTCGTCGCCATCGTCATCTAGTAGTAATGTTTGACCGGATAAAGGTTCTTGTGGCTGGATAGCTGACAGTTTCATATAGAAACAAAAAGCAGGTAAATTACTAATTTCTCCTTGATAAATATAGGGGCTAAACATAGGCAGGAGTGTTAGCTCATCTTGAGGGCTACCTGTTCTGAAACACACTACGGTACCAACATTAGCTAGAATAATATTTACCATCTGTTGGTCTTCTTGCTGTGAAGTAGATTGCTCGGCCATAATCATAAATATCTTATATTTACGGGCTTCGGATAGCATTTGAACAAATGATGGAGTAGCAAAGTTTTGGAATTCATCAACATAAATATAGAATTCACGGCGTTCGCTTTGTCTAATGCGGGCTCGGCGTAAACTGGCAAGCTGTAACTTGGCTAGTACTGTTATGCCAAAAAGTTCAGAAGTATCTTCGCCAATTAAACCTTTAGAAAAGTTGCAAATTAGAATCTTGCCGCTATTTATTATGTCGTCAAAGTCGATTGTTGATTTCGGTTGCTCAAGGATCTGCCTGGCAGATGCCGAAAATAGGAAGCGTCCAATCTTAGATGTAATGCCAGCTACCATTTTAACCTTCTGCATACCACCAGCTTTGCCTAACTCATTTTTCCAGAAATTAACTAAATTTTTGTCTTTTAAATTACTTGTGATCTTTTTGCGATAATCACCGTCATTCAACAAGTCAAACACCGTAAATAATGTAGCATTTTTGACGGTTAACGCCGTTTGAACAGCATTGCGTAATATATATTCAATACGATGACCGCCACTATCTTCGTCTGAGAAAATCTTTCTAAATATTGATATGACCGACTCGGTAATTAAATCTTTTTCGCGCAGCAGCTCATTACCACTCAAACCTTCGCTTAATTCGAGCAAGTTCAGACCTATCGGATATTCAAGGTCATCGGGATTGAAATATACTACATCTTTAATGCGTTCTTTGGGGACATATTTTAGCAATGTTTCGGCCATATCTCCGTGAGGATCGATGACACATATACCCTTTCCGGATTGCATGTCTTGCACAATCTGATATTGCAGCATAGTTGTCTTACCGTTTCCGGTACCGCCAATAATATATAAGTGCCGTTGACGCTCAAGCTCCGTAAGTCCAATTAGGGTTGTTGTGCCATGATGTATATTTTCGCCAATTATTACATCAAGCTTAGAATTATTTTTGAGTGACACAGGGGCAGAAAGTGTCCGACTTAGTGGCGTAATTAGATTATCCGTTCGACTAATCCGACTCGATGGAAAGTGGTACAAACTAGCCGCCTCATTAGTCGAAAGAATCATTGAATTTCGTCTGGTCATTGCCGGTAAGCGTTTATTTGCCAAACTTTTGCGGTATTGCTGAATAAGCGGCAAACGCATTTTAGCTTTTAGTGCTTGGTACAGTGGCACGCTATAGCCATCAAGCGCCGACCGTAAACTAGCCATATGTTCTTTTGAATTGCTACCACTGATTAATATTCTCAAACTTGCTTGAAATAAAGGCTGTATCACTTTTTGATGCATCGATTCCATCAGCTCTTGCTCAAAAGCGCTCAATGTTCTGGCTGGGCGTTGTTTTTTAGCAACTTGAGCCTTAAATTGGGCGTCTTTATCATTAACGTGTTTCGTGTAATTGCTTGAAGTCGTAGTGTAATAAACTTCGCTGGTCGTATCAACAATACTCCACAGCACACTGTTTATTAGATTAGAAATTCGCTCTAACCAAATAATATAGCCATTTTTAGAACTAGTTAATATATCTTCATTACTTAAGATTCTTCTAGCTAATTTTTTAGTGCCAGCTAGTTTAACTGGCGCAAGTATTAGTTGCATCGTAATTTGCTCTGATTCATCCAGTTTTGTCATGGCATTAGTTATATAACCAAGCGGATCGTGCTGATCAATTGCCGAAGTGAGTGTTAGCGGAAATATATAATGAGTGGCTTGCTTAAACTCGATTACTTTATCGACCGTTCGACTGGGTTCATCAACTTGTTTGACTTTAGCATCAGATACATAGGCTGAGATCGTCTTTTGAAGACCTTGGCTCAAAGACTTTTCGACCTGTATAAGATAACGGATGCCATCTTGTTTAGTTGAAGTGATCTCAAAACTAAAGACTGGCTTTCGACCAAGTAATTTGTCCTTAAAGCGTCTTGCGGTATACAGACCGTGAATGACCGAGAATAACTGCTCAGTGGCCTCTGGTGTTCGGCTAATCGATGCTGGTGGCGTTAATTCAAGCCAGACCATCTCACGATGTTTTAAATGTTGACGATTAATCAGATGCATTATAAAAATAACTAAAAAGATTAAAATTATTAGACAAATAATAACTATGGCTAGCCTATAGTAGTTATCGGCAATAAGTCGCAAGAACTGTAAGATTTGTTGGATTTGACTATCGTTCATGGCGTCACTCCGACTCGATCGTGAATAAAGTTATAATAAATCGCGGCTGATTTATCAAAAGTTCGAGCGCTTATAACATTTAAGTGAGGCGCATTCATTTCGGATATTTTCCACTGCCCAGTTTCGATGTTAGCATTGGTCACATAAGCGACGTGACCCATATCGCCATCATCAGTTTGCATAATCGCACCGACCTGCGGAATATGATCGACCTTATAGCCATCAGCAATTGCGTTATCATCCCAGGTATTAGCGTTACCCCAAGTTGTCGGAATGGGCTTACTGATCCAGGACCTATTAGCAAACACCCAATAAGTGCAATTCCCCCATGCATAAGTATCACCAGGCACAGACCCGCCCATATAAAAGCCTTGTTCTTCGGCTGAGACAGCACTAGCTGTTCCGCTCAAAAAACTAACGGCATCACCGCCCATCGAAAAAACTGCCAATATCGGCAATGCTATAACAAAAGCCAGTGTCGCCAGTGTTACTGCAAAGTATTTCTTGAGACCTCCGCTAATTAAGCCGATGACGACATATGAATTCATCTAATATATAGCTCCGCCGGATTAGTTGTGATTAAAGGATGTTCTTTTTCACTAGCCACTACTTTTACAGCCACATGATTCTGATCAGAGATAATTAGGGCGTCGCCACGCTCGCAGGTAAGTAAAAAACTCTCCTCGTATTCCGACAAATTAAATTCACTAGCGACATTTTTAATCGTTGTTGTGTCTTGTCGCATCAATATACGAAGCGCACTTTGCGAGGCAATCGCTCGGCCATAGTCACTCTTCAAGAAGTCATTGGCCTGCTGAGAAATAATCGAGACACCTAGGTAATATTTACGGGCTCGGCGGACTAGCCCGGCCACAAATCGGGCACTTTCTTCATGCTCTAGTAGCATCCACCCCTCATCGATAATCAGGAGACGCCTTTCGGGTTTGGCTTTGACTTGATTTTGAACAAAGTTCGAGATAATTAGCATCATAATCTGTCGTAGTGATTCCGGTAAGCTTTTAATATCAAAAATTACTAGTCGATTACTAAGATTAATGTTGGTTTGTGAATTAAAGACTTCGGATAAAGATCCGGAAATATACCTTTCCAGTCGCTCACAAAGCTTAAGATGGCCTAATTTATGAAGCTCACGGTACAGGTCTTGTAGTAATGGTTGCTCGTTTTTAGCCGATTTATAGATTTTGAGAATGGCTTTATCGACAGCCGCTTTCTCGCGCGAATTTAAACCCTCGGCCATTAGACTAATCACTTCGGTTAAATCTTGAGTGTGCTCAGATAGGTCAGTAATTTCATGGAAAGTCGTAGTCAAATCAAATGGATTAATCTTTTCCTTGCTGTTTGCTGATAACTTAATATATGTGCCTTTGACTGATTCAGTTAGGCATTTATATTCCCTTTCCGGGTCGATCACAATAACTTTTGTGCCTTGCATTAATTGACGCAATATTTCAACTTTTGTGGTATAGCTTTTACCGGCTCCGGACTGGGCAAAGACTATCGAATTGGCATTATGCAAGCTAAACCGATCTAGAATCACCAGTGAATTATTGGATTTGTTAACACCATACAAAATACCGGATTCTTGCACAAGTTCTGAACTCATAAATGGGAATGTCAGAGCAGCTGAAGAACTATCTAGATTTCGTTTTTGATTCAGCTGGTCTTCGCCACGAGGCAAAACCGATTGGAGTGCTTCAATCTGCTGGTAACGAGCTACTTTACTGTAAAACAACCGAGCCGATAGAGTCGATTCAAGTAACTTAGTAATCTTATTAAGCTCTTCTAAACTCTCAGCTCGAAGTGCTATATAGATTGAGACTTGGAATAACTTTTCTTGACCGCGTTGAATCTTATCGCGCAGATCAATCGCTGATTCTAGCGGGTCGGTAATTTCTGAGCCGATAATCTTACCAGCTCGAATCATGGCTCGTTTAGTGCTCTCTAGCTCGGTAATCTTTCGATGAAGTTTTGGCAAGGCACTTAGGGCATTTACTTCACTAATATGGTAACTAATGTCGGTATCATGATTAAAATTAATTAAACTATCTAACCAGCCTGAACTTGCCACAAATGGATAACCGGATATAAACAAAGTTCGAATAAAGACGCCATCAATATTTAGATAATCGGGATTTTCTTCCAAGGCCGCATAACTAATAACATCTAACATATCCTGTTCACCAAATGTTAATTGAAGCTCGCGTTTTTTAGCCTCTTTAGATTGACGACGCTTCTTTAAAAAACCAACTTTAGTTTTTACCATTACTTTTCTCCTTTCTGGATTAAGGCTGTATGTATCATCTGTAACGCTCGATCGGTCAGTGGTTGAAGTTTAGCCTGCGTCGGGTTATAGAAGCTATAAAACAAGTCAAGAATTTCAAGACTGGACAGTTCACGAGCGTGCATACCAAGTCGCATCATACCTTTGGCGATAATATCGACGGTTATGCCGAGCTGCTCCTTAACTAACTCAAACTCCATCTTACTGGTGGTAGTATGTGGCACGATAATGTAAAATCGCCTGGTTAAAATCTTATTCGACTGAATTAGTGAACGAATGAACTCGTCGTAGTTTAATAGTTGTTGGCGATAAATCGGCTCAACCTCGCCTTCAAGACGCTCGCCAAGGTCTTCAAGATATTTATCCATATCGATCTCACGGGTTCGAATTAGGATTTGTAAACTGACGCCAACTGAATTTAAAAAACTCTCATAAGTATCGATAATAATATCTTGCTCAGCTTCACTTTTAAGTTCAAAGTTGAGTGAAGATACTTCCAGTACCGCCCGATACTGTCCGTGGGGCAGTAGCAGAATACCGTCTTTGGCTCCTTTAATTGCAATCTGGGTTCGACTGCTGAGCCTAGTCTTGGATTTCTGTAATGCGAACATTCAAACCTCCTTTTTTATTGGTTTCAAAACATAGCCGACTGACTGGGTTATCCATGGTGGCATATAGACGAGCTTGCTCATGACTGGCAAGTTTAGGCAGTGCAGCCTGAGAGCGTAGTTTTACTTTGCTGGGTTTCTGAGTTGGGACTTTAATCGGCTCTGGATAGTCTTCCCGATAACAACTAACATTTTTATTAAATAAATATAACTTTGGTCTGAGGTTATAGCGCAGCAATACGACCAACCAAAGCAGAATTATTTTGCCTTTTATTCGAATCGCCAAAATACCAGATACTAGAGCAATAACAACGACTACAATAATCTTATACAGACAGTATTCCATACTTGGTGGTAGTATTGCATAAAGTAATGCTCCGCCGAAGACAGGTAGAGCAAATAAGGCTAATTGCGAAAAACCTAAGTTGCCGGCCACCCGATCTTCAACAGTAGTAACTTGAGCCGGTACGACAGTTATTTTCATGCTGCTTTATCCTCCTTTTTAATTGCTTTATTGGCCGCAACTCGTCTAACTGTCACTTGAGGAATTGGAATTATATTGTTAGCCGAACTAACCCTTGGAGCGCGAGAGGTAGTCCCAGTCGGCATGCGACTACGTGATGATGTTTGAACCGACTGGGTTGTTGCTCTTGGAGCTGAATACTGTGCCGAGTTGCTAGTAGGACTCTTCTTTTTATCCGATGGATCACCACTGCCCGAATGACTACTAATCTTATTCGATACCGACGACACGACTGCTTTACCCTTGCCCCCTAAGTAGCTAACGCCATTCATAAACTGCGTTCCGAGTTGTCTAGTTGATCTAGCTCCAAGACTGACATAGCTAAACTGCATCATTAATCCTTGAGTTTTTAGTAATGCAATAACAGTTGCTAGTCCGACTGCCATCGACATTAAAACATTCGGCACATCATTACCGACTGTCGCCGACATGCCAACAAATAACGAGGCTGCCAGTTGCAAAATAACGACATGAATAAACAGCACAAAAATAGTAGTTAAGTAGGTTTTCATGGCAGTTTCTGAAAAGTCTTTAAAACCAGGCACTAGCCAAAGTAAAAGAACGAGTGGCGACAGAACTGCCCCAATAAACAGCGTCACGATGCGGCCAACATAATAGATTAGTAAGATAAACGAGAAGATTATAAATACCAGCATAATTAGTAATGCCGCAATGCCTTGCCCACCGGAGCTATTAACGACAGCTGTTAGTGAGTCCCAAACCGAGGAACCGCCACCGATCTGACCAACGGCATTAATTAAAACATTAGATAGTTCAATAAAGCCATCAATAATAAAGATCGAAGTATTGAGCAGCAAGAATATTAAGGCCAGTCTTGGCAGCAGATGTTTAAATTCTATTTCATCAAGACCGAAGGTCGAGGCACTCATGACATGAAAACCTATCAGCGCCACAACTACAGTGAATAGAATATCTGTAATGCCAACCATGACCGCCCAAAAATTGAAGACGCTCGCATTTTCGCTCATTAGTGGCGTCGCTTTAGTAAAGAAGTTAAGAGCAATAAGAAATGGTAAAGCAATCGTCTGAATAATTATGTTTAAGAATCCGGTTATGGCACCGATTAAAATATCGACAAGTCCGTTACCGGGTGTGGCCGGATCAATAGCCGTAAGACTTGGTAAGCTAGCGCTTGCCGGTTGTAGTGTATGAGTTATTGCTCCATTTAATATTGCCGTAAGTGTTCCAGCAGCTAGAACAATCACCAGGCCAATTAGCGCATTTTTAAGAACATGCTTAGCTTGGTCGAGCTTATCAGGCCGACCAGTACTAGTCATATACAAAATGCCTCCGTAGACGATAAAGAATACGCTCGCTAGCCCAGCTATCACGGTGAGTGCTTGCATCGTTGGCGTCACGTATTGACGCATTGCTGCGATGGCACCCGACGAATCAGCCATGAGTGATAAGTTCATAGCGAAGGCATTTATCATATGTATTCCTAACTTCCGAATGAATTAGTGGCGACTGAAACGACAATGTTGCTAATAACGAAGGCTGCGATTACTATGGCGAGGCCAACAGCCGACCAAAGAAGTGTACTCTTGGCTCTATCGAGATGTTCTGGATTACCAGAACTGGTTATGTAGCCAAAGCCCCCTACAACAAAAAAGCCGGTCGCTATGAGACCGGCTAACCCTGCGACGACTTTTATAATGTCGCGTATGAAGTTTTCCACTTGCGAGACATCGGCCGTTGTGGCTGACGCGACTGGTGCCAATAGGATGACTGCTCCTATTGCCACATATAAGGCTACGATTTTGATATTCGTCGAACTTCTAACCATGTGACTGGTCCTCCGTTGATAAATTAATTATTCGTTTGCGTCCTCAAGATACCACACCTGTCAAATAATAGTACAGCATAAGCATTCTAAGACTTTGTCAAAGAGTGCACGTCGTTAGCACCGCTCATATCTGTTAGTTATGTTGCATATTCTACTACAAACAAATTAATTAAATAAGATGAAATTAAAAATTTGCCTTAGGCTAAATACCACTATTTAGAGTCCATTTAACTGAGGAATTATGAGTTTGCCAACTTTTAATTTTTATATTTGATTAGTGGCAATACATTCTTACTTAGTCTTATTTTTAAATATGCCAAGAAAACTCGGGAACTTGCCTTTGGCAGTATTGCGAACGATTCTGGCGATCGGTGAATAAAGTCCTAATCTATATTTAACGCGTTGCTTAACTCTACTTGGTTTTGTCCAGGCTTGGACCTGGCTAATACCAAGTGAGCGTTTTAGTCTGCGCTTGGCGCCAGTATAACCAATTATGGATTTTATGGATGGTTTACGATAGCGAAATAGTTTCATAGAGATATTAATTTTCTGTATATTTCAACCATCGCAAGCGTATCTAGTCCACAGTAAACCAATAAATCAGCATAGACTTGTTCCGCTTCGTCACGTTTATTACCTATCGTTGCGTCAAACCATTTTACAGAGGCAATATCACCTTTGTTTATATTCAATTCTTTATAGGATAGATGGGGTGCTAAGACTGGCAAAACATCTTTTATCGAATTACTGCCATGGAATAATGGATCAACATAATAATTCTTCGAGAATACGTCCATGAGGTCGTAAACTCGCAAATTCACATCATCCATAAAACTAGCAAACTCCGGCAACATACGACCGATTTCTCGATTTCGACTGCACTCAAAGGATTTATTCCAAACAATAACGCTCCCCTTGTTCCCTATACTGTCTTGCAATGATCCTGCTAACTTGCGTAGTGATTCAATATCACCATTACGGCTGAGAAAATCCATATGGCGTAACTCGGTATTTGGAGCATCGAGAATGTGCAACGAGTATTGAAAAACAATCTGTTGATATGGAGTGCTTCTGTCCATAAATGGTAGGGCTGGATTTACACTTTCATAGTCTAGAAAATACAGAGGAAATTCAAGTGAATTCAGCTCATCTTTTATATCTGTTTTGTCTATCTTAATTTTACCGAACTTCTCAATATCAACTTGGATTTTTTGGTTAGGGCTTAGTGGAAAATCATCAGGAACGTCCGCAACTTCAAATATCTCCGAATCTATTAATTCAGCAAGTTTCTTCCCTTGCATACGAGATATGTCATAAACAGAATATTTTGGTATATCTGGATTAAAATATACGAACGTCGGACAGTGCTGTCCTCGAGACAATAATCGACACGGGCAAGCGGTTGGCTCTTCGTCGCTTCGCATTTTATCTAAGGCTAATGATATTTCGTCTTTAATCTCTGGCAGTATTGCATTGACTAAATCATCTACATTTTCAGACACCATTAGTTTGTGAACATCCATTGGATCACCACTTCTTACAAAAGTTTTATTCATATGGATGATATTCACACTTGTAATTTTATAGCCAGCTTTTTCGAATGCAATTCGCTGAAAGGCAGTATCTGGAATATGTTTGTCCTTTTTAATTTCGTTAGTAGATTTTACTTCGTATAGCTTCCAGCCGTCGCCATCTTTTTCAAGAATATCTGCCATAGCTAGTAGGCCATTATCTGTTAATACTGTAGCCTGAAAAATTACATCTACACCATCTTTAACAAGTTGTTGTGTTATCTCTTGTGCTTGCTCGCCATAAGATAAGACTAGCTTGCCAGCTGGAAATAATTGCCTAGCGTATTTTTCAACTTCATTACCCTGTTCAAAACGATTTTCGCGAACCTCTTCGGCAGTTTTATCTTGAATCAAATCTCGTTTATGAATCCAAAGCCAAAAATAGCTTGAACATGTGTGATATTTTAGAAAGTCTGATTTAGATAGGTGCATAAAGATCTTGTAATTAGTTGCATTTACCAAAATATAGCCCTCGCATTTTGGTTTGCCGCAATTTGTATAATCTTTTGTCTATCGACCACCTGGTCAAAAGCACCGAAACGAAAAAGGACATTATGCAAACGTACGAAGAAAAAACCAGGAGTTTGATAATTTATTTCAAAACAGTAATTATGTTCTTTCGTTAAACCCAATATAATGTAGCCATTCACCGTTTTGTCTTCATCATAAATAAGTTTGCGAATATCGTCATATTGGGATTTTAATGCCTCGTCAGGTCCTTGTTGATATGCAACAGTTTCATATATTATTTTCATCAGTGCTCTCACAATGAGTCTATTGCCCTTATTGGCCATCTTGTTACTCTTAGAAATAAATTTTATAGTTTTATTATCGTTATCAAACTCAATATGATTTTTGTTAGGCAGTTGAACACACAATACTTTGTGATCTTTCTGTATTGAAATATTATTTGCGGAAGACATCTTTGGCATCTTACCTTCTCTGTTTTCAATTCCACCGATTGCTCTTTGAAGCTTTACGGGGAAAAAGTTTACAAGTGCGCTATCCAGACCCGCCAGCACTTCATTATTACATTTATCACAGACCATACCTTTAGGTAAAACAAGCTCGGTATTGCCTAAAGATTTAGGTATTATATGCTCTTCTGATGTAAATATTACCGATACTGAATCTTGCTTGCAAAATATACACAATCCCGAATGAAATGCAGAATCAACCATTATTTCAGCCTTCCACGATCTTGATTTCTTTTGGCGTGAGGTTGTAGAGTTTGTATATAAGCTGATCGATTTGGTAATTATATTTTTTGATTTGCTCTTCAATAATCGTAAGATCATTACAATATTTACCAAAGAGTTGGATAATTTCATCCTTATCTCGAAGTGTTAAATTAACGCCTAATATTTTAACAAATCTACTAAAATCTAACATCCACCATCCTTCTGGTAATGAGAAATTATTTTTTAACGTTATGTGACTTGCTAGTAATTTGTTGAAATTGTAGCTTTGCTCTAACTTCTTTGAGTATAAGTCAGTAATACTATCAGCAAAAATATGTAGTTGATTAGCCTCGTCCCTTTTTATCTTTGGGAAAGGTATCTTTTCTAAATAAGTAGATTTAAATCGAATTCTACCACCCTTAGAACTACTCCCTAGCATAGGGCAATACTTTGAAGCCAAAAATTTAAACATTTTTGAATTTAAGACTGGAAGCAAATAGTTTCCGTCTGTACTAAAAAAGAAACATGTCATGTCAGGAATTATATTGCCATCCGATTTTATGAATCGATTCTCAAGTGCTATATCGGGATAAATTATAGCTGGCTGGGAATAGTCAAAGAATTTGTTTAACTGCTGAAGCTCGTACCACTGGTGTGTTTGTTTACTTATTCCTTCTTTAATCACTGCTCTTTCAGAAAAATTATCAATGTATTTTACTAAGTATTTATATGTGTTTGGGAAAGACTGCAGTTCTATAGGCTCATTTTTGCCATTTAAATATTGATAAGGAAAGAAAATGTATTTTAAATTATGATTTTTTATTACATATTTATTAAAGTCTCGTCCAAAAATTATTTTTTTAAATAATTTTCTTTCGAATAAGTTGTCTCCAACTATCTCGTTCACTTCTTCCCCTGAGTATATGAATAATTTATTTGATCCAGTCTTTACTCCAGCCAATAATTGCGTGTCAATGGCTTTAATTAGGGTCTGATGGTTATCTTCAAGTCTATTAATTAGGCTAGACAAGCTTCGATCGACTAGCTTCCAGGAGTCACCAAGCTCCGCTATGTCTACTTCATAACCACCGACATTGGATCCAATCGCCTTCGCTTCATTTAAATCTTTGACTTCCATGTAGTGAAGGCTGTGTGATGGTGGAGCCTTTGTGATAGTTGTAATAGAAGGGAAAGTACCAGCGTCTTCAAATATTCTCAACTCTCCAAAATCAATAATTTCTTCTAATCTAAATTTTTTAATGTAACGTCTTAATTCGAGGCCGTAATTTGATTGAATCCATTTATTCGGAGTGATATAAGAAAAACGACCCTTGTCCTTTAATATATTTAATCCTAAGTTAAAGAAATATACATAAAGATCGGCATTGCCCGAGTGAGTCTCGTACTTTTCAGAGAAGTAGCTCTTATATTCTTTAATACTTTCAGCTCGTACATATGGGGGGTTGCCAACTACAATATCAAATCCACCATTCTTAAACACGTCAGAAAATTGGTTTTGCCAATTAAATGCTTTATTGCCAGCAACCGCAGGATCGTCAATTAAGCTATTGCCGCATTTTATATTATTATCTAGTGATGTTAACTTTTTCCCTTTTTGGGCAGATTTTAACCATAGGCTGAGTTTTGTAATTTCTACTGACTCTTCGTTAAGATCAACGCCGTAAATATTATTTTTTAAGATATCACGAATGTATTCATCGGTACTAAATATGTTATTTCCAAGAATGTCACCAACGCGCTGATTCTCTGACATTAGATAGTCAAAAACATAGACTAGGAACGCACCACTCCCACAGGCTGGATCGACAACTTTTATGTTTTGCAGGAAATACTGATATTTTTGATAGGCTTGTTTTTCGCGCTTAGTATAATTCTTATCATTAATGTCGCCGTGGAGCTTATACTCTTCTTTAAATATTTCTTCATGTTCGCGCAAATATGTACCAAGTGAGTTATCGACAATATAACGGACGATGTAGTCTGGTGTATAAAAAATACCGTCTTTTTTGCGTCGCGATTGGGTGATTATAGCTTCGACGTTTTTATCAACATTGACTTTGTTTTTTATCTCTTCCAAATCGCTAATTGATTGTTCAAATATATGGCCAAGAATTGAAACGCTTAAATCTTCGGTAAAATCATATTTACTGAGTTCTACGACTGGCTTTAAGCCATCGTCACTGATTCTTAAATTATCTAGAATTTCATCGTGTTTAAATAGACCGCCATTATATCCATCGGGAATTTCTAGCTTGTCGCTACCGCTATCTATTGCTTCAAATAACCCTTTAAAAGCTTGCCAAAGACTAACACCAAAGCTACTTTGTTCGGCATCACGAATTACACGTTGTAGTGTATTGTCAGGTAGTAAACCACGATCTTCCGCAAAACACGTAAATACAACTCGGTCGATAATTTTCTGAGCTTTTTCAACGCCCATATCGATATCTGTTTTAACTGTCTCATTGCGAAAATATATATCACGAAGCAAAGTTAAACGAGCTTCTTTATAAACCTTGTAAAACTTTTTACTAATATTTTCTTGTTCAATACGAATATCACTAAGGATATTTTCGGTTTTACTCGTACCTTTAGAGGTTATAAAATTATCAGACTTTAATAAAACATACCAAGTTTTAAATAACAGATAGTCATCATCTGGATTAACTAAATCGTCGAGTGTCCATGCTTCATAATCAAGAAGATTATCGCGATAAAGACGAAACTCCCAAAAGTTGCTGACAATAACAAACGGGCAGTTACGGTATTGTGTTTTATATTTAAATGCCTGTTGAACAGGGCTCATATTGCCCTCACGCTGCTGTGGGCGATCAAGTGCGATTGACGCACCTTTTAATTCAACAACGGCTGATATGTTCTTAATATCGTTGGCTTTGTCGGTATAGCTAATTACCGCATCTGGTAGTTGGCCTATTTCTGTTGTAGCCTTTGGCTCAAAATTAAACGGTACAGCTGGCTTCTCTTTATAACCTAGAATATCTTTAAAAAAGTTTTGATTATATTCCTGCTCGCGAGATGTTTCTTTGTCTTGTTTTAGAGTTCCTTGGTGATAATCATGATGCCATTTTTTAACAATATCAATAAATACGATTACATCATCGGTGCCGATAGTTTGTGCTACCGATTTTAGTTTATTCTTACCAAATAAATTTGCCATTTTGTGTTATTATTTTATCCTTAGTACTATTCTAACCCTATAGTGCGATAATCCCAAGCAGACACACCCATTTAAATTTAAAATATTCATATGTTATATAATCTATTAAACCTATTTTATTTAAATTTTAACCCTTCCCCCTACATACTCTCTCATTATACGTACCGAACAAAACCATCAAGATCGTCTTTCGGAATGTCTCCAAATCAAAAAGAGCCTGCTCTCACAGGCTCCTCCCAAAGGCCTCCACCACAAAGACCTAACTAAGTATATATCAAAAACTGTTTATGTTTGTCAATCAAAAAGTTAACAAACTATTCAACTAAAGCTAGGCCGTATGCAACTTTAGTCTCTTTGTCGTAGTATGCCGGTGCATCGTATTCTTTGGGGTTATAGTCTTTAGGCTTCAACCATTGTTTTGCGTCCAGCCCAAAAGCTTCCTTAATATGTATAGTCTCGTCGTGGTCATTAAAATAGTCGGTTTCAGCAAGGATATGCATTTTATTATCAACATTTAACAACGTTAGGATTGTATCTGGTGAATATTGCACAACTTTAATAACCTCGATGTTATCGAAGTTGATAAATTTGTCTATTATTTCATCAAAATTCATAATGTTCAAATTGTACCATTACATAAAAGAAAGAGCTAGCAAAAAGCTAGCTCTATGGGTAGGTTGGATTAGATTCATTACTGAACCCCTGTCCTTTCGTCGATGATAATTAGGCCATTCTCACGCCAAAACCGAACGCTTTCCTTAATGACGCTTACATGGTTATGTCCAAGACCGTCTGGTTCGCCAATTCCACCGTAATAAATATCCATGCGATTAGAGTTGCCTGCATCACTTATTACTATTTTTGCGGGCTGGCCATTAAATATGCCATTCTCGCCAGTAAAATTTTTTGATCCATGGTCTTCTGACGGTTCACGCCTATAAGTTACTTTGCCGTTGCTGTCCATGGAATAATGTCCATGCCCAGGTCCATCGGGCGTACCGAATCCTCCGAAGAAGACATTAATGGTGCCATCCAGATTCTCTGATACATAAACATTATCTCGATATTGATATGGAATACCCGCTCTGGCTGCAATTGCACGATTGTTCTCTTTTTTCTTGGCATGTTCTGATTTGAGCTCACTTAACCTTGCTTGGAATGCCTTAGCCGCTCCATCGAAGCCAACTTTGGCGCTCTTAAACTCGTTATTAGCGCGTTCGTGAGCAACTTTAGCTTGCTCATATTCATCTTTGGCACGACCAAAAACAGTCTTTGCTTCTTCGAAAGCCCTTTTGTATGGTTCATGCCGAGCTCTTGCGCTCTTGCATTCTTCAACAAGTCTGCGCCTCTCTTCAACGTAGCCCTTAGACTCATCTTGATATCTGTGACCTTCGTCAGCGTTGCTCTTTGCGGAAGCTCCCTCATGATTATCATGAGCGTATGAAGCTCTTTCAAAAGCATTTTTCATGTTCTGATAGGCAGTTTCTTGAGCAGACTTTAGATATTCAATTCTTGAACTATTGCGATTGCTTACGGATTGACTATCCTGCCATGCTCGCTCTTGAGAGTCATAAGCACTTTGCTTTGCGTCGAAGGCTCGATTCATTCTGTCATGCGCATCTGATAAACGTTTCCAAGAATTTTGCTGAACCTGGTAAGTTTCCTGTTTTTTGGTAAATGCTCGTTCTTGAGCAATTTTTAATTGCTCCAACCTCGTGTCGTTTGCCATTCTTATCACCTACTTTTATAAAGTACATGTAGTTTGAGCTACAAGTCTGCAGTAGTTTTATCATATTCATACATAATAGTCAAATATGAACGGTGCTAGCTCTTTTGATTTTTGTGCTATATAACGGTAAATAGTTTCAAAGTGATTATATTTAAACCTTTCACTTTACGTACTCTCTCATTATACGTACCGAGCAAAACTATCAAGGTCGTTCGTCCTTTGGTAAACGTCAAGGGCGCTCCATCTTGACAGCTTTGCCATGCGGTACCGTTATTTGACTCCGTTACTTAAAGTAAAGGAGAAAAAATATGTGCAATACAGAACAAAAAATTAACGTCACCCACAAAGTGTGGAGTAATTACGAGACGAAGTTAGGTAGTCTTTGGTTGACTAACGACCAAGCTAACTACCCGGTCTTGACCGAAGCCCTGAACATCAAGGGCGAAACAATCGACAAAGCAAACTGGCTTGAACAGCATATGCGTTGGCAGTTAGAAGACGAGATAGATGAAGCAAGCCTTTGGCAAGATTTGCTGAATTGCGCCTTTGACCGCATTAGTTGGGTTGAGGTGATAGAAAAGAATCTCGACTAGTTCGAGATAGTCCTGAGCAAGACTAAAAACTGCTCTATTATACAAAAACCAAGGCTGGCTGCGCGAGACTTAACCGCGCAGCCAAAACGTAACTCTTTGTCCTGCTTATCCGAAGATAAGCTCAGACTGGTGACCTGATCGGATATTAATGGCACAGATCTACTAAATATTAATTTGGCAGATATCGGGCCGTTTCTTATTATCCCGGGAAACTCGGAAACCGATATTCGTGTTCGTGTTGCTCGGAGCGTTGTTCAAATTCAAGTTCAGAACCCCAGCGTTGCTGCTATTGTTCCAATTGCCACCACGAAGAAAGGCGCGCGTCCCACTATAGATCAAGTAACCATAACTAGTATACTAAATACATGTCCATCCTACAAAACGCTTTCGAAAATATTACCAGCATCGACACGTTAGTAAATGCTCATAAAAAAGCCATGATTGGTAAGCGTCGCAACAATAAAGCTACTACTTCAAACTACCATTTAATGAGTGAACTGCTCGTTTTACAAGAAGAACTCCGAAGCGGTGATTACAAGACGGCTCCATATCGTAGCCGCATCATCACGGAACCAAAAGTCCGCTATATCCAAGCTCCGGAATTTCGTGATCGGATTGTACATCATGCGATTCATAGCGTGCTTAACCAATTTTACGAACATCATTTCATCCGCGATTCTTATGCTTGCCGACCAAGACGAGGTATTCATGGGGCTGCTGCCAGGATTCAAACATTCCTACGCAAGTCACAGGTACCACTTTATGTTTGTAAGCTCGATATTTCCAAATACTACGCTTCAATTAATCACACAAAACTTAAACAATTGCTTGCAGCCAAGATCGACGACTCAAAATTATTAAATTTATTAGACATTATTATCGATTCCACCGATAGTGGCACTGAACATGACCATCTTTTTGCGCCCGATTCGTATTACCACACCAAAGGCCCACGAGGTATCCCAATTGGCAATTTAACCAGTCAATTGTTTGCTAATATTTATCTCCATCACGCCGATATGTATGCCAAACAACAACTTAAAATTCATCACTATATTCGCTACATGGACGATATTCTTATATTTCACGAAGATAAAAACCAATTACGAATTTGGCAGCAAGCAATGACTAAGTTTTTCTATGAAGAATTATACCTAACTGTGAATCCTCACAAAATACGCGTCTATCCCGCTCGACTGGGTGTCGATTTCGTAGGCTATATTATTTACCCTCACTCGATGCGACTGCGCGGTAGCAGTGTCCGTCGTTTCAAAAAACACTTTCGCAAGCAACTTCATGGTTTGTTAGATAAAACAATTAGTCCAGACCGACTGAAAGCTTCATTTAGAGCCTGGGCAGCCCATGCAGCCCACGCCAATACCAAACAACTGGTTATAAACCTTAAAAATTTAGGAAATAGTTATTTGTTTGCATACGCTGTTCAAAAATTTGCTCGAAAAAAGCACTTGCACGGCCCAAAAACTCAATTATCTTTATTTGACAAAGAATAATGCTTAGCCCAGCCGCCACGCATTTTACCGACTTCATCGATTTGTTTAATAATATAGGCCAGTGAATCGGCTTTATAAAAATGCAGTTCATATCCGACGCGCAGCAAGCTGCGCAAAATCTCTAATTCGACATTCAATTCATCAAGACTTTTAAGTGCCCCACCCCCCCCCC
>Ga0209100_1000131_pt1 | contig 88491 bp, 64 predicted proteins | sample lystaG_FD_185480 | JGI IMG/M metagenome (GOLD analysis project Ga0209100, IMG submission 185480) | Glacier valley bacterial and archeal communities from Borup Fiord, Nunavut, Canada, to study Microbial Dark Matter (Phase II) -... | ecosystem: Environmental > Aquatic > Freshwater > Ice > Glacier ...
ACCTACAACCACCATATCCCGCAACGTGCGCTGAACCACCAGACGCCCATTCAGGCGTTGCAAAAATGGCGCGCAGAAAAACCTGATTTATTCGTCAAGCGTGTTTACAAACAGGCGGGACTTGACAAATAGCCTCTTTATCCTTGGTAATTGGCTTTGCTTTTGTTTTGTTTTCACCAACTTGGATGTATCAGCATGGGTTGCCTGATTCGATTACCTTGCATAAGCAATTTGACAGTACCCGTATGTCTGTGGATTTGGCTGGCCTACAGTCTGGAGCTGTGGGAATACTGCTGATTTCCGTTGCTTTTCAAATTTCCGCTTGTAACGGAGATACTTTTCTGTGGTTCGGTTCTGGTACTTTGCTATTTTTCTGGGGCGTCTATGCGCTCTGGCACATTACAACTTCGGCGATAGGTTGGCGGCTGCGGCTTTGGAGCTTTTTGGTAGCCGTCCCGATGGGGTTTTGTGGAGTATTGATATTTGCAGTTTTGCGATCAATACAACTGGCGCTTGTGCCGACTGGCTATATTGCGGTTTTTGTTTTGATTGGATTGTCAGCACTGGTCATTGCTATCAACGCATTTGTTGCCCCCAAATTTGGCGGATGGGCCGCCGCAGTTCTTGCTGTGGTGTTATCAATGTGGTTGTTGGTAGTTTTACCAATGAATGGGGCAAACCCAGTCATTTTTCCTGAAATGGTCGCCCAACTTCTTGGCGTGCGGGATGCCAAGTCGCAAGAATTACGAGTACCAAAGAAAACGTGCGAATTGATATTAAGCGCACTTGGGTCTATTCGCCCTAGCAAGGGCATCAACTGTTCTACCGACGAGTGGGGGGCAGTAAATGCGCAAGTACTCTCCAATGTCGGTGATCGCTGGGTAATTCAGATAAATACGAATAGTGTTGTGGCGGGCGTCAAGGAGCCGTATCTGAGACTCACTATCCCCAATCAAGATGTGCAGATGATCAAGTTCAATGATGATGCATCGCGCATTAAACGACGCACAAGCTGTGATCAGTAATTTAAGCGTTCTTTTCGGCCATTTAGGCCTCTAGCCAGCGTAGATTAAGCATAGTTAACTATAAAAAATGTAGCGAATTCTTGACTCGTCACAGATTTAGTTAGCAAGCAAAATTAGCAGCGCGAACAGCTCAGACCGGATGAAAATCCTGCGGCCACAGAAAGTACGGACCGAAGCGTGATTTGGCAACGAACTCCACCCCAGCCTTTTCGCCCTTGGGGCTCAAGGAATGCTTTTCGCCGTCGAGCAGCAGATAGCCTTGCTCTGTCGCGCGGTCCAGAAACTGTGCCGTCTTCAAACCTAATTTCTGGCCTATCTTGGATGTGGTCAGCTTGTCATCCCCATTGGCGCTATCCGCACTTTTGTCGTCGTCCCTGTGCGCGGCTTCAGGCTCGCTGGTGACGCGTTCCAGTGAAATGCGTACCTCGTCGCTGATGCGGATGATGCGCTGGGCTTCTTCGTAGGCGTCTTTGTACAGCTGACTGTCCTCGGCGCGCTGAATCAGGATGCCCATCTCGTTGTTGTTGACCTGGCTGAATTCATAGAGATTCAGGCTGGTGACGATGCACATCTCTTCATTCATGTAGCACTTGGCATGCAGGTTTTTGCAGAAGCTGGTGCGGATGTAGGTCAGGCCGCGCAACCACTCAATTTCCTGCGGTTGTAACTCACTCTTGCCGTACACGATGCGCACATCGATCTTGAGCCGGTTCTTGTCAGCCAGCAGCTCTTTCATGCGGTCGTTGAGCTTGAGAAACGGGCTGATCAGAATTAAGCGGTCTGACGCGCCCTTGATCATTTCTTCGAGGAAATAGTTGGTTGCGCTGGTGTTTAAAAACTTTGCCATTTGAACGGTTATTACTTTGGTAAGTAATTAATTGGAAATTAATTGCTATTAAATTCTGACTCCAGCGGGGCCGGTGTATTGATTATTGTCGAGCGATTTACGTAGCGACGTGACATTCAATCGAAGTTGAAGGGCAAGACCTCGCCAATTCTTGTACACCCTTACGAATGAACGAGTTACCGGATAACCCTCGATGCGAAGTTTGTCTACAACCATTGAAATTTCGTTAAGAAGTAATGAATTTATAGGGAATTTTTCGAAGGCAGGAATTTGCTTCGTATCCAAAAATATGCCCCGTGTTAACTGACGATCGATGGTTTCGCGTGCATCCTTGTAGCTGTTTATTTCTGATTTTGAAATCAGAAATTGGCGTGCCTCACGACATATTTTTTCGTACAAGTCTTCGTTAACGATGAAAAAATCTAAATCCGAATGTGAACCGAACGGTATACCGAACTTATCTGGTGACGCTGAAAATCCGAGGTTGGCACTTCCATTTAATCCCCACTCCCAAGTTGATAACGAGAGTTGGCATTGTTTGTTAATTCGGTTTGTTAGCCATGCACGAATTGCTCCCCATAACAAAGGAATTCCTTCAAATGCGGCGGGAGTTCGATCGCGAACGTATGCCTGAATTAGGTAGTCGATTCGATCAAGACTAACGTCCAACAGTGCTTGACTGAATGCTTGTGAACTTGCGGGAACTCCCTGAATCAAGCGCTCGGTTGCGTTTAATTCAAACTTGGAATGACGAGGCGTGGACATTAAACTTACTCCGAATTTCCTATTAATGAAAGCACATGCTGAACTCGATTAGCTATTTGATGGCTTCTTTTGGTGCCAGTAATTCTAGGTTCAGGGTACTTCAGTCTCGATACGATTTCAGCAGCTTGATGTGCTGAATATGGTGGGCAATAGCCGAGTCGATCAGACACTTGTTTCAGACCGCTCATTCTCCAACCGAAATACGCCCGCGCCAGATATAAACTAATTTGATCTTCTTTTGAAAAATGACTGTCAACTAGTGTCGCTAGTAATACTTCCCTCAATTTTCTTTGCAGATTAAATTGATAGTCTTTTGTATAGACTCGCACCAGTTGTTGTGTAATCGTGCTGGCACCTTCGATGCTGTGCCGTGAAGAAAATCGGACGCAAGCTCGAACGATTGAGTAAAAGTCTATACCTCGGTGTTCGAGGAATCTGTTGTCTTCACATGCAACTAAAGCTACAGACAACATGCCACGAGCAACTCCTTCTTGAAAGACAATCCTTCGCCTTTCAAGAAGGAGTTGCTCGTGGAGCTTTATCCATTTAGAGCGGACAAAGACTCGTGCACTTGCCCTCAATACAAAACCAAAACCTGAGTTAGTGGTTCGAATTGAGTAGGCAATAAAAGAGTTCATTTGTGAAAAGGTGATCGGTAATTACCGAGAATCTGTTACTTCCCCCACGAGTCCTTCAACCCCACCGCCAGATTAAACACCGGCTTCGTGCCAGTGTGATCCACCCGATCCGCCACAAAGTAGCCGTGCCGTTCAAACTGGAACTTGTCATCCGGCTTCGCACTGGCCAGTGACGGCTCCACAAATGCAGTCACCACTTTCAGGCTGTTCGGGTTCAAACATTCCAAGAAGTCTTTGCCGCCCGCGTCGGGCTGGGCGTCGCTGAACAGGCGGTCGTAGATGCGCACTTCAGCCGGCAGGCCGTCGGCCACGGCGACCCAGGTGATGACGCCTTTGACCTTGACGCTGTCCGAGCCGGGCGTGCCGCTCTTGGTGTCGGGGATCAGAGTGGCGTGTACTTCGGTCACGCGGCCGTCGGCGTCCTTCACCGCGCCGATGGTTTCAATGACGTGGCCGTATTTCAGGCGCACCTTGCTGGCCGCAATGGCTTGGCCGCTGGCGTTCACATGCGCGGGGAACAGGCGGAAGAAGCCCTTGGGTGGCGTCTCTTCATAGTCGGTGCGGTCAATCCACACTTCTTTGCCGATTTTGAAATGGCGCGTGCCCAGTTCGGGGTGGTGCGGGTGAAGGGGGGCGCTGCAGTCGTCCAGTGTGCCGGCGCCCATCACTTCGTCCCAATTGGTCAGCACCAGTTTCACCGGGTCCAGCACGGCCATGGCGCGGGTGGCGGACACGTCCAGCGTTTCGCGCAGGCAGCCTTCCAGCGTGCTGTAGTCAATCCAGCTGTCACTCTTGGTGACGCCAATGCGTTCGGCAAACAGGTGAATCGCCTCGGGCGTGTAGCCGCGGCGGCGCAGGCCGACGAGGGTGGGCAGGCGCGGGTCGTCCCAGCCGCTCACTTTGTGGTCGTACACCAGTTGCGCCAGCTTGCGTTTGCTGGTGACGACATAGGTGAGGTTGAGGCGGGCAAACTCGTACTGGTGCGGCGGCGGGCTGGCGAGCAGGCCGCCTTCCGTCAGGCGCTCCATCAGCCAGTCGTAAAACGGGCGCTGGTCTTCAAATTCGAGCGTGCAGATGCTGTGGGTGATGTTCTCCAGCGCGTCCTCAATCGGGTGGGCAAAGGTGTACATCGGGTAGATGCACCATTTGTCGCCCGTGTTGTGGTGGGTGGCGCGGCGAATGCGGTAGATGGCGGGGTCGCGCAGGTTGATGTTGGGCGAGGCCATGTCGATCTTGGCGCGCAGCACCATGGCGCCGTCTTCATGCTGGCCGTCGCGCATTTCGCGGAAACGGGCCAGGTTCTCGGCTGGCGTGCGGCTGCGAAACGGGCTGTCGACACCGGGTTTGCTGAAGTCGCCCCGGTTGATGCGCATTTGCTCGGGCGTTTGTTCGTCCACGTAGGCGTGGCCGGCTTCGATCAAATGTTCGGCAGCGCGGTACATGAAGTCGAAGTAGTCGCTGGCCTGGTAAGGCGTGGCGGTGGGGGAGCCATTCCACTCAAAGCCGAGCCAGCGTACGGCGTCAATGATGCTGTTGACGTATTCGGTGTCTTCTTTTTCGGGGTTGGTGTCGTCAAAACGCAGGTGGCAGACGCCGCCGTAATCACGCGCCAGGCCAAAGTTCAGGCAGATGCTTTTGGCGTGGCCGATGTGCAGGTAGCCATTGGGCTCGGGCGGAAAGCGGGTGCGAATTTTGGCCGGGTCGGGCTCACCTTGGGCCTGGTGGGCCGCATCGCCCGGACTGCCCGCCCAGCGTCGCTGGGCATAGGTGCCGGCGGCCAGATCGTGCTCGATGATCTGGCGCAAAAAGTTGCTGGGCTTGTGGTCGGGGGTGGCGGCGTTGGTGGGTTTGGGTGAGCTCATGCGTTGGATTTTAGACGCCGAAGTGGGCTGAAGTACCATGGTCTCCCTTGGAGCCCACCCCTGGCACGCAACATGAACACAAACGATTTACCTGACAGTTCTCCCGCCACCGTCCCGGTGCAGCGGGCTGATCTGGACACGGCGGTACAGGCCGGCATTATTTCTACCGCGCAGGCGCAGCAACTGTGGTCGCGCTGGGCGGCAGCGGGCTCGCGGGCGGTGCACGGGCCGAGCTTTAGCTTTACCAACACCTTGTATTACTTTGGCGGCATGGTGGCGATTGGCGCCATGACGCTGTTCATGACGCTGGGCTGGCAGGCCTTTGGCGCCTGGGGCCTGCTGGCGATTTGCTTGGGGTATCTGGTGGCCTGCCTGAAGGTGGCCGACCAGCTGAAAGCCCGCCAGTTGCCGATTCCGGCCGGCATTCTGGCCACGCTGGCGGTGTGCCTGGTGCCGCTGATTGTGTGGTGCGTGCAGGAGGGGCTGGGCCTGTGGCCACCGGGCGGGCCGGAGCGCTACTCGGGCTACCACACGCACATCAACTGGCGCTGGATGACGCTCGAATTCACCACGCTGGCCGCCGGGGTGGTGATGCTGTGGCGCTACCGCCTGCCGTTTATGGTGATGCCGATTGCGGTGACGCTCTGGTACATGAGCATGGATGTGGCCAACGCCTTGATGCAGCGCGAGGGTTTTGACTGGAAGTTCACGCGCGATGTGTCGCTGGTGTTTGGTCTGGCCACTTGTGCCGTGGCAGTGTGGGTGGATGTGCGCAGCCGGCGGGCGTTGCTCGCTTCATGGCGGCAGGACTATGCGTTTTGGCTGTACCTGTTTGGCGCCATCATGTTCTGGTGTGGTTTGAGCATGCGCGATTCCAGTTCGGAGTTGGACAAGTTTCTGTATGCGCTGATCAACGTCTTTTTGGTGTTGCTGGGCGCGGTGATTGCGCGGCGGGTGTTCACGGTGCTGGGGGCGCTGGGGGTGGCCGGGTATCTGGGCTATTTGTCGCACCGGGTATTTGAGAACAGTTTGATGTTCCCGTTTGTCCTGACGCTGCTGGGGCTGGGCGTGGTGGCCTTGGGTATTTGGTGGCAGCGCCACGAGGTTGAAATCAACCAGCGCTTGAGCGCCTGGGTGCCGGCCGGGCTGCGCGTTTAATGGGCTTTTGAGCGGGCTTGTGGGGCGGCGGGCACCAGCACCAGCTCAAAAGTGACGAGCACCGGGTTGGCGCCGCGCAGCAGTCGGCCTGCTGACCGATGGCCCGTGAAGTCCACCAAGGCCACGTCCACCTCCGCACGCAGCGCGCCGTGCGAGGCAACACGCACCTGGCCAGCTCGGATCAGGACCTCGGTCACGAACGGTTCGACGCTCCGGCCATCGTCGAACGCCGCACCCACAAGGCTGCCGACGCCGCCTTGGATGGTTGCGTCGGAGATGCCGTGTTCCCGGCAAATGTCTTCAAGGGCGGTGCAAACGTCAACATTTGGGCTCAGTCGTACCACCAGGGCTTCCGGGGCGGAAGGGTCGCCCAAGCGCCGTGCCGTCGCTTCGGGTTTGAACAGAGAGAAATTGGTTTCGGCATCGGGGCGGACGTGAAATTCAGCGCCGTCCAGGAGGCACACCGAGGCCCGCAGCGGCTCGGTCATGATGGCAGCGTCGGGCAGCACATGGCCGCAGCGGCGGCTTCCCTCGGCGTCGATCCACGTCGCATGGCAATGCAGCCAGGGCTGGCCGTCGCGTTGCCCATAAGTGACCGTCGCGAATTCGAGCCGGACCGGCCCCACGGCGTCAAAGCTTTCGCTGTAGTACACCGCGTGATCAGGCGTTTTGGAGGTGGCAGGCATCACATACGCAAACGGAAAGAACGCACCGCCCGTCAGACTCAACACCGCACTGCTGGCGCCATACGGTGCCAACGCATCGGTCAGCGCCGCCAGCAGTGAATGCCCCGGTGCCAGTGTGAGTTCAACCTGCTTCACCGCGGCCGGCAGCACCTGCACGCGCTCGGCGGCTACGTCGCCCGGGTGAAGAATGCTACGCATGCAGTCGCTCAGGCCGCATCGCGTTTGCGAAGCGTAGGCAGGCCGACGCCAGCGGCATCAAAGCCACCGTCCACCGCCAAGACCTGGCCGGTGACGAAGCTCGCCGCAGTGCTGCAGAGAAAGCCGGCAACCGAGGCGATTTCATCGGTGGTGCCGTAGCGGTTCAGGGGAATGGCATCGTAGTAGTCGGAACGAATGGCCACGCTGTGAACCAGCTTGGCCATCTCGGTATCGACCGGGCCCGGGGCGATGGCGTTCACGCGGATGCCGACGTGACCCAGTTCTACTGCTTGTTGCTTGGTGAGGTGGATGAGGGCGGCCTTGCTGGTGCCGTAGGCCACGCGCAGCGTGCTGGCACGCAGGCCCGAGATGGATGCGATATTGACAATGCTGCCGCCACCGGTCTTGCTCATGATGGGTGCGCAGGCTTGGGTACAGAGAAAGGCACCGTCAAGATTCGTACCCATCACCTGGCGCCATTCCTCAAAAGAGGTTTCAGCAATCGGTTTGAATACGGCCACGCCGGCATTGTTGACCAAGGCGTCGATCCGGCCGAAAGTGGCCGTTACTTTTTCAACAGCAGTTTGGACCTGCTGCGGATCGGACACGTCGCACAACACGGCCAGCACCTTATCGGGATCATTGAGCGTGCTGGCAGTTTTGCTTAGCGTGTCGCCATCATTGTCGAGCAAGACGACGCGGTGCCCGTGGGCCAGGAACCACTGGCCAATCGCCAGGCCGATGCCGCGCGCGCCGCCGGTGACCACAGCCACGGGTGTTGATGAATGAGTTGATGTCATGTGTTGCTCCATAAAAAAGTTGATTGATATTTACTGCTTGTTGGCTGGCAGCCATTCTTCCAGCGTGACTTCAAAAGTCATGCAGATCAGGTTGAAGCCGGCCACAAAGGGTCCGCCATAGACGTTGCCTTGGGTATCGGCCACCACGCCTGTGAGTGTTGCCTTTAGTTGCCCATCTTCTTGCGAGCGGACTTCGCCCGCGAGGCTGACGATCTCCACCGCCGGCCCCAAAATTTGTTGGTAGCTTCCATCCCGGTTGCCGATGCAGGCATCGACCAGGCTGCCCAGGGCGCCTCGTACAAAAGCATTCTTGAAGCCTTCCGCCAGGCACAACTTTTCGACGCTCTGGACCAAATCTTCATTCGGTGCAATGCGACCATAGGCGACCCGACCCATCACGCCGTTTTCGACAAGGTAGGCGTTATTCATCGCGGCGCGCCTGATGGGGTTGCAACAAAGAAATATTGGTCTCCGGGTCAAAGGTCACGCGCAACTCGAAGTCGTCGAGCGAGGTCACCAGCACCGGGATTGGCTCGGGTCCGATGATGCTCAGCTCTGTGAGGATGTGGCCGCCTTTAATCTGCCCACTCTCGGTGCGGATCGCCGCATGGCAATGCAGCAGCGGTGCGTCATGTCTGTTTTTCCCCAGCATGGCGTTGCCAAAAATCATGCACGCGCTGCCGGCATTGATCGGCCGGGTATAGGCAATCACCGCCTGGCCCGATGGGTCGGGTGGCGCAACGCAATATTGAAGTTGGCTAAAGAACCCGCCGAGGATGGTGGTCGATGCGTTCTTTACGCCCATCTCGTACAGTGGTTTCATGAGGGCGTCGAATAAGGTTGAACCGGGCTGCAGCTTCAAGCGGAAGTGTCTTCCCCCCTTGGATTGCATGCTGCGAATACGCACGGGGTCAAAGGGTCCGGGATGAACCAGTGTGCGAGAGCGGGGTCGCTCTAACGTTGTTTGTGGCATGGTGAAAAGTCTCCTGCATGCTTGTGGCACGAAATACCGATTTAAGGCGAGGATCACTCGCTTGATCAGCTGGTTTTTCGCAAAGTGTAGGCAGTGTGATAGATTTGCAAAAGACTTATTTTTGTATCGATCAATTTAAAATTCAGATCAATGGAACTACGACACCTTCGCTGCTTGATCGCCGTTGCGGAAGAGCTGCACTTTGGCCGTGCGGCAAAACGCTTGAACCTGTCACAGCCGCCGGTCAGCCTGGCGATCAAGGAGCTGGAGACTGAACTGGGCCTGCGCCTGTTCGAGCGGACGTCCCGCCGCATCACCTTGACGCGAGGCGGTGAGGAGGTTTTGCGTGATGCGCGCGCGGTACTCGCCCGCACGGAATCCTTGCGCCAGCACGCGCATGGCGCGGCACGCGGCCATGGCGGGACGCTGTCCATTGGTTTCATCAGTCTGGCCGCCTACTCGTTTTTGCCGGACGTGTTGCGCCGCTTCACCAGCGATTTTCCGGATGTGCGTCTTTCATTGCATGAGTCAACGACAGACCAAATTCTGGGCGACCTGGAGACGGGAACACTGGATGTTGGTTGTATCTTTGCCTCGCCCATGCTGCCCGCCACCCTGACTTACCAGGCGACCAACCGCGACCCGCTCATCGTTGCGCTACCGGAGAAGCATCCGCTGGCGCACCTGACCCGTGTGCCGCTGGAGCGCCTGGCGGGCGCGCAGTTCCTGACTTTTGAGCGGCACTTTGGCCCCATGATGTTTGATACCGTGGTGAGCACCTGCATGCGCCATGGGTTCAGCCCCCGAATATTTCCGGCACGACAAATGCACACCATCGTCAGCCTGGTTTCCGGCGGTATTGGTGTTGCACTGGTCCCCGCCTGCGTGCAGGTTCTGCATCGCGAGGGCGTGGTTTACCGGCCGCTGCGGGGCGACCGCACGCCGGTAGAGACCGGCGCCGCTTGGCGCACTGAGGACGATTCATCCATCGTCCGCGAATTTATTCGCTACTTGCCTCGCATCCGCGCAGTGGCCAGCCGTTAATCAACGCTTTTTCCGGCTTCGGCCTGCAGCAAGGCCAAGGCCTGGCTTGCCAGCATCAAGCGGTTGCCGAGGAAGGCATTGCGTGCCGCGCCCATCCGGGATTTGATTGCCGCGATGCTGATGGAGGCCACGGGGCTGTTGCTGGCATCGTATACAACAACACCGATCGCCCAGCTGTCATCAATGACAAGTCCGGGTTGCACGCAGTAGCCCAGACTCCGCGTCTCCTGAATCAGGCGCTTGATAGCGGCATCGGTGCAGCGGGGGAATCGCTCGGCCCGCAAGGGCGCGTTGCGTCTTAAGGCATCCTCAATCTCGTCGTCCAGCAGAGCGGCCAGCAGGGCGCAACTTCCAGCGCCAACGCCCAGTGGCAAGCGGTCCCCGGCTTTGATGAGCTGGTTGCGAATCGGAAAGTCGCCCTCGTCACGCGACAGGCAAATGCTCTCGTAGCCGTGCAACACACTGAAGAAAACGGTGTCACCCGATTCAATCGCCAGCGTGCGCAGGGTCGGCGCGGCCAGCCGTTGCAGTTCATAACTTGGCTCGGCGGCCAGTCCGACGGCGAAGGCCTCCGGGCCCAGGCGATAGCGGCCTGATCCTCGGTCGTGCAAAACAAAGCCCTCGTCCACCAGGGTGCGAGTCAGGCGAATGGCGGTTGCCTTGTTGAGATCGAGGCGACGGCCAATCTCGCTCATTCGCAGACCACCGGGTCCGATGCGGGTGAGAAGGCGCAAGACCGACAGGCCTCGGCGCAGGGTCTGCGCCCCGGCCATTTCTGTTTTTTCAGCGGGTTTGGCTAGCATGGTCATGCGCATGTTGATTCATTTATTGGACTTGTTGATCAGTAAAAACCCGAACTCGGTTGATCACATAGTGGACCACTATCTTCAGTTTCACCCGGAAATTCTAGTGGCGTAGTCAATCATCGCCCCTAGAATTTAACGACGAGGACGTAAGCGTAAATAACAAACAGGTTCACATATCAAACCTGCAACACCACGGACACCATGAACACACCACACATCATCGGCTGGGGTCACACCCCGTTTGGCAAACTCGACAACCTGGATCTCGAACAGCTCATTCGTGACGCCGCACTGCCCGCTATCGCCAGCGCCGGGTTGGAGCCTGCGGACATCGACGGCATCTTTATCGGTCACTTCAACGGCGGTTTTGTGCGCCAGGATTTCAGCGCCTCGCTTGCGGCCGTGGCCATTCCCGAGTTTCGCCACACCCCGGCGGTGCGGATGGAAAATGCGTGCGCGACCGGCTCGGCCGCCATTTGGGCCGCGCTGGATGCGCTTGCCAGTGGCCGGGTCAAGCGGGCGTTGGTGGTGGGGATGGAGAAAATGAATACCCTGCCCAACGTCCAGATCGGCGAGACACTGTTGAAGTGTTCGTATGTCAAAGAAGAAGGTGACACGCCCGGTGGCTTTGCCGGTGTGTTCGGCCAGATTGCTGCCGGCTACTTTGAGCGTTTCGGGGACCAATCCGACGCCTTGGCCGCGATTTCTGCGAAGAACCATGCCAACGGGGTGCATAACCCGTATGCCCACATGCGGCGTGACTTGGGCTTTGACTTTTGTCGTCAGCCCTCGGATAAAAATCCGTTCGTCGCCGGCCCACTCAAGCGTTCAGACTGTTCGCTGGTCTCCGACGGCGCGGCCGCACTGGTGCTGTCGCTGGAGCCTGTGTCGGGGGCCGCGGTGCCTGCCGTGCGCTGGCGCTCGCGCACGCAGGTCAATGAATTTTTGCCGCTGTCGCGTCGTGATCCGACCCGTTTTGAAGGCGCCGCGCTGGCCTGGAGCAAGGGTTTGAACGTCGCCGGTGTATCACTGGCTGACTTGCACTTTGTCGAGACGCACGACTGTTTCACCATCGCCGAGCTGCTCGAATACGAGGCCATGGGCTTGGCGCCACATGGCCAGGGCGCGCGTGTGATCCTCGACGGCGTGACACGCAAAGACGGCAAGCTGCCCGTCAACCCGTCCGGCGGCCTCAAGTCGCGTGGTCACCCGATCGGCGCCACGGGGGTGTCGCAACATGTGATGGCGGCGATGCAGTTGTCGGGTCAGGCGGGTGCGATGCAGATCGAGGGCGCCCGTTTGGGTGCCGTGTTCAACATGGGTGGGGCGGCAGTGGCCAATTACCTCAGCGTGCTGGAAGCAGCATGAACGACGCGCCGGTGATGAATCTCGGGCGGCTGCTCACCCATACCGCCCGTTTGTATCCGCAACATGTCGCGCTTATCCAGGGGGAGCAACAGTGGACTTGGAGCGAGATTGATCGCCGTGTCGATGCCATGGTCAGTGCCATGCGGCAACTCGGCATGCAGAAGGGCGACCGGATTCTTGTGCAGTCGCGCAACAACCTGCAGATGTTTGAGAGTTGCTGGGTGGCGTTTCGCCTCGGCTGTGTCTGGGTGCCGACCAACTTCCGGCTGACGCCCCCTGAAGTCGCCTACCTTGGCGAAGCGAGCGGCGCGGTGATGATGATCGTCGAAGCGGACTTTGCTGCGCATACCGATGCGGTGCGCGCGGCCTCGCCGCAACTGCAACACGTCATCTGCATCGGCGCGCCGCGTGCCGGTGAGTACGCGTATGACGCGCTGGTCGAGCAGCACCTGGGCCAGATGTCCATTGAGCGGCCACCTGAAGAGACTGTGCGCTATGACGACCCGCTGTGGTTCTTCTACACGTCGGGCACGACCGGTCGGCCCAAGGCCGCTGTGCTCACGCATGGGCAGATCGCCTTCATTGTGAATAACCATCTGGCCGACTTGATCCCCGGCACGAGAGAACAGGACTGCTCGATCGCGGTGGCGCCGCTGTCGCATGGCGCGGGCATTCATGCGCTGATGAACGTTGCGCGGGGCGCCGCCACGGTATTGCTGCCGAGCGAGAAGCTGGACCCCGAAGTGTTTTGGCAACTCGTCGAGCGGCACCGCGTCAGCAACTTGTTCACCGTGCCGACCATTGTGAAAATGCTGGTTGAGCATCCGGCTGTCGACCGCTATGACCACAGCTCATTGCGCTACCTGATTTATGCCGGTGCGCCGATGTACCGTGCCGACCAGAAACTCGCGTTGCAGAAGCTCGGCAAAGTGCTGGTGCAGTACTTTGGCCTGGGTGAAGTGACCGGTTGCATCACGGTACTGCCAGCTGAAATGCACTCTGCCGATGACAATGATCTGAATGCCAACATTGGCTCTTGCGGGCGCCCACGCACCGGCATGGAGGTCGCCATCCTCGACGCCAACCTGCAACCGGTGAAAACCGGGGAGGTCGGCGAGATTTGCTGTCGCGGCCCCGCCGTGTTCAACGGCTACCACGCCAACCCAGAGGCCACTGAGAAAGCGATGCGGGGCGGCTGGTTTCACACCAATGATCTGGGCCGAATGGACGAGCGCGGGCTGCTCTATATCACCGGCCGCGAGTCCGATATGTACATCTCGGGCGGCTCCAACGTTTATCCGCGCGAGGTCGAAGAGGTGCTGCTAATGCACCCCGGCGTGGCCGAGGTCGCGATCCTGGGGGTGGCCGATGCAAAGTGGGGCGAGATCGGTGTGGCGGTGGTCGTGCTGCGCCAAGGCGCCGCAGGGGTTGACGAAGCCGCACTCCTGGCCCATCTGGAAGGGCGTTGCGCCCGCTACCGCTGGCCACGGCAGGTATTTTTTTGGGACGAACTGCCGAAGTCGGGCTACGGCAAGATCACAAAAAAAGACATCAAGCGCCTGCTCATTGAGCGTGGCGAAGTGAAGGAGCTGACGCCATGTTGATGGCCGCTGATCAGCACCTTGGTCATACAGTAAAGTCTGAAGAATAATAAATTTTTAACCACTGCAACGGAGACAAACCATGCAAATAACTCGACGTACCCTTCTCGCTGGCGCTGGCGCCACTGCACTCACACTGCCCATGGGCAATGCGTTCGCCCAAAAAGCAGAGTTCACCTATAAGTACGCGAACAACCTTCCGGTGATGCACCCGATGAACATCCGCGCCAAAGAGATGGCGGATGCGATTCGCGTGGAGACTAAAGGCCGCGTCGACATCCAGATCTTTCCGAACAGCCAACTCGGCTCGGACACCGATATGCTGAGCCAGGTGCGCTCTGGCGGCGTCGAGTTCTTTACGCTCTCCGGGTTGATCCTCTCGACCCTGGTGCCGGCCGCCGCGATCACCGGCATCGGCTTTGCGTTTCCTGACTATGCCACGGTGTGGAAAGCGCTGGATGGCGATCTCGGTGCCCATGTCCGGGCACAGATCGCCAAGTCCGGCCTGGTTGCGATGGACAAAATCTGGGACAACGGCTTCCGGCAGATCACTTCGTCGACCAAGCCAATCGTGACCGGGGACGACTTGAAGGGGATGAAGATTCGCGTACCGCCGTCTCCGCTGTGGACGTCGATGTTCAAGGCGTTCGACGCCGCCCCCACCTCGATCAACTTCAGCGAGGTGTATTCCGCGCTGCAGACCAAGGTCGTCGAAGGACAGGAGAACCCGCTGGCGATCATCGCCACCGCCAAACTGTACGAGGTGCAGAAATATTGCTCGCTTACCAACCACATGTGGGACGGCTTTTGGTTCCTGGCCAACAAGAAGGCCTGGGAGCGGCTGCCGGAAGACTTGCGCACGATTGTTGCCAAACATATCAATGCCGCGGGCATGAACGAGCGCACCGACGTTGCTGCGCTGAATGCCACGGTGCAGAAAGATCTCGCCAGCAAGGGCCTGGTGTTCAACCAGCCCAAGACAGACAGCTTCCGCGAGCGCATGCGCAAGTCCGGTTTCTATGCCGAATGGAAAGCCAAGTTTGGCGATGAAGCCTGGGCACTCCTTGAACGCAGCACTGGCAAGCTGGGATGAGGGTCGCCACTCATCCAAGGTCCAGCACCCGATCCACAGGGTGGGGTGCTTATGCATGATGCGCCTGACATAACGACGGCCGGGTGGCCGTGGCTGGCTCGTCTCGATGCAACACTCGGCCGGCTGGTCGAAGTGTCAGCCGCACTGCTGGTGGTGGCGGATATCTGTGTGCTGTTCTGGGGCGTGGTCGCGCGCTTCATGCTGCATCGCCCGCTGGTGTGGTCGGACGAACTGGCGTCGCTTTTGTTCCTGTGGCTGGCGATGATGGGTGCGGTGGTTGCCTTGCGTCGCGGCGAACACATGCGCATGACCGCGTTGGTCAGCAAGGCCAACCCGCGGCAGCGGGTTCTGCTGGAGGCCGTGGCCACGAGCGCCTGCCTGGCGTTCTTGAGCCTGGTGGCTTGGCCGGCCTGGGAGTACGCGGCGGATGAGCGGGCCATCACCACGTCCGCGCTTGAGATATCCAATGTATGGCGTGCCGCGGCCTTGCCTGTGGGGATTGCGCTGATGGCCGTCTTTGCCACGCTGCGTTTGTTGCGGGTGTCGAATCTCATGCAGTCGCTGCAAGCGGTCCTCCTTGTGGCGACCATCGTCGGCGCGTTCTGGGTCGCCGGCCCGTTGTTTGAGAACCTCGGCCGCCTGAACCTGTTGATCTTCTTTGTTGGCGTGGTGGCCAGTTGCGTGTTTGCCGGCATTCCGATTGCCTTCGCCTTTGGTCTGGGTACTTTCGGCTATCTGGCGCTCACCACGGGTACGCCGTTGCCGGTGATCGTTGGTCGCATGGATGAAGGCATGTCGCACCTGATTCTGCTGGCGGTGCCACTGTTTGTTTTTCTTGGCTTGCTGATCGAGATGACTGGCATGGCTCGCGCCATGGTGGCCTTTTTGGCGGGTTTGCTCGGGCATGTAAAAGGCGGTCTATCGTATGTGCTGATCGGGGCGATGTACCTGGTTTCGGGAATCTCCGGCTCCAAAGCGGCCGACATGGCGGCCGTTGCGCCGGCACTGTTCCCCGAAATGAAGAAGCGCGGCGCGAAAGAGGGCGATCTGGTCGCCTTGCTCGCGGCCACCGGTGCGCAGACCGAGACCGTGCCACCCAGCCTGGTACTGATCACGATTGGCTCGGTCACCGGCGTATCGATTGCAGCCCTGTTCACGGGTGGCCTGCTGCCGGCGGTGGTGCTCGGACTGGTGTTGTGCGTCGTGGTCCGCTACCGCTATCGCCATGAAGACCTGAGCCTGGTGCAGCGCACTCCCTGGAAGGAAGTCGGCCGGTTGCTGTTGATTGCCTTGCCCGCACTGGCGTTGCCTTTCGTCATACGGGCGGCAGTGGTGGAGGGCGTGGCAACCGCAACCGAGGTATCGACCATCGGCATCGCTTACGCCATGCTCGCGGGTCTTTTCGTCTACCGTCAGTTTGACTGGAAACGCCTCGGCCCGATGCTGGTGAACACCGCAGCGCTGTCGGGCGCAATCCTGCTGATTATCGGCACCGCCACGGCCATGGCATGGGGGCTGACGCAATCTGGCTTTTCACGCTGGCTGGCCGAAATGATGGGGGCTTTGCCTGGCGGGGCGCCGATGTTTCTCGCGGTTTCGATCGTGGCCTTCGTGGTGCTCGGTTCGGTGCTTGAGGGTATTCCAGCCATTGTGCTGTTCGGCCCGCTGCTGTTCCCGATTGCACGTCAGCTCGGCGTGCACGATGTGCATTACGCGATGGTGGTGGTGCTATCAATGGGTTTGGGGCTGTTCGCGCCGCCGCTCGGTGTTGGCTACTACGCGGCCTGTGCCATCGGGCGCGTGAATCCCGATGCGGGCATCCGCCCGATCATCGGATACATGGTGGCATTGCTCATCGGCACCATTGTCGTGGCGGCAGTGCCTTGGATCTCGATCGGATTTCTCTGAAATCGTCAGGCTGGCTAACAGTACACAGGGCAACAACCTGAGTTTGTTGGCTGGGCCTGTTACGTCTTGCAATCTTTGTCACACAAATCGGGCCATCCTGGTGCGGGCTTGCCGCGTTAGAGGCACAGAGCTACATGTTTGCTCTGTGTGCTATTTTTCCAGGAGAATTTTTATGAAGATCAACCGTTCAGTGTCTTCCCTCGTTGCAGCTGCCAGTGTGGCCCTTGCTGCTTTGGGAATGACCGGTGCCGCTCAGGCCCAAAACGTGAACTGGTCGGTGGGCGTGTTCTCACCCGGTGTGCAAGTGGGTGTGACCAATGCGCAGCCCATTTATTATCAAGAGCCTGTGTACCAACAGGTCTACCAACCTGTGTACCGGGCACCGCGACGCGTGATTTATGTGCAACCGGAGCCCGTGTTTGTGGCACCACCCCAGTACGTTCAGGCGGGCTGGCAGTATCCAGGCTATGGCGGTGGCTGGCGCCACGGGCGTGGTCGGCATGACGACGACCGCTTTGACGGGGATCGTTTTGAAGGTGGCCGCTCAGGTCACGGCCACGGCGGCCATGACCGGGACTGACCACCATCGGCTGGTCGTGCAACATAACCGCCTTACCAGCCACCCCCGAGTGACTGGATAAGGGCTACGGCGGTGGTCTGCCGGTCGGCTAGCACTTGCACCAGCGCCCTGCGGGCGCTCAAGGCGGTGGCCTGTGCGGTAACCACTTCGGTGTAGCTCACCTGGCCTTCGCGGTAGCGGTTGAGCATTTGTGTTTCTGCCTCATCGGCCGCCTGCGAGGCCTGGCCACGCAGCGCCTGCTGCTGTACCAGTACGCGCGTTGTCGCCAGCTGGTCCTCAACATTTTGAAACGCCGTCAGTACGGTTTGCCGATAACGGGCGACGGCAGCATCATGCGCCGCCTGCGCCCCGGTGACCCGTTCGTGCGTGGCGCCCGCATTGAACAGCACTTGCGCCGCCGACAATCCGAGCGACCACAGGCTGTTGGATGCACTGAACAGGTCCGACACGGCGCTGGCGCCGAAGCCGTAAGACGCATTCAAGTTCACGTTGGGGTAGAACGCCGACTGTGCAATACCAATCTGTTCGTTTGCCACCGCCACACGGCGCTCGGCAGCCGCAATGTCAGGCCGCCGTTCCAGCAGGGTAGACGGTACGCCGAGAGGAACCTCCGGCACCGAAGCCGTCCACGGGATCGATTCCAAAGTGAAATCTGCCGGGGCTCGGCCTAGCAATACCGCAATTGCATGTTCAAGTTGTGCCCGTTGCCGTGACAACCCCAGTGCTTCGGCTTGTGCGTTGGCCAGTTGCGTCTGCGCCTGCAGAACGTCGGTTTTGGCGGCAATGCCGACCGCGTAGCGATTCTGCGTGATCTTCAGCGTGCGCTGGTAGCCGGTAATGGTGTTCGCCAGCAGCGCTTGCTGGGCATCGGTCTGGCGGATGGAAAAGTAGTTGGTCGCCAGCTCGCCTTGCGCAGACAGTCGGGCCGAAGCCAGATCAGCGGCGCTGGCCTGAGAGCTGGCGCTGGCGCTGTCAACGCCACGGCTCAGTCGGCCCCACACATCGGGCTCCCAACTGCCGCCGATATTGGCCTGGTAGGTGTTGCCCGTGCGCGAGCTGCTGGAGCCACCGCCCGACTTGGCGGCACTGCCGTTCAAGGTAATCACCGGAAACAGGGCAGCACGTTGCTCCCGGACCAGTGCGCGGGCCTGGGCATAGTTGGCGCTGGCGACGGCAATATTTTGGTTGGAGACTTCGATGCCGGAGGTCAGCTCATTGAGGACCGGATCGTTGAACAATGTCCACCAGGGTCCCCGGTCCAGCGCATCGGCGGGTGCCGCTGGCACCCAGTTGTTGGCTTCTTTGTAGGCCGCTGGCGTGACCGCCGACGGGCGCTGGTAGTCGGGGCCGACGGCGCAACCGCTCGCCAGAAACGAGAAGATGGCCATGGCCAGAATTTGACGTTTAAAGAACGGGTACTGGGATGGGCGCATTGAGGTTCTCATTGTGGTCATGGCGTAGCGTCAGCGGGCAAGTCGCTGTGGGTACGGCTGAGTTGGCGCTCGGCCGGACTGCGATGGCGCAGCTTGTCGAGCAAAATATAGACTACCGGGGTGGTCAGCAAGGTCAGCACCTGGCTCACAAGCAAACCACCAATGATGGCAACGCCGAGGGGCCGCCGCAGTTCGGCGCCTTCACCAAATCCAATGGCCAGCGGCAACGCGCCGAGTGCGGCGGCCAGGGTGGTCATCAGGATCGGGCGGAAGCGCAGCAGGCAGGCTTCGCGCACGGCCTCCACGGCCGACAAGCCACGGGACCGCTCTGCTTCCAGCGCGAAGTCAATGATCAAAATGGCATTCTTCTTGACGATGCCGAGCAGCAGGAAGACGCCAATCAACGCAATGATTGAAAACTCCATGTTGAACAGCAGCAGCGCGAGGACCGCCCCCACGCCGGCCGATGGCAGCGTCGAGATGACGGTGATCGGGTGCACCAGACTTTCATACAGAACCCCAAGCACGATGTAGATCACCACTAGCGCTGCCGCAATCAGCAGCGGCTGCTGGTCTTGCGACTCCTGCGCGCTGCGGGCGGTTCCCTGAAAGCTGCCGCGCACGTTATTGGGCATGCCGATGTCGGCCTCTGCCTGGCGCACTGCATCCTGACCCTCGCTCAAGGTACTGCCTTCGGCCAGATTGAAAGAGACGGTGGTGGCCAGCTCGGCATCCTGATGGCTGATTGAAGTGGCCGCCGAACTTTCGGAAAAACTGGCAAAAGCGGACAAGGGCACCATGCGGGTGGGCGCGGCGCTCAAGGCCTGTCCGCTGGAGGGGTCACGCAAAGCCGGGTTGATGCTGGTACCGGTGGTGCTGGCTTTCGCCGGTACATAGACATCTTTCAGTGCCTCGGGACTGCGGGCAAAGCGTGGTGCCACTTCCATGACGACGTGGTACTGGTTGAGTTCTCCGTACAGGGTTGCCACCTGGCGTTGGCCAAAACCGTTGTACAGCGCGTTGTCCACATCGCGCGCCGTCAGTCCCAGCTTGGCTGCGCTGTCACGGTCAATATTGACGAAAGTTTCGACACCGTTTTCTTCCTGGTCGGTATCGACATCGGTCAGTGCCGCTTGCCCCTTCATCGCATCGGCCAGCTTGGTTGCCCATCGGCGCAGATCATTAAGGTTGTCGCTCTTCAGCGTGTACTGGTAGGTCGAATTGGTCTGGCGTCCGCCCATGCGCACGTCTTGTACCGGACTGAGAAACAGGCGCACGCCGGTGACTTTTGCCAATTGGGGCCGCAAGCGGGCAATCACCGCCTGACCGGCGTCGGTGCGTTCGTTTACCGGCTTCAGATTGACGAACATAAAGCCGCCACCGGCGCGCGAGCCGCCCGTGAAGCCGACCACGGTGGCCACCGCCGGGTCACGTTTGATGATGTCCACCAATTTCCGCAGCTTGCCCTGCATTGCCTGAAAAGAAATGCTTTGATCGGCCCGCATGCCGCCACGGATTTGCCCGGTATCTTGCTGGGGAAAAAAACCTTTCGGTGCTGCGCTAAAGAGGTAGACATTCAGGCCAATCACCGCCACCAGAATCAGCATCACCAGCTTCGCACTGCCAATGGCCCAGTCCAGGCTGACCTCGTAGCTGCGGTGCAGGCGGGCAAAGCCGCGCTCAAAGACGCGCGCCAGCCGGCCGGGCGGACGGTCATCTGACTTCGGTTTGAGCAACCAGGCACACATCATCGGTGTGGTTGTCAGCGAGATGACGAGCGAGATCAGCACCGCCGCCGACAGCGTGACCGCGAACTCGCGGAACAGCCGGCCCACTTGTCCGCCCATGAACAGGAGCGGGATGAACACGGCCACCAGCGACAGGCTGATGGACAGCACGGTGAAGCCAACTTCGCGCGCCCCGAGCAAGGCCGCTTGCATCCGGTCCATACTGTTTTCAATATGGCGGCTGGTGTTTTCCAGCACCACAATGGCATCGTCAACCACAAAGCCAGTGGCGACTGTGAGCGCCATCAGGCTCAAATTATTCAGGCTGAAACCGAGCAGGTACATGACGCCAAAGGTGCCCAGCAGCGAAACCACTGTCGCCACGGCGGGAATGATGGTGGCGCGTGCGCTGCGCAGGAAGGCACTGACCACCAGCACGACCAGCACGATCGAGATCAACAGCGTGACTTCAATCTCACGCAGCGAGGAACGGATCGAGTTGGTGCTGTCGGAGGCCACCTGCAGCTGCACGTCCTGGGGCAATTGCGCTTGCAGTTCTGGCAGTAGCGCACGGATGCCGTCCACCACCTCGATCACGTTGGCGCCGGGCTGGCGCGTGACCAGTACAACCACGGCGGGCACGCCATTGAACAAACCCAGCGTGTTGGCGTTCTCGACGCCATCCACCACCTCGGCGACGTCCGACAGCCGAATCGCGGCGTTGTTGCGCCAGGCCACCACCAGCCCCCGGTAGTCGGCAGCGGTGCGGCCGCCGGTGGCGGTACTGGCCTGTGAATAAATCTGCAGTCGGCGTTCATCGCCCTCGATCGCACCTTTGGGCCGGTTGGCTGAACTGGCCTGAATTGCGGCCCGCACATCTTCCATGCTGACGCCGTAGCGGTTCAGCGCGAAGGGCAACAGTTCGACCCGTACCGCTGGCAAGGAACCGCCGCCAAGTTCAACGTCGCCGACGCCCGGTACCTGGGCCAGTTTTTGCTGCACCAGGTTGGAGACCGCGTCGTACACCTGGCCCGGGGAGCGGGTATTGGAAGTCAGCGCAAGAATCACGATCGGTGCATCGGACGGATTCGCCTTGCGGTAGGTCGGGTTGCTGCGCAAGGTGGCGGGCAGGTCGGCGCGCGAGGCGTTGATGGCGGCTTGCACTTCGCGCGCCGCCGCATCGATCTTGCGATTGAGGTCGAACTGCAAACTGATGCGGGTCGAGCCATTGCCGCTCGACGAGGTCATTTCATTGACGCCGGCGATCACGCCCAGGCGTCGTTCCAGCGGGGTCGCGACGCTGGTCGCCATGGTCTCGGGGCTGGCACCCGGCAGCGACGCACTGACCGAGATGGTGGGGTAATCCACCTGCGGCAGTGGCGACACCGGCAGCACAAAAAAAGCGCCAATGCCGGTGAGCGCCAGGCCGATGGTCAGCAGGACGGTGGCGACCGGTCGGCGAACAAACGGCTCGGAGAGATTCACGAAGCGCTCCTGGCGGACCAGCGCTGCGCCAGCCGGTCAAAGCCCAGGTAAATGACTGGCGTGGTAAAGAGCGTCAGCAGCTGGCTGACGATCAGGCCACCGAAAATGGCCAGACCCAGCGGATGGCGCAGCTCGGCGCCTTCACCCGTCCCGAGCATCAGCGGCACGGCCGCGAACAAGGCGGCCATTGTCGTCATCAGGATCGGGCGGAAACGCAGCATGGCGGCCTGGTGAATGGCCTCGCGCGGCGACTTGCCTTCGTTGCGTTCGGCGTCAATCGCGAAGTCGATCATCATGATGGCGTTCTTCTTCACAATGCCGATCAGCAGGATGATGCCGATGATGCCGATCACGCCCAGATCCTGGCCGCTGATCATGAGGGCCAGCAGTGCGCCGACCCCGGCGGACGGCAGCGTCGACAGGATGGTCAGTGGATGGATGTAGCTTTCGTACAGCACGCCCAACACGATATAGACGCAGATCACCGCCGCCAGGATCAGCCACAGTTGGCTGCTCAATGAAGACTGGTAGGCACCGGCCGCACCCAGGAACGTCATCGTCACACTGCCTGGCAGGCCAATGTCGAGCGCCGCCTGGCGGATCGCATCAACCGAAGCCCCCAGCGAGACTCCGGGGGCGGTGTCGAAGCCCAAGGTGGTGGCCGGGTATTGGGCGACGTGCGTGATCTGCAGTGGCGCGGGTCGCTCAGTGATAGTGGCAATGGCCGACAGTGGCGTGGATTTGCCGGAGCTGGTGCGCAGTTGCAACTGGCCGAGCGACTCGGGGGTGGTCAATAGGTTTTGCTGCGCTTCAAGAATCACCCGGTATTGGTTGGTCTCCGTAAAGATGGTGGACACGATGCGCTGGCCAAAGGCGCTGTAAAGCGCATCGTCAATCGCCGCCGCGCTGATGCCGAGCCGCGAGGCGCTGTCGCGGTCAATGTCGACAAACACGGCCACCCCGGTGGCATTGGCGTCGGAGACGACATTGCGCACCTGCGCGACACCCTGCAAGTGCTGCGACAACTTGGTCGCCCATTGCACCACGGTGGCGTTGTCGGAACCTTCCAGCGAAACCCGGTACTGCGTTGGCCCGGTTTCGGCATCAATGGTCAGATCCTGGGTCGGCTGTAAATAAATGGTGACGCCGGCCACCTGGCCAACGCGCTGGCGCAGCCGGTCCATGGTCTGCTGTTGCGTGCCACTGCGTCCTGGCTTCAGATTGATCAGCATGCGACCGGTGTGCAGCATCGTGTTGTTGGCTGCATCTACCCCAATCAGCGAACTGAGCGTGGCGACGTCGGGGTCTTCGAGGATGGCCTTGGCGGCGGCCTGCTGCAACTGCGCCATACGGGCATAGGAGACCGATTGCGCCGTCTCGATGCGTGCTTGCAGTTGGCCGGTGTCTTGCGTTGGAAACAAGCCTTTGGGAATCACCACATAGAGCAAAACCGTCAGCACAAACGTGGCCAGCGCGACCAGCAGAGTGGCGGTTTGGTGCTCCAGCACCCAGTTCAGCGAGTGGTCATAACGGACCATCACGTTTGAAAAAAATTGCTGTAGTTTGCCCGCTGGTTTGTTCTCTTTTTTGTTGTCCTTCGGATCATGGCGCTTTAGCCAGCGTGCCGACATCATCGGGACCAGGGTGAGCGAGACCACCGCCGAGATCAGGATCGTGATGGCCAGCGTGATGGCAAATTCCCGAAACAGGCGGCCCACCACGTCGCTCATGAAGACCAGCGGGATCAGTACCGCGATCAGTGAGGCGGTCAGCGAGATGATCGTAAAGCCGATCTGTGCCGCGCCTTTAAAGGCAGCCTCCATCGGCGGTTCACCTTTTTCAATATAGCGCGAGATGTTTTCGATCATCACGATCGCATCATCGACCACGAAGCCGGTGGCAATCGTCAGGGCCATCAGGGTCAGGTTGTTCAGGCTGTAGCCCAAGAGGTACATTGCACCACAAGTCCCTATCAGCGAGATTGGCACGGCCACGCTGGCGATGAATGTGGCGCGCAGGTTGCCCAGGAACGCAAAAATGACAAGCACCACCATCAAGACGGCCAGCGCCAGCTCGATTTCCACTTGCTCGACCGAGGCTCGAATACCGGTGGTGCGGTCGCTCAGTACCTCGATCTTCAGGCTGGCGGGCAGCCCCGCCTGCAGTTCGGGTAGACGTGCCTTGATGGCATCAACGGTAGCAATCACGTTCGCGCCGGGCTGACGCTGCACGTTCAGGATGATGGCCGGCTTCAAGCCCGCCCAGGCACCCAGCTTGACGTTCTCTGCGCTGTCAACGACTTGCGCCACCTCCGACAGCCGCACCGGCGCGCCATTCTTAAAGGCCACGATCAGGCTCTTGTAGTCGACGGCTGCCAGCAGTTGATCATTGGCGTTGATGGTGTAGGCGCGGGTTGGCCCATCGAAACTGCCCTTGGCGCTGTTGGCGTTGGCCGCGGTGATGGCCGTCCGCAGCGTATCGAGCCCAAGGCCATAAGACGCCAGCGCCTGGGTGTCGGCCTGAATCCGCACCGCCGGCCGCTGGCCGCCAGACAGCGATACCAGCCCGACGCCAGAAACCTGGCTGATCTTCAAGGCCAGCCGTGTATTGACGATGTTTTGGACTTCCGTCAGCGGCACGGTGTCGGAGGTGACGGCCAAGGTCAAAACCGGCGCATCGGCTGGATTGATTTTGGCGTAAACCGGAGGCGCCGGCAGATCGGCCGGCAGCAGGGAGCCGCCAGCGTTGATGGCGGCCTGCACTTCTTGTTCCGCGACATCGAGCGTTTGTCCCAGACCGAACTGCAAGGTGATGAGCGATACCCCGGCCGCACTGGTTGAACTCATGCGCTGCAGGCCGGACATCTGTCCGAACTGACGTTCCAGCGGTGCGGTGACGGTCTGGCCCATGACCTCCGGACTGGCCCCCGGATAGAGGGTCTGCACCTGGATGGTGGGGAAATCAACTTGCGGCAGCGCCGACAGTGGCAGAAACTTGAACCCGACGATGCCGGCGAGCACGATCGCCACCATCAGCAGCGAGGTCGCCACCGGCCGCAGGATGAACGGGCGGGAGGGACTCATGACGCCGCTGAAGCAGCTGAAGCCGGCGCAGCGGGGCTTGCGCCGGGCTTGCCCTTGCGCTTGCCGCCAGCACCGGCCGCGCCAGCCGGCTTGTCGCCGGCGAGCGTTACTTTGGCGCCATCATTGAGTCGGTCGGCACCTTCGGTGATGACTTTTTCGCCGATTTGCAATCCAGAAGTGATTTCGATCTTGTCAACCGTCGCCTGGCCGCGGGTGACTGGCCGCAACGCCACCGTCCGTTCAGCGGTATTGAGCACATACACAAAGTCGCCTTTGCTGCCGTGTCGCAGTGCCGTCACGGGCACCATCACGCCGCCCTGGATCGTGCGCAGCAACAGCCGCACATTGACGAACTGATTGGGGAACAAGGCGAACTTCGTATTGTCGAACCGCGCCTTGGCACGCACCGTACCGGTCTGGGTATCAACCTGGTTGTCGAGCGTTGAGAAGCGGCCAGTGTCCAGCGTGTTGGTGCGCGTGCGGTCAAGCGCCGTCACCGGTAACACAGCGCCTTCGTTGACGCGCGCCTGCACTTCAGGCAATTGGTCCTGAGGGACGGCAAACAGAACGTCGATCGGAGATACCTGGGTAATCACGACAATGCCGTTGACGTCACTGGCGCCGACGACGTTGCCGACGTCCACCACCCGCAAGCCGACGCGGCCCCCAATGGGCGCCACGATGCGGCTGTAGCCCAGATTCAGACGCGCGGTGCCTTCAGCCGCCCGGTCGCCAACCACGGTGCCTTCCAGTTGCTTGACCAAGGCGGCCTGCGTGTCCACTTCCTGACGCGCAATCGAGTCTTGCTCCAGCAAGGTGCGAAAGCGCTGCAAGGTCACTTTGGCGCTGTCCAGCTGGGCTTCGTCACGTTGCCGCTGACCGGATGCCTGCATCAGTGACATTTCAAATTGACGCGGATCGATGGTTGCCAGCAGCTGGCCGGCCCGTACCATCTGCCCTTCACGAAACAGCACCTGTTTTAAAACGCCGGAGACTTGGGGGCGCACGGTCACGGTGGCCGCTGGGATCACCGTGCCAAGCGCATCCAGTACCACGGGAATATCAGCCCGTTCGGCCGTCGCGACACCCACGGTGGTTGCGATGGGGGCGCGGCCCCCGCTTGAGTTCGCTGCGCCGGAAGCGGTATCAGGATGGGTCAAGCTCCAGGCCAGCCAGCCCAGTCCACCCAGGAGAATCAGCGCAACCCCACTGCCAATGAGGGAGGTGCGGCGACTTGGCCGCCGATGCGGTTTAGACGGTGATCCGTGCGAGGTGGTTTCGATTTGCGGATCCATCATTTTCCTTTTTGTGCCGGTTGGCCCCGGTTCTCTGTCTATATTGTCATCAGTTGATGGTGTGTCAATGTACGTCGCCTGTTACAGGTGCCGCATGTGGCGGACGTAAATTTAAGTAAATCCCGCGCTGGCTGGCTGAACATTCAGTCACTATTGTGCTGGCGTCGATGCCGTTGCCTCTCGCGTGAGCATTGATAATCAGCTGTTTTTAAAGGAATACTCTTGGATACTGCATTGCTGATCAAAGCCGCCATCATGGGCATTGTTGAGGGACTGACGGAGTTCCTGCCTATTTCTTCAACCGGTCATCTGATCCTGGCCGGGGCTCTGCTGGGCTTTGATGACGACAAGGCCAAGGTGTTTGACATCGCAATCCAGACCGGCGCTATCTTTGCCGTGATTCTGGTTTATTGGCAAAAAATCCGCGATACGCTGGTGGCCTTGCCATCGGAGAAGCAGGCGCAACGCTTTGCCCTGAATGTGTTCATTGCCTTTGTACCCGCCGTCATTCTGGGGCTGCTGTTTGGCAAAGCCATCAAGGCGCATCTCTTTACCCCGGTGGTGGTGGCCAGCACCTTCATCATTGGTGGCTTCATTATTTTGTGGGCCGAGCGGCGCCAGCAAAAAAATCCGTCAGTGGCGCGCATTCACGATGTCGAGTCGATGACGCCGATGGACGCCCTGAAGGTCGGCCTGGCGCAATGCCTGGCCATGATTCCGGGCACCAGCCGCAGTGGTGCCACCATCATTGGCGGCATGTTGCTGGGGCTGTCGCGCAAGGCAGCGACTGATTTCTCTTTCTACCTGGCGATTCCTACCTTGATTGGCGCAGGCGCCTACAGCCTGTTCAAGGAGCGGGCACTGCTGTCGATGGCCGATGTACCGCTGTTTGGTATTGGACTGGTGTTTTCTTTCCTCAGCGCCTGGTTGTGCATCCGCTGGCTGCTTCGTTATATTGCGACCCACAGCTTTGTCGGGTTTGCGTATTACCGCATCGTTTTTGGCGTGGTGGTGCTGGCCACGGCCTGGAGTGGCCAGGTGATCTGGGTTGCTTAATCGGCGTCGTAATCAGGCGCCCAGGTTGAGCAGCGTTGCTTCAAGCGCGGCGGCGGTAGCCATGGGTTTTTCCATGGGAAAGAGGTGGCTGCCGTCCAGCATCATGATGCGGCCTTTGGTGACCTTTTCGGTCATCGCCATGCCCACTTGCCGCATTTCCACCGAGTGCGTGCCCCCCAGAAACGCGACCGGGCATTTGATTGGGTGGCGTTTGAGCAGCGCGTCCAGGTTGTGCGGCAAGGTGTTGTAGATGGCGGTCTCCACCGCGCGGTCAAAGTTCAAGACCCGCTTTTTCTCGTCCCCGTGGCCCTCGTCATGGGTGCCGTGCGCGATGTAATCCTGCAGCACCTGCGGCGCCCACTTGGCAAAAGCTTTCTTGGTCTTAAAGTGTTCCAGTGCCGCCTGCTGGCTGGGCCAGTTGTTGCGCCGCCGGCTGCTGATGGCCCCCGGGGAAATGGAGCCCACCAGCTGCGTGCGTTTGATGACCCCCAGCGTGGCGGCACGCCAGCCGCCCAAAATCGGCGAGTCCAGCAGCACCACGCCCCGCGTCAGCTCGGGCGCACGCGCAGCCGCCATCAGGCTGACAAAGCCGCCGAAGGAGTGGCCGATCAGAAAGGCGGGTTTGCCCGCTTTTTCAACTTCCTCCCGCGTGAAATCGATCAGTTGCTGTACCAGATGGGGCCAGTTGTTGGTGACCGGGTATTGGCTGTCATGGCCGAATTTTTCGATGGCCTTGACCGTGAAGCCGCGTTCTTTCAGACTGTTGAACAAAACGCCATAGGTACTGGCCGCGAAACTGTTGGCGTGGGAGAAGACGATGAGGGACATGGGTTTAGATCAGCTTTTCCTGCGGGGTGGTGATTTTTTTCAGGGGGCGGTTACGGCCCGATTGCATCAGCAGCGGCACGTCGGTTTGCTCACCGTGCCACATCGGATCTTCAATGCTGTCAAACATTTCACGCAATTTTTGCCCCCAGCTGCCGCGCAGCATCCTGAAATAAGGGTTGTTTTCGTCGATGCAGACCACCTTGTCGGTCTGGAACTGGTTGACTTCATAGACCACCATGTCGAGTGGCAAGCCGACGGATAAATTGGATTTGAGCGTCGAGTCCATGGACACCAGCGCGCACTTGGCGGCCTCGTCCAGTGGCGTGTCGGGTGTGATGACGCGGTCCAGCACCGGCTTGCCGTATTTGGATTCGCCGGCCTGAAAGTAGGGCGTTTCGGGCGTTGCCTCGATGAAGTTGCCGGCCGAGTAGACCTGAAACAGGCGCATGCCTTCGCCCTTGATTTGCCCGCCAAGAATCAGCGAGACATTGAATTCAACGCCCGCCTGTTTAAGAGACGCCGCATCGCGCTCGTACACCCGGCGAATGGCCGAACCCAGCACGCGGGCGGCGTCAAACATGCTTTTGGCATTCCAGATGGTGATTGGCTCACTGTCTGGATGCTCCTTGAGTTGCTCAATTTGCAGAATTTCGCGCACCGACTGCGAGATGCTGAGGTTGCCGGCCGACAGCAGCACCATGAAGCGATCGTCGGGCCGCTCGTAGACGATCATCTTGCGAAAGGTGCTGATCTGGTCCAGCCCGGCGTTGGTGCGTGAGTCGGAGAGGAAAACCAGCCCGGCATTGAGTTTGATGGCGACGCAATAAGTCATGTTGTAGCTTGGAGAAAAGTAAAACGTGGAGTGCGGGGTGCACCTGGAATGAGTATTCGATTTTGTACCAGCTTGGGGCTGTTAATTCTCTATGCAGAATTCGTGCCGGGAATGTCCGTCCGGGTGGGGTCGGCGGGATCAGGGCCACCGCCGGGCTGGACTAGACCTTTGGTCCTTAATGTCCTGCCCAGCGGCGGCCCTGATCCCGCCTTGTATTGCTCGTTGTTCGGGCTCGTTGGATTGTTGGGCGGCGCTGAGTTTTTTTATTGAAAGCCAGTAATGCAGCGGAAGCCGACCGCCACGAACGGCAGGTTCCTGGAAGTCCCGTCCAGCGACATACCCAACTTTTGGGGTATGAAGACATTTTCTCGACCAGCAGAATCGAAGTGCTCGTTCTATTGGGAAATCTATGAATAATATTCAAAAAAGATTTTTTGATAAAAACATAAAATTTATTGATAAATGTCAAAATGACATAGAATAAATTTTATTAAAAGCACACCTGCGCGAAAGTCAGGGTCGCAAAGCCTCCGGTCTGTCGTATCCGTGCGACGTGGTAGCGGGGTTGCCAAAATACTCAGGCTCGGCCCTGATTCATTCCCTCTTCACTCGCAGAGGGGGCAATTCTGTATGCCTTTGCCAAGATCCTTTGCAACCCCATTCCTAGCCTCTTGCGCCATTGATCCTGTTATAAACCTCGCCCCGTCTTTGACCGATTCGAAAGCACCTTAAATCAGGGCGGGGAAGTTCATTTGCGCTGCCATCAGGCAGCGTGTTGTGCTCATTTTTTTCAATCGGTCAGGAATTTCAATGACAACTCCCGCACACATGAGCGTTGCAGCACGCCTAGTTCTTGGTTTGGGCGCAAACTTGGCCCATCGCGGTGAGACCTTGGTAGCCAGCAAGTTATTGATGGAGAATGTGCGCATCGGTGCTTGCAAAAGATCAAATGCGTCGGCGCGTTACCACGCTAGCTTTGGCCCTTGGTTCCTGGAATGAGCATGAGTATGCAATCAGCTCCCTCAACACCGATGAATGCAAACCAGCGCCCTAAAGCCAGGCGTCTGCTGCTTGAAACCCTGATTCTCGCGGCGCTGTATGCCGCATTGGGCAAGGTTTGCACGATGTTGGCTCACTCGGTGTTGTCGGGTAATCTCATTTTGTTTTGGCCGCCGGCAGGCCTCGCGCTGGCCGCCTTCATGCTGTTGGGTTGGCGCGCCAGCGTCGGGGTCTGGCTGGGCGCCATTGCAACCCAGGGTGTCCTCTTCTCTGGTGAACTCAACCTGCACGCCATGATGTCCCAGGGGGTGATGGCGAGTGGCTCCACCGCGCAAGCCGCCTTGGCGGCCTGGTTAGCCGGGCGCTTGCTCGGCCTGGGTCAATTTGCCAGCCCCAGCAGCGAACAGCGAATGATGCGCATGACACCGCTGCGCATCGCGACGTTCATGGCCGCTCTGTTCGCGCTGGCAACCACCCTGGCATCCAGTATCGGCACCGCCAGTCTGGTGCTGGCAGGTGAGGCCCAGCGTGCCGCTGCGGCCACGCTGTGGCAAACCTGGTGGATGGGCGACTTGATTGGTATGCTCGGCTTTGGTCCGTTGCTGTATTTTCTGGCGCGGCATTGGCGCAAAACGCCATTTCAACGTGACCCGGTTCCGTTCTGTCTGGCTTGCCTGCTGGCGGGTGCAGGCGTATTGGCATTTGCCGTTAATGAGCAGTCCGTGGCCCGGCAAAAAGTTGAATCCATGGGCGCGGATGCCAATGAATTAATTGCCATGCACAAAGGCCTGATGCGAGCCCAAGTCACGCAAGTGGTGGCACTGAAATCTTTTTTTGAATCGTCTGATGAAGTCACGCTCAAAGAGTTCCAGTCTTTTACCGGAGATCTTCTGCAGCAAGATTCGGTCACGCGGTCACTGAGCTGGATTCCCCTCGTACCGGCTGCAGAACGCGTTCATTTTGAAACGCAAATGCAGCAAGGGGGGCACCCTTCTTTTTTTATTTACGAACAGAATGCAGCCAAAGCAAAAGTTGCCGCAGGGGTCCGCGACGCGTACTTTCCCATCACATTTATCTCGCCGCAGGTGACCCACAACCCGATACAGGGGTTTGACTTGGGGTCGGACCCCCTGCGCCACGCAGTTATCCAACAATCCGGGTCCAGCGGCATGCCAACTGCCAGTGCACCGGTTCAATTGGTACAAGATCGAAATAAATTACCCGCCGTATTAGTCGTGGCGCCGGTTTACCGTCAGGACATGCCTTTGGCCACCGCAAGCCAGCGTCAGCAAGCGCTCATGGGTGTGGTTAGCAGCGCCTTTGACCCCAATACGCGCTTTGCAGAAATACGACTTGGGTTGCGTCCGACCCATATCGAGTACTTCGTCTTTGATCAGGAAACCAGCCCAAACGGCGTCAAGACGCAACTGATTGCCTACAACTCGCCCAGCGTTAAAGAACAACCCCTCAACCTTGATCCGGTCCAGTTGCGCCAAGGTCTTTACGCCGAGCGCACCTTCGAATTTGCCGGCCGCGAACGCCTGATGATTGTGCGGCCCGGCCCCAACACCAGCCTGATGACGATCCACTGGGATGGCTGGCTGATCTTGGTCTTTAGCTTTGTGTTGGCAGGCACACTGTTGTACTTTCAAGGTCGGCGCGAGGCCCAGGAAAAGCTATTACAAGCATCGGACGCGGCGCGCCGTGAAGAGGCCGAGTTCATCAAGCAGTTGCTGGAGCAGCTGCCCATTGGGGTGGCCTTGCGCACCCTGCAAGGTGACTTTATCGATGCCAACCCGGCCTTCCTGGCCCTGTTGGGACAACCGCGCGATCAACTGAAAGGATTGACCAACGCACAAGTCACCCCTACCGAGTTCAAGGCGCTGGACGCCGCGCAGACGCTCACCCTGCAGGCCACGGGGAGCTACGGACCTTATGAGAAGGAATACCTGCGCCCGGATGGCAGCCGCGTGCCGGTGCAGGTACGCGGGCGCAACGTAGAGTTCAATGGCCGGACTATTCTGCTGTCGGTGGCCGAAGACATCTCGGCCCGGCGCAAGTCTGAATTTCAACTGGCGCAATCGCAAAAGATGGACGCCATTGGCCAGCTCACCGGGGGCCTTGCGCACGATTTCAACAACATGCTGGGCGTCATCATCGGCAACCTGGACCTGCTGGCCAGCCAACTAGGCGATAACGAGCCAGCGCAAGCCAGACTGAACACCGCCCTGACCGCCGCGCTAAGGGGCGCCGACCTGACACGCGCCTTGCTGGCCGTGGCCCGTACCCAGGCGGTCAACTCGGAATCGGTGGACTTGAGCAGCCGACTCAAAGAACTGCTGCCCCTGCTGCAGCACACAGCCGGCCATGGCATTCAAATCAAGTTGTCGCTGGAAGACAACCCGGTGGTAGAAGTAGACCCCGGCGGGCTGGCCAGCACCGTGCTGAACCTGGTGCTCAACGCCCGCGACGCCATGCCCGACGGCGGCTACCTCACTTTGGCGACCCAACTTCGCACGATTCATGCGGATGAAGTCGGCACCGCACTGAAGCCCGGCCAGTACGCCGAATTGAGTGTGACCGACACCGGCACCGGCATGCGCCCCGAGGTGCTGGCTCGCGCCCTGGACCCGTTTTTTACCACCAAGGAGCGTGGCCGTGGCACCGGCCTGGGGCTGTCGATGGCGCATGGGTTTGTCAAACAATGCGGCGGCGACCTGACGATTTACAGCGAACCCGGCTATGGCACCACACTGCGGCTGATGTTGCCGATCGCGGCGCCGTCATCAGGGGCGGGCACGACGACCGGGACTGCCGACCAAAAAACCGCTGAAGCCATGCCCCGGGGCCACGAACGCGTGCTGGTAGTAGATGACGAGATTGAACTCCTGGCCGTCACCGCCACCTGGCTCAAGGCGCTGGGCTACGAAGTGACCCCGTGCGCCACACCGACGTCGGCACTGGCCGCTTTGCAAGACGGCATGACGTCAGGCCGACCCTACGCCCTGATGGTGACCGACGTCATCATGCCCGGCATGAATGGTTTTGAGTTGGCCCGCGCTGCCCGCGACGCCCAGCCCGATCTGGCGCTGCTTTATATCTCAGGCTTTGCCGATGTGGCAGACCGGGGGAACGAGCGACCCGGCGGCGCCATTCTTGAAAAACCGTTTCGCCAACCGGCACTGGCCACCCTGGTGCGTCAGGCCTTGGAGCAACAAATGAAAGAAGCCTCATGAAAAACCGCCCCTGCGTTGCATTGCTCGACGATGACGTTGCCTTATGTCTTTTCATGAGCGAAGTCGCAGAGTCTGCGGGATACCGCACCCTCATGGCCCATGACGGGCGCGAGCTGGCCACCTTGCTGGCGGCGCAGCCCGTGTTGTTGGTGCTGGACATTGCCATGGCGCACATGGACGGGATTGAGGTGATTCGCCAACTGGCCGCCGCCCGCTTCACCGGGCGGCTGGTCATTGTGAGCGGTCACAGCGCCGCCATGCTCCAGTCGGCCAAACTGTTGGCAGAGTTGCAGGATGTGCGGGTCGCCGGCGTGTTGACCAAACCGATTCGGGCCGAGAGTTTGCTGGCCTTGCTGCAAGCGCCCGAGTTGCGCGTCGCTACGCCGCAGGTGCAGCACGACATCAGCCGGACGGACCTGGCACGGGGCATTGAGAACAATGAACTGGTGCTGCATTACCAGCCGCAAGTCAGGCTGACCGACGGCGCCTGGGTGGGGGTGGAGGCCTTGGTGCGCTGGCAGCATCCGCAGCACGGCCTGCTGTACCCGGATGCCTTCATTGCACTGGCCGAAAACGGTGGACTGGCCCTGCCGCTCACCCGTAAAGTGATTGACATGGCCTTGGAAGAATGCACGCGCACCTACAGCGCCCTGGGATTTACAGGGACTTTGTCCATCAACCTGCCACCGGTCGCCATGACCGACCTGACGTTTCCCGAAGCCGTGCTGGCCGCCGTCAGCAAAGTGGGCGGCAAGGCCGAAAAAATCATGTTTGAGGTGACCGAAACCTCGGTGCCGGCCGACCCGGCCAAGGCGATTGAGATATTGACCCGCCTGCGACTCAAGGGCTTTGCCTTGTCGATTGACGACTTTGGCACTGGGCATTCGTCGCTGGAGAACCTGCAACATTTGCCTTTTAACGAACTCAAAATCGACTTGGGCTTTGTGCGTGACGCAGAGACCGATACCGCCTCGCGCCTGATCGTCGAAAGCTCTATTGCATTGGGCAACCAGTTGGGCTTGAAGGTGCTGGCCGAAGGAGTCGAAAACGAAGCCCTGTGGCACTGGTTGCGCGACGCTGGCTGCGAGCTAGCCCAAGGGTATTTCATTGCCAGACCGATGCCGCTTGAAAAAATAGCCGCCTGGCAGCGTGAGTGGGAAACCCGGAGATTGAGTTTGGCATAAAGCCTGTCGCGTCAACTGAAAAGTTGCAGCACTCCTTCTGCTTACGCAGTCTTTAGTGTGTTGCATCGACCGGTTGAATTCAAGGTCTTTTGCAGGCATTCGCCCAGCGATTGCCCTTGCTGCCTTCCCTACGTGATCACGGTCAATGGCGCCGTCAAACCCAAGCAGTCCCCCAAAAAAATGACCCCTTAAGTGGGGCCATTTTTTGTTCGCAAAATTTACTTGCTGTCGGCGTCTTTTGACGGTTGGACGGTTTTCTTCTGATTGAACTTAAGCGCTGCTTCAGCCAGCTTCTGTTTCCGCAACAAATTGAGCCTCTCCAACTCTGCGTGGTTGCTCTTTTTCATGTTCGGGTCTTTGCCAAATACGCCTGCCATAGTAGTTACTCCTTTGGTTCAGTCTAACTGAAAGCCTGTTGATCCATTTTTAAAAAGCGAAGCATTTGAGTGGGGTGCCCGTGTCTCAATCCTTGCCCGCCAGAGCCTTCAACTGGTAGAGCGCATCGAGCGCCTCACGCGGGCTCAAACTATCAGGGTTTATGGCTGTAAGCGCCGCCTCTACTGCGCTGGAAGCTATTGTTTCTGTAGCGGGTGGGGCGGCAAACAGGTCCACTTGCGCGTGGGTCTCGGTGGCTTTGGCCTCCAGCGCTTCCAGAGTGTGGCGAGCCTGGTTCACCACGGCGGCGGGCATGCCGGCCAGCCGTGCCACCTGAATGCCGTAGCTCTTGCTGGCCGGGCCGGGCTGAATCTCGTGCAAAAACACGATGTCGCGGCCAGACTCGACCGCGCTCACATGCACGTTGACGGCGGCGTGGTGTTGGGCCGGGAATTCGGTCAGCTCAAAGTAGTGCGTGGCAAACAGGGTGTAGGCCTGCGTCTTGTCGTGCAGCTGGGTGGCAATGGCGGAGGCCAAGGCCAGGCCGTCAAAGGTGCTGGTGCCGCGGCCAATTTCGTCCATCAGCACCAGCGAGTTGGGGGTGGCGGCATGCAGAATTTGCGCACCTTCCAGCATTTCCAGCATGAAGGTCGACTGGGCATTGGCCAGGTCGTCGGCGGCGCCGATGCGGGTGTGGATGGCGTCAATCGGCCCGAGCCGGCAGGCGCTGGCGGGCACGTAAGAGCCCATGCTGGCGAGCAAGACGATGACGGCGATTTGCCGCATATAGGTGGATTTGCCGCCCATGTTGGGGCCGGTGATGATCTGCATGCGCTGTTTCGGCCCCATGCGCGTGTCGTTGGCGATGAAGGCGCCGGAGCTGGTTTCCGCCAGCCGCGCTTGCACCACCGGGTGGCGGCCTTGCGTGATGTCCAGACAAGGTTCTTTGACAAATTGCGGCGCGCACCAGTCCAGCGTCAGGGCGCGTTCGGTCAGGGCGCACAGCGCGTCCAGCGTGGCCAGGGCCCGCGCCACTTGAGACAGTGCTGGCACAAACACCTGCAACTGGTCCAGCACCTGCTCGTACAGCCATTTTTCACGCGCCAGCGCACGCTCCTGCGCGCTCAGGGCCTTGTCTTCAAACGCCTTGAGTTCTGGCGTGATGAAGCGCTCGGCATTTTTCAGGGTCTGGCGGCGGCGGTAGTCGTCGGGCACTTTGTCCACTTGGCCTTGCGTGACCTCAATGAAGAAGCCATGCACCTTGTTGAACTGCACGCGCAGGTTGGCAATGCCGGTGCGTGCTTTTTCGCGCGTTTCCAGGTCGAGCAGAAAGCTGTCGCAGTTGGTTTGAATGGCGCGCAGCTCGTCCAGCTCCGGGTCAAAGCCGGTGGCGATGACGCCGCCATCACGCACCAGCACGGCGGGCTCGGCATCAATGGCGCGGGTCAGCAGGGCGGCACAGCCCTGGGGCGGCAGTAAATGGCCTGAAATTTTATTCAAATAGAGCTCTAGCCCCCGTAGAACGGGCGCAAGTAGCTCTGTTTTTTGTAGCGTCAGCTGCAAGGCAACGAGTTCACGCGGACGCACCTGGCGCAGCGCGATGCGGGCCGTGATGCGTTCCACGTCGGTGCTGCCCTTGAGTTGTTCGCGTAGTTTGAGCCAGGGGCCACTTTGCAGGGCGGCGATGGCGTTCAGCCGTTGCTGCGCCTCGCCGCGATCGCGCCGGGGTGCCAGCAGCCAGTTTTTCAGCAGGCGGCTGCCCATGCCGGTCATGCAGGTGTCCAGCAGTGAAAACAGCGTCGGCTTGTCTTCGCCGCGCAGGGTTTGCGTCAGTTCCAGGTTGCGCCGGGTGGTTTGTGGCAGGTCAATCAGCTCGTCGTTGCGCTGCACCCGCACGCTGTGGATGTGGGTCAGCGCCCGGCCTTGCGTATGTTCGGCGTAACCCAGCAGCGCGGCGGCGGCGGCGTGGGCCTGCGGCAGGTCTTGCGCGTGCCAGGAGGTCAGGCTGGCGGCTTGCAGCTGGGTGAGCAGTTTGCGCTCGCCTAAAGCGGGGTCAAACTGCCAGTCGGGCCGCACGGTGATCGACATCGCCCTTGAGGCTTGTACGTTGCGCAAGCGGGCCTCAAACGCCGGCGTGGCACCCGCGCTGAACAGAAGTTCACCGGGGCTGATGCGCGCCACCCATTCCGCCACCTCGTCGGGGCTGCATTCGGCCAGCTGCACTTCGCCTTGGGTCACGCTCAACCAAGCCAGGCCGCAACGGTTGCGCGGCCCCTGGTGCACGGCCAGCAAGAGCGATTCGGTCTTGTCGCTCAGCAGCTCCATGTCGGTCAGGGTGCCGGGCGTGACCACGCGCACCACCTTGCGCTCCACTGGCCCTTTGCCCGTGGGTTCACCGATTTGCTCGCAAATGGCCACCGATTCACCGAGTTTGATGAGCCGGGCCAGGTAAGTGTCGATCGAGTGAAACGGGACACCCGCCATCACCACCGGCTGCCCGGCCGACTGGCCGCGCTGGGTCAGTGTGATGTTGAGCAGCCGGGCGGCTTTCTCGGCATCGGCAAAAAACAGCTCGTAAAAGTCGCCCATGCGGTACAGCAGCAGGGTGTCGGGGTAGTCGGCTTTGAGGCCAAGATACTGGGCCATCATCGGTGTGTGGCCCGATAACTTTTCTGTTTCGCCCTGTGAGCTGATAATTTTTTCGTTTGTTTTCAACAAGTTAACCTTTTGCATAATCCCCTTCAGCGTCCTCTGAGGCCCCCCGAGGGCCCCCGCCAATTTCCAGTAGGGTGCTTATCAATATCCCCGTACCTGGCCCAAAGCCTTTGGCACGGGAATTCTTTTCAGGCCCCAATTATCTGGTTTACGACGACCACAGGGATGCATCGTCAGGATTCGCGAGCAAGGGGGGCAAAAAAGGAGTGGTTTATCTGGTCGACAAGTTGCTGGCGGGCAAGAAGATGGAACTCTTTCTTGTGCTGCGCTGCCGTTGGACTTGCGAGGGTGATGGGCCGAAGCGTGTTTCGATTGAGATAACTCAATTCACGAACGGTCGAAGCGCTAAAAAATGAACTTTTGCGGTTGCTATTTTTGCAGGGCCGTTTCTGGTGCTGTAGCGCATTAGTCGTCGAGCCGTGAGTTCGTGCAGGCTGACCGCCTTTGTAAAAAAGGTGTGTGCTATCTATCCTATGACTTGTTTCTGTTTGGCAGACAAGACGCAGATTACAAGTGCACGCCGTATTCTTTCACTAACTTTTGTTCGGCTTTTCGGCCGGGCGCTAGGAGCTTTTTGTGAATACTCCTGTCATCATCACTCCGTTCTGGAGCACCGCATCGTTTGGCGATACCGCGGACATATCGCCAATAGAGTTGTCGGCATTGGGAGAGCATTTGGATTTGTGCAGGGGCGCGCGCGGCCGCCTTTTCGCTTTGCAATGCGCCGTACAGACCATGCACGGCTTCGTGGCGGCGCGCTTTGTGACAACGCTGGTGGTGGTTGCACTGCTGATCGGTGTCGGTTCCCTCGTGTTGTAGGGCATGGCGCAACCCGAGTTGCTGCGCCTGGTGCCGGATGCGCCGCAGGCGTTGCGCGACATTCTGGACAGTACGCGCGGTCCGGTCCAGCCACCGATACGCTCCGAAATTTTCGGGTTGCAGCGTTTTGCACAGCATGGTCGCAGTCTTGGCGAAACCCACCGCGCCGCCAGGGCGACCTCCCGCGTGGCGACCTTCTTTCCGCGCCTGCAAAACAATATCAACGCGCTGCGCGAAGCGCACCACTACATCGGCGTGCAATCGGCCACCGGCTACGACATCAGCCCAGCAGCCGAATGGCTGCTCGATAATTTTCACCTGATCGAAGCGCAACTCAAGGAAATTCATGAAGGGTTGCCGAGGAGCTACTTTCGCGGCCTGCCGATCCTGCTGGATGAGCCGCTGGCCGGTCTGCCGCGCATCTATGGCGTGGCTTGGGCTTTCGTGGCTCACACCGATGGTGCGTTTGACGAAGACTTGGCTGTGCAGTTTCTGGGCGCCTACCAGGAAACCCGTGAACTGAACCTCAGCGAGATGTGGGCACTGCCCACCACCTTGCGCGTGGTGCTGATCGAAAACCTGCGCCGCCTGGCCGAGCGCGTGGCCACCAACAAGGCGGCACGCGAGGTGGCCAACCTGTGTTGCGATCACATCGAAACCTACACCGTGCACGCGCTCGATCAGTTGCTTGTCCTGCTCAATCAGCGCGGCGTCGGCCGCGTGTTTCTGGCGCAAATGGCGCAACGCTTGCAGGTTCGACGACCGACCGGTAACGTCGGCTATCCCGATCTTTATGACGACTGGCTGCACAACGCACTGCCCGACCTGGCCGCGGCGCAGGCGCAGCAAAGCGCCGACCGGGCTGCTGACAACCTGAGCGTGAGCAATGCGGTTACCTCGTTACGTGTCATCGGCGCTGCCGATTGGGCTGAGATCGTTGCGCGCACCAGTAAGCTGATGCGACTGATGCTGACCTCGGCGGTGTTCGAAGCCGAACATACCGTCACGCGTGACCAGACGCTGCATGGCATCGAACTGTTGGCCAGGCGCAGTGGCCGCAACGAAGTGTTGGTGGCGCAAACGCTACTTGATCTGATGCACACCGCCAAGAGTCCCGACAGCGCCGATGCGGTGGCCAGCCACTGGCTGCGCGGCATGGGCCGACCCACACTGATGCGTGCACTCGGCCTGCACAAGTACGCGGCTCTTCCCTGGCGAGCCGTTGCTCGCCTCATCGCCTTGCCTGTTTACCTTGGCTTGATGCTGCTGGGCACGTCGGGCCTGGTGGCGTGGATGATGTTGCGCCACGGTGTCGGACTGACCGGCGCAGGCGCTCACACGTGGTTAACCCTGCTGGGCTCAACGCTGATGATGTTCCCGGCGTCCGAGGCGGTGGTGGCGGTGATCAACCGGCTAATCAGTGAATCGGCCCACCCGCAACACCTGCCGCGTCTGGCCTTTGCGAATGGCATTCCGCCTGAGCACCGGGTGCTGGTGGTGATACCGGGCATGCTGACCGGAACCGCATCAATCCACAATCTGGTGCACCGGCTGCTACTGCATCATCTTGCCAATCCGGAACGCCAGGCCCAGTTCGCACTGTTGACCGACTGGGCCGATGCCGACACGGCGCACATGGCTTCAGACGATGCCTTGCTGATCAGCGCGAGACAACAGATCCGTGAACTCAACACGCGCTATCCCAACGAGGCCGAAGAGCCCGGCGCTGCACCGCGCTTTATCGTGTTGCACCGAAAGCGACTTTTCAGTGAGACCGAGCAGCGCTGGATCGGCTGGGAACGCAAGCGCGGCAAGCTGGAACAGCTGGTCGCGGCATTGGCAGAAGGTTCGTCCGCCGCGTTCCTGGATTTGGGGCGTGAATCTTGTATCGCAGACGACATTCAGTACATCGTCACGCTTGACAGCGACACCCAGTTGCCGCCCGGACGGCTGCGCGAGCTGGTGGGCGTTGCCGCGCACCCCCACAACCAGCCGCGGCTCGACGTTAGCGGGCGCACGGTGGTGGGCGGCTACGGCATATTGCAGCCTCGCGTGGCCACGCCGCTGCCCGCGCCCAAAGACTTCACGCTCTACCACTGGCTGTTTGCCGGGCAGTGCGGCATCGACCCCTACAGCGCTGCGACCTCGGAGGTCTATCAAGACCTGTTTGGCGAAGGCACCTTCACTGGCAAGGGGCTGCTCAACGTGCGGGCGATGCATGCGGTGCTGTCCGGCCGCCTGCCGGATGGCCAGGTGCTAAGCCACGATTTACTCGAAGGCTCGTTGGCACGCTGCGCCGCGGTGACCGACATCACGGTAATTGAGGACGCGCCGTTTCATGCCGATGTGGCAGCAATGCGCGTGCACCGCTGGACGCGCGGCGACTGGCAGTTGCTGCCGTTCCTGCTGAATCCCGTGCGCTATCGCTTTCGCGTCATCAACCGCTGGAAGATGTTCGACAACCTGCGCCGTTCGCTCGTGGCGCCCATGTCGTTGGCCCTCCTGCTGCTAGCGCTGGCTGGCGCCGTCGTGTCGCCCTGGGCTGCGCTGATGCTGGTGATGGCCGCGTTTTCAGCCGGCCCGCTGATGGGGGCCGTGGCAGGCTTTTCAACCAGCCGGGACGACCTGGCTAAACGCTATTTTTACCGTCAAGCCGCGACTGATCTGGCCCGGGCGCTGTGGGGCGGTCTGTGGCATTTGGGGCAGTTGCTGCAGCAGGCGCTGATGGTCGTGGACGCCATTGTGCGTGCGCTCTACCGGATGACCATCAGCCGCCGCCATTTGCTGCAGTGGACCACCGCCGCGGCCACGCAGGCACAGGCGAAGACCGGGATCGCTGCGCTGGTGCGTCAGCATTGGAGCCTGCCGGTGGTGGCGCTGCTGCTCGCCGCACTGCTCGCCGTGGCCACACCGTACCCTCTAATGGCGCTGATACTGTGCCTGCTGTGGGCTGCGTCTCCGGTATGGACCTGGTGGGTCAGTCGGCCGTGCCCGACGCGCAAGGACGCGACCTTACCGCTTCGGGAACAAGTTTATCTGGAAGGGATCGCACGCGACACCTGGCGCTTTTTCGAGCGTTGCGTTGTCGCTGAGGATAATCATCTGCCGCCCGATAATTTGCAGACCATGCCGCACGACATGGTGGCGCACCGCACCTCGCCCACCAACATCGGCCTGTACCTGCTGAGCGTGGCCTGCGCCCGGCAGTTCGGCTGGATCGGCACGCAGGAGTTGCTGGCGCGCCTTGACGCCACGCTCGCCACGCTGGCCACCCTGCAACGCCATCGCGGTCACTTCCTGAACTGGTACGACACGCAAAGCCGGGCACCGCTGCTGCCGATGTATGTGTCCACCGTGGACAGTGGCAACCTCAGTGGCCACTTGCTTGCGGTGGCTCAGGCTTGCCTGGAGTTGGCGGGGGCGCCACATGACGCTGGCGCTGCGCAGCATGCCATCCACGCTTCAAAGCAACGGTTGGCGCCGCTGCTTCCGTTGTGGTGTGACCTGCTGCCGACGTTGCTGAGCGACGCAGCACTGGCGCGCCTGCTGGCCATGCCGGACCCGCTGGCCGAATGCCGCCACAACGCTGTGCAGTTCGAGCGGCTACTGCGTGAGGCCGCCGTCGAGTTGGCGACGTTGTTGCCCAACAAGACTGAATCCGTGGCCCCCACCCAACCGACGCCCCGAGACGAGTTGGTATGGTGCCTGGTCGATCACGAGGCGACACTGCGCTCAGCCTGGCTGGACGCGCAGGCGGCAACACTGGTCCACGCGCCGGGGGTGTCAGGGACGCATGAAGCGAGCCGGCGCCTTCAGGCGCTAGCCCACGACTTCAAACGTTTGGCCTGGCAAGCCGACTTCAGCTTCCTGTACCACCGGAAACGGAACCTCTTTCACATTGGTTACCGGGTCGCGGAGCAGGAGCTTGATGCAGGGTTTTATGACTTGCTGGCGTCGGAATCTCGACTGACCAGTCTGTTGGCCATCGCCAGGGGCGATGTGCCTGTGCGCCATTGGGCATCACTCGGTCGGCTGTTTTATGCCGTCGGTGCGAACGTGGGCCTGCGTTCATGGTCGGGCTCGATGTTTGAATATCTGATGCCCAACTTGGTGCTCGATGAGCCATATGGCAGCGTGTTGCGTGAGGCCTGCCATGCTGCACTTCAAGAGCAGATCGCTTTCGCGCAGGTGCAAGACGTGCCCTGGGGCATATCGGAGTCTGCCTATGCTGGCAGCGACCACACGCTGGCCTACCAATACGCGCCACAAGGGGTGCCGAGGCTGGCGCTGCGCCGCACGCCACCTGACGAACTGGTGATCGCGCCGTACGCTACAGCACTGGCGGCACAGATCGCACCCCACCTCGCCTTTATCAACTTCGCTGCGCTGGAAAAGCTGGGGGCGCGCGCACGCTACGGCTTCATCGAAGCGCTCGACTTCTCCCCCGCGCGGCAGGCCGGTAGTGAGTTGTTCACGCCAGTGAATACCTTCATGTCGCACCACCAGGGTATGAGCATCGTGGCGCTGGCCAACGTGCTGCAGGGCGGTCCGGCGCAACGCTGGGGCATGGCGAATGCACACATCGAGGCGGTGGTCTCACTGCTGCACGAACGAGCGCCACGCGAGGTGTCAATGCTGTACGTACCGCCGTCGGGTCCGCCACTGCAGACGCGGCAACGACGGCGTACCCCGGGGCTGTTGCGTGAGGTGTTGCCGGGTTCGACTGCAGTTGAACCTACACATGTGCTGTCGAACGGACGCTATAGCGTGTCATTACGCGCCAATGGCGCAGGCTGTAGCCGCTGGGGCCAGACCGGTATCACACGCTGGCGTGACGATGCGCTGCGCGATGCCTATGGCAGCTTTTTTTACTTGCGCTGGAACCCACAGCAGCGACCGGTTTCGATTACTCATCACCCGGCGCCCGATCCCGCCGCAGACTATCAGGCGACCTACCACGCTGATCGCGTGTGTTTCGACGCGGCCTGGCCCGAGTTGCAGACCCACATCACGGTGTGGGTCAGTCCAGAGGATGACATTGAGTTCAGGCAGGTGGAGCTGCGCAACCTGAGCGAGCGCACGCTCGACATCGAACTGATCTCGGCCTTCGAAGTGACCTTGGCTGACCCGCGCGCCGATGAAGCGCACCCTGCGTTCACGAACCTCTTCATACGTGCGGAGTGGCTGGGCACGCAGCAAGCGCTGTTGTTTGAACGCAAGCCCCGTCTACCCACCGAGCAGGGATTGCAGGCGGCGCATTTCCTGGCCGAAACCGATCCGCAGGTGGTGGGCGTACGTTTGACGACCGACCGGCAGCGTTGGGGCGGGCGTAACCATGGTGCAAGCCAGCCGCTGGCCTCTTTTGGTCCCTTGCCGGCGACGTCAATCGATCCGACAACAAGGCTTGACACGGGCCTCGACCCGGTCTGTGCCATGGCTGTCCAGCTTCGCATTGCGCCCAACGCAAAAGTTCAGTTGACTTTCGCCACGGCGGCGTCCAGCAATAGCGGTACTTTGCGCGCCGTGATCGACAAGTACCGGCAACACAGTCACATTCAACGCGCTTCGCTGATGTCTGCCACGCTGACCGGCATTCGTTTGCGTGCCCTGCGCATCAGCGGCGAGAACTTCGCTGCCATCCAGACGCTGACCACTGCGCTGGTGCTGAGCCTGACGCGCCCGCAGGTCAGAGAGATCCGTTTCGAGGACGCGGCGGTCGAGGTCTGTGACCGGCGCCTGCTTTGGCGCTTTAATATCTCGGGTGATCGTCCACTCATTCTCGTGTCGGCCAGTGTGATGCAAGGCTTGGGCTTGCTGCGTTCGCTGGCCCAGGCCCTGAGCCTGTGGTCTTGGGGCGGAATCGGCTGCGACCTGGTGGTGGTGAACGCTGAGCCCACCTCGTACCTGATGCCGTTGCACCGTGAGATCGCTGCACTTCGCGAACGCCATATGGCCGACAGCGGCGCGCAAGCCGGCCCTTCAGTCACAGGCTTCCATATGCTGCGCGTTGACGAACTATCGCGCAAGGAACTGAGCACATTGCAAGCCCAAGCACGGGTCCGCCTGCATGCCGATGGCCGCCCGCTGGTGTTCCATGTGCAGGAATTGAATGAACTGCATGAGCAGGACTTCGAGCAACGGCATGACAGGTCAACCACCGCGGTAGCGGTCACCTCGGGTAATGCTGCTGTACCTGCACCGGTGGGCGAGTTTATGGCCAGCTCGGGCGAGTTTCGTTTTGAAGTCAACGCCAATTTACGCCCCGAGCGGCCCTGGATCAATGTGCTGTCCAACCCGACTTTTGGCGCCCAAATTTCGGAAGCTGGTGGCGGCTACACCTGGGCGGTGAACAGCCGCTTGAACCAGCTCACCGCGTGGTCGAATGATCCAGTGGCCGACCCACCGGCCGAATGGTTCTTGCTGCAGGACAGCAAGACCCTTGAGGTGTGGAGCGTGGCGCCAAACGCCTGGGGCGACGATAGCGTGACCTACCACGTGTCGCATGGGCAGGGCTACAGCGTCATCAGTCACCGTCGTGGGGATCTGGAAGTAACGGCGTCGTGGTGTGTGGATGCACAGACTTCCGTCAAGCAGGTGCAATTGCGGCTCGTTAACCGTGGTCCCCGGGCGCTGCAACTGCGCGTGATCGGGATTGCCGAGTGGATGATGGGCGCGAACCGCGCTGACCGCAGTACGGTGCGCACGGCCTTGTACCGTCAGCATCTTCCCCTGTTGCAAGAGCCGAGTGTCGAGCCCGACGCCGAGCGCGGACAGCAACTTATTGCACTGCTTTGTACGCAACGGGAACGCTCGGCCGGTTTTGGCGATGGCACCGCGTTCTTCGGCCTCGCAGGCGCAGCAGACGAGACCGAAGACTGGACCTGCGACCGGCGCGAGTGTTTCGACGCGCGCGGCGGTCTGGTTTTGCCCGATCACTTCGGTCAGCGCAGCGGCGACGGGCTTGATCCGTGCGCGGCCCTTTCGACCCGCCTTGTCTTGGCCGCTGGCGAATCGGTACAGCGGGTCTTTCTGCTGGGTTATGCCGAGAATGAGGGTGCTGCCCGGCAGCTCGCCTCCCTGGCCGCGGCAACCGCCGCTGAGCAGCGCATGGCGCAGGTGCTCCGTACTTGGGACAAATTGCTTGGCGCTACCACGGTGAAGACGCCCGATCCCTTGTTCGACGCCATGGTGAACCGCTGGCTGCTGTACCAGACGGTGTCGTGCCGGTTGTGGGCCAAAGCCGGCTTCTACCAGGCTGGTGGTGCCACCGGTTTTCGTGATCAGTTGCAGGATGCGATGGCGCTGGCCTGGGCTGCCCCCGAGATGCTGCGCCAGCAAATCATTCTGGGCGCGTCACGCCAGTTTGTCGAGGGCGACGTGCAGCATTGGTGGCACGCGCCCTTGGGTGCCGGCGTGCGCACGCATTTCTCCGACGACTTGCTGTGGCTGGCGTACGCCTGTGTGCACTACCTGCGAGCGACTGGTGATGTCACGCTGCTCGATCAGCACGTTCCGTTCATCGAAGGGGCCGCTATTCCCGAGGGTGCCGAGGATGCGTATTACACCCCCACGATCAGCAACCACGACGCATCGGTCTACGAACATGCTGCGCTTGCCATCGACCGCAGCTTGCGTGTGGGAGCGCACGGTTTGCCCTTGATGGGCAGCGGCGACTGGAACGACGGCATGAACCGGGTCGGCATTGAGGGACGCGGCGAGTCGGTGTGGTTGGGCTGGTTCCTGTGCCAGCTGGTGGCCGACTTCGCGCCGATGGCGCGCGAGCGCGGTGACGAAGCGCGTGCGCGGAGTTGGGAGACTGCCGCGCAGGGCTGGAAGATTGCATTGAACGGCCCCGCATGGGACGGGCAATGGTTCAAGCGCGCCTTCTTTGACGACGGACAAACACTGGGTTCGCACGCCAATCCTGAGGCACGCATCGACTTGATTGCACAAGCCTGGGCGGTGCTTTCCAAGGCTGCACCACCGGCCCTGCAGCGTCTGGCACTGGCGGCGGTGGAGGCGCATCTGGTGGACCATGAGGCCGGGCTGATCAAGTTGCTTGACCCGCCGCTTGAGCAGGCACTTCCTAGCGCCGGCTACATCCAGGCTTATCCACCGGGTGTTCGCGAAAACGGGGGCCAATATTCGCACGCCGGTGTGTGGGCGTTGATGGCGCAGGCCCAGACCGATCATGCGGCGGCGCCTTCAGATTCACGCCCTGACGGCGACGTCGCCTACCGCTACTTCACCTACCTGAGCCCGGCGCATCGCGCACACCACCCGACGCATGGCGCGGTGTACGGCATCGAGCCCTACGTGATGGCCGGCGATGTGTACACCCAGCCACCCTATGTCGGTCGCGGCGGCTGGAGCTGGTACACGGGTGCTGCAGCATGGATGCACCGCGCGGCGATCGAGTCGATTTTTGGTTTGCGGCAAGGTGCGCAGGACTTGTGTTTCCGGCCTTGTCTGCCCACGCATTGGCAGCAGGCCGAACTGACGTTGCGCCGTGATGGCCGCACGATGCGTTTCATTCTTGTCCGCGCCACCCCGCTCGCCGCGCTGGCAGCGACGGAACAATGGAGCGCACAACTGCTGCGCCCGGGGCAGCCGTTGCCTTGGCTTGGCCTGGCGCCGGCTACCTGCTTCGTGATTCCTCTGCTGGATGAGACTGCTCCGCCAATGGCTGGCGAATCAGTCACTATTTCCCCTTGACATCAAGCCCCCTCTGGGTTTGCCCTTAGCGGAATTTCTGGCCTTATTTGTCCGGCACGACCGTCACGCCTTCGCGCAGGATACCGCCCTCGGCAGCGCTGCCTTCAATGCGGCTTTCGCCGCGCATGCGCGCCTCGCAATCGGTGCGGTCGTCACCTTTGTGGGCATCGCAGCGCCGCAGTGCATTCTGCTGGTACTGGGCAGGGTCATCCTTCAGGCCGCCGCGCTTGGCTTCGGTCAAGGCGTTTCGCGCTTCCAGTCGACATGTGGCGAGGTCCTGGTTTGATTTTCCGCTGTTGCATACCGCCATATCCTCCCGGTAGCGCGCCTGCGCGTCGACTAGGGCACCGGTTTTTGCCGCTTGTGCGGCAGCGGAACAAAGCAAGGTGCCCGCTGCGGCAAGTGCGAGGTTGCGAATTAATGATGGAACGGTGACCATGCTGAACTCCTTTGTGTGAAGGGTTAACGAATGCGACGCTACACGCCACCAAAATTGCTAAATTGCGGGTAGGTAGTTCTATTTTTTGATGCTCATTTCATTGCGGACATTGCGCACACCTTCGATGCCGCGCGCAGTTTCGATGGCACGGTCGATCTGGCTCTGGTTGTCGACAAAGCCGCTCAATTGGACTTCTCCCTTGCGGGTTTCGACATTGAAATCAAAACTCTTGATGTCCGGGTCGGCCAGCAACGCGGATTTAATCCGGGTTGTCATGACGCTGTCGTCAATCTCGGTCCCGATAGTCGTGCTCGGTGGTGGCATCCCCGTCTCGTCTGCCGGTTTGCTGCAGCCGCCGACCAAGATGGTTATCACACCGGCAAGCGTAGTACCTAAAACAAGTAATCCAAGTCTGGTTTTCATGTGAAAGTTTCTCCGTGTAAAAACAGCTGGCGGGTATTTAGTCATACATGAAATTTCCCCGTCTTTATAGTTGACACCTAACAACTATTCAAGAAGGACAAGCAACCAATCTCCCAAACGGTGCTGACGGGCTGTGACAAGGTACAGGCGAAACTCAAAGGCTGTTTCGCCATTTTTTATATCACCAGTGCGAGCCGGTGCGAAGGCTCACGGGCGGATAGCGATCTCGTTCTTAACCGCCTTCACGCCGTTGACCGCCCTCGCGATGCTCTCGGCCGTGGTCCTTTCCGTCGCGCTCTTGGCGAAGCCCGACAGCATGACGATGCCCTTGAGCGTTTCGACCCGGATGCTGCTGGCATCGACTTGCTTGTTTTCGACGAAGCGCGCCTTGACGGAAGTCGTAATCGCGGTGTCGTCAACGTAGGCGCCAACGGTTTCCTGACCGCGGGTGACCGCGCAGCCAGACGCTGTGAGGAGGGCGACCGCGGCAACGGCTGCGGCAAGAGTGGTGCGAATGATCATGGTAAATCTCCTGTGAGTTAGTGTGAGCTTGGGTTTGATCAAGGTGTGATGGCGCAAGCATTACCACCAAAAATATAATAGAGAGAAGAACTTCAGTTGACAAGCGGGTCCGTCAAGTCTTTAGACTGCCGCCAGTATTCCTGAACACATTCAATGTCTTGATCTGTTCAATAGTGATTCAGCAGATGGGTTGCTGGGATAAGCAGTACGGCACAATGAGATCCGCGCGTGGTGTTTTGTTGATGCAGGTCCCGAAATGAGTTCAATCCCGGAAAATTTATCTGAAGAAGTCAAGCGCCTGCGCGACGAATTGCAGGTGGCGCAGCGCCGTCTGCAATGGATGGTCGATGCTTCAAAGTCCGTCGTTGGCATGCGTTCGCAGGAGCAACTGGCGGTGGTATTCAGTCAGAGCCTGGTGGCTATTTCGCTCAATCGCGAATGTGACGGTGAGTACGTGGATGTGAACGAAGAATGGTCTCGCCTCACCGGGCTGTCCCTGCAGGACGTTCTGGGGCGAACCACGGTCGATATTGGCATCTGGACCGATACCCGGCATCGTAAGGCTGTGCTTGATCCCATGCGTGATTCCGGGCGTTTGCGCAATCTGGATGTGTCGTTCCTCAGGCCGGACGGCGAGAAGCTCATCTTGCAACTCAATGCCTCGCACATCGAAATCGGTGGCGTGGCCTATTTTTTGAGTTATCTCAAAGATGTGAGCGCTGAGCGGGCCGTACAAACGGCCTTACTGGCCAGCGAGCAGCTTTTAAAAGCGACCAATAACCGGCTCAATCAGCAGATCGCGCTGTTTCAGTCAATGGAAAGCCTCTCCTCGGTGGGCTACTGGACGTCGGGTTCTGAGCCTGGGAGCTTGCGCTGGTCCAACGGCATGTACCGTTTGGCCGGGCTTGAGCCAGGAACGATTCTGGATGTGGTGGCCGGGCGCAGCCGTATTCATGCCGAAGATCTGCCAAAGTTTGTTGAGGCCCGTCGCAAAGTGGACGGCGCCATGGTGGAGTACCGCTGGCATCATCCGGACGGTCGGACGCACTGGCAGCGTTCGCGCATGCGCCCCTGGTCGGGCGACGGCACGGTGGCCTTTGGCGTGGTGCAGGACATCACGGACGAACGTGAAGCCTCCCTGGCCTTGCAGGAAAGACTCGGGTTCATTCAAAAAATAACGAGCCGCTTGCCCGGTGTCGTGTTTCAGTTGCGGGTCAACGCCGATGGGTCGTTCATGTGTCCGTACATCAGCGATCTGGTGCTTGAAATCTACCGGGGCTTGACGCCGGCGCAAGTCATGCAGGACCCCGCCTGCATCCTGCAACTCATCCACCCGGAGGACCAGGACGACTACCTCATTTCGACCGAGACGGCCTCACAGGACATCACCCCCTGGAGCCACGAATACCGGCTGCTTTTTGAGGATGGCGAAGTGCGCTGGGTGCTTTCGCAGGCGATGCCCGAGCGGGAGGCCGATGGCGCAGTGTTATGGAATGGATTCACCACCGACATCACCTTGCGCAAACAGTCGGAAGAGCGTCTGCGTGACAGCGAAGCGCGTTTTCGCGCCCTGACCGAACTCTCGTCGGACTGGTATTGGGAGCAGGACGAACAATTTTGTTTCATTCGGGTGGACCGTCATCTCGAATCCCCCAGCACCCTGGCCACTCAAATTCATATCGGCACGGCGCGCTGGGATATCGATGCAGAGGGTGTCAGCCAGGCGCAGTGGGCGGTGCACCGGGCGACGTTGGAAGCGCATGAAACTTTTCATGATTTTGAAATGCAGCGCAGGCGTGGCGATGGTTCCCTGAAGTGGGTCGCCATCAGTGGCAGTCCCATTTTCGATGTCGAGGGGCGTTTCAAGGGTTATCGGGGTATTGGTCGTGATATTTCGGCGCACCGACTCGACAAGGAAAAAATTGAGCGGCTGGCGTTTTACGATGTGCTGACGGACCTGCCCAACCGCCGTTTGCTGATGGATCGATTGCAACAGGCGTTGGTGACCAGCGGACGCGAACGATCGACCGGTGCCCTGCTGTTCATCGATCTGGACAACTTCAAGGATCTCAACGATACGCAGGGCCACGATGTGGGGGATTTGCTGCTCAAGCAGGTCGCGCAGCGTCTGGTGGCCAGTGTCCGCGAGGCCGATACCGTGGCGCGTCTGGGCGGCGACGAGTTTGTGGTGATGCTGCAAAACCTGGACTCCCACATGGCGGCCGCTACCGCCCAAGTGGAGCAGGTGGGCAAAAAAATCATGGCCCAGCTGAACCAGGTTTATCTGCTGGGCGCGCTGGAGCACCACAGTACGCCCAGCATTGGCGTCACCCTGTTTGAAGACCACCATCAAACCCTGGACGAATTGCTCAAGCAGGCTGATCTGGCCATGTACGAGTCCAAATCGGCAGGGCGCAACACGCTGCGTTTTTTCGATCCGGCGATGCAGGCCTTAGTGGCCCAGCGCACTGCTTTGGAGCTGGAGTTGCGTCATGGGCTGCAACGGCACGAACTGGTGTTGTTCTACCAGCCGGTGGTCGATGTGCACGCGCAGGTGGTGGGCGTGGAGGCTTTGGTGCGTTGGCAACATCCAACGCGCGGCCTGGTGTCGCCCGCTGAATTCATTCCCATGGCGGAGCAGAGCGGGCTCATTTTGCCGCTCGGTCAATGGGTGCTGGAAGTCGCCTGTGAGCAGCTGGTGTGCTGGTCGGCGCAGGCCTCCACCGAGGGCTTGACCATGGCTGTGAACGTGAGCGCCCGCCAGTTCAGGCACCCGGAGTTTGTGCAACAGGTGCAGGACTTGCTGCGCCAGACCGGGGCGAACCCGCTACGCCTGAAGCTCGAGTTGACGGAAAGCCTGTTGCTCACCGACCCCCAGGATGCCATCCTGAAAATGGCCGAGTTGAAAACGGTGGGCGTGAGTTTTTCGCTGGACGATTTCGGTACGGGCTATTCGTCTTTGTCGTACCTCAAGCTGTTGCCGTTGCAGCAACTCAAGATTGATCAATCGTTTGTGCGCGATGTGCTGACCGACCCGAACGATGCCGCCATTGCCCGCACCGTGCTGGCCTTGGGGCAAAGCCTGGGATTGAACGTGGTGGCCGAGGGCGTGGAAACTGCGGGCCAGCGCGAGTTCTTGTTGAAGAACGGCTGCACCCTGTTTCAGGGTTATTTGTTTGGCAAGCCGGTGCCCATCGCTCAACTGCAGCTGGGTGACCTGTCCGCGAGAACGTAGCGCCCCTTGCGGTGGCGCTACGGCGGCCTTAGAAGGGGGCGTCAGTCGCCGGGGTGCCAGGAGCGGCAGTCGCATCGGCTGCGTTGTCTGTGGCTGCGTCAGACGTTGTCTCTGCTTCTGCGGCGGATGTCTGCGCTGCCTGGCGCACGGTGGCTTTTTCGCCCGCGCTGGCAAACTTGCTGTATTTACCCAAAATGCCCACCATCTGGCCATAGATCCGGGGGTTGCCCGCCATGCATTCGCTTTGTTCCAGAAAATCTGCATCGCCTGAAAAATTGCCGACCAAGCCACCCGCTTCGGTCACCATCAAAGCGCCCGCTGCAACATCCCAAGGCTGCAGGCCGGGTTCAAAAAAGCCATCGCTGTAGCCAGCTGCAACATAGGCTAGATCCAGCGCGGCCGAGCCGGAGCGGCGCAGGCCAGAGGTGCGCTGCATCATGTCGCCCATCATTTGCAAGTGGGTGTTGTAGTCGTCACCCGGACGGAACGGGAACCCATTGGCAATCAGGCACTCCTGCAGACGAATACGTTTGGAGACGCGCAGACGGCGGTCGTTCAAATAAGCGCCGCGCCCTTTGGTGGCGGTGAACAAATCGTTGCGGCTGGGGTCGTAAATAACGCCCTGTTCAATCTTGCCTTTGACGGCCAGCGCAATGCTGACGCAGTAAACGGGGAAGCCATGAATGAAATTGCTGGTGCCGTCGAGTGGATCAATGATCCAGACAAACTCAGAATCTTTGGCACCATGTTCCCGACCTGATTCTTCAGCCCAGATGCCGTGACCGGGGTAAGCGGTGAGCAGCGTCTCGATGATGGACGCTTCAGCGGCCTGGTCAACTTCGGTGACGAAGTCATTGACCTGCTTTTGCGAGATGCGAACTGCTTCAACATCAAGCGCGGCGCGATTAATGATGGAACCAGCAGTGCGGGCGGCCTTGACGGCCACATTGATCATGGGGTGAAGATTGGGGGATGCCATAAATTGTGTGTAAGAGCGTGACGGGACTGTCCGGCGATGCGGGCAGCGACAATAGCGGGATTTTACCCGCCCCGGCGATTTCTCCAATTTCCGGCTGCATTTTGGCTTCGTGAGCAAGTTTATGAAAACACGTTTTATTCTGATCAACACCAGCCACGCTGGCAATGTGGGGGCTGCGGCCCGGGCCATGAAAACCATGGGCTTTACCGACCTGGTGCTGGTGGCGCCGCGCTGGGCCAACGTGCTCAATCGCGAGGAAACCATCCAGCGCGCCAGCGGCGCACTGGATGTGCTGAAAAACGCCCGCATCGTCGCTACCCTGGACGAGGCGCTGGATGGCATGACCCATTTGTGTGCCACCGCCATGACGCCGCGTGACTTTGGTCCGCCCACGGTGATGCCGCGTGCGCATTTCGAGGAGCTATCAAAAAAGGAGCTTCTTACGCATACTGCACGGGGGCTAGAAGCTGATTTGACTCATAATTTGGATGCGCAGGCGATGGATGCCCCAGTTGTGCAGCAGGGTGTGGCTTTTTTGTTTGGTTGCGAGCGTTTCGGCATGCGCAATGAAGATGTTTACCGTTGCCATGCCTGCCTGAGTATTCCGAGTGACCCCAAGTTTGGCTCGCTCAACCTCGGGGCCGCGTTGCAGGTGATTGCCTACGAGTGGCGCCTGGCCTTGGGCGGCTTCGCGGCCCCGGTCGCAGCGGCGCAGGAGGCGGCCCCTGATCGCCTGGATGTGCTGGCCGATGCCAACCAAATGGCGGGCATGTTGGCGCATTGGGAGCGTGCCCTGGTCTCTATTGGCTTTTTGGACCCACAGGCCCCCAAAAAACTCATGCCCCGCCTCAACCAACTATTTAACCGGGCCGGTGTTACGCAGGGAGAAATCCACATTCTGCGCGGCATTGCCAAAATGATGGACCAGACCGCGATCCCGGCAAAGCCCTTGCTGGAAAGTCCTGCCCCCTCAAAAGATTAGACTTATTCCATGTTTTCTCGACTACGTTCCGACATTCAGTGCATTCTTGACCGCGACCCGGCTGCGCGCAGCACTTGGGAGGTGCTCACGTGCTATCCCGGCCTGCATGCGGTGGTGTTGCACCGGCGCGCCCATTGGTGCTGGAATCATGGTTTGAAGTGGCCAGGCCGGTTTATTTCGCACATCACCCGCTTCCTGACCGGCATTGAAATCCACCCCGGCGCCAAAATCGGTGAGCGGGTTTTCTTTGACCATGCGATGGGTGTGGTGGTGGGAGAGACGGCTGAAATTGGCGACGGTTGCACCATCTATCAGGGCGTCACCCTGGGTGGCACTTCACTGTACAAGGGCGTCAAACGCCACCCGACGCTGGGCCGCAATGTGGTGGTGGGGGCGGGGGCTCAAGTGCTGGGCGGCTTCACGGTGGGCGATGGCGCCAAGGTGGGGTCGAATGCGGTGGTTACCAAGCCGGTGCCAGCCGGCGCCACGGCGGTCGGTAACCCGGCGCGCATCATTCAGGCCGAGCTGGATGTCAAGCGCGAAGAGACCGCTTCCAAGATGGGTTTTTCTGCCTACGGCGTCACGCAAAATGACGATCCGCTCAGTCAGGCCATGCGGGGCCTGATTGATAACGCCTCCACGCAGGAACATCAGATTGCCCTGCTCTGGAAGGCGATCGAGACCCTGCAGGGCAATCGGTCGGCGATCAATTGCGTGCCGGGCGACGCCGCCCGCAGCGAGCACTTTGAGGCGGAAAAACTCAACCAGTTGGTGGGCAAGTAAGCCGGATTTGCGGTTGAGGCTGTTGCGAAATATGATGAATACCGGTCTGCGCCGGTATTCATAAAAGCCGTATCAGGTCAGGCGTTCGGTGTCGGCCGAATCGCCGCTTTGGGCCGGAAGGCCTTGCACACCGACTCCACCGTTTCCAGGTACGGTCCGCCAATCAGGTCCACGCAGTAGGGCACCGCGGCAAAGATGCCGGCCATAAGCAACTCGCCGTTGCTGTCGCGCAGGCCTTCCAGTGTTTCCTGAATCGACTTGGGTTGTCCCGGCAGATTGATGATCAGGCTCTGGTCCCGGATCACCGCCACCTGCCGCGACAGAATCGCGGTCGGCACAAACTTCAGGCTGATTTGGCGCATTTGTTCGCCAAAACCGGGCATTTCCTTGTGCGCTACCGCCAAGGTGGCTTCGGGGGTGACATCGCGCAGGGCAGGGCCGGTGCCGCCAGTGGTCAATACCAGCGAACAACCGGCCGCAACCAGTTCAATCAGCGTGGCGCTGATGGTGGCTTGTTCGTCCGGGATCAGGCGGGGTTCAAACTGCAAGGGATTTTGCAAGGCCCGGGTCAGCCAGTCCTGCAGGGCGGGCAAGCCTTTGTCGACATAAGCGCCGGTGGAGGCCCGGTCGCTGATGGAGACGATGCCGATTTTGATGGTGTCAAACGGCTGGCTGGCGGGGGTTGTCATGGCGTTTCATCCGTCTGGTCGACGCCCAGCAATTGCTCGCGCGCAATTTGAAAGATATCGCGGTAGGCCCGGCCGTGGCGGATGGCTTCGCCGGGTTTTTCGGGTTTGGCGTCTTTGCGTGCCTGGCGAATCAGGGCGCGCAACTGTTGCGTGTCGGTGCCCGGGAACTGGGTGATCCATTCGCCAAACGCATCCTCTTCCGCGATCAGACGGTCGCGCCAGGTCTCGGCCTGGTGGAGCGCGTAGTTTTCGCGGGCGGAGCCATTGTTTTGTTCGGCCAGTGCGGCACGAATGTTGTAAATGCCGGTTTCATCAATCAGCCGCATCTGCTTGCCAATGAACTGCATCTGGCGGCGTTTGCCTTCAAAGTTGGTGATGCGCTTGGCCTCGACGATGGCGTCCTTGAGCTTTTCGGTCAAGGCCAGTCGTTTCATCAGGTCGGCGCGCAGCGTCAGCAGGTCTTCCCCCAGTTTTTGCAGTTCCAGACTTTCGCGCTTGAGGTCGGTCCGGCTTTGATCGTCCGTGCCTTTGAGTTCGCGTTTGAGCTCCAGATCGCGTTCGCTGCCTTCGGCGACGAACTCACCTCTGACGAAGTAGCCTTTTTTGAATTTGCGTGATGACATGGTATGGACAATGGAGAGAGAAGGCGGACACAGGGTTTCGCAGAGCCAAGTATCATAGCCTCCGATATGAAGAAACCAAATACGATCTCCGTCCAGCCCCGCGCTGACACCGGCTTCAGCTACAGCCGCCCTTATTTTGAAGAGTTGGTGGACACCGCGCTGGCGCATGCCAAAAAACTGGGCGCCACCGATGCTGGCGCCGAAGCCTCCGAGGGCTGCGGCCTGAGCGTTTCGGTGCGCAAAGGCGAGCTGGAAAATGTGGAGCGCAACCGCGACAAGTCGCTGGGCGTGACGGTTTACATGGGCAAACGCCGCGGCAATGCCAGCACCTCCGACTTCTCCAGGGCCGCCATTCAGCAAACGGTGCAGGCGGCTTACGACATTGCCCGATTCACCGCAGCCGACCCCATGGCCGGCTTGCCAGATGCCAAAGACGTGGCCCCAGCGTCCAGGCAGCGCACGGACCTGGACCTGTTTTATCCCTGGACGATCAACAGCGAACAAGCGGCACAACTGGCCATGGCCTGCGAAGCGGCGGCCTTGCAGACGGACAAACGTATTACCAACAGTGAGGGGGCGGCCGTATCGGCCCAGCAATCGCATTTTTTCAGTGCGCACACACGGGGTTTTCGCGGTGGTTATGCCAGCTCGCGTCACTCCCTCTCGGTGTCACCGATTGCCGGCAAGGGCAACGACATGCAGCGTGATGCCTGGTACAGCTCGATGCGCCATCCGGACGACCTGGCCTCGCCTGAGTCGATTGGGCGTTATGCCGCCGAGCGCGCCTTGAGTCGTTTGAATTCGCGCAAGATAGCCACGACTGAATGTCCTATTTTGTTTGAGTCACCGTTGGCGGCTGGCTTGCTGGGCAGCTTTGTGCAAGCCATCAGTGGCGGCGCCCTGTACCGCAAGAGTTCGTTCTTGCTGGACTCTCTGGGCAAGCAAGTGCTGCCCAAGCACATTGATATTCTGGAAGACCCGTTTGTGAAACGCGGCAAAGGCAGTTCGCCGTTCGATGACGAGGGTGTCAAAGTCAAGGCGCGTCAGGTGGTGGAAGCCGGCTGCGTGCAGGGTTACTTTTTGGGCAGCTATTCGGCGCGCAAGCTGGGTATGAAAACCACCGGCAATGCCGGTGGCTCGCACAATCTGACCCTGACGTCGCGCTTGACCCGTGCCGGGGATGACCTGGATGCGATGCTGGAAAAACTCGGCACCGGCTTGTTTGTGACCGAATTGATGGGCAGCGGCGTGAACTATGTCACCGGCGACTACTCACGCGGTGCCAGCGGCTTCTGGGTCGAGAAGGGCCGCATTGCGTACCCGGTGCATGAGATCACCATCGCGGGCAACATGAAAGCCATGCTCAAGGGCATCAAGGCGGTGGGGGCCGATACCTACAACTACGGCGCCAAGACGGTTGGCTCCATCCTGGTCAACCGCATGAAGGTGGCCGGAAGCTGAGTTAGCCGGCCAATGCGGCCTTGACCGCCGCAGAAATCTGGCCCATCTCCGCTTTGCCAGCCAGGCGCGCTTTGACGGCGCCCATGACCTTGCCCATGTCGCCAGGGCCGGCATTGCGGCCCAGTTCCACGGCCAGTTCGGCTACGATGGCCTTGACCTCAGTCGCCACCTCTTCCGCGCTCAGGCGCTGCGGCAGGTAGGCCTCCAGCACCTTGATCTCAGCCGATTCTTTGTCCGCCAGATCCATGCGGTTGGCCAGGGTAAAGGCGGCCACCGAGTCTTTGCGTTGCTTGATGAGTTTGTCAACGATCGCCACCATGGCGACGTCGTCCAGCACCACGCGCTCATCCACTTCTTTTTGCTTGGCCGCTGCCAGCAGCAGGCGGATGGTGCCCAGGCGCTCGCTGTCTTTGGCGCGCATGGCATTTTTCATGTCTTCGGTAACTTGGTCTTTGAGTGACATTGGGTGAAGTCCTTGTGAGGTGGGTTGCGGTACGAACACTTTTGATTCTGAAATAAAAAAAGCCCACCTGAGCGTCCCCGGTGAGCTTTTTTTGAGCCTTGGAAGGCGTACTGGATCAGTACATCTTCTTGGGCAACTGCATGGCGCGAATACGCTTGTAGTTGCGCTTGACGGCAGCAGCCTTCTTGCGCTTGCGCTCGGCAGTTGGCTTTTCGTAGAACTCGCGTGCGCGCAAGTCAGTCAAAAGGCCGAGCTTTTCAATGGTGCGCTTGAAGCGGCGAAGAGCTACGTCAAAGGGTTCGTTTTCTTTTACACGGATCGTTGTCATTACGTAAAGTTATCCAGAATATGCAGACTTCTATCAAAGGGAGATCGAGCCATTTGACGAACATCGTGCGATTTCCCCGCTTTAAAGTTGATCAGGCAGCGGGGGTTTGCCAGCAAAGCCTTGGATTATAGCGGTTTTGTGACTGAATTCAACACCTTTAAACCTGCCGCCCAAGTTAGCCCTAACGCAAGCGAAAAACACCGGCAGTTCGCACCAGCCCGCGGCCTTGTTCTTCCAGAGTTCGCGCGGAGTGGGCCGCGCTTTCGGCCATGGGAACGTTTTGTTGTGTGGCCTCGTCGATCTGCACCACCAGTTGGGCTACCCGGTTGATGGCGAGGCCTTGTTCACCAGAGGAATGTGAGATGTCGGCCATCAGCGATGCGACACGATGCACGGCTTCAATTGATGAGTCGATGGTCTTGCGGGCGTCGGTGACCTGGCTCAGCCCGCTTTCAACCTGCTGCACCGAATGTTCAATCAGTGTCTTGATCTCCCGCGCTGCGTCGGCGCTGCGTTTGGCCAGGCTGCGCACCTCGGAGGCCACCACGGCAAAGCCGCGGCCCTGCTCGCCAGCGCGAGCGGCTTCCACCGCCGCATTGAGGGCCAGGATGTTGGTCTGGAAGGCAATGCCATCGATCACGCCAATGATGTCGGTGATCTTGCGCGAACTGTCGGCAATCGAATCCATGGTGCCGACGACCTTGCCCATGACCGCCCCGCCCAGTGTGACAATGGCGCCCGCCTCCTGGACCAGTTGGTTGGCGGTTTTGGCGTTGTCGGTGTTGTGCTTGCCGGTGGTGGACACCTGCTCCATGTGCGCGGCGGTCTCCTTCAGTGATGCCGCCTGCTGATCGGTGCGCGTGGCCAGCGCTTCATTGCTCTGGTTGATTTCCTGGGCCTCGGTGCTGACCGCTTCGGCGCTCACCAGAACGGTTTCGGCCATCGAGGCCAAGCTTTGCTGCATGGCGTGCAACGCGTGCATCAACTGGCCCGCTTCGTCACTGCCAGTATTGTCGATTTTGTTGGCCAGAAAGCCGACACCAATTTGTTTGGCAATCGCCACGGCCTCGTTGAGGGGCCGGGTGATGCCGCGCTGCAAGCGCCAGCCCAGGACCAGCAGCACAGCCGTGCCAACCAGCATGCCCAGCATGATTTGGGCGCGCTGGCTGGCCGTGCTCACGCCCGCTAGCCCCAGCCCGCCGACGGCGCAGATGATGGTTGCCGCCAGCAGCATCAGCAGGGTCAGCCGGCCTTGAATGCCTGGATGCCGCAGGCGGTCGAACAGTCCGGCGAGGCCGCTGCGCACCACATGCCCGCGCTCAATGCGCAAGCCGTGGGCCTTGCCTTCGCGAAAGCTGTTGTAGAGCGCTTGGGTTGGGCTAATGGCCTCGCGTGGCGCCATCATGCGCACCGAGGCGAAGCCGATGATTTTGCCGTTCTCCCACATGGGCGACGCATTGGCCAGCACCCAATAAAAGTCGCCGTTTTTGCACCGGTTTTTCACCATTCCGGTCCAGGATCGACCGCCTTGCAGATACTTCCACATGTCCGCATAGGCCTGGGTTGGCATGTCGGGATGGCGCACCATGTTGTGCGGCTGGCCTATCAATTCTTCTTCGGTATAGCCGCTGGCTTCACAGAAGTCGGCATTGACAAAGGTGATGTTGCCGCTCGTGTCGGTGCGTGAGATAGGTGATTGGTTGCCGCGCAGGATGTACTCGTTGTGAGTCACTGGCTGGTTGTTTCGCATCAGATATCCCGCGTGCGGGGCTCGTCGTTAATTGCTTACATCTAGTTACATTATTGCAACGCAGCATTTTCCTGACTGTTTGGGTCGGGTCATTTGATCTGCGTCAGTTTCTAAAGCAATTTGCTTGCCAATCCCAGTGCGCAGGCATAACCACTGGCCCAGGCCCACTGGAAGTTGTAGCCGCCCAGCCAGCCGGTCACATCGACCACTTCGCCAATGAAATACAAACCCGGTTGTTTTGATTCCAGCGTTTGTGATGACAAATCCCGGGTATCGACGCCGCCGGCGGTGACCTCGGCTTTTTTATAACCTTCGGTGCCGGTCGGGGTGAGTTCCCAGCGAGTGAGGCGTTTCGCCAGCGCGGCCAGCGCCTTGTCGGTGGCGTCGCTGATGGGGCGCTGCCAGTTGTGGCCGGCGCTGCTGCCTTGCTGAACCCAAGCGTCGGCCAAGCGCGATGGCACCTGGCTGGCCAGTTCATTGGCGATGAGTTTGCGCGAGCGGGCCTTGGCGTCAAGGAGCGCATGCAGCACATCGGTGTTGGGCGCCAGGTTGAGCCGGATCGGCGCGCCTGGTTGCCAGTAGCTCGATATTTGCAGCACGGCCGGGCCACTCAAGCCGCGGTGGGTGAACAACAGGTCTTCCAGAAAACTCATCTTTTCTTTTTTGGCCCCGACCTCGATCTGCACCGGCAGCGACAGGCCCGCCAACTGGGCATAGGGCGCCCAGGCGTCGCCGTCAAAGGTCAGCGGCACCAAGGCCGGGCGCGGTTCGACCATGCGCAGACCAAACTGGCGGGCGATGCGGTAGCCGAAATCGGTGGCGCCAATTTTCGGGATCGACAAGCCGCCGCTGGCGATGACGACCGAGCGCGCCTGAATGACGCCACGATCGCTATTTATTTCATAGCTTCCTGCACCCGCAGCTTCTGGGCTAGCGGCTGAAAACACGATATTTTTGATGCTGCATTGCTGCCAGCGGGTCACCTGCCCGGCATCACACTCGGCCAGCAGCAGCTGGATGATGTCTTCGGCGGAGCGGTCACAAAACAGCTGACCTTTGTGTTTTTCGTGGAACGGGATCTGATACCGCTGCAATAAGCCTACGAAGTCGCGCGGCGTGTAGCGCGACAGGGCTGAACGGCAAAAATTCGGGTTGTTGCCCAAAAAATTGGCCGGTGTGGTGCCAAGGTTGGTGAAGTTGCAGCGCCCGCCACCCGAGATGCGGATTTTTTCCGCCACCTTGTCGCTGTGGTCGACCAGCAGCACCTTCAGGCCCAGTTGCCCCGCCACCCCCGCACAGAACAGACCGGCCGCACCGGCGCCCACGATCACAACATCAAAATTTTGCATGGGCCGCAGTGTAGACGCAGCCCTTAGAGGCAGCAGGGCCTCAGCTGGCTTGTTTGTTGCGGGCCACCAGATCCATCGCCTTGCGTGACATGCCATCAATTTCCACCGTGATGCCCGACAGTACATTGGCCACCACGGCAAACTCCCGCCCGTGCTGGCCGGCGCGTGCGGCCATTACCTGGGCGTTGAAACTGACGACTTTGGCCTCGCGGGCCACGGTCTGGATGTCGGACACGATGCTGGTCAGTTCTTTCATCAGCAAGGTCGATTTACCCTTGCTGATGTTGTCAAAGGTCGTGGTCGCGGTGTTCAGTGCCTCGAGGACGGTGTCGGTGCTGGTGATCAGGGCATTCAGTGCGTGCTTGTGCGAGTCCCCGTTGCTGATGCATTGCAGCGTGGTGTGCATCTGTTGCATGAATTGCTCAATGACGGGACCGACCCCTTGCGACCCCTGGTAGGTGTCGCGCACCAATTGGGCGCTGACTGCATCAAATTTGGTTACCGTGCCGCGCAATTGGACCTGGCTGTCGCAAAACAACTGGAAGGTTTTTTGCACCGCCTGCAGGTGGCTGCTGCTGCCACTGGCGGCCAGCACGGTTTGCAAAATCATGCGTTGCGACAGCATGCGCTGGCGTGCCGCCAGATTGACCAGTGACATCGACTCGTTGGCTGCCGCCGGTCCGACATGGACAGGCCGCACCGGTGCGGAGGGCAGGAATGAAGGCTTTGTGTGCGCTTTGACTGAAACGGTAGGTGCAAACATCATGGCTTCTCCAAGGGTAATTACCCGGGTAAGCAATATTGAAGCCAGATGTTGATCTGAATCAAAACTAATCAGACCCTGTCGCAGGCATGCGCCAGGAAAAACGCGGTTAACGGGCCCGGCTTGATGAAGGCGGGGCCAGGCTCAAGCGCAGGCCGCCCGCGCCTCCGGCAGTGCTTGTTGCAATGCCAGCGTGCCCTGCAGCACGTCGCCCACCACGATCACGCTGGGGCTTGTCAGTTTTTCGCGGGTGATGGTGTGCTCCAGCTCGGCCAGGGTGCAGACCGCATGGCGCTGGCTCGCCAGACTGGCATTCTGGATGACGGCCACCGGGGTGTTGGCGGGCAGGCCGAACAGTAACTCGTCCTGAATGTGCTGGGCGCCGCTGACGCCCATGTAGATGACCAGGGTGAGCCGGGCGCTGTGGGCGGTGGCGGCCAGCGCTTTCCAGTCGGTGCCGCTGTCACCGGGCTTGGCATGGCCGGTGATAAACACCACGCCGTGCGCATGTTCGCGGTGCGTCAAGGGCACGCCCAGCGAGGTCACGGCGGCCAGGCCGGCCGTGATGCCGTTGACCACTGTCACCGGGATGCCCGCCGCCTGCAAGTGTTCCACCTCTTCGCCGCCACGGCCAAAGACAAAGGGGTCGCCGCCCTTCAGGCGCACCACGGTTTCGCCTTCGCGCACGGCCATCAGGATGAGTTTTTCAATGAAGGCTTGCGGTGTGGATTTGCAGCCACCGCGCTTGCCGACGTGGATGATGCGGGCCTTGGGCGAGGCCAGCGCCACGATGGCGTCGCTGACCAGATCGTCCACCAGCAGCACGGTGGCGGTCTGGATCGCTTTCAGGGCCTTGATCGTGAGCAACTCGGGGTCGCCCGGGCCGGCGCCCACCAGGGTGCAGCTGCCGTGGCCGGGATGGGGCGTTGTGATGTGTGTCATGGTGTCTTCCTCGTTTGGTCAGACAGTTGCACGATGTGTGCCACCTGCAAGGCAATCGAAGTTGGAATAGGTTCTTGTCCGGCCAGTACGGATTGGATCCAGTTGGCCGTGCTTTGTTCATCGGGGGCCGGTAAACCGGGCACGCTGACCAATGAGCCGCCCTGTGGCTCTTGCACCCGGGTCACCTGGCCATCGGCAAAGGCGTCCATGGCCGGGGTGCGGCGCGGGTCGGCCACGGGTTCGCCTTCGGTGCCGCGCAACAGCAGGGCGGTTGCCTGCACCAGCCGCAGCGTGGCGGCCATCGACAGCGCGTATTCCGGGTGGGTGTAGCTGCCCACCACCACCGCGGGACTGTCACACGGGTTCATCAACTTGACCAGGCTGTGCGCCGGGTTGCGCAGGCCGACCACGCGGCGCACGTCCAGCAGGCGCGCCAAGCCGGGGCAGAGCAGGCTGGTCGGGACAAACTGCACCACGCCATTTGCTATCGGTTCAATAGCTGTCTGTGCAGGTACAGCAAGGGCCAGCAGCACATTTTGTGCCGAAACCCGGGTGGACTCGGTCGGTGTGCCGTGCACGATCACGGGCAAGCCTTCGCGCGCCAGCAGCAGCGCCAGCAGCGGCGTCAGGACCGGCAGTTTGCGTGCACCGTTGTAACTGGGCAGCACCACGGCGGTGCGTCCCTGCACGGGAATCTTGTGCAGCCGCGCATGGGTGGCGTCCAGAAAGCCGGCCATTTCATCCGGCGTTTCGCCCTTGATGCGCATGGCCAGGCAGAATGCGCCGACCTCTAAATCGGTCACCTCGCCGTCCAGCACCTGGCCAAACAGATCGGTCGCCTGTTCGCGTGTGAGTGGGCGCGCGCCGTCCTTGCCGCGCCCGATTTCCTTGATGTATTTGCCAATGCCCATGCGTGGATTGTCCGTGAAGGCTGATAACTTTGGGCTATGAGCTTATATGCGCCTGGGCCGGTCGGCCTAGGCGCTTTGCAGGCTGGGCGCCAGGGTGGCGCGCACCATGCGCTGCAGTTGCGGCACGCAGGAGCCGCAGTTGGTGCCGCATTTCAAAGCGGACTGCAGTGAAGCCAGCCGTTCCTGGCTGGACCCCTGACACTGGCTCAACTGCGCCTCAATCGCCACATCGGTCACGTTGAAGCAGGCACACACCTGTTTGCCGCGCGACACCACCTGTACTGGGGGCTGGGCGCCCGGCAGCAGCAGGGCGCGACCGTAGGCTTGCGCGGGCAGCTCGTCTTGCAGCAGCGTGGTGATCCAGCTCTGGGCGCTGGTGTCGCCGGCCAGCAAAAAACCTTCCAGCGTGGTGGTGCTGGCGCTGCGCTGCAAGAGGGCGGCGCGGCGCTGGTCGCGTTTTTTGTCGGCGTAACGCACCACATACGGGCTGTCCAGGTTGAGCAGGGACTCGATCTGCATCAGCAGTTCATCGGGCGGCGCTTCCAGGGCGCTGGCACGAAACAGCAGGCCGCTGCGTTCCTCGTGCGCGTCGCCCAGCGGCACGTTGTTGGAGAAGGGAACGCAACTGGCGTAGGCAAAACGGGTCATCAATTGCTGCAACTCGGTGCGCGCCGACAGCAAGTGTTCCGCCGGCAACCAGGCCACGGCCAGCAGCGACCACGGCAACTCCGCCTTCAAGACCTTGACGGCGGCGTGTTTGAACTCGGGCTGTTTGGAGTCCGGGCAAAAGGCCGAGGTAGTGAGGGCGTTGACGCCCGCCAGCCGCTGGCCGGTGGCGCTCTGGCCGCTCAAGAATTCCTCGCCCCAGTGCATCGCCATGAAGACCTGGGTCAGTCCGAGTTCGCTGCTGGCCTGCACCGGCACCAGAATCGAGCCGCGTTTGCTGGTGACATGCACCAGATCGCCCTCCTTGAACAGGCGGCGCGCCATGTCTTGCGGGTTCATCTGCAGGGCCGGTTCGCGCACATGGCCGAACAGGCGGCCCAGCGTGCCGGTGCGGCTCATGCCGTGCCACTGGTCGCGCAGACGGCCGGTGGTGAGCGAGAACGGGTAGCGCGCTTCGCGTGGTTCGGCCACGGGCTTGTACGCCGTGTTGACGAAGCGGGCGCGGCCATCAGGGGTGGGGAAAATGCCGTCTTCGTAGAGGCGGACTTTTCCTTGGGTTTCACCTTCAGCTAGAGGCCACTGCTGGGGCGCTTGCTCCAGCATCGGGTACGTCATGCCGGTGATGTCGAGGTCGCGGCCGCGCGTGGATTCGCGGTGTTCGTTCCAGATGGATTCTGGGGATTTGTAGGGGAAGAGGGTGGAGGAACCCGCAATCGGGGTCAGAGCCGTGGACTCGGGGTTTTGCCAAATCGGTGGGAAGCTATTGGTTTTCTGGGGGGATAGCAGCCCGAATTCGGATCTGACCCCCATTGCTTGCGGCAGTAGCTTTTCGAGCCGTTGCGCGAAATCAACGGCGATTTGCCAGTCATGGCGGGCGCCGCCCAGGGCTGGGACGGCGGCACGCACGCGCGAGATGCGGCGTTCGCTGTTGGTGACGGTGCCTTCTTTTTCGCCCCAGGTGGTCGCCGGCAGCAGCAGGTCGGCGTAGCGACAAGTGGCGGTGCTGGCAAAGGCTTCCTGCACCACGACGAACTCGGCGCGCTCCAGCGCGCGGCGCACGGTGGCCTGGTCGGGCATGCTTTGCGCCGGGTTGGTGCAGGCAATCCACAGTGCCTTGATTTCGCCGTCGGCCGCAGCCTGGAACATCTCGACCGCCGTTTTACCGGGCTTGGACGGCACGGCAGGCACGCCCCACAGCGCCGCCACTTCCGCCCGGTGTGCCGGGTTGCCCAAGTCGCGGTGCGCGGACAGCAGATTGGCCATGCCGCCGACTTCGCGCCCGCCCATGGCGTTGGGCTGGCCGGTCAGCGAGAACGGACCAGCGCCGGGTTTGCCGATCTGCCCGGTGGCGAGGTGCAGGTTGATCAGCGCCGCATTCTTGGCGGTGCCGCTGCTGGACTGGTTCAGTCCCTGGCAGTACAGGCTGAGCGTGGACGTGCGGTGAACTTCAGCGGTAGCGCGGCCAGGGGCATCGCCGGGCCGCGGGGAGGGCGCCGGGCCGTGCAGACCCGCAAACAGCTGGGCCGCCGTGAACAGGTCTTCTTTGGAAATGCCGCAGGTCTGCGCCACCACCTCCGGCGTGCAGTCGCGCACGGTGGCTTTGAGCGCGTCGAAGCCGTTGGTGTGGGCCGCCATGTAAGCCGTATCCAGCCAGCCTTCCCACAGCATGAGGTGCAGCATGCCGTTGAACAGCATGACATCGGTGCCGGGCTGAATGGGAAGAAATAAGTCAGCGATTTCGGCGGTGTCGGTGCGGCGCGGATCGCACACCACGATCTTCAACGCCGGGTTGGCTTTTTTGGCGTCTTCAATCTGGCGAAACAGAATCGGATGCGCGTAGGCGGTGTTGGCGCCGACGATGAAAATCGTGCCAGCTTGCTTCACATCGTCGTAGCAGGCGGGCGGTGAGTCCATGCCCAGCGTTTGCTTGTAGCCGGCCACCGCGCTGCTCATGCACAGGCGCGAGTTGCTGTCGATGTTGTTGGTGCCGATCAGGCCTTTGGCCAGCTTGTTGAAGACGTAATAGTCCTCGGTCAGCAGCTGGCCGGAGATGTAGAACCCCACCGCATCCGGGCCGTGCGCGGTGATGATGCTGGCAAATTTGTCGGCGGCTAAATCAAGCGCCGCGTCCCAAGCCATGCGCTGCGCGGAGGCGCCCCGCTGCAGGCGCTGCATCGGCTGTAGCAGCCGGGTTTGCTGGTTGACGGCGGCACTGGCGGTCAGGTGCAGCGTGGCGCCTTTGGTGCAGAGTCGGCCGAAATTGGCCGGGTGATCCGGGTCGCCCCGCACGCCGGTAATCTGGGTGGCGCTGGACTCGATGATGACGCCGCAGCCGACGCCGCAATACGGGCAGGTCGATTTGGTTTCACGCACCGTGGGTAAATTCATGCTTTGTCCAGTGCCACTGTTTCTTTGCAGCCGGGCCCGGCGACCGGGGCCACCAGGTCGAGGGCGAGGGTCGCCAACTCTTGGGCATCGAGATGCACGGCCCCATCCTCCACTTTCACGCTGAACTTGGGCGTGCAGCCCTCGTCCGGCGCGGCCGCCTGGCCGGTGCACAGTCCGATGGTCCAGTTGTGCAGCGGGCAGCCCACGCTGGAGCCAAACACAATGCCTTGCGACAGCGGCCCGCCTTTGTGCGGGCAGCGGTCGAGCAGGGCAAATACGTCGTCCTGGTCATTGCGAAACACCGCCACGTCCATGCCTTGCGGCCGTTGGATGCAGCGCGAGCCCAACACGGGGATGTCCGTGACCAGGCAGATTTTTTTCCAGTTGCTCATGTGGTAATCCTTTTGCTATTGTTTAAATAGCTGCTTGCGCTTATAGAACGGGGGCTAGAGGCCAATTTCATATAAATTCAGGGGCTTCAGGCAGGAATCGCCAGCTTGTCGAATTGACGGATATCGACCTCGGCCTTGTTGAACTCAAACCACGGATCCGGCTCGCCATCCAGCGCAAACTGCAGGCGTTCCCACAGCGCCTTGCGGTTGGCGTGGTCGTCCAGAATTTTTTTCTTGACGTAGTCCAGGCCGACGCGCGACACGTAATGCACGGTGCGCTCCAGGTACCAGCCTTCCTGCCGGTACAGCTCGCAAAACGCGCCGGTGTACTCCAGCACTTCTTCCGCAGTTTTGAGCTTGACGAAGAAATGCGCCACCTCGGTTTTGATGCCGCCGTTGCCGGCGATGTACATCTCCCAGCCGCTGTCGACGCCGATGATGCCGACGTCCTTGATGCCGGCCTCGGCGCAATTGCGTGGGCAGCCGCTCACGGCGAATTTAACCTTGTGCGGGGCGTACATGCGCCACATGGCGCGCTCCAGGTCCTTGCCCATCTGGGTCGAATCTTGTGTGCCCATGCGACACCATTCCGAGCCAACGCAGGTCTTCACCGTGCGCAGCGCCTTGGCGTAGGCGTGGCCGCTCGGCATGCCGATGTCTTTCCAGACGTTGGCCAAATCTTCCTTCTTCACGCCCAGCAAATCGATGCGCTGGCCGCCGGTCACTTTGACGGTTGGAATCTTGTATTTATCGACGGCGTCGGCGATGCGGCGCAACTCGTCGGCGCTGGTCTCGCCCCCCCACATGCGCGGGATGACGGAGTAGGTGCCGTCTTTCTGGATGTTGGCGTGGCTGCGCTCGTTGATGAGGCGGCTTTGCGGATCGTCTCTGGCTTCTTTCGGCCAGCTGCTGATCAGGTAGTAGTTGACCGCTGGGCGGCATGAGGCACAGCCGTTGGGTGTCTTCCACTCCAGGAAGTTAAAGACGCTGGCAATGGTGAGCAGCTTGTTGGCCACAATGGCCTCGCGCACGGCCTGGTGGCCGTGCTCGGTGCAACCGCACATGGCTTTCATCTTCGGTGTGGCCGAGTAGTCGCCACCGGCGGTGAACATCAACAGCTGCTCCACCAGACCGGTGCAGGAGCCGCACGAGGCGCTGGCTTTGGTGTGCTTGCGCACCTCGTCCAGCGTGAACAAACCCTTCTCCTTGATCGCCTTGCAGATGGTGCCTTTGGTGACGCCGTTGCAGCCGCAGACTTCGTCGCTTTCCGCCATCGCGGCCGCCTTGTTGTGGCCTTGGTGGCCGACGTCGCCAATGTTGGATTCGCCAAACATCAGTTTGTCGCGAATATCGGAAATCGAGCGGCCATCGCGCAGCAGCTTGAAGTACCAGCTGCCGTCGACCGTGTCGCCATAGAGGCAGGCGCCGACCAACTTGTCGTCTTTCAGCACCAGCTTTTTGTAGACACCGCCAAAGGGGTCGCTCATCACGATTTCTTCGGTGCCTTCGCCGCCCATAAACTCGCCGGCGCTGAACAGGTCAATGCCGGTGACCTTCAGTTTGGTCGAGGTCAGCGAGCCCAGATAGCGGCCAATGCCGAACTGCGCCAGATGGTTGGCCGCCACTTTGGCCTGCTCAAACAGCGGCGCCACCAAGCCGTAGGCAATGCCGCGGTGCGCCGCGCATTCGCCCACCGAATAGATGCGGGCATCGGTCACGGTCTGCAGCGTGTCGGTGACGACAATGCCCCGGTTCACATGCAGGTGCATGGCTTCGGCCAGATCGGTGTTGGGGCGAATGCCGACCGCCATCACCACCAGGTCGGCCGGAATCTCGCTGCCGTCCTTGAACTGCAGCGCCATGACCCGGCCCCCCAATCCGCCGTCCTGGTCGCCAATCAGCGCCTGGGTCTGGCCACCCATGACAAAACGCAGGCCGCGCTCTTCCAGTGACTTTTGCAACAGCTTGCCGGCCACGCTGTCCAACTGGCGGTCCATCAGCGTGGGCATGACGTGAATCACCGTCACCCGCATGCCGCGCAGCATCAGGCCGTTGGCCGCTTCCAGCCCCAGCAGGCCACCGCCGATGACGACCGCGTTCTTGTATTTGGTGGCCGCCTCAATCATGGCGTTGGTGTCGGCAATGTCGCGGTAGGCAATCACGCCTTCCAAATCCTTGCCGGGGATCGGCAGGATGAAGGGGTTGGAGCCGGTGGCCATCAGCAGCCGGTCGTAATGGACTTCGGTGACGTTATCTTGCGCATCGAGCGCGCGCACCAGGCGCCGGGCGCGGTCCACCGCCACCACTTTTTTGCCGGCGTGCAGGGTGATGCCGTTGTCGGTGTACCAGTCCCACGAGTTGAGAATAATCTCGTCAATGGTCTGCTCACCGGCCAGCACCGGCGACAACAAAATGCGGTTGTAGTTGGGGTGCGGCTCGGCGCCAAACACGGTGATGTCGTACAGGTCGGGTGCGATTTTCAGCAGCTCTTCCAGCGTTCGGACCCCGGCCATGCCGTTGCCGATCATCACGAGTTTTTGTTTGGTTTTAACGCGCATATCCATGGGAATCTCCGGTGGAAGGGTTTGATTCAGGGGCACCACACGCAGTGGGCAAGCAACGGGGGAGCCACATGGTCAGGCTGCTTTTTCCACATGCGCCTGGCGCGTGTAGAGGAAATCAATCACCGCTTTGCGGTAGTGCAGGTACTGCGCACTGTCGGCCAGCGCCACCCGGTTGCGCGGGCGCGGCAGCTCGACACTGAGCACTTCGCCGATGGTGGCGGACGGGCCGTTGGTCATCATCACGATCTTGTCGGACAGCAGCACGGCCTCGTCCACATCGTGCGTCACCATCACCACCGTGCTGTGGGTGCGGGCCACGATCTCCAGCAGCTCGTCCTGCAGCTTGGCGCGGGTGAGGGCGTCCAGCGCGCCAAACGGCTCGTCCATCAACAGCACTTTGGGCTCCATCGCCAGCGCGCGGGCAATGCCGACGCGCTGCTTCATGCCGCCCGAGATTTCGCCGGGCCGTTTTTGCGCGGCGGGCGTCAGGCCGACCAGCGCCAGCGCGGCATCGGTGCGGGCCTTGAGCTGGGTTTTGCTCTCCGACGGAGCGCCGGTGGTTTTGTTGGCGGCACCAAAGACCCGCTCGACGCCGAGGTACACGTTCTCAAAACAGGTCAGCCACGGCAAGAGCGAATGGTTCTGGAACACCACCGCCCGCTCCGGGCCGGGGCCGGCGATTTCGCGGTTGGCGCACAGCAGGTGGCCTTGCGTCGGCAGGGTCAGCCCGGCAATCAGGTTCAGCAGCGTGGACTTGCCGCAACCCGAGTGGCCGATGAGCGCCACAAACTCGCCTTTGGCGACCGTCAGGTTGACGTTTTGCAGCGCGCAGAACGGGCCTTTGCGGGTCTTGAAAGTTTGCTCGACGCCGGAGATTTCGATGTAGTTTTGCATGGGAGCCTCGTAATCAGTTGGGGACAGAGCAAAGTTCACTGCGTGTAACTCTTGGACTGTCCCGCAAGGTTTCAGGTTTTCACTTCTTCAAACGTAAATGCGGTGGCGATTTTGATCAGGGCGTATTCCAGAATCAGGCCGACGATGCCGATCACAAAAATGGCGATGATGATGTTTTTGACGTTCAGGTTGTTCCACTCGTCCCAGACCCAGAAGCCGATGCCGACGCCGCCGGTCAGCATCTCGGCCGCCACGATCACCAGCCAGGCGGTGCCGACGGCGAGGCGCACGCCGGTGAGCATGTAGGGCAGCACCGAGGGGAACAGGATCTTGGTCACGATCTTCCACTCGCTCAGGTTCAGCACACGGGCCACGTTCATGTAGTCCTGCGGCACCCGCTGCACGCCGACGGCGGTGTTGATGATCATGGGCCAGATCGAGCAGATAAAGATGGTCCAGATCGCCGCCGGGTTGGCGCCCTTGAACACAAGGAGGCCAATCGGCAACCAGGCCAGGGGAGAGACCGGGCGCAGCAGGCTGATCAGCGGGTTGAACATGCGGCTCAAAAACTCAAAGCGCCCGACCATGAAACCGACCGGAATACCGACCGCCGCCGCCAGGCCAAAGCCGACCGCCACCCGTTCCAGCGAGGCCAGAATGTTCCAGCCGACGCCTTGGTCGTTGGGGCCTTTGCTGTAGAACGGGTCGCTGAAAATGACGATCGCCTGCTTGAACGTCTCGGTCGGCGACGGGATGCTGCTGGCGGTTGAGATGGACACCAGCGCCCACACGCCAATCAGCAAACCCAAGCCAAAGACCGGCGGCAGCACCGCCAGCCACAGGCCACGCCAGTCGAATGGCGGTTTGCCGGCGCTGGCCGTCGGCCGCACCAGTACAGGCTGAATCGTCTTATTTTTTAGATCGTTTTGGCTTGTAGCCCCCGTCGACTCTGCGTAAGAAGCTTCTGTTTTAATAGCGGCGCTCTCTGCCGCTGGCGATAAAGGTGAGTGAAAGACGGCGCTGACCATGGTGTGTTCCTTGGGTGTGCTGGGTTAAGGGGGTAAGGCGCGGCTCAGGCCTTGATCTTGAAACCGTCGGCGTATTTTTTCGGGTCTTTGCCGTCCCACACCACGCCGTCCATCAGCTTGGCACTGCGCATCACGTCTTTCGGCACCGGCGTCTTGCTGGCCGCCGCGGCTTGCTTGTAGATGTCGATCTGGTTGATCTGCTTGGCCACCGCCAGGTAGTCGGGATGGTCTTTCAGCAAGCCCCAGCGTTTTTGCTGTGTCAGGAACCACATGCCGTCCGACAGGTACGGGAAATTGACCGCGCCGTCGTTGTAGAACTTCATGTAGTTGGGGTCATCCCAGGTCTTGCCCATGCCGTTTTGGTAGCGGCCCAGAATGCGCTGGTTGATGGCGTCCACGCTGGTGTTGACGTAAGATTTTTCAGCGATGACTTCCGCCATCTTGTTTTTGTTGGCCAGGCTGGCGTCGATCCAGCGGCCGGCTTCCAGAATGGCGGCGGTCACGGCGCGCGCTGTGTTTGGGTATTTCTTGACGAAGTCGCCGGTGGTGCCGAGCACCTTCTCCGGGTGGTCTTTCCAGATGTCTTGCGTGGTGGCGGCGGTGACGCCAATGCCGTCGATGATGGCGCGGTGGTTCCAGGGCTCACCGACGCAGAAGCCGTCCATGTTGCCGACGCGCATATTGGCCACCATCTGCGGTGGCGGCACGGTGATGACCTTGGCGTCCTTGATCGGGTTGATGCCGTTGGCCGCCATCCAGTAATACAGCCACATGGCGTGTGTGCCGGTGGGGAAGGTCTGGGCAAAGGTGTATTCACGCTTTTCGCGCGCCATCAGCTTGGCCAAACCGGCGCCATCGACCGCGCCTTTGTCGGCCAGTTTTTTGGACAGTGTGATGGCCTGGCCATTCTGGTTCAGGGTCATCAGCACCGCCATGTCTTTTTTGGCACCGCCCACGCCCAGATGCACGCCATAGAGCAGGCCGTACAGCACATGGGCAAAGTCGAGTTCGCCGGTGACCAGCTTGTCGCGCACACCGGCCCAGCTGGATTCCTTGGACGGGATGATCTTGACGCCGTATTTTTTGTCGATGCCCAGCACCGAGGCCATCACCACGCTGGCGCAGTCGGTCAGCGGGATGAAACCGATTTTGACTTCGGTTTTTTCCGGTGCATCGGAGCCGGCGGCGTAGACGACCGAGCGCAGGGCCGGGCTGATGCCGACGGCGCCAACCACGGCAGTTTGCAAAACAGCGCGGCGGCTGAGGCTGGATTTAAGAAGGTCGGTCATGGCACATTTCCCTAAAGTGATGAGGACAGAGCTGGCCCACGGCGTGTGGCGACGGACTGTCCCGCAAGGTTTCAGAAATAACAAACAAAAAAAGGCGTCCTCACACCACCGGCAAACGACTGATCAGCCGCTGCCTGTGGGTGGGGACGCCTTTGTCCTGGTTTAACCAACGCTGCCCGCCGTTGGGAAGAATCGGTTAAGTGACCATCGCTGGTCTTGCTACTGACTACGCAATCTGCGTGCCAGACTCAGGATTGTTCGATGCGCTATTAAGTTAATAGCTGCTTGCGCAATAGATACGGGGGCTAGAGGGCTAATTAATGCCTAGGTTGGCAAGAATGGGGGTTCAGCACCAATTTTGTGCGCTGCACCAAAGATGGTGGGCCCAAGCCCCATTTGCGACCTGCAAAAGGGCTTGGGCGTTTGCTTCAGGGCGTGGGCTGCGTTGCGCCGCCGCCCAGGGTTTTGTAAAGCACCACCTGGTTCTGCAAATAGGTCAGACGCGTCTGCACCAGCGCTTGCTGGGACCCAAACAGTGAGCGCTGGGCATCGAGCGAGTCCAGCAGGCTGGCGGCGCCGTTCTGGTAACGCAGGTCAGTCAGGCGCAGACGCTGTGTTTCGGCGTCGGTCTGTGCCTGCTGGGCGCGCAGTTGTTCGGCCAGTGTGTCGCGTCCGGCCAGCGCATCGGCCACTTCGCGGAAGGCGCTCTGGATGGATTTTTCGTACTGGGCAATGGCGATGTCGCGGCCTGCTTTGGCTGAAGCCAGTCCGGCCTGGTTGCGGCCCGCGTCAAAGATCGGCAGCAGCAGTTGGGGTGCCAGGGAGAAGCCCCAAGAACCGTCCTTGAACAAGCCGGCCAGTGCGTTGCTGGCCGAGCCGGCGCCCGCCGTGAGCGAGATGCGCGGAAAGAAGGCGGCCCGCGCTGCGCCGATGTTTGCATTGGAGGCGATCAACTGCTGTTCGGCCTGCTTGATATCCGGGCGCCGCGTGAGGAGGTCGGACGGCAGACCGGCCGGCAGCTCCGGCAAGCGCAGTTGCGTCAACCGTGTGGTGGCCAGACGCTCGCGCACGTCGCCGGGCATGGCTTGCCCCAGCAACAACACCAAAGCGTTTTCATCCAGGGCGCGTTGCCGCTGCTGCTGGGCCAGCGTGACACGCGCCGTCTCCAGCAGGGATTGGGCCTGGCGCAGCTCCAGTTCGGAGGTGGCGCCGTTGTCCAGGCGCAGTTGCACCAGCTTGAGTGAATCTTCGCGGGTGGCCAGCGTTTGCTTCGAGATGGCCAGCAACTCCTCGTCGGCCAGCAGGCCGAACCAGGTTTGCGCCACGGTGGCGATCAGGCTGATCTGGGCCGTCTTGCTGCCCTCGGTCGTGGCCAGGTATTGGGCCAGCGCTTGCTCTTTCAGGCTGGCGACCCGGCCAAAAAAGTCAAACTCATAGGCCGTCACCAGCAAGCCGGCGTTGTAAACGCTGGTGATGGCGGCGTCGCCCGTGGTCGTGCGCGAACCGGTCAGCGCCGCATTTACCGTGGGGAACTGATCGGCACGGCGGATGCCGAGTTGCGCCCGGGCCTGTTCGATGTTGAGCACCGCCACGCGCAGGTCACGGTTGTTGGCCAGCGCGGTTTCAATCAATTGGCGCAAGGAGTCATCGGCAAAATAGTCTTGCCACGCCAGCTCGGCGGCGGGCGTGCTGGCGGTCACGGCGTTGGCCGTGTTGCCGGGCCATTGTGTGGCGACCGGCGCGGCCGGCCGCTCGTAGGTCGGGATCATCGAACAGCCCGACAGCAGGGCGGCTGCGGCCACGGCAGTGAAGGCCCAGCGGAGCGGCACGGCTCGGGTGAAGGTGGGGCGAAGTGTCTTCATGGACGGTGTGGAATCGCAGTGATTATTCATGCTCGGCCTCGTGATGTTGGTGGACCACTTTGAGGTCGTGTTCATGCTGGCGTTGGCTGCCCTTGAAGAAGCTGCGTACCAGTAAAAAGAAAGCGGGCACGAAAGTGATCGCCAGCACGGTGCCGGTGAGCATGCCGCCAATCACGCCGGTGCCAATGGCTCGCTGACTGGCCGAGCTGGCGCCGGTCGAGAAGAAAAGCGGCAGCACGCCCAGCGTGAACGCCATGGAGGTCATGATGATGGGACGAAAGCGCAGGTGGGCCGCTTCAAGCGCGGACGCCATCAGGCTTTTGCCTTCCGCCTGCAGGTCCTTGGCAAATTCAATGATCAAAATCGCATTCTTGGCCGACAGGCCGATGATGGTGATCAGGCCAATCTGAAAGTACACGTCATTGGACATGCCGCGCAACAGGGTGGCCAGCAACACGCCGAGCACACCCAAAGGCACTACCAATAGCACGGCAAACGGGATCGACCAGCTTTCATAAAGCGCTCCCAGGCACAGAAACACGGCCAGCAGCGAGAAGCCATACAGGACCATGGCCTGAGCGCCGGCGAGTTTTTCTTCGCGCGATTGGCCAGTCCATTCAAAACCGAAGCCTTCAGGGAGCTTGGCGGCCAGCTTTTCCATTTCAGCCATGGCGTCGCCGGTACTGAAGCCCGGGCCTGCATCGCCTGAAATTTTCATGGCCGGGTAACCGTTGTAACGCACCGTTTGCATCGGGCCGGTGATCCAGTGGGTGCTGGCAAAGGCGGAGAGCGGCACGAGTTGACCGCTGCTGTTGTGCACCGGTAAATCCAGAATGGTTTCGGGCTGCATCCGGGCGGACGCCTCGGCCTGGACGACCACGCGCTGCAGGCGACCTTCGTTCGGGAAGTCGTTGATGTAGCTTGAACCGAGGGCGGTGGAGAGGGCACTGTTGATGCTGTCAAAGCCCACACCCAGTGCACTGGCCTTGTCGCGGTTGATGTCAATTTGCATCTGCGGTGCGTCTTCCATGCCGTCGGGGCGAACGCCCGCGAGCACTTTGCTCTGGCTGGCCATGCCCAGCAACATATTGCGCGCATTCAGCAGGGCCGTGTGGCCCTTGCTGCCGCGGTCCTGCAGCCGGAACGTGAAGCCGGTGGCGTTGCCCAACTCGGGGATCGGTGGCGGGCTCAGAGCAAAGATAAAGGCGTCACGAACGCCCATCAGCGCGCCAAAAGCACGCTTGGCAACGGCCTGCGCCGAATGTTCTTCACCGCTGCGTTCGCTCCAGTCCTTGAGCATGACAAAGGCCAGGCCTGCGTTTTGCCCCTGGCCGGAGAACGAAAAGCCAGCCACGGTGACGATGTTGGCAATTTCGGGTTGCTTGAGCATGTAGCCTTCGACCTGCTGCAGCACCGTGCGGGTGCGATCCAGCGAGGCCCCGGCGGGTAACTGCACGTTGGTCAGGATGTAACCCTGGTCTTCATTGGGCAGGAATGAAGTCGGCAAGCGCGTGTAAATCAGCGCGACCACGCCAATCAGCATGGCGTAGACGATCATCATCCGGCCAGCCCGCTTGAGTAATTTGGCCAAGCCCGTTTCATAGTTTTTGGCGGTGGATTTGAACTTGCGGTTGAACCAGCCAAAAAAGCCACCTTTTTCCAGGTGGTGCCCGGCGGCCACGGGTTTGAGGAGCGTGGCGCACAACGCAGGCGTCAGTGACAGTGCCAGGAAGGCCGAAAAGGCGATTGAGGTGGCCATCGTGGCGGAGAACTGACGGTAGATGTTGCCCGTGGCGCCCGCGAAAAAGGCCAACGGCACAAATACCGAGATCAGCACTACGGTGATACCAATGATGGCGCCCGAGATCTGGCCCATGGCCTTGCGTGTGGCCTGCAACGGCGGCAAGCCTTCTTCGCTCATGATGCGCTCGACGTTTTCCACCACCACAATGGCATCGTCCACCACGATGCCGATCACCAGCACCATGCCGAACATGGTCAGCACGTTGATCGAGAAGCCCATGGCGAGCAAGGCGCCAAAGGTGCCCAGCAGCGCCACCGGCACCACGATGGTGGGAATGATGGTGTAGCGGATGTTTTGCAGGAACAGGTACAAGACCAGGAACACCAGTAAAACGGATTCCAGCAGGGTTTCCACCACTTTCCCGATCGAGACCGAGATAAAGACGGAGCTGTCATAGGGAATGGCGTAGCTCACACCGGGTGGAAAGTACGGTGCCAATTCGGCCAGCTTGGCCTTCACTGCTTTGGCGGTGGCCAGCGCGTTGGCCGTGGGCGTGAGTTGAACGCCCATGCCAACCGCCGCCTGGCCATTCAGTCGCGCGCTGGTGGCATAACTCTGCGCGCCGAGTTCGATGCGGGCGACGTCTTTCAGCCGCACCGATGAACCATCGGTATTGGCGCGCAGTTGAACGTTGCCGAACTCCTGCACCGAGGTCAGCTGGCCGGGGACGACGATGGTCGCCGTCAGCGTTTGTCCCACTGCGCTGGGCAGGTCGCCCAGATTGCCGGCGGATATTTGCGCGTTTTGCGCGCGGATGGCCGCATTCACCTGGTCAATCGACAGGTTAAAGCCTTTGAGTTTGGCCGGGTCAAGCCAGATGCGCATGGCGCGCTCGGAGCCGAACTGCGTGACGGTGCCAACGCCTGCGAGCCGCTGGAGTTCGGGCACGATGTTGCGGGCCGCATAGTCATTGAGCACGTCGATGCTGACATCGGGGCTCTTGGAGGAGAGCATGGCAAACAACAAGAAGTTGGAGCGCGCTTTGTCAACGCGAACGCCTTGTTGCGTCACGACGGACGGCAAGCGCGGCGTGGCGCGGGCCAGCCGGTTTTGCACATCGACTTGCGCCAGGTCCGGGTTGGTTCCGGGTTCAAAGCTCAGTGAAATGGAGCCCGTGCCGTTGGCTTGGCTGGTGGTTTCCATATAGGCCAGACCGGTGGCACCGTTCATTTCGCGTTCAATGACGGCCAGTACGCTGTCTTCCAGCGTTTGTGCGGTGGCGCCCGGGTAGGCTGCGGATATCTGAATGGTCGGCGGGGCGACGGTGGGGTACTGGGCCACCGGTAACTGCTTGATCGACACAATCCCCAGAACCATGATGAAAATGGCGATCACCCACGCAAAGATGGGGCGCTCAATAAAAAATTTAGCCATGGATCAGGTTCCTTAGCGGGCTGCGCTGGATGCGGCGCTGGCCGGGGCTGAGGCAGCCGAGGCCGCGCTGGCCGCAGCAGCAGGTTGACTGCCTTGCGCTTGCCACGGTACCGGCTTGACGATGATCGGGTCGCCTGGTTTGCCGCGTGGCAGTTTCTGGAATCCATCCACCATCACCTGGTCGCCTGCCTTGAGGCCGTCCAGAACCACCCATTTGTTGTCCTGGGCGGAACCCAGTTTGATCGGGCGCGGTGTGAGATGGTTGTCGGCGCCGACGACCATGACGGTGTCGCCCTGGACGCCCCGTGTGACGGCTTGTTGTGGCAACAAGATGGCCGCATTGACTTGCGCCTGTGCCAGCTTGACGCGGACATACATACCGGGCAAGAGTGTTTTATCGGGGTTTGGAACTTCAGCGCGCAACGTGACTTGGCCGCTGGTGGCGTCTACCGTCAGGTCGGTGAACAGCAGGCGGCCGGTGCGGGCGTAAGTGCTTCCATCTTCCAGAATGATGGAAACGATGGCCGCACCCTTACCGGCTTGTTTGTATTGCCCATTGGCCAGTCCGGCTTTGAGCTTGATCACTTCGGTGGCCGACTGGGTGAAGTTCACGTACATCGGGTCAATCTGCTGGATGACCGCCAATTGCGTGGCTTCGACCTGGCTCACCAGCGCACCTTCAGTGACCAAGGCGCGGCCGATGCGGCCCGCAATGGGGGCGCTGACCGTGGCGTAGTTCAGGTTGATGCGTGCTGTTTGCACCGCCGCTTTGCCAATGGCGACATCGGCTTCGGCCTGTTTGCTGGCCGCTTGTGCGCTCACATACTCTTGTTGGCTGATGGCTTTGGCCTCAACCAGGGGTTTGTAGCGGTTGGCTTGGGCGCTGGCTTGCATCAGGTTGGCCTCGGCTTTGGCGAGGCTGGCCTGGGCGGACTCGAAGGTGGCCTGGTAGGGGCTGGCGTCAATCGCAAACAGAGTCTGCCCCGCTTTGACGTCACTGCCTTCGCGAAACAGCCGTTGTTTCAGAATGCCGGTGGCCTGTGCCCGCACTTGGGCGAGGCGCGAGGCCTCCAGGCGGCCGGGCAATTCGGTGAGCAGACCCACATCACCGGGGGTGACTGTGACTACGCCTACTTCGGCCGGGGGCATGCCGCCGGCGGGGCCCGCCGGTGCGGTACTGCTTTGACCGCAGCCCGCCAGCAAGGCGGCAAGACTCAGAGAGGTCAGGGCCAGGCGGCCGCGCAAGGCTGACCGGTGGGGGATGGGAGCGGCGATGAAAAGCCGGGCGCGTGGTGCGGTCATGGTGAACTTCCTGAAAGAAGGGGGATTAATCTTTTTGCCACATGGTATTTAAAAACCAGCAGAATTTTCAAAGTATACATACAATCATGTATGTATGTCGTCTGCATTTCATTTTTACAACGTTATTTGAAAGAAGCCCCTCATGGTTCGCTGTACCAAGGAAGAAGCCCTCGCCACCCGCCACCGTTTGCTGGATGCGGCGGAGCGTGTTTTTGCCGAAAAAGGCGTTTCGCGTACCTCTTTGCATGACATTGCGCAAGCCGCTGGCGTGAGCCGGGGCGCGATTTACTGGCATTTTAAAAACAAGGCAGATCTGTTCAACGCCATGATGGAGCGCACCACCTTGCCTTTGGAGGATTCCTTGCACCAAATTGGGCACGATCCCGAGTTGGACCCGCTGCATGAGTTGCAGCGCGCGATTATGGATACCATGCGAAAAATTACCTCCGATGAACGCACTCGCCGTGTTTTTGAGGTGGCCACGCTCAAGGTGGAGTATGTTGATGAATTGATGGTTGTCAAGGCGCGCCATCTCCAGTGTTATGTGGACGGGGTCGCCCAGATGGAGCGTAGCCTGCGGGAGGCCGCTTTGCGTCGTGCGGTGCCTTTGCGGGTGTCGCTTTCGATGGCGGCGCAGGGTTTGCATGCGCTGGTGGTGGGACTTATCCATAGCTGGCTGCTGGCGCCGGACGCCTTTGACCTGGTAGGCGTTGCTGAAATGGCGCTGGGCGCGTATCTGGCCGGTTTGGGGTTGGCACCGGAGCCGGAGCTTGAGCGGCAGGCGATCTCAGCCTAGTAAATCCATCACATCCAGCATGCGCTGGGCCACATCGGCCAGCTTCAGGCCCTTGTCCATAGCTGTTTTGCGCATCTTCTCAAAAGCGGCCTGTTCGCTCAAGCCCTGACGCTGCATCAGCAAGCCCTTGGCCCGGTCAATCACCTTGCGGTCCTGTAACTCGCTCTTGGTGGCGGCCAGTTCCTGGCGCAGCGCCTGCTCATGCTGGAAGCGGGCCATGGCGACATCCAGAATCGGACGAATACGCTCCGCCGACAGACCGGCCACGATGTAGGCCGAGACACCAGCGGCCACCGCGTCTTTGACGTGGCTGGTGTCACTGTCGTTGGTGAACATGACGATCGGGCGGCGGGCATCGCGCGTCGCCATCACCACATGCTCCAGCGCGTCGCGCGCTTCGCTTTCGGCATCCACAATGATCATGTCGGGCTGGAGTTGGGCCAGCCGTTCCGTCAGGAAGACGTCCGCCGGCAGGCTGGCCACCAGGTTGAAACCGTTTTCCAGCAGGCCAATGCGCAGGCTGCGTGAGCGCTCGGCCTGGCTGATGGCGTAGTCATCGCTCTGGTCCTCTATGGCCAGATCGGGGGCAACAACAACGATTCGCAAGGCTTCATTCATAGGTTGAGTCACGCAAGAATCGAGCCAAAATTGGCAAATGAGCGCTGTTGCGCATTGTCTCATCCCCTAAAATCTGCCGCTATGGCAAAAAACTTGCAGGTGTTGGGGATTGAGTCCTCGTGTGACGAAACGGGCGTGGCGCTGGTCGAGGTGCGGGGCAGCGAATTACCGGTGTTGTTGGCCGATGCTCTTTACAGTCAGATCGCCATGCATCAGGCGTACGGCGGCGTGGTGCCCGAGCTGGCCAGCCGCGACCATATTCGCCGCGTGCTGCCTTTGACGGAAGAGGTACTGGCCGCTTCCGGGCGAACCCTGGCCGACGTCGACGTGGTGGCTTTCACCCGGGGTCCGGGGCTGGCGGGTGCTTTGCTGGTGGGCGCCGGGGTGGCTTGTGCGCTGGGCGCCGCTTTAGGTAAACCGGTGCTGGGCGTGCACCATCTGGAAGGCCATTTGCTGTCGCCGTTTCTGAGTGCCGACCCGCCCGAGTTTCCGTTCGTGGCGCTGCTGGTGTCGGGTGGCCACACGCAGTTGATGCGGGTGGACGGGGTCGGGCGCTACCAGTTGCTGGGTGAGACGATTGACGACGCGGCCGGTGAGGCGTTTGACAAGTCGGCCAAGCTGCTGGGCTTGGGTTATCCCGGCGGTCCGGCGCTGTCCAGCCTGGCCGAGCAGGGCGATGCCACTGCCTTCAAGTTGCCACGGCCCTTGCTGCACAGCGGCAATCTGGATTTTTCTTTCTCGGGCTTGAAAACTGCGGTGATGGTACAAGCCAAAAAACTGGCCGCCGCGCAGGACTGTGCCGTCGAGGCCTTGCCCGCCCATGTGCTGGCCGACCTGGCCGCTTCAACCCAGGCGGCGATTGTGGAGGTGCTGGTGAAGAAGTCACTGACCGCGCTGAGCCAAACCGGCTTGAATCGGCTGGTGGTGGCGGGTGGCGTGGGCGCCAACCGCAAGCTGCGCGAACAACTCAACGCCGAGTGCGCCAAACGCCGGGTGCGGGTGCATTACCCCGAACTGCATCTGTGTACCGACAACGGCGCCATGATTGCCATGGCCGCCGCCATGCGCCTGCAGTCCGGACAGCAAACAGCCAACGAGGTTTACGCTTTTGACGTGAAACCGCGCTGGCCGCTTGATTTGATCTAAATAGGGCGATAGCCCTCGTGCTACCTACGTAGACAGCTATTTAATTAGTAGCAATTTAGCTGATGTTCAATTGCGTGACCCGGCTCACCGGCACTTGCTTGCCGAGCTTGAGGGTGAGGACGCCGTTCTCCAGTTTGGCCTCGCTGCTGGCCGCATCAATATCCTGCGGCAATTCATAAGCCTGCTTGTATTGGCGTGGCGCGCCTTCTTTGGTCTCAATCCGCACGATGCTGCCTTCAAGGCCGATGTTCAACTGGTCTTTGGCAATGCCGGGGACATCAAAGGTCAGCGTGTAGGACTTTTCGTCCTGCACGACCGCACAGGAGGCCTGGCGGCTGCCCAATTGCGCCTCCGTCAGGAAGCGTTCCAGCGAACGGCCTGCAGGCGAAAAAGCTTGACGGCGAAGATTGGCGGGGGCGGTGGTGGCAAAAAACATGGTTTAACTCCTTGTACACTGCGCGGCGTTCAACATGAACCTCCGCTTGTACTGAATCTGCGAGTGAAGCGGCAGTATTCAAGAGAGATTTCAATATGTTTATTCTTCCCCGCAAGGCCTTGAAATTACTGGCATTGGCGCTATGCGTGCCAGCCCTGACCTTCGCCCAAGCGGCGCCCGTCGCCGAATCCGCGCCCATCAAGATCGCCATGGTCGAGAGTTTGAGTGGCCCATTTGCCAACACCGGCGAGGCGGTATTTCGCAACCTGATCTGGGCTGTGGAGCGCGTCAACGCCCGCGGCGGGGTGAAGTTGGCCGGTGGCCATCGCCCCCTGGAGATTGATCGCTATGACAGCAAAGGCCAGACCGAGGAAGCCTTGTCCGCGCTCAAGTCGGCCATCGATGACGGCGCCCAGTTTGTCATGCAAGGCAATTCCTCGGCCACGGCGGCGGCCCTGATTGACGCCATCAACAAACACAACGAGCGCGAGCCGGGCAAACGTGTGCTGTTTCTGAACTACTCGGCGGTCGATCCGATTTTGACCAACGAAAAATGCAGCTTCTGGCACTTTCGATTTGACGCCCATGCCGACATGCGCATGACGGCACTGATGGACGTGCTGAAAGAAGACAAAGCCCTCCAGCGTGTCTACCTCATTGGCCAGGATTACAGTTTTGGCCACGCTGTCGCGCGTGAAGCCAAACGCCAACTCGCGGCTTTGCGGCCGGATGTGCAGGTGGTGGGCGAGGAATTGCACCCGATGGGGCGCATCAAGGACTTCTTGCCTTATGCCGCCAAGATCAAGGCCGGTGGCGCGCAGGCGGTCATCACCGGCAATTTTGGCAATGACCTGACGCTGCTGGTCAAGGCGGCCAAAGAGGTTGGTTTTGAAGGCAAGTTCTACACCTTCTACGGCAACGCGCTGGGAGCCCCGGCAGCAATTGGCGACGCCGGCATCGGCAAAGTGGTGGCGGTGGCCGACTGGCTGCCCAATGTGCAAACCGCGTCAAGCGAAGCGTTCTACCAATCGTTTCGCCAGCGCTTTCCCAAGCCGGCCGACGACTACGTGCACATGCGCATGCAGCTGATGGTGGAGTCGCTGGCGCAGGCCATTGAAAAAGCAGGCACTACTAATTCGATAGCGGTCGCCACCCAGCTGGAGCGGGCTAGAGTCACATTGAAGGGTCAATCTGGCGCGATGCGGGCGTCGGACCATCAGTTTCAGCAGCAGTTGGTGGTGGGCCTGATGGACCGGCAAGGCGCACCCGGCGTCAAGTTTGATGTGGAAGGTTCGGGCTACGGTTTTCGGGTCATCAAAACCCTGACGGCAGCCCGTGCGGAGCTGCCGACCTCCTGCAAAATGCAGCGCCCCGTTCAGTAATCCCTTCCCAACCTGACGACGCAGCCCCCTCAAGGAGGCTGGCGTCAAGTGCGTGGCCCTACTGCCTCAAGTGATCCGCCGCGTTGGCTGGAGTACCTTGATCGGCGCGAAGCGCTGGCTTGAAAAACCATCGATAAATATAACTGCTTTAAATGTAGGCCGGCCGTTATAGTGCCGCAATGATTTCCGAAAACCGCGACCTCGCCCCCGTCGCTGGTACGGCATTGACTATTTCCATGGTCTGCCGCCAGCTAGATGGGCTTACACGCCCGATTCTTTCAAGCCCGATTCTTCAATGCTGCCTGTGGCGTAAAGCAGCATTGTCATGAAACCTGCTTTGAAAATTACGCTTTCTCTTGCTGCCGCGGCCCTGCTGGTGCTGCTGGGGGTAGCCGCATCGTTTTGGACCTTCAGCCAGATCGAGCAATCCGCGGATGAGCGCAAGCATGCCTTCCTGATCATCAAAAGTGCGGATGAATTGCTTGCGGCGTTGATTGATGCCGAGACTGGTAAACGGGGTTATGCCTTGACCGGTGACGAAGTTTTTCTGGAGCCCTATCTGAAAGCGAAGGATGAGGTCGGTGCCCGTCATGACGCGCTGGTTCAACTTACTTTAACGAGAGCGGGACATCAGAATATCGACGCCTTGGCGCCCTTGATCAAAGCCAAAATGGCAGAAATGGCGCAGGTCATTGAGTTGCGAAGAAAGCAAGACATGACTGCCGTATTGGCGTTAGTCAGGGGTGGTCAGGGCAAACGCATGATGGATTCGATTCGGACCGAGTTGGTCAGTTTCAAGCGGACGGAGCAAGCTGCGCTGGCGCAGCACGATGCAGAGTTTCAATCGAACATGCGTCGTCTGTTTGTCATCATCATTGCTGCCAGCCTGTTTGCGTTTCTCGCTGCACTTTTGTTCGCCTATCTAATTCATCGACAAGCACAACAGCGGCTCAAGAACTTGGTCCACCTTGAAACGTTGCATTTGTTGGAAATTCAGGAGGAGACGAATAAACAATTGCAGCAGGCCTACGCCACCTTGCAGGTCAGCGAGGAAAAGCTCGGCGTGACGCTCAATTCCATTGGCGATGCCGTGATTGCCACCGATGCTGCCGCGTGTGTCACGCTTCTGAATCCTGTGGCGGAACAACTCACTGGCTGGACGCAGGCGCAAGCCTACGGTCGGCCAGTGGATGAGGTGTTTCACATCATCAACAAAGAAACCCGGAAGCTTGCCCGTATTCCTGTCATGGCGGCTTTGACACATGGCACGGTTCAGGGCTTGGCTAACCACACGGTATTGATTGCTCGCGATGGCGGCGAGTGCGATATTGCTGACAGTTGCGCGCCAATTCGCGATCGTGAGGGACACGTGGTTGGTGCTGTGCTGGTGTTTCGCAACGTCACCGAAGAGTATGCCGTGCAGCAAGCCTTGCGGGACAGTACCGAACTGATCCAGACGGTGCTCAATACGGTGGTGGACGGCATCATCACCCTGCATGCGGACGGCTGCATTATCGAGACCGCTAACCCGGCCGTCGAGAAAATGTTCGGCTATGCTGCAACTGAACTCATCGGGAAAAACTTTAGTCTGTTGATTCCCGAGTTTGATCAAAACCCGCTCAACTGTTTCCTCGAGAGTCACGTTGCAAGTGAAGAGACAGGTGCCCACGACCTTGGTCGCCAACTCGTGGGTCGCCGCAAGGATGGCAGCTTTTTCACGCTAGAGATTGCTCTCAGTGAAATGTGGCTGGGTGGCGAGCGCCATTTCACGGGGATTTTGCGAGATGTCACCGCACGCCAGCAGGCGGAAGAGGCGCTGCTCCAGGCCGGCGCCTTGCAGACTGCGATTTTCAACAGCGCCAATTTTTCCAGTATCGCCACTGACGCTCAGGGTGTGATCCAGATTTTCAACGTCGGCGCCGAGCGCATGCTGGGCTATGACGCCGCGGACGTGATGAACAAGATCACCCCGGCTGAGATTTCCGACCCGCAGGAGGTGATCACGCGCGCCAAAGCGCTCACTGCTGAGCTGGGAACCCCGATCACACCAGGCTTTGAAGCACTGGTGTTCAAGGCCTCGCGCGGGATTGAAGACATTTATGAGCTAACCTACATCCGCAAGGACGGCAGCCGCTTGCCGGCCGTGGTATCCGTCACCGCGTTGCGCGACGCGCAGGAGTCCATCATTGGCTACCTGTTGATTGGTACCGACAACACGGCACGCAAGCAGATTGAGGCCGAGCAGAAGCTCCTTGCGCAGCGTCTGCGCGATCAGCAGTTCTACACCCGTTCCCTGTTTGAATCGAACATCGACGCGATCATGACCACCGATCCGGCCGGCATCATCACGGATGTCAATAAACAAATGGAGGTACTCACCGGCTGCACGCGGGACGAGTTGATTGGCGCACCGTTCAAGAACCACTTTACCGACCCGGAACGGGCTGAGATGAGCATCAAGCGGGTGCTGAATGAAAAAAAAGTCACCAACTACGAGCTCACTGCCCGCGCCAGGGACGGCAAGGAAACGGTGGTGTCCTACAACGCAACCACTTTCTACGACCGCGATAGAAATCTGCAAGGCGTCTTCGCTGCTGCGCGCGACGTCACCGAACGTAAACGCCTGGATCAGGTGCTGCAGGAAAAGAATGTAGAGCTGGAAAGTGCCCGGTCGGTTGCCGAAAAAGCGAGCCTCGCCAAATCGGATTTTCTCTCCAGCATGAGCCATGAGCTGCGCAGTCCACTCAATGCCATCCTTGGGTTCGCCCAGCTGATGGAATCTGACTCCCCGCCGCCAACGCCTTCTCAAAAGGAAAGCATTGCCCAGATTCTGCAGGCGGGATGGCATCTTCTGACGTTGATTAATGAAATTCTGGATCTCGCGAAGGTTGAGTCGAGGCAGGTGCCGCTATCGGAGGAGCCCGTGTCGCTGGCCGACGTCATGCTCGAATGCCAGCGCATGATTGAACCGCAGGCGCAACAGCGTGGCATCAGCATGATTTTCCCGAAATTCAAAAGCCCCTCTTTTGTTTTGGCGGATCAGACCCGTTTGAAGCAGGTTCTGATTAACCTGCTTTCCAACGCAATCAAATACAACGGCAAGCAGGGTGTGGTCGAAGTGAAGTGTTCCGAGAGCACGCCGGGACGTATGCGTGTGAGCATCAGAGACACGGGCGCTGGACTTTATCCAGAACAACTGGGTCAGTTATTTCAGGCGTTCAATCGTCTCGGGCAAGAGGCCGGAGGCGAGGAGGGGACGGGTATTGGTCTTGTGGTGGCCAAGCGATTGGTGGAGCTGATGGGCGGCGAAATCGGTGTGGAAAGCACGGTTGGGGTTGGCAGCGTGTTCTGGTTCGAACTGATATCGGTTGCTGAGCCACAGCTTTTCCTGGAAGGGCACGTAGCGGCATTGAGTCTGCCGGCTGTGCCTCGCGGAGCGCGGCTGCACACGCTGCTCTACGTGGAAGATATTCCGGCGAATTTGAAGCTGGTCGAGCAAATCATTGCGCGCCACCCTGATATCCGCCTGCTGACCGCTGTGAACGGGACTCTCGGCATCGAAATTGCGCGCTCGTCCTTGCCGGATGTGATTTTGATGGACATCAATTTGCTAGGCATTAACGGCTTTGAAACGCTGCGAATTTTGCGTTCAGGCCCTGTCACAGCGCACATTCCCGTTATTGCCATCAGTGCCAATGCCATGGCACTTGATATTGAGAGGGGCTTGGAGGCGGGATTCTTCCGCTATATAACCAAACCTATCAAGGTCAATGAGTTCATGGAGGCGCTGAATGTGGCGTTGGAATTTGCAGAAAAAAATCTGAATCAGTCAAGTAAGGAGTTGCAATCCTCATGATTAATTCATTTGATATTTTTCACGGCAAGATTCTCATTGTGGATGATCTGGAGGCCAATGTTCAACTGCTTGATCGGATGCTGCGTGGCGCTGGCTATGTGTCCATCACGTCGACGAAGGATCCCTGTGAAGTCTGTGAGCTTCACCTCAAGAATCGTTACGACTTGATTTTGCTCGACCTGCAGATGCCCGTCATGGATGGTTTCCAGGTGCTGGAGGGGCTCAAGGCCATTGAGCCGGACGGCTACCTCCCCGTACTTGTCATTACCGCGCAACCCAATCACAAGCTGCGCGCGTTTCAGGCCGGTGCAAAGGACTTCATCAGCAAACCGTTTGAGTTGGGCGAGGTACTGGCGCGGGTTCACAACATGCTTTTCGTGCGTCTGCTCCAAAAGGAGTCGGAACGCTACAACGAAGTACTGGAACAACGTGTGCGGGAAAGGACGGCTGATCTTCAGGATGGCTATCTGGAAACCATTTTCACCATGACGCGCGCAGCGGAATTTAAAGATGAAGACACCGGCGCCCATGTCCAGCGCATCAGCTATTACAGCCGCGAGCTGGCCCGGATGCTGGGTATGGATGAAGAGTTCGTTGAGAAGATATTTTTCGCAAGTCCGATGCATGACATTGGAAAAATTGGAATTCCCGACAATGTCCTGCTCAAGCCGGGCCGCTTCACGCCGGATGAGTGGAAGGTTATGCAAGGGCACGCCGAAATAGGGGCAAAGATCCTTGGTAACAGTAAATCACCCTATCTCCAAATGGGCGCTGAAATCGCACTCAACCACTGTCCTGGTCAAGTTTTTTCGCACAGACAGATAGGTTGTTTGATTGCCGATTTCTGCTCGAAAGCATTGGGTGGCAAGTTGCCCAATTTGGAGTGCAGCCGCTGGCTGTTGTAGAAGCTGACGATGT
>Ga0209100_1000132_pt1 | contig 88015 bp, 78 predicted proteins | sample lystaG_FD_185480 | JGI IMG/M metagenome (GOLD analysis project Ga0209100, IMG submission 185480) | Glacier valley bacterial and archeal communities from Borup Fiord, Nunavut, Canada, to study Microbial Dark Matter (Phase II) -... | ecosystem: Environmental > Aquatic > Freshwater > Ice > Glacier ...
GCCGAACTCATAGATACCGAGGCTTTCAAGCTCGGGACGGTCGATCAGGATATCCGACATAATTTCCCTCTTCCTTTGACAAAAAACTCATTACACCAAAGAGACCTTCACACTCAGCGCCTGCTCTAACCGCAACCGGATGAGAAGCCGAGGCATTCCCACGCACACCCACCGGCGGCGGATTTTAACTGGAACGGAAAACGCCGACGGGGGCGCCTCGCGTATCAACGCCGACACGGTGGCAGAGTGCTCATCACTGCATTCCATAATTCTACAGGCAGCGGGTTGCGAATCAGCGGAGAGTCGCAGCCATCGCGGGGGTGGGTACCTGCGCCTGCACAGTCCGGAACAATTGAGGGTTCACATCGAGCAGCACACGCAACGCCCCCACCCAGACCAGAGCTGAACCGAGCACGTGGATGGCGACTAGGGCGGCCGGTACTCCGATTTTCGCCTGCAGCAGTCCGAGTGCGGCCTGGGCGATCGTCACAATCAGAAATGCGATAACCCGCCGTCGCGCCAGTGACGCATCCGACTGCCCGCGCAGGGAACCGTAGAGCGCAAGAGCGGTCAGGATCACCGCTGTTCCGAGCACACCGTGCACGATGGCCACCCGCTCCCAGACGAATCCCATTCGCGGCACAGCCGCCGAATCGCCCGAGTGTTGGCCGGAACCCGTCACGAGCGTACCGATCACGATGAGAACGAAGGTGGCCGCCACCAGAGTCCCGCTGAGGATTCTGGCTGTCCGCGGAAAACCGGGGGCCGAGGTGACCGATGCCGAAATCGCCTGTCGTGCACGGTGCCAGGTGAGAGTCGTGGTGGTGAGCAGTGCAACGGCGAGCACAAAATGCATCGCCACCACATAGGGGTTGAGCCCGGTGAGCACGGAGATACCGCCGGCGATCGAGTTGGCGACGACGAGCCAGAACTGCGACCACGCCAGTCGGGTGAGAGTGCGGTTGCGCGGTTTATACAGCCGTGCGGCGACGATGGCCCAACCGACCGCGACGATCAGGACGCCGGTCAGGGCGCGATTAGCGAACTCGATGAAGCCGTGGATACCCAGCTCGGGAGTGGTGGTGAACGACCCCGCCTCGCAGGCAGGCCAAGTCGGGCAGCCGAGCCCGGATCCGGTAACGCGTACGATTCCGCCGGTGAGGACAATGAAGATGCTGACAATCAGGGCTGCGGTGGTCCCCCAGCGCAGTGCGCGAGGGCCGAGCGTGTAGCGGCTGGCCAGCCAGCCCAATGGGGTAATGATGGTTCGGTCCTCCTGGGGGATCGCGGGTCAGCGTTGCGGTCAGCGCAGCAGGGCGAGCAGGGGGTCGATACCCACCGCGAGGAACAGCAGGGTGAGATAGCTGATCGAGCTGTGGAAGACCCGCATCGGTTTGACGGTGTCGTGGCGGATCGCCATGGCGTACAGGCGGTGGGACTCGAACACGAACCATCCACCCGCCACTACCGCGACGGCGGAGTAGAGAATGCCCATGTGTGCCACCGGGATCAACAGGAGCGAGCAGGCGACAGTGGCCCATGCATAGAGCACCACCTGCAGGCCCACCACGGTGCGACCTCTCACCACCGCGAGCATCGGCACGTTCACCGACGCGTAGTCGGCACGGTACCGCATCGAAAGCGGCCAGTAGTGTGGCGGCGTCCACAGGAACACGATCCCGAACAGGATGACCGGAGCCCAGCTGAGCGAGCCCGTGACGGCCGCCCAGCCGATGAGTACGGGCATACACCCAGCGGCACCGCCCCAGACGATGTTCTGGGGGGTTCGGCGCTTGAGCAGGAGCGTGTAGACCAGCACGTAAAACAGGATGGCGACAAGCGACAGCACGGCGGCCAGCCAGTTGACGAGCAGCCCGAGGACCAGAATCGACGCGGCACCGATGACCCACGCGAAAACTAGGGCTTCACGATCGCTGAGTTCCCCGGTGACCAGCGGGCGCTTGCTCGTACGCTTCATCACGCGGTCGATGTCGCGGTCGATGTAACAGTTGAACGCCCCGGCCGATCCGGCGCTGAGGGCTCCTCCGACGAGGGTCCAGAGCACGAGCCAGAGGTTTGGGATACCGCCCTGCGCCAGGATCATCACCGGCGCGGTCGTGACCAGGAGAAGCTCGATGACCCGTGGTTTCGTGAGGGCGAAATACGCCTTCGACTTGCGCACAAGCCCGATTCGCGTGCGCTCCTGTCGAGTCTCTACCGCTACGTCCATTACTCCTCTAACGCCCAACCACAGTCTTTGAAGAGTCTAGGCGCCCCGGCTGGGAGCTCCTGTCAACCCCGGTAACGCTGTGCGAAGCATTGGAACGGCCGCTCACGGGTTTCTCTATACTTGAGGTGATCGCACGACATGCACCCCGCCCCCGCCGACGTTGATTGGCGCTTCGGTCTGCCCACAGCGCTGCCGATGTCGCCAGGCGGGCATGAGTATTTACCTCAGGCGGTGTGATCCACCCGGGACAGACATCGTAAGCAACAGAAGGGTCGAATCCTCATGGCAGCTCTCCAGTGGGATCCCATTGACAATACCGCCGTAGACACCGCTCGCATCCTGGCAGCGGATGCCGTCGAGAAGGTCGGAAATGGGCACCCGGGCACGGCGATGAGCCTCGCTCCCGCCGCCTACCTGCTCTTCCAGAAGGTCATGCGCCGCGACCCGAGTGACAGTACCTGGATCGGGCGTGACCGCTTCATCCTCTCGGTGGGGCACTCCTCGCTCACCCAATACGTACAGTTCTACTTCGGCGGCTATGGCCTCGAGCTCGGCGACCTGAAGGCACTCCGCACCTGGGGCTCCAAGACCCCCGGCCACCCCGAGTACGGCCACACCGACGGGATCGAGATCACCACGGGCCCTCTCGGCCAGGGACTGTCCTCTGCCGTGGGATTCGCCTACGCATCCCGCTTCGAGCGGGGCCTGTTCGACCCGGACGCCACTGAGGGCACCAGCCCGTTCGACCACTACATTTATGCAATTGCCGGAGACGGGGACATGCAGGAGGGCGTGACGAGCGAGGCATCCTCTCTCGCCGGTCACCAGAAGCTCGGCAACCTCATAGCGATCTACGACAGCAACCAGATCTCGATCGAAGACGACACCAACATCGCCTTCACCGAAGACGTCAAGGCACGTTACGAGGCGTACCACTGGCACGTGCAGGTGGTCGACTGGAAGAAGACCGGACAGTACGTCGAGGACATCGCAGCGCTCAACGATGCCATCGAGGCCGCAAAGGGCGAGACCTCCAAGCCTTCTCTCATCATCCTCAAAACGATCATCGGATGGCCGAGCCCGAAGAAGCAGAACTCGGGCAAGATCCACGGATCGGCGCTCGGCGCCGAAGAGTTGGCCGCGGTAAAAGAGGTTCTCGGCTTCGACCCGGAGAAGACATTCGAGGTGGACCCGGCCGTTCTCGCCCACACTCGAAAGGCCGTCGATCGCGGCCAGGCCTGCCATGCCGAGTGGAACATCCAGTTCGACGCCTGGGCCGTCGCCAACCCCGACCGCAAACTACTGCTCGACCGCATCCTCTCCGGCGACCTGCCCGAGGGCGTGGAAGCAGCCCTTCCCGTCTTCGAGGCGGGCAAGGAGGTCTCCACTCGCGCGGCCTCCGGCAGGGTTCTGAACGCTCTCGGTCCGCTCATTCCGGAGCTGTGGGGGGGCTCGGCAGACCTCGCGGAGTCCAACAACACCTCCATCGAAGGTTCCCAATCCTTTGTGCCTGCCGAATACTCGACCCACGAATGGACCGGCGATAAGTACGGTCGCGTGTTGCACTTCGGTATTCGCGAGCACGCCATGGGCTCCATCCTCAGCGGCATCGTGCTTCACGGCAACACGCGACCCTTCGGCGGCACTTTCTTGATCTTCAGCGACTACATGCGCCCGGCGGTTCGCCTCGCCGCGCTGATGAAGGCTCCGGCAATCTACGTCTGGACTCATGACTCCGTCGCCCTCGGTGAGGATGGCCCGACACACCAGCCGGTCGAGCAGCTCGCGGCTCTTCGTGCCATCCCGGATCTCGACATCGTGCGCCCGGGAGACGCGAACGAGACCGCGTGGGCGTGGAAGACCATTCTCGAGCGTCGCAAGGGACCCGCAGGCATCGCACTCACCCGCCAGAACATCCCCGTTTTTGATCGCGGGGAAGATGCCGCCACCGGCGAGATCTTCGCCGCCGCCAAGCATGTGGCGAAGGGCGCCTACGTGCTGGCGGAGGCACCGAACGGCACTCCGGACGTGATCTTCATCGCCACCGGCTCCGAGGTGCAGATCGCGGTCGACGCCCGCGAACAGCTCAAGGCCGAGGGCATCAACGCGAGGGTCGTCTCGGCTCCGTGTCTCGAATGGTTCGAGGAGCAGTCCGCCGAGTACCGCGAATCGGTGCTACCGAAGAACCTGAAGGCGCGAGTCTCCATCGAGGCCGGTCGCGACCTCACCTGGCGTGGGTATGTCGGGGACGCCGGCCGCAGCGTCTCGATCGAGCACTTCGGAGCATCCGCCGACTACAAGACGCTGTTCCGTGAGTTCGGAATGACCACTGAACACGCCATCTCCGCCGCCAAGGACTCGATCGCCGCCGTCTGGGCGTCGAAAGAAAGTCTGGGCGTCGAAAGGAAAGGAAACGAACATGACTGAGAACACCGCCACCGCCGCCCTCTCCGCCTTGGGCACAAGCATCTGGCTTGACGACCTCTCGCGCGAGAGGATCAAATCGGGAGGCCTGCAGAAGCTGATTGCCGACCGCAATGTGGTCGGAGTCACGACCAATCCGACGATCTTTGCGAGCGCACTGGCCAAGGGAGAGGCCTACGACGCCCAGGTCGCCGAGCTGGCCGCCGCGGGTAAGACCGTCACCGAGGCCGTCTTCGAGATCACCACCCATGATGTCGCGAGCGCGAGCGACATCTTCCGCGCGGTCTACGACTCGACCGGCGGACAGGACGGACGCGTCTCGATCGAGGTGGAGCCGGGCTTCGCCCACGATGCAGCAGCAACATCCACGCAGGCCAAGCAGCTCTGGGCCAAGGTCGACCGTCCGAACGCGATGATCAAGATTCCCGCGACGGTCGAGGGTCTCGAAGCGATCACCGAAACGATCGGTTCGGGGATCAGCGTCAATGTGACCCTGATCTTCAGTCTCGAACGTCACCGAGAGGTCATCAACGCGTATCTGACGGGCCTCGAGCAGGCCAGGGCCGCCGGGCACGAGCTGTCGACCATCCACTCGGTCGCGTCCTTCTTCGTCTCCCGCGTGGACACCGAGATCAACAACCGCCTCGACGCCATCGGCACACCCGAGGCGATCGCCCTGAAGAGCAAAGCCGGCATCGCCAATGCCCGCCTGGCCTACCAGGTCTTCGAGCAGGCCTTCGACAGCGAGCGGGCCAAGGGCCTGATTGCTGCAGGAGCGAACGTGCAGAGGCCCCTGTGGGCCTCCACCGGGGTAAAGGATCCCACGCTTCCCGACACCCTTTACGTCACCGAACTCGCCGTCGCGAGCGTCGTCAACACCATGCCGGAGAAGACCCTCGAGGCCACATTCGACCACGGCGCAATCGATGGCGATCAGGTCACAGGAAACTACGACAACGCGAACGCCGTGCTTGATGCACTGGACGAGTTGGGTATCTCGTACAAAGAGGTGACCGCGCTCCTCGAGAAGGAGGGCGTCGAGAAGTTCACCATCTCGTGGAACGAACTGCTCGACACGGTTACTGCCGCTCTGCAGTCGGCGCACTCCGAGGTGGGAAAGTGAGCTTTGACATCACCGTGAGCGGTGCAGCAGCAGAGGCCGTCGACCGCATCGTGCCCCAGTTGGTCAGTGATCTCGTCGCGTCCCGCATCTCCGATCAGGACCCCTCCCTCTGGGGAACGGATGCCGAGGTCGAGGCCGGTAAACGCCTCGGCTGGACCGAGGCGGTCGTCGTCTCCGAACCCCTGGTGGACGACATCATCGCGTTGCGCGACCGACTGCACGCGTCCGGAATCAATCACGTGGTTCTTGGAGGGATGGGCGGCTCGTCGCTCGCCCCCGAGGTCATCACCCGCACCGCGGGAGTCGAACTCACAATCCTCGACTCGACGGATCCCGGCCAGATCCTGGCGGCCCTCGCCGACCGCCTCGAGACCACTGTCGTCGTGATCTCGTCAAAATCGGGATCGACACTCGAGACGGCAAGCCAGCGCAAGTCCTACGAAGAAGCCTTCCACGGTATCGGGATCGACCCTGCGGAACGCATCGTCGTTGTGACTGACCCCGGCTCTCCGCTCGATGCCTCCGCTCGTGCTGCCGGCTACCGCGTCTTCAATGCTGACCCCAACGTGGGCGGACGCTATTCCGCCCTCACTGCTTTCGGCCTCGTGCCGTCGGGACTGGCCGGCGTCGACATCCGTGCTCTTCTCGCCGAGGCGTCCGCCGTCACCGGCCAACTGATGGTCGACCGGGCGGACAATCCCGGGCTCATCCTGGGGGCCGCAATCGCTGGTAACTCACCGCAGAAAGACAAGATCGGAATCGTTTCCGACGGCACCTACATCGTCGGCTTCGGCGACTGGGTGGAGCAGTTGATCGCCGAATCCACCGGCAAAAGCGGCACGGGGCTGCTCCCGGTTGTGCTCGATCTGCATTCCCCTGAGCTCACCGAGAATCTCGCCGACGTACAGATCGTGCGCCTGGTCGAGAGTGCTCGCGCCACCAAGGAGGTGCGCGACGGGGAAATCGAGATCAGCGGCACCCTCGGGGCGCAGATGCTCGTCTGGGAATATGCCGTGGCGGTCGCCGGCCGACTGCTCGGCATCGACCCATTCGACCAGCCGGATGTCGAGTCGGCCAAGATCGCGACGCGCGCCCTGCTCGACTCGCGCCCGGAGCCCGTCGCCCCCGCGTTCACCGCTGACGGCATCGAGGTACGCGGATCGGCCGAGCTCCTCGGTGAGGCAGACTCCGTATCCGCCGCGATCGACGCACTCCTCGCACGCATCGGGCCCAACGGGTATCTCGCGGTGCAGGCCTACGTCGACCGCAACGCGAACCACGAACTCGCGAAGCTGCGCGACCTTCTCGCCGGGAAGACCCGTCGCCCAGTGACGTTCGGCTGGGGACCACGCTTCCTCCACTCGACCGGCCAGTACCACAAGGGCGGACCCGCCACCGGAGTATTCCTGCAGATCACGGCGACAGCACCCACTGACCTCGAGATCCCGGACAGCCCGTTTTCTTACGGCTACCTCATCCAGGCGCAAGCAGCCGGTGACGCGAGCGTGCTCGCCGACCACGGTCGCCCGGTACTCACCCTCACGCTCACGGACTCGACACAGGATCTCGCGACGCTTTTCAGCGCCATCGTCTGATCCACCCGTCGACCAATCGACACGAACTCACTAGGAGCCGAATGTCCCCGGTGGAAATCACGCCGGAGTTCAACCCGCTGAGGTTGCCCTCCGACCGCCGTCTCAACAGGATCGCCGGGCCGAGCGCCCTGATCATCTTTGGAGTAACGGGTGACCTCGCCCGTAAGAAACTGATGCCGGCGGTCTATGACCTCGCCAACCGCGGCCTGCTTCCCCCCGGTTTCGCGCTCGTGGGGTTCGCCCGTCGGGACTGGGTCGACCAGGACTTCGCACAGGTGGTCCACGATGCGGTCGAGCAGTACGCCCGCACGCCATTCGACGAGAACGTCTGGAAGCAACTCGCCGAGGGCATCCGCTTCGTCCAGGGCGAGTTCGACGACGACAAGGCATTCGCCGAGCTCAAGAACACGCTCGAGGAACTCGACAAGACGCGCGGAACGATGGGCAACCACGCGTTCTACCTCTCGATCCCCCCGAAGTCGTTCCCCCAGGTGACGGAGCAACTTCGCCGCTCCGGGCTGGCCGACGAGGTGGATGGCGCGTGGCGCCGTGTCGTGATCGAGAAGCCCTTCGGCAGCGACCTCAAGACCGCCCGCGAGCTCAATGACGTCGTCGAGTCGGTGTTTCCCCCAGACTCGGTGTTCCGCATCGACCACTACCTTGGCAAGGAGACGGTGCAGAACATCCTGGCCCTTCGCTTCGCCAACCAGCTGTACGAGCCCATCTGGAACGCAAACTACGTCGACCACGTGCAGATCACGATGGCCGAAGACATCGGTGTAGGCGGTCGAGCAGGCTACTACGACGGGATTGGTGCTGCGCGCGACGTCATCCAGAACCACCTGTTGCAGCTGCTCGCTCTCACGGCGATGGAGGAGCCGGTGTCGTTCGCCGCGAAAGATCTGCGTGCCGAGAAGGAGAAAGTTCTCTCGGCGGTCACCCTTCCGGAGGATCTTTCACACTCGACGGCGCGCGGGCAATATGCGAGCGGCTGGCAGGGCGGCGAGGAGGTGGTCGGGTTCCTCGAGGAAGACGGTATGAACCCGCAGTCACTCACCGAGACCTTTGCCGCCTTCCGGCTGGACATCGGCACTCGTCGGTGGGCGGGAGTGCCGTTCTACCTGCGTGCTGGCAAGCGCCTCGGGCGTCGGGTCACCGAGATCGCCGTCGTGTTCAAACGCGCGCCGCAATCTCTCTTCGCTGAGAGCCAGACCTCTGCGCTCGGCCAGAACGCGCTGGTCATCCGCGTACAGCCGGATGAGGGTGTCACCATTCGCTTCGGGTCGAAAGTGCCGGGCGCCGGTGTGCAGGTGCGTGACGTCACCATGGACTTCGGCTACGGCCACGCCTTCACCGAGGCGAGCCCCGAAGCCTACGAGCGTCTGATACTCGACGTGTTGCTCGGCGACCCGCCGCTCTTCCCCCGTCACCAGGAGGTGGAGCTCAGCTGGGAAATCCTCGACCCGATCGAGGAGTTCTGGGCCACCCAGGGGCAACCCGAGCAGTATCGCCCCGGTTCCTGGGGCCCGAAGTCCGCCGACGACCTGCTCGCCCGCGACGGCCGTGTCTGGCGCCGCCCGTGACCACCACAGACTGGAGTCGTTCATGATCGTCGACCTTCCCAACAGCACCACGAGCCAGATCTCGAAGACCCTGGTCAAAATCCGGGAGGAGGGTGGCGCGGTCGCCCTCGGACGTGTGCTCACCCTCGTGATTTCTACGAACCTCGGTCATGAAGAGGAGGCTATCGAGGCTGCGAATGACGCATCGCGCGAGCATCCGATGCGCGTCATCGTGATCTCAACCGACCCCGACGGCACCAACAGGTCGGATGCGCCTCGGCTCGATGCGCAGATCCGTGTCGGCGGCGATGCCGGTGCGAGTGAAGTCGTAGTACTCAAGGCGTACGGCGATACTGCGTCTGATGAAGAAGGTCTCGTCACGGGGCTTCTGTTGCCTGACGCGCCCGTCGTCGCCTGGTGGCCGGGAGAAGCTCCGGAAATCGTCTCCAAGTCCCCTCTCGGTCGGATCGCGCAGCGCCGGATCACGGATGCCGCGGCACAGCGTGACCCGCGTGGATTCCTGAACCACCTCTCGCGCACCTACAGCCCGGGCGACACCGACTTCTCCTGGACCCGGCTCACACTCTGGCGCGCGCAGCTCGCTGCAGTACTGGACCAGCCGCCGTACGAGACGATCACCAGCGTCGAGGTGCACGGTGCGCCGGACTCGCCCTCGACCGGCCTGCTCGCCGCGTGGTTGCAGATGCAGCTGAAGGTACCGGCCCGGCACGAACTCATCACTCCCTCACACGGGTCGAGCGGAATCCAGGGAGTGCGGCTTCACCGCGCATCCGGAGTGATTGAGCTGGAACGCACGACCACGAACGTTGTGACTCTCGTGCAGCCCAACCAACCGATCCACGATATCTCGCTCATCCGGCGCAGCCTCCGCGACTGTCTCGCCGAGGAGCTGCGCCGTCTCGACCCGGACGACCTGTTCGGAGCGGTGATCCAGCACGGGCTCGCCGAGCTGGACGCGCCGACCGTCACCGGGTCCATCACCGTACTCGCACCATGACCAACGCTCGTCGCGTGCTTGTCCATGCCGACAAGAGGGCCCTCGCCGGCTCGGTCGCGGCCCGCTTCATTACGAAGGTGGTCGACCTGCTCGATCAGCAACCCCGCGTGAACATCGCCCTGACGGGTGGCAGCGTGGGAAGTGCGGTTCTCGAGGCGATCAACGAGTCCCCCGCGCGGGACAGCATCGACTGGTCACGGGTGATCCTGTGGTGGAGTGACGAGCGGTGGCTGCCCCGCAATGATGCCGAGCGCAATGACACTCAGGCCCGCATCACACTGCTCGACCATGTCGCACTCCGTGCCGAGAATATCCACGGGTGCGCCGCGTCGGATTCCGGCATGAGTCTCGATGATGCCGCGACAGCCTACGCTGTGGAACTCGCGGCCGCTGCGGACGAGGGCCGGGCGACGCCGCGTTTCGACATCCTTTTCCTCGGCGTCGGTCCGGACGGACACGTGGCCTCGCTGTTCCCGGATTCCCCGGGCATCCGCGTGACCGTGGGCACGGTCATCGCCGTTCGCAACTCCCCCAAACCTCCGCCCGAGCGGCTCAGCCTCACCCTTCCCGTGATCAATAGCGCGGACCGCATCTGGCTCACGCTCTCCGGCCCGGACAAGGCTTCCGCTCTTGGGCTAGCCCTGGCCGGCGCGAGCACCTGGGAGGTTCCCGTTGCGGGCATCAAGGGGCGCCGGCGCACCGTGTTTTTCGTCGATCGGGAGGCTGCCGCCGAAGTGTCGGAAGACCTGATCGCCACGGAGTACTGAGGGCTTCCCTTCGGCTCCCGATGCCCCGCTTCCGCCCGTGCATAACTCCTGCACCGTTCCGGCTGGAGGTTGATCGCCCCCGGAATTTGGAAGACACACGACCGGCGTGCGTCAATCTGCAGGAGTTATGCACGAGCAGGGCAGTGGGAGGGAAAGGATCGCTGGCGCGCACGGTCGAGCAGCACAGCCGCCCGGGAGCGCGGCCGGAGCGCAGCGGTGCGGAAGCGCAGCGGGGGCGCGGTGCGGCGAGACCGACCGCTTAAATAGCCGCCGGGACGGACTGACTGCGCGACGTGTTACTGCGGAGTGAGGCGGCCGCGACGCGCACGGAGCTGCTCGAGGGCCTCGTCGAGGAGTGTCGCCGCTTCCTCTTCGGTGCGCCGCTCCTTCACGTAGGCGAGGTGGGTCTTGTAGGGCTCAACCTTGACCACCGACGGGGGGTTCTCCTTGTCGCGACCCGCGGGGAGACCGCAGTTCGGGCAGTCGAGAGTCTCGGGAATCTCTTCCGGCTCGATCGCCGCTAAAAAATGTGGACTCTGCTCGTGGCCCTTGGCACACCAGTAGAAGACCTGGAGGCGCTCGGCGTGGAATCCACGGTCCTGTTCACCCATCGGTCCGGCTCCCACGCGAGAACCACGAATAGCGCTGCCACCTGAAGCCATGGGTACGTCTCCTAGCCGGTTACGTCGAACTTGGTGATCAGACCGAGCACGATAATCGATGCCACCCAGATCAGCGCGAGGATCAGCGTGATGCGGTTGAGGTTGCGTTCGGCGACACCGGATGCTCCGAGGTTGCTGGTCACTCCGCCACCGAACATGTCGGACAACCCTCCACCGCGACCACGGTGCAGCAGGATGAGGAGGGTCAGCAGGAGGCTCGTGATGCCGAGCACCACCTGCAGGACAACCTGAAGAATTTCCACGAACAGCCTTTCTGGGGCGCGACGATCGGGTGTATCGGGCGCATGTCAGTATAACTTGCCGGGGCGGCTTCCTGTGAAATCGCCGAGCCGAGACCGGCTCAGGTACCGACGTGCTTCTGGAACTGCGCGATGCTGGAGAATTCCGCGAGGTCGAGACTGGCGCCACCCACCAGTGCTCCATCGACATTGGCTTCACGCATGAAGCCCGCGATGTTCGATGCCTTCACGGAGCCGCCATAGAGGATTCGGGTGGCGGATGCCGCGTCCTCGCCGATCAGCTCGACGAGAGTGGCCCGCAGCTGTGCCGCGACCTGCTCCGCCTGCGCCGGGGTGGCCGCCTGGCCCGAACCGATCGCCCAGACCGGCTCATAGGCAACGACGATGGACGCACCGGGCTTCACAGACGCGAGGGCCGCACGTAGCTGAGCGACGGGAACCGCGCTGGGACCGTGTTTCTCGAGGTCCGCTGCGGTCTCTCCGACGCACAGCACCGGAACGAGTCCGTGCGTGAGCGCTGCGGCGACCTTTGCCGCGAGTTGCTCGTCGGTCTCATTGTGGAGCGTGCGTCGCTCGGAATGCCCGATGATCACGTACTCGCAATCGAGTGCCCTGAGGAAGGCACCGGAGATCTCACCGGTGTACGCCCCGGAGTCATGCGCCGAGACATCCTGCCCACCGAATTTCAGTGGCAGTTTGTCGGCTGAGATCAGGTTCTGCACCGAACGCAGGTCGGTGAACGGCGGAAAGATCGCGACCTCCACCGTTCCGTAGTCGAGCTTCGCGTCCTTGAGACTCCAGGCGAGTTTCTGCACGAAGGCTATGGACTGGAGATGATCGAGGTTCATCTTCCAGTTGCCGGCTATGAACGGGGTGCGTGTGGTCATACTGCTGTCCATCCCAGTACTTCAAGGCCCGGAAGGCTCTTGCCCTCCAGGAATTCGAGACTCGCTCCACCGCCGGTGGAGATGTGGCCGAACTGGTCATCGGTGAACCCGAGAGCCCGCACCGCGGCGGCGGAGTCCCCTCCGCCGACCACCGAGAGGCCGGCGACCTCGGTCAACGCCTGCGCGACGGTTGTGGTGCCCGCGGCGAAGGGCGCAAGCTCGAAGACACCCATCGGACCGTTCCAGAACACGGTTTTCGAGCCGCGGATGATCTGCGCGAAGCGGCTGGCCGTCTCCGGTCCGATGTCCAGTCCGAGACCGGATTTACCCCAGGGAGAGCCCTCGATGTCCTCGGCGGACCGTACCTGGTGCTCCGCGTCGGCGCCGAACTTCGAGGCCACCACGACATCGGTCGGGAGCACGATATCTACTCCGAGCTCTTTTGCCTTCGCCAGGTAGCCCCGCACGACATCCAGTTGGTCGATCTCGAGCAGGCTCGCGCCGACCGTGTGACCCTGGGCCGCCAGGAAGGTGAAGAGCATACCGCCGCCGATGAGCAGTGAATCGACCCGTGGGAGCAGGTGCGCGATCACGCCGAGTTTGTCCGAGACCTTCGAGCCACCGAGGACCACGGAGTAGGGCCTCGTCGGAGATTCGGTGAGGCGTTCGAGCACCTCGAGTTCGGTCGCGATCAGGGTTCCGGCGGCACTCGGCAGGAGCTCGGCTAGTTCGTAGACGCTCGCCTGCTTGCGATGGACGACGCCGAATCCGTCGGACACGAACGCATCGCCGAAAGCGGCGAGCCTGCTCGCAAACTCACGGCGCTCATCCGCACTCTTGGCCGTCTCCCCCGGGTTGAAGCGGAGGTTCTCGAGCAGCGCGACATCCCCGTCGAGCAGGCCTGCCACAGCCTCTGTGGCGGACGCGCCCACGGAGTCCGAGGCGAACGTGACGGCCATTCCGAGAAGCTCACTGAGACGCTGGGCGACCGGGGCAAGGCTGTACTTTGCCTCCGGGGTACCGTCCGGGCGCCCGAGATGGGACACCACGACCACACGGGCGCCAGCCTGGATGAGTAGGTTCAGCGTAGGGAGCGAGGCGCGGATACGCCCATCGTCCGTGATCTGGTCACCCTTCAGGGGCACGTTCAGGTCACAGCGGACGATGACCGTCCTGCCCGCAAGCGAACCGAGAGAATCGATCGTGCGGAGCGTCATCCGGCTGCCTTACAGGCGGTCTGCGACGTATTCGGTGAAGTCGACGAGGCGGTTGGAGTAGCCCCACTCGTTGTCATACCATCCGGCGATCTTCACCTGGTTGCCGATCACCTTGGTGAGACCGGCGTCGAAGATGCAGGAATGCGGGTCGCCCTGGATGTCGCTGGAGACGATCGGGTCCTCGGTGTAGCTGAGGAAGCCCTTGAGGGCGCCGCTCTCGGATGCCGCCTTGTACGCTGCGTTGACCTCCGCGACGGTGACGCTGCGGCTGGCCTCGATCGTGAGGTCGGTGATCGAGCCGGTGGGTACGGGCACGCGGAGCGCGTAACCGTCGAGCTTGCCGACGAGCTCGGGAACGACCAGTCCCAGGGCCTTCGCGGCACCGGTCGAGGTCGGGATGATGTTGAGCGCCGCAGCACGGGCGCGACGGAGGTCGTCGTGCGGGCCATCCTGGAGGTTCTGGTCGGCAGTGTAGGCGTGCACCGTGGTCATGAGACCGCGCTCGATACCGAACGCCTCCATGAATACCTTGGCGAGGGGGGCGAGACAGTTCGTGGTGCACGACGCATTGGAGAGAATGTGCTGGGTCGCGGCGTCGTAGAGGTGCTCATTGACGCCCATGACGAATGTGCCGTCATCGTCGGTCGCGGGGGCCGAGATGATGACCTTCTTGGCACCGGCTTCGATGTGCTTGGCCGCGTCCTTCGCGTTCGTGAAGCGACCGGTCGACTCGATGACGATGTCAACGCCGAGGTCGCCCCAGCCGAGGTTCGCGGGATCCCGCTCGGCGAGAACCTTGATGCGCCTGTTACCGACGACGATGAACTCGCCGTCAACCGAGACGTCCTCGGACAGCCGGCCGGCGACGGAGTCGTACTTGAGGAGGTGCGCAAGCGACTTGGGGTCGGTGAGATCGTTGACGGCGACGACCTCGAGGTCAGCGCCCTGGGCGAGGGCTGCGCGGAGGTAGTTGCGACCAATGCGGCCGAAGCCGTTGATACCGATCTTGACAGTCAAGAGAACTCCTGTTGCTGAGGCGCCGTGAGCGCGACTTTAAGGGGGTGTTGTGCACGTGCGGATGGGCGAAGGGGTGCAGCCGGGCGAACCCGGCCGCACCGCGCTGCCGTGCTTCGAGAGGCTGATTCGCTACGACAGTACCAGCAGGCCGTTCGTCTTTTCGCGAGCGACGTCGAATCGCTGCTGCACGTTGGCCCAGTTGGCGATGTTCCAGAACGCCTTGACGTAGTCCGCTCGCACGTTCTTGTAGTCGAGGTAGTACGCGTGCTCCCAGACGTCGAGCATGAGGACCGGAACGGTGCCGGCGGCGAAGTTCGACTGCTGGTCGAAGAACTGGCTGATGAGCAGCTTCTCACCGATCGAGTCCCAGACCAGGGCAGCCCAGCCCGAGCCCTGAACGCCGAGCGCAGCGGCCGTGAAGTGCGCCGTGAATTTGTCGAAGGATCCGAAGTTGTCGTCGATCGCGGACGCGAGCCCTCCGACCGGCTTGTCGCCGCCATCCGGAGAGAGGTTGGTCCAGAAAATTGAGTGGTTCACGTGGCCACCGAGATTGAAGGCGAGGTCCTTCTCGAGCTTGTTGACGTTGGCGAGGTCACCAGAGTCGCGTGCGGCGGCCAGGGCCGCGACGGCCGCGTTGGCTCCGGTCACGTAGGCCTGGTGATGCTTGGAGTGATGAAGCTCCATGATGGCGCCGCTGATGCTCGGAGCGAGTGCTCCGTAGTCGTATCCCAGCTCGGGCAGAGTGTAGTCGGCCATAGTGCGATCTCCTTTGTTTTTAGTCCCGTTGACGCGACAGTTCCGCGTCGATCCGGATCTTTTTTCAGTGTACTCGGCACAGCACGGGCACCCATCAGATGCTTCCGATCAGGTCGCGTTCAGAACCCGTTCAGGACTCCGACCGCAGCCGTCGCAACGCGGGACCCGAATCCGTTGCGACTAAGGACTCAGGCATCTTCGTAGTCGGGGGGCAGATTGGCGTCGGTGCCCGGGATGCCGAGGTCGACGGCGCGCTTGTCAGCCATGGCGAGGAGACGACGGATGCGACCGGCGACGGCATCCTTCGTCATCGGTGGATCCGCATGGTGGCCGAGTTCGTCCAGACTCGAGTCCCGGAAGCGCAGGCGCAGATCCCCCGCATACTGGAGGTGCTCTGGCACATCTCCTTCGAGGATCTCTAACGCACGCTCGACTCGCGCGCACGCTGCGACCGCAGCCTGGGCAGATCGACGGAGATTCGCATCGTCGAAGTTCACGAGGCGGTTGGCCGTTGCGCGCACCTCGCGACGCTGCCTCAGCTCTTCCCAGTTGAGCACGGTCGAATGCGCGCCCATGTGCACCAGCATCGCGCTGATGGCCTCACCGTCGCGGATGACGACGCGGTGCACACCCCGCACCTCACGCGCCTTCGCCGCGATCTTCAGGCGACCGGCGGCGCCGACGAGAGCCATAGCGGACTCATTCCCCGGACAGGTGATCTCGAGGGCCGCAGAACGACCGGGGTCGGTGAGCGAACCGTGCGCGAGGAACGCGCCGCGCCAGACCGCGGCAAGTTCCTCGCGGCTGCCGGTGGTGAGCTTGTTCGGGAGGCCGCGGATGGGCCGGCGGCGGGCATCGAGCAGTCCCGTCTGGCGTGCGAGGGTCTCTCCACCGTCGATAACTCGCACCAGGTAGTGGCTCGTACGCCGCAGGCCAGAGGCGGAGATCACCGAGATCTCGCTCTTCACGCCGTAAAGCTCAGCGAGGTCCTTGCGCACCCGTCGGGCGAGTTGCGCGGTGTCGAGCTCTGACTCGACGGCGATACGCCCGGAGATCAGGTGGAGCCCCCCGGAGAACCGGAGGATGGTGGCCAGCTCCGCTGCTCGAACCGTGGTTTTGCTCACCTCGATGCGGGCGAGTTCGTCTTTGACATCGGCGGTGAGAGCCAATCCGTATTCCTAACTTTCGGTGGTTCGAGGATGGCGTGGTCAGATCCAGCGGGATTCAGCTGGGTCCCGGGCCATCGAAGTTGTGGCGGGGGGTCGCGGCGCGGTGTCCCTACTCGCGTCCGAGGTCGCGGTGTTTGATGCTGACAGCAACTCCGGGTTGCTCACGCAGGAGAGAGGCCAGGCGCTGCACGATCGCAACTGACCGGTGCTTTCCTCCCGTGCATCCAATGGCGATCGTAGCGTGTCTCTTGTTCTCGCGCTGGTAGCCGGCGAGGACCGGAGCGAGGGCGAGAACATACCGGTCGACGAATTCGCTTGCACCCTCCTGGGCGAGCACATAGTCACTCACCTGGGTATCGAGCCCGCTGAGCGCGCGCAACGCCGGCACCCAGAATGGATTGGGCAGGAACCGCATGTCGGCCACGAGGTCGGCGTCTGCTGGCAGACCGTACTTGTAGCCGAAACTCAGCACGGTGAGTTGAAGCCCCGGCGTATCCGCGCTGGAGAAGGTCTCGGAGATCGTGGTGGCGAGTTGGTGGATGTTGAGGTCGGAGGTGTCGACGACGATGTCGCTCGACTCGCGCAGTCCGAGCATCCGCTGTCGTTCAGCGCCGATTCCGTCGAGCAGGGTGCCATCACCCTGCAGCGGATGTGGGCGCCGCACCTGTTCGAACCGACGAACGAGGGCCGCGTCCGTCGCTTCGAGGAAGAGAACCCGAACGGGCGTCGCCTCGCGCAGTGCCTCGACGGTCTCTTCGAGATCGGCAAACAATTTACCCCCGCGCACGTCCACGACCGCAGCCACCTTCGGCAGGTTGTTGCCGGCCTTCCCGGCGAGTTCGACCAGCGGACGCAACATCTGGGGCGGCAGATTGTCCACGACATACCAGCCGAGGTCCTCCAGGGCATTGCCCACAGTCGACCGCCCGGCACCGGACATGCCGGTGACGATAAGTACCTCTTGATGCTTCTCGGCTGGGCGAGAACTGTCCCCGGTCATCGCGTGGTCACGAATTCACTCCTGTGCAGTTGCCTGAGAGTCAAGCCTACCGACCAACTCACTCCCGGAGCTTCTCGAAAATGCTCTGCGCAATCACGGTGCCGACGCCCTTCACCTCCGCGATCGCCGTGGGCTCGGCCGCACGAAGTTGCGTGACCGAACCGAAGTGGCGCAGGAGCTGCTTCACCCGGGCCGGACCGAGGCCGGGGATCTCCGACAGCACCGACCCCACATCGCGCTTGCGTCGCTGTCGCTGGTAGGTGATCGCGAACCGGTGGGCTTCGTCACGGATGCGTTGGATCAGGAAGAGGGCGTCGCTGTTGCGGGGCAGAATCACCGGGTAATCGTTGCCGGGAAGCCAAATCTCCTCCAGTCGCTTAGCGATGCCGCACAGCGCGATTCCGGTGATGCCCGCATCCTCGAGGGCGCGAGCGGCCGCGGCGACCTGCGGCTGGCCGCCGTCGACGATGAGCAGGTTGGGGCGGTAGGCGAAGCGCGGTCGAGCCGGGATCGAGCCGGGCTCAACCGTCCCCCCGGCGTCGGCCGAATAGCCGGGCTGGACCGCAGACAGTGCGGTCGCCACCGTGGTCGCCGGATCGTCGTCGATGTGGGCAAGCCGTCGAGACAGCGTCTGGTAGATCGATTCCGTATCGTCGGTGGACTCCGGAATGCTGAACCGTCGATACTGGTCTTTGCGCTGCAGGCCATCTTCGAAGACGACCATGGAGGCGACGATGTTCGTGCCACTCAGGTGCGACACGTCGTAGCACTCCATGCGAAGTGGTGCATCGTCCATCCCCAGGGCTTCCTGGATATCGGCGAGCGCCTGCGATCGCGCCACGAAGTCACCGCTTCGACGCGTCTTGTAGAGGATGAGCGCGTTGCGCGCGTTGGTCGCCACGGTGAGAGCTAGTGCGGCGAGCTCGCCCCGCTGGGCGACGCGCATGACGACACGGCCACTGCCTACACCCCGCTCGGTCCTCAATTCGGTGAGCCAGGTCTCCAACTCGGCCGCGTCGTCCGGCAATTTGGGCACCACGACGAGCCGCGGCGGGTCGAGCTCGTCGTATGCATTGTGCACAACGGTCTCCACCAGTTCGTCCAACTCCAGGTCGAGTTCCTTGTCCACCACCCAGCTGCGCACGCCGCGGATTCGCCCTCCTCGCACGGTGAACTGCTGCACCGCGGCGGCAAGCTCATCGTGCGCGATGCCAAAGATGTCGGCGTCCACGTCCTCCGAAAGCACGACCGTGTTCTTCGACAGGGCAGTCTCAAGCGCACCGAGTTGGTCGCGGAACTTCGCCGCCGACTCGTAGTCCTGCACGACTGCCGCCGCCTTCATCCTCTTGGAGACTTCGCCGACGTACTTGGAGTCGTTACCCGCCATGAACGAGGCGAAGTCGAGGGCAATCGACTTGTGCTCCTCCTTGCTCACCCGACCGACACAGGGCGCTGCGCATTTGCCGATGTCACCGAGCAGGCACGGTCTCCCGGTCTGTTCCGCACGCTTATAGGTGGATTCCGAGCAGCTGCGCATCGGGAACGCCTTGAGCATGATGTCCACCGTCTCGCGGATCGCCCAGACCTTGGTGTAGGGCCCGAAGTACCGGGCACCCTTGTGGTTGCGATTGCGGGTCACCAGCACCCGCGGCACATCCTCGCCGAGGGTGATCGCCAGGTACGGGTAGGACTTGTCATCGCGAAACTGCACGTTGAATGGCGGATCAAATTCCTTGATCCAGGTGAACTCGAGCTGAAGCGCTTCGAATTCCGTGCCGACGACGGTCCATTCGACGGATGCCGCGCTCAGCACCATGCGCCGCGTGCGTTCGTGCAGGCTCGCCAGCGGTGCGAAATAGTTGCTCAGTCGGGCTCGGAGGTTTTTCGCCTTTCCGACATAGAGCACGCGCTGGGTGGCATCACGAAAGCGGTAGACCCCCGGCTGCTGGGGGATCTCGCCAGCCTTCGGGCGCCAGGTGACGGTATCGGACACGGCGGGCGGCTAGGAAGTCGCGAGGGCTTTGGCGCGGGACGCGGGCTTCTTGCGACGCACGGGGGCTATGACCTCGGGCAGGATCTCCTTGAGGAAGGAGCCGGTGAAACTCGCTCCCACCGTGGCGAGGTGCTCCGGTGTGCCGACCGCGAGGATCTCACCCCCACCGGCGCCTCCCTCGGGACCGAGATCGATGAGCCAGTCGGCGGACTTGATCACGTCAAGATTGTGTTCGATCACGATGACGGTGTTCCCCTTGTCGACAAGCCCGTTGAGCACGAGCAGGAGCTTACGCACATCTTCGAAGTGCAGGCCGGTGGTGGGCTCATCGAGCACGTAGATGCTGCGTCCCATCGACCGCTTCTGCAGCTCCGTTGCGAGCTTCACCCGCTGCGCTTCGCCGCCCGAGAGTGTCGTGGCGCTCTGGCCGAGGCGGACGTACCCGAGCCCGACATCGACTAGCGTCGCCAAGAACCGGCTGATCGATGAGATCGCCTCGAAGAAGTCTGCCGCCTCGCTGATCGGCATGTCGAGCACCTCGGCGATGCTCTTTCCCTTGTAGTGGACGGCAAGCGTCTCGCGGTTGTAGCGTGCGCCGTTGCAGACCTCGCAGACCACATAGACGTCGGGCAGGAAGTTCATCTCTATCTTGATCGTTCCGTCGCCGGAGCAGTTCTCGCAGCGACCGCCCTTCACGTTGAAACTGAACCGACCGGGAAGGTAGCCGCGCGCCTTGGCGTCCTGGGTTTCACTGAACAGAGTGCGGATCTTGTCGAATACACCGGTGTACGTGGCCGGGTTCGATCTCGGCGTGCGCCCGATCGGCGCCTGGTCGACGTGCACGACCTTGTCGAGGTTGTCGAGGCCGGTCACGCGCGTGTGCTTGCCGGGGATCTGCCGGGCACCGTTGAGTTCGTTAGCGAGCACCTTGTACAGAATGTCGTTGATGAGACTGGACTTGCCCGATCCGCTGACCCCCGTGACCGCGGTGAAGGTTCCCAGCGGGAATTCGGCGGTGACGTTCCGCAGGTTGTTGGCGCGCGCGCCCTCGACCGTGAGCATCCGCTTCCTGTCGATCGGTCGGCGCGCGGTCGGGGTCTCGATCGAGCGGCGGCCGGAGAGATAGTCACCGGTCATCGAATTCGTGTTGGCGAGCAGGGCTTCGTAGGACCCGGAGTGCACGACCTCTCCCCCGTGTTCGCCCGCCCCTGGCCCGATATCGACGATCCAATCGGCGGTGCGGATCGTGTCTTCGTCGTGCTCGACGACGATGAGGGTATTGCCGAGATTCTTGAGCTTGACGAGAGTCTCGATGAGCCGACGATTGTCACGCTGGTGGAGGCCGATGCTCGGCTCATCGAGCACGTACAGCACCCCGGTGAGTCCCGAACCGATCTGCGTGGCGAGCCGGATGCGCTGTGCCTCGCCGCCGGAGAGGGAGCCAGCCGAGCGGGCGAGGTTGAGATAGCTCAGGCCGACCTCGATCAGGAATTCGAGGCGGAGTCGGATCTCCCGCAGCACCTGCGCGGCGATCTTCGCATCCCGCGCCGAGAGTTCGAGTCGCTGCATGAAGTCGAACGCGTCGAGCAGGCTGAGCTCGGCGACATCCGCGATGTTGTGATCGTGAACGGTGACCGCGAGCACCTCAGGCTTCAGCCGCTTGCCGTCGCAGACCGGGCAGGCGATCTCGCGCAGATAGGCGGAGTAGCGCTGGCGAGCCGAGTCGGTCTCGGCCTCGAGGAACTTGCGTTCGATATAGGGCATGACGCCTTCGAAGCCGGTGGAATATTTCATCTCCCGCCCGAAGCGGTTCTTCCATTTGACCGTGACCTCGAAGTCGTTGCCCTTCAGGATCGCGTTCTGGATATCGGCGCCCAGATCGCGCCACGGTGTCTTGAGCGAGAAGTCGAGGTCGGCGGCGAGCCCTTCGAGCAGGCGCTGGAAATAGTTGAAGAGACCCTTGCCTGACTGTGTCCAGGGCAGGATCACCCCGTCGGCGAGACTGAGTGCCGGATCCCCGAGCAGGAGCTCCGAGTCCACAGACATCTTCGTGCCGAGCCCGGAGCACTCCGGGCAGGCACCGAAGGGCGCGTTGAAGGAGAAGGTGCGCGGCTCGATCTCGATGAGCTGCACCGGGTGCCCGTTGGGACAGGACAGCTTCTCGCTGAAGTTGCGCCACGCATCCGGGCCGGTCGCGTCGACGTAGTTCACACTGACGAGCCCGTCGGTGAGCCGGAGGGCCGTCTCGAGCGAGTCCGTGAGCCGGGTGAGGATGTCATCGGCGGCAACGAGGCGGTCGACGACCACCGAGATGTCGTGCTTGTACTGCTTTTTGAGGATCGGGGGCTCGCTCAGCTGGATCTGCTCGCCATCCACGATCGCCCGCGAGTAGCCGCTGGCGGCCAGCTCTTTGAAAAGGTCGACGAACTCACCCTTCTTCTGCGAGATCACCGGGCTCACGATCTGGTACCGCACCCCGGTGTCGAGGGTCATGAGCTGGTCGGCGATCTGCTGCACGGTCTGGCGTTCGATCTTCTCGCCGCAGATGGCGCAGTGCGGCACACCGATGCGCGCCCAGAGCAGACGCATGTAGTCGTAGATCTCGGTGATCGTGCCGACAGTCGATCGCGGGTTGCGGTTCGTCGACTTCTGGTCGATCGAGACGGCGGGACTCAGCCCGTCGATGAAATCGACATCGGGCCGGTCGACCTGCCCGAGGAATTGGCGGGCGTAGGCAGACAGCGACTCCACGTAGCGGCGCTGGCCTTCGGCGAAGATCGTGTCGAAGGCGAGAGAAGACTTGCCGGAGCCGGAAAGCCCGGTGAAGACGACGAGCGAATCACGCGGAATCTCGAGGTCGACACCCTTGAGGTTATGCACTCGCGCACCATGGACAGAGAGCTTCGAACCGGACTCGACGCGAGAAATAGACACTCTATAGATTCTATGCAGGCCACCGACAGTGAACCTCGGGATTCGCTCAGCGCGAAGAGGTGAGCAGGGCCTGATCGTCGACACCTCGCACAGTCACCGGATCTCGCACAATAACTCTTGCTGGTCGTCGACCGTTGAACGTCGTGGCAGACACGGCCGTATATGCGCTGATGGCGTGGCTCAGCAACAGGTCGCCCTTACGCAATCGGGGCATCCGCCACGAGGATACGGCCCGGTTCGGCGAGGATCTGGAGGCGGGTGGAATGTGGCTCGAGCAGGGGGCGGAGAGCGGTCGCGATTGGCTCGCTGCTCGCGACATCCGTGTGGTTCGCCACCGGGAATCCGCCGCCGATATCGAGCATCGTGAATCGCGCATCCCACCGGTGTTCGAGCAGATCCATCAATTCGAGCGTGTTGGCCGTCGCGGAGGCACAGGCCGCGACGCTGTCGAGCTGGCTTCCGACGTGAAAGCTGAATCCGGCGATGTGGCTGCCCTGGGCGATGGCCTGCGAGAGCAGCACCTCAGCTTCGAGGGCCGACATCCCGAACTTGCCGGAGAGGCGGCTTTTGGTTCCCGGATTGGGATAGGCCAGTCGGATGAGCAGCGACACGTTTGCGGGCACGTTGCGGAATTTCATCAGCTCGCCCGCACTGTCGACCACGAAAGTCCGGACGCTGAGCACCTAAGCGCGGGTGATCTCGGTCGCGGACTTCACCGGCTGGGTGTGGATCATGCGATCGGCAGCGACGTTGTGGCGGAGCGCCATATCGATCTCGCAGGCGCTCGCGACGTCGAACGACCCGCCGAGAGAAGCGATGGTCTGGATGACGTCCGGATGCGACAGCGGAGTGCGGTTCGTCATCACCACCGCGTCGAGGTCGACACCGGCGAGTGAGCGCCGCAGTTCGTCGATCCGGTCGGTTCGAACACCCACGCCGGGGAAAGCGTCATCCGCCACTGACTCGCCTGTGGGCCTTCGGGCCGCATCCCAGTGCCGGCCGAGCACGTACCCGAATCCGGCCACCGCGTAAAACACCAGGTCCGCACCGACCTTGCCCACGATCCAGCCCGCGATGGGAAATCCGATGAGCACCGGTGCGAGCCAGAGCAGCAGGGGACGAACGAGAAGGGTGTCCACCAGTTCCGCCGGACCGAACTCGCCCGCCAGGAGCCATGCTTTCCGGGCCAGCGCGGTTCGGCGTCGGCCGGTGCGGTCTCCGCTCGGATACCGCCATTCTTCGGTGAAATTCCGCGCGACTACGACCAGGTAAAACCCCAGGTTCTCGCCGATGGTGCCGGCGATCGCTGCGAGGAAAAGTGATCCACTCAGTCGGTAGGTGAGCGCGGCGGCCAGGAGAGCCGTCGCCGTGCCCGCGATCTCGCTCGGAAGGTACCGCCGGATCCAAAATCCGACACCTCGCGCACTCCCAGTCGACACGTCATCCGTTTCTCGAGGCCGCGGGGGGCGACCTCATCACGGACTAGGAGGCTCGTGACAGCGCAGTGATACATCACGGGTGGCGGGCGATCCCGGAAAATGGCGGTCTCAGGAGATATGGCCGGCAGCTTCCATCTGCCGCAGTTCCTTCTTCAGGTCGGAGACCTCGTCGCGCAATCGGCCCGCAAGCTCGAACTTGAGTTCTCCTGCGGCCTGCAGCATCTGGTCGTTGAGGTCGCGGATGATCGACTCGAGATCGTTCGCCCCACTGGCCGCCAAGCCTCCGTGACGTTTGAGGTTCGGCGTGGGAGATCGCTTGCGGCCGTCCCGACTGGAGAGTAATTCCGCCGTGTCGGCGCCCTCCCGGTTGAGTGACTCGGTGATGTCGGCGATCTTCTTGCGCAATGGTTGCGGATCGACGCCACGCTCGAGGTTGTAGGCGACCTGCAGCTCTCGGCGTCGGGTCGTCTCGGAGATGGCGAGCTTCATCGAGTCCGTCATAACGTCGGCATACATGTGGACGGCCCCGGAGACGTTGCGTGCCGCGCGACCGATGGTCTGGATGAGCGAGGTCGACGAGCGCAGGAAGCCTTCCTTGTCGGCATCGAGGATCGCCACGAGGGAGACCTCCGGAAGGTCGAGGCCCTCACGCAGCAGATTGATGCCGACGAGCACGTCGTAGACCCCCTGGCGGAGTTCCGTGAGCAGTTCTACGCGGCGCAGGGTGTCGACATCCGAATGAAGGTAGCGAACTCGGACCCCGGCCTCGCCGAGGAATTCGGTGAGTTCCTCCGCCATCTTCTTGGTCAGCGTGGTCACGAGCACGCGTTCGTTGACTGCGGTGCGCCTGCGGATCTCTTCGAGCAGGTCGTCGATCTGGCCCTTGGACGGCTTGACGACGATTTCCGGATCGACGAGACCGGTCGGGCGGATGATCTGCTGGACGACGCTGTCGGTAATGCCCATCTCGTACTTACCTGGAGTCGCCGAGAGATACACCTTCTGGCCGACGCGTTCGAGGAATTCGTTCCACTTCAGTGGGCGATTGTCGAGAGCGCTGGGAAGCCGGAATCCGTGTTCGACGAGGGTGCGTTTACGGGAGGCATCCCCCTCGTACATCGCCCCGATCTGAGGCACGGTGACGTGCGATTCGTCGATCACCACGAGGAAGTCGTCCGGGAAGTAGTCGATCAGACAGTGTGGCGCCTCGCCCGGCTGACGCTGGTCGATGTGGCGCGAGTAGTTCTCGATTCCGCTGCAGAACCCGATTTGCTCCATCATCTCGATGTCGAAGGTTGTGCGCATGCGCAGCCGCTGGGCCTCGAGCAGTTTGCCCTCCCGCTCGAGCTGCGTCAGTCTCTCTTCGAGCTCGACCTTGATGGTCTTGATTGCGGCGTGCATGCGCTCCTGGCCCGCGACGTAGTGCGAGCCCGGAAACACCGATACAGAATCGAGCTTCTGCACCACATCGCCGGTGAGCGGATGCAGGCTGTACAGGCCCTCGACCTCGTCACCGAACATCTCGATGCGGATCGCCAGCTCCTCGTACATCGGAATGATCTCGATGGTGTCGCCGCGCACGCGGAAATTGCCACGGGAGAAGTCCACGTCATTGCGCTGATACTGCATCGACACGAATTTTCGGATGAGAGTCTCGCGATTGATCGTCATGCCAACCTGGAGCGCCATCATGGCCTCGAGATATTCCTCTGAGGACCCCAGGCCGTAAATACACGACACCGTTGAGACGACGATCACATCCCGACGGCTCAGAAGCGAGTTCGTGGTGGAGTGACGCAGCCGCTCGACTTCGGCGTTGACCGAGGAGTCTTTCTCGATGAAAGTGTCGGTCTGCGGCACATAGGCCTCGGGCTGGTAGTAGTCGTAGTACGAGACGAAATACTCGACGGCGTTGTTCGGCATGAGCTCACGAAATTCGTTGGCCAGCTGTGCAGCGAGGGTCTTGTTGTGCGCAAGAACAAGGGTCGGGCGCTGCACCGCCTCGATGAGCCAGGCCGTCGTGGCCGACTTACCGGTACCGGTGGCACCGAGCAACACGATGTCGGTTTCGCCCGCGTTGATCCTCGCGGTCAATTCTGCGATCGCCGTCGGCTGGTCTCCGCTCGGCACGTAGTCGCTGATGACCTCAAACGGGCGGACAACGCGTGTCGGTTCCATGTTTCAAGCTTAGGCAGCGCCCCTGACACCGGTACCGGATATCTCCGTGGGCAGAATCATTTTCGTCGGCAGAATCACGGGCGAGCCGACCCGGCGAGGCGCCGGTCCGCGAGGCTCTCCCAGAGCACATCAGCCTGCACGAGAGTCTCCTCGAGGCTCCCGTCGCTGTCGATCACGACGTCAGCAATCGCGAGCCGTTCCGTCTCGGTGGCCTGGGAGGCAAGTCGGTGCTGGGCCTCGGCCCTCGTGAGCCCGCGAAGTGCCACGAGGCGGTCCAGTCGCGTTTCGACACTCGCACTCACCACCACGACGAGGTCGAACTCGTGAAAGTTCGGATCGCGCGACGCCTCGACGAGCAGAGGAACGTCGTAGACAACCACGGCATCGGGATCCCGCTCGCCTGCCTCGGCGAATAGGCGTGCACTCAGCTCACGGATGGCCGGATGCGTGATCGCGTTGAGCGCGTGGCGCGCGTCCGGATCCTGGAAGATCACCGCGCCGAGCGCGGGCCGATCGAGCGTTCCATCCGCGGCGATCACACCGGCACCGAACCGGTCCGCGATGGCGGTGAGACCGGCGGTACCGGCCGCGACCACATCCCGGGCGAGTTGGTCGGCATCCACTCTCGTCGCCCCGAGTTCTTCGAGTCGGTTGGCGACCACTGTCTTTCCCGAAGCGATGCCGCCCGTAAGGCCGATGAGATACACGCGTCCAATGCTAGCCGGAGCAAGCAGCCCGACCATGAGCGATTAACGGACGAATGGCCGAACCCGGAGGGGCCCGGCCATTCGCTGCCGCTTGTTAGGAGTTGGAGCTCAGCTTCTCGCGGAGAGCCGCGAGAGCCTCGTCGTCTGCCAGCGTTCCGGCAGAGTCGGCGTCATTCGAGAACGAGGAGCCTCCGGCGACCGGAGCGTCGCTGATCTCGTCCGCGGTCGCGACCTGCTTCTTGTGGGCTTCCCAGCGAGCCTGGGCCGCAGCGTAATCCTGCTCCCACTTCTCACGCTGTGACTCGAAGCCCTCTTTCCATTCGTTGGTCTCCGGGTCGAAGCCGTCCGGGTACTTGTAGTTGCCCGCCTCGTCGTACTCGGTGAGCATTCCGTAGAGCGCCGGGTCAAACTCGGTGCCTTCGGGATCGACACCCTCGTTCGCCTGCTTCAGCGAGAGGGAGATGCGGCGACGCTCGAGGTCGATATCGATGACCTTGACGAACACCTCGTCGCCTACCGAGACGACCTGCTCGGCGAGCTCGACGTGCTTGCCCGACAGCTCCGAGATGTGCACAAGGCCCTCGATGCCCTCCGCGACGCGAACGAACGCCCCGAATGGGACGAGCTTCGTGACCTTGCCCGGCGCAACCTGGCCGATGGCGTGGGTGCGGGCGAAGACTTGCCACGGGTCTTCCTGCGTCGCCTTGAGCGACAGGGAGACGCGCTCGCGCTCGAGGTCGACCTCGAGGATCTCGACGGTGACCTCCTGGCCAACCTCGACGACCTCTGAGGCGTGCTCGATGTGCTTCCAGCTGAGTTCGGAGACGTGCACGAGGCCGTCGACTCCGCCGAGGTCGACAAACGCACCGAAGTTGACGATCGACGACACAACACCCTTGCGGACCTGGCCTTTGGCGAGGTTGTTGAGGAAGGTCGTTCGGCTCTCGGACTGCGTCTGCTCGAGGAGCGCACGGCGAGACAGTACGACGTTGTTGCGGTTCTTGTCGAGTTCGAGGATCTTGGCTTCGATCTCTTGGCCGAGGTATGGCGTGAGGTCACGAACGCGGCGCAGCTCGATGAGCGAGGCCGGGAGGAATCCACGAAGTCCGATGTCGACGATGAGCCCGCCCTTGACGACCTCGATGACCGAACCGGTGACGACGCCGTCGGCATCCTTGATCTTCTCGACATCGCCCCACGCACGCTCGTACTGGGCGCGCTTCTTGGAGAGGATGAGGCGGCCTTCTTTGTCTTCCTTCTGGAGGACGAGGGCTTCGACCACATCGCCGACCTGGACGACCTCGGTGGGGTCCACATCGTGCTTGATGGAGAGTTCGCGAGAGGGGATTACGCCCTCGGTCTTGTAACCGACGTCGAGGAGGACCTCGTCACGATCGATTTTGACGACGGTGCCCTCGATGAGGTCTCCATCGTTGAAAAACTTGAGAGTCTTTTCGACCGCGGCGAGAAAGTCTTCAGCAGATCCGATGTCATTGATCGCGACCTGCTTGGGCGCCTTGTCGGTCGTTACGATTGTCATGTAGTAGTTGCTCCAGGATGGACATTGTGTTGGGCCAGCCACAGAGAACATGCCCTGACCGGGCACGCGTTCTTGCGTGATCCGCGACTGGCGGCGGATGAAATGTCACAGAATTGCGACTCCTCAGTCTAACGCTCCGAAAAGTGTGGCGCCACCTCGATAGCGTGCCCCGGGGTGCGTGTCGCGAAGGCGGGAAGTGCCCGCACCGAACAGTCGCTCGCGAAGAGTGCCCGGTTCGTAGGCCAACCGATACAGCCCGCGTTTTTGCAACTCTGGAACGACGTATTCGACGAAGTCCTCTACCGTTCCCGGTGAAATGAACTGCCGGAGGTTGAAACCGTCGATGCCCGTTTTGCGCACCCAGCCCCCGATGGCGTCGGCGATGTCTGCCCCGGTTCCAACCGCATAGAAGGGACCGCGATCGAAGCGGGTCACTTCGCGCAGCGCGTCGCCGACGGTTTCGCCGGGCGCATAGCGGCTCGTCGTCGCGGAATCCCGCCCGGCCGACGACTGGATGTCGCTGATGCGGGTTTCGGGAGGGTAGGCGGCGAGGTCGATTCCGCTGCCTCCCCCGGCGTGGGCGAGGTAGCCCTCGGCACTCGACATCCGCTCGAACTCCTGCGCTTTCTCCCGTGCCGCCTCCCTCGTGCGGCCGGCTATCAGGACGGCGCTGGCGAGGGTCTTGATCGACCCGCGCGGGCGCCCGGCGGCTTCACCCCGCCGATGGATGTCTTCGATCGTGTCGTGGAAGTTCTCGAGTGACGATCCGCCGACGAACACGGCTTCGGCGTGCTTCGCCGCGAAGTCGCGACCGGTCGCCGAGCTTCCCGCCTGATAGATCACTGGCGTTCGTTGCAGCGAAGGCTCTGAGAGATGGGGGCCAGCCACCCGAAAGTACCTTCCAGTGTGATCAATGGGTCGAACTTTGGAGGGGTCGGTATAAACGCGGTTCGCCACATCGCGAACAACGGCATCGTCGTCCCAGGACCCCTCCCAGAGTTTGTAGAGAACGTCGAGGTACTCGTGGGCGCGGTCATAGCGCTGCGCATGGTCGAGCTCGTCATCCAGACCGAAATTACGCGCGGCATTCGGCAGGTATGACGTGACCACATTCCAACCGAATCGCCCCTTGGTGAGGTGGTCGAGAGTCGAGGCGCGACGGGCGAAGGCGAAGGGCGGCTCGTAGGTCGTCGAGAAGGTGGCGACGAAGCCGAGGTGTCGCGTCACCGCGGCCATGGCCGGGATGAGCAGCAGCGGGTCATTGTTCGGAATTTGCACCGCCTCCCGCAGTGCGGTCTCGGACCCGTCGCGATAACCGTCGTACGCTCCGATGACATCAGCCAGAAAAACTGCGTCGAACAGTCCCTCTTCGAGAAGCTTCGCCTCGGAAGTCCAGAATTCAAGATCGGTATAGCGGTGACGATTATTGTGCGGATGCGTCCAGAGCCCGTGAGAGATATGCCCGACCGTGTTCATCTCGAAAAGGTTGAAGAGAAGGGGTGAACTCATTCGCGCACGCTATCAGTTCTCACTCCCCGAATTCGTCAGAACAAGCCGTGAGCGGTCCGTGATAGCCCCAAAACCGTGGGTGTGGAGCTGCAACGGACCGCTCTCGCGGTCATTCGCCAGGATCAGCCGAGAAGGGCAGTCCTGAGGGTGTCCAGTCCTACCCCGCCGATGTCGAGCGCTCGGCGGTGGAACTCGCGGATGTCGAAGCTCGCGCCCTCGCGCCGTGCGGTCTCCTCCCGCAACTGCTCCCAGATCCGTTGCCCGATCTTGTATGACGGTGCCTGGCCCGGCCAGCCGAGGTAACGGTTCACCTCGAATCGCACGAACTCCGGGCTCATGTTCACGTTCGCTCCGAGGAAGCCGAACGCGTACTCCCCGGTCCATGGACCGGAGCCGTCGGGGAGGGTCTTCTCGAGATGCACTCCGATGTCCAGCACAACGCGGGCCGCACGCATCCGCTGGCCGTCGAGCATGCCGAGTCGATTTGCCGGATCGTCCAGATAGCCAAGCTGCTCCATGAGGCGCTCGGCATAGAGGGCCCAGCCCTCAGCGTGACCCGAGGTGCCGGCGTTGCGACGCCAGGTGTTCAAGAGCGCTTTGTTGTACACGGCCTGGCCGATCTGCAGGTGATGGCCGGGCACTCCCTCGTGATACACCGTCGTGAGCTCTCGCCAGGTGTCGAACTCGGTGACGCCCTCGGGCACACTCCACCACATGCGCCCGGCACGGGAGAAGTCGTCAGTGGGGGGCGTGTAGTAGATGCCGCCCTCCTGGGTCGGTGCGATCATGCACTCGAGACGCCGTACCTCTGCGGGGATATCGAAATGCACCCTCGAGAGCTCCTCCACGGCGCGGTCGCTCGTCTCCTGCATCCACTTCTGCAGGGCGTCTGTGCCGTGGAGCTTGTGGCTCGCGTCCTCGTCGAGGAATGCGATGGCCTCCAGTACGGTGGCCCCCGGCTTGATCTCGCGCGCGATCGACTCCTGTTCCGCGGTCATGCGCGCCAACTCCTCGATGCCCCACTCGTAGGTCTCGTCCAGGTCGACGACCGCGCCGAGGAAGTCGCGGGACGCAAGCGCATAAATCTCACGGCCCACCGCATCCCGTTCTGGTGCATGCGGGGCGAGTTCGTTTTCGAGGAACTCGGACAGTGCCGCATACGCACCGGCGGACTCGCGCGCCGCGGCCGCGAGATCCCCACGCAAGGACTCTGGCAGGTCGCGCTCGCCGGCCCGTGCACCCTCGGCCAACCGATAGAAGAAACCGGTGTCCGCGACCTGCTTGGCCGCCTGGGCGACGACTTCGCGAATCTGTCGGATGGCGGGTACGTTACCGGCGGCGATGCCGGTGCGCAGAGTACGGATGTAGCCGTCCATCGCTGCCGGAAGGTTGCGCATACGTGTGGCGACGTGCGACCAGTCCTCTTCGGTAACGGTCGGCATCAGGTCGAAGATGTCACGAAGGCCCTGTGGAACAGAAGCGATGACATTGAGATCTCGCTGTTCGAATCCGGCATCGTATTTGTCGATTTGAAGCTGGAGTTCGCGGCTCAGGTCCATCTTGGTGATCTCGTCGACCGCGTCTACGGGCGTGGCGCCCTGGATGCTCGCGAGGGCCCTCCGGACCTCCGAGATCACGCGCTCGGCGCCCTCAGGCGAGTAGTCGGCATACTCGCCCTCGTGCCCCGCACGCCCGAGATACACGCGATATTCGGGGAAGAGGTCGAGCTCCGTGTCGACCCAGGTCTCGGCGATCGCATCGATGGGCGTAGTGGGACGGGCCTCGTGGGCCTGGTCTGGATCAGTCATTCACCGAGCCTAGAACACGGGTCCCGTCCGATCGTCGTCAAGTCACTCTTTGTCGAGATCGGTGTTCAACAGCTCGGCGAGCGAGTCAAGAGCGGTCTCGGCCTGGTCGCCGTCCGCCTTGAGAGTGACGACCTCACCATGGCCGATCCCGAGGGACAGCACGCCGAGAATGCTCGCCGCGTTCACCGTCTTCCCTGCGGCGCTGGTGAGTGTGACGGGTGTTCCTACCTGTGCGGCGGCCTGGCTGAACAGTGACGCGGGACGGGCGTGAAGTCCGACGCTCGAGGCGACGGTGATGGTACGTTCAGGCATTTTTGACTCCTTTGTAGTCGGTCGGGCGATCGGTCGGTGGTAGATGATTCAGGGTTCGATAGTGACCTTGATACCATCACCGCGGGCGACGATCTCGATGGCCTCGAGCACATCGTCGAGGGGCAAACGGTGGGTAATCAGATCGGTCACCGGCACTGCCCCGGAGGCGATCAACTCGAGCGCCTGCTTGTTATGGGCGGGACTCGAACCGTTCACTCCCACGATAGTGAGTTCACGGTAGTGCACGAGGTTCGAGTCGACAGTGATGGTGGGGTGGTCCTTCGGGAGGCCGCCGAACAGGCTGAGGCGACCGCGGCGAGCGAGCATGCGAAGTCCCTGTTCCTGGGCGGCACCGGACGCCGCTGCGGTTATCACGACATCCGCTCCCCGCCCGTCTGTGGCCTCGAGTACAGCGGCGACAGGATCCGTCGATTCGGAAGCGATGGCCAGGTCTGGCACCACCAGGTCGGCAGCTTTCTTCAACCGGTCGGCGTTGAGATCCACGAGGATGACCTTCGCGGCACCGCGTGCCCGCGCAAGACGCACGTGCAGGCAACCGATCGGGCCGGATCCGATGACCACGACCACATCTCCGTCGCCGACCCGCGCGAGTTCCTGGCCGTTGAGTACGCAGGCCAGCGGTTCGGCAAGGCTCGCCTCGGCGAACCCGAGCCCATCCGGAATGCGGTTGAGGCCATCGACCCGCATCACCTCGCGCGGCACGATCATGAACTCCGCAAATCCGCCGGGAAACTGATAGCCCATCGAGAGCTGGTGAGGGCAGACGGTCGGGCGACCGGCCAGGCAATCGGGGCAGGTGCCATCGGGGATCGCAGCGATAACCTGCACCCGATCGCCCGCGACCCAGCCCTCAACACCGTCACCGACATCCACGATCTCACCGGCGATCTCATGCCCCATCACCTGCGGCGGGGTCATGTTCGGGTGACCGGATCGGGAGATCTTGACATCCGTGCCGCAGGTGGAGCAGTTGCGCACCCGGATCTTCACTTCGCCCACGGAAACGTGCGGTTCCGTGATCTCTTCGAGTCGGATGTCGCCGGGCGCGTAGAACCTCGCTACCTTCACGCGACCCTACTCGTCTTCAGGGTCGGGTTTGAGGAGCTCGTAGACCTCGGAACTGGTCGTCGCCGCACGAAGCGCCGCCGCCTTGTCCGGGTCGAGGAGCACGGTAGCGAGCTGGGACAGCAGCGCGATATGCCCGTTGCCGCGGGCGGCGATGCCGACGCAGACGCGCACATCGTTGCCGCCCCAGTCAACGCCATCCGGAAAGCGGAGAACGACGAGCGCATCGTTCATGACCGAGTCCTTGCCGGCGAGAGTGCCGTGCGGTATCGCGACACCCTCCCCGACGAAGGTAGAAACCGACCGCTCGCGCTCGAGCATTGCATCGATATAGGAGGCGTCAATCGCCCCGACCTCCAGCAGAGCGGCTCCGGTCTGCCTGATCGCATCTTCCTGGTCCGTCGCGGTGAGGTCGAGGCGAATGGATGACTCGGCCAGCAGGGCGGACAGGGGGGCGGTTTCTTCACTCATATTATTTACCTTCATTCTGCTGCTCTAGACCTCGAAGGTTTCGCCATTTTGAATTGCCTTGACGATCTTCGAGACCGCAGGGTCACCCAGGAAGAGCTGGAACGGCACTACCGGAACACCCGGCACGGTGTGCCTGGCGCGGTCAGCCAGGCCCGTGTGGGTGAACACCAGGTCGGCGTCGCTCGGAATCGAGGCGACGGGGGAATGCTCCACCGTCACTCCGCTCTTGGCGAGTTGCTTCTTCAGCGTCGAGGCCAGCATCACGCTGCTGCCCATTCCCGCGTCACACGCAACGATCAGCTTCTTGATGCTTGATCCATCGATGGTTGCCATTTGAAATTCTCCCTGGGTGATGTTCAGCGGGTCAGGCGACGGGTGCCGTCGCTGGCTTGTTCTTGTTGCGCGCGCTCTGCTCCCTGGCGGCTTCGAGGTCGAGGCCACTGCTCTGGTTACGACCGAAACCGAGCAGCAGGGCACTCACGATGAACGCTACGCCCGCCGAGACCAGGATTCCGAGAAGGATGGTCGGAAGATCCCCCGGGTAGGCCACGAGGATGTAGGCGAAGATGCTTCCCGGCGATGCCGGTGCGAGCAGTCCGTCGTTGAACAGGCTGAACATCAGAACGCCGGAGGCGCCACCCGCGATGGCTGCGATGAGCAGAATCGGCTTCATGAGCACGTACGGGAAGTAGATCTCGTGGATGCCGCCGAGGAACTGCACGACGATCGCGGCCGGTACGGTCGCACGGATGGCGATCGGTCCGAACAGCATCATCGCAACCAGGATTCCGAGGCCGGGGCCGGGGTTCGACTCGAGCATGAACAGGATCGACTTTCCATCCGGTCCCGCCGCCTGCTTCGCGGCGAGCGGAACGAGCACACCGTTACCGATCGCATTGTTCAGGAAGAGAATCTTTGCCGGTTCGATGATGATCGAAGCGAGGGGAAGCAGCTTCGCGTTGATCAGCCCGTCCACGAAATTCGCGAAGACCGTGGTCAATGAGAATACTGCCGGACCGAGGAGGAACACACCGACGAGAGCGGAGAAGCCACCGACGATGCCGGAGGTGAAGTTATCCACCAGCATCTCGAATCCGCCGCGGAGCTTTCCGTCAATCAGGCTGTCGATCCACTTCAGCAGCAGAGCCGCAAGCGGGCCGATAATGAGTGCGCCAAGGAACTGCGGGCCCAACTCGGCGATCGACTTCGGCGGGGTGGCACCCGAAGCGGCGAGACCGAGCGCGAGCGGCGACACGATGACGCCGATCGTCGCTATCGCGCCGACCACTGCACCGCGCTGGCCGTGCACGGTGCGACCACCGGTGTAACCGATGAGGATCGGGAGCAGGAACACGATGATCGGACCGACGATGGTCGACGCCTGGCTCGCGAACGGCACAACGCCGTCCTTCGCAACCGCACCGGTCACCCGGGCGATCTCGTTGACCCAGCCGTTGGGGATGAAAAGGGCGGTGACGAGGCCCCAGGCAATGAATGCACCGAGGTTCGGCATGATCATTCCGGCGAGGAATGCACCGCCCCGCTGGATGCGTGCGCGGGCGCCGGTTCCGGCGGCCACGGGAGTGTAATCGGACATTTCTAGGTGTACTCCTTTGTACGAATCAGGACAGTGCGAGGGTGGGTGGGATTTGGCGCGTTGCTAGGTGGCCACCAGCGGCCGATCCAAATCTGGCTGCCAGACCAGATGGACGTTTGTGTGCGCGATATCGCCCGGACCGGGAACAGAGGTTCCTGGAAGACTGACCGCGGCGGCCCCCCAGGCGAGCGCCTCGAACAGGGCGGCGTCCTCATCCGATTCGTCGGCGGAGAACTTCGACAGGAATCCGGCGAGGAAGCAGTCACCCGCTCCGACGGTGCTGCGCCACTCGAGCACAGTGGATTCACCGACGATCGCTCCGTGTTCGCTAACCAGCACCGCGCCGTCGGCACCGAGACTCACGAGAACCCGCTCGACCCCTAGTGCTCGAAGCTCTTCGGCTGCCACGATGACGTCGGAGATGGAGTCGAGCTCCCGCCCCACCGCCTCCGCGAGCTCTGCGCGATTGGGTTTGATCACCCGTGGACGGGCTGAGATGGAAGCGGTGAGAGCGTCCCCGCTCGTGTCGACGGCGAGAGAGGCCCCGAGATCGGTCACCGAGGTCATCAACTCGACGAGCTGTGCTGCGGAGCACTCCGGAGGAATGCTCCCGGAGAAGACCACCCAGTCCCGCGCCGAGACAAGTCCAGCGAGCACCGTTGCCAACACTGAGTAATCGCCCGGGGAGAGCGCGGAGCCCGGCTCGTTGAGCTTGGTGACCGTGCCGTCGGGCTCTGCGATGGTGAGGTTGGAGCGGGTGCGTCCATTCACCGGCACGAGCCTGGTGGTCACTCCGGCGGTGTCCAGCAGCGCACTCAGCTCTGCACCCTCCGGGCCGCCGACGGGGAGCACAGCGATACTCTCGATGCCATTGCGCGACAGCGCCCGGGTGAGGTTGACACCCTTCCCGCCGGGTTGCAAAACCGGTGCTGAGGTACGCAGCACGGCGCCACGTTCGAGCCGGTCGACCTGGACCGTCCGGTCGAGGCTGGGATTGAGGGTCACGGTGACGATCACACGATCACCACCGATGGGCCGGCGCTCTCGATGTCTTCGGCGAATTCCACGTCGAGACCGACATCGGTGATGATCGTGTCGACGACGCTCAGCGGAGCGACCCGGGCGAAATCCTCGCGTCCGAATTTGGTGTGGTCTGCCAGGACGACGACGCGACGGGAGGCCTCGATCAGCGCCCGCTTGATGGTGGCCTCGGCGATGTCGGGGGTGGTTAGCCCACGCTCGACGCTGATCCCGTTGGTGCCCATGAACGCCACATCCGCGAAGACATCGACGATCTGGGCTTTGGTCCACTCACCCACCGCAGCGAGTGTGCGTGGGCGCACGACACCGCCGAGCAGGTGAAGGCTGATATTGGGCCGGCCGGTGAGGATCGCCGCAACCGGGATCGAGTGCGTGACGACGGTGAGCTCACGATCGGTCGGCAGCAGTCGCGCGAGTCGCACTGTCGTGGTTCCGGCATCGAGGATGATAGACCCTCCGTCGGGGAGCTCCTCGAGGGCGGCGCGCGCGATGCGTTCCTTCTGCCCCGCGGAGTGACCTTCGCGGTCCGCGACATCCGGTTCGTTACCGAAGCGCTCGACCGGGATGGCACCGCCGTGCACCCGGCGCAGGACTCCGCGACGCTCGAGGGCGGTGAGGTCCCGCCGCACGGTCTCCGGTGTCACCGCAAGGTCACGGGCCAGTCCGGCGACCTCGACGCGGCCGAATGACCGCGCGGTCTCCAGGATCTGCTGGTGTCGCTCCGGAGCGTACATCGGACCTCTTCGTCGGAAACATAACAACAGGAAAAATGTTGTTCTGCGCTTATATAAGTCCGTTTGTGTCCGCTTGTCAACTCACACGCCACGCTCAGGTGCGGCGTGTCGTTTTTCGGGCCGGGTGACGGTGGGAAGGTCGCCGCAACGGAAGGCCGAGATCCGGCCCCCCGTGCGATATCGACACGTATCGTCAGTGCGCGGCGGCATCCCAGTTCGCTCCGAGGCCGATCTGCACCTCGAGGGGGACCGCGAGGTCGGCAGCATGCCCCATTCGGGCGGTAACGACCGCAGTGAGCTCGTCGAGTTCGCCATCGGCCACCTCGAAAACCAGTTCGTCGTGCACCTGCAGCAGGAGCTGAGATGCCAGGCCGCGTTCGTCGAGATCCGAGGCCACCCCCAGCATCGCGATCTTGAGAATGTCGGCGGCCGAACCCTGGATCGGCGCGTTGAGCGCAGCCCGCTCGGCGTTTTGCTTGAGCACCCGGTTGTTGGAAGCCAGGTCGGGGAATGGGCGGCGACGGCCGAAGATTGTCTCCGTGTAGCCGTCTTCTCGCGCCTGGTCCACTACGCTGCGCAGGTAGTCCCGAACGGCACCGAACCGCTCGAAATAGTCGGTCATCAGCTGCTTCGCTTCAGAATTCTCGATGCGAAGCTGCTTGCTCAGCCCGAATGCGCTGAGTCCGTAGGCCAGCCCATACGACATCGCTTTGACCTTCGTGCGCATCGCGGAACTCACGTCAGCCGGATCGACGCCGAAGATCCGCGAGCCGACGAACCGATGAAGGTCCTCCCCGGAGTTGAAGGCCTCGATGAGTCCGGGGTCTCCCGAAAGGTGTGCCATGATCCGCATTTCGATCTGCGAGTAGTCCGCGGTCAACAGGGTCGTGAACTCCGGCCCGCACTCGAACGCGGTGCGGATCTCGCGGCCCACCGAGGTGCGCACCGGGATGTTCTGCAGGTTGGGGTCTGTCGACGAGATGCGACCCGTGCTTGTGCCGGTCTGGTCGTAGCGCGTGTGCACCCTGTGGTCGTCGGCGATCGCCTTCTCGAGCGTATCGACGATCTGGCGCAGCTTTGTGGCATCCCGGTGCTGCAGCAGCAGATCGAGGAAGGGGTGTGGATTCTGCTCCTGCAGGTCGGCGAGGGATGCGGCATCCGTGGAGTACCCGGTCTTGTTGGAGCGGGTCTTGGGCATCTGCAGGTCTTCAAAGAGCACCTGTTGCAGCTGCTTGGGCGATCCGAGGTTGATTTCACGGCCGCCGATCTCGGCATAGGCGCGTGTCGCAAGCTCGGCCGCGGTCACACCGAGTTCACGATTGAGTCGCTCGAGAATACCCGGATTCACGGTGATACCCGTGCTCTCCATCGCCGAGACCACAGGAACCAGGGGCAGCTCGATCTCTCGCAGCACGCGCAGCGATCCCGAGTCCAGTCGTTCGGTGAGGTACTCCGACAGGCGCAGCACGTACCAGGCCTGCGTCGCCGCGCTCACGGCCTCCGTCTCCGGCACGAGCTGGTTGGGATCCGGCTCAGCCAGGTGCTCGCCGAGATGGGTGTAAACCTGTTCGGCGAGAGGCTGGTCGTGGCCGCCGGGCTTCAGCAGCCACGCGGCGAGAGTCGTGTCGAACACGACGCCGTCGATGGTGAGTCCGGCCTTCTGCAGCAGCTTGAGTGCCGGCTTATAGTCGAACAGGAACTTCGGCGCCGGGGACGCGAGCCAGGTGGCAAGCGCGTCATAGTCCGGTCGTCCTGCGGCCCACGGCACATATGCCGAGTCATCCGCCGTCGCCAGCCCGAAGCCGATGATGCCCTCCGGGCCGACATCGAGGTGCAGCCCGAGCGCGCCGGTGCCCTTCGCGGCCGCCATGGCGATCCAGTGGCCGAGCTCTTCGTCGATCATCGTGCGCACGCCAGGGATCTCCGATCCGGGTGCCGCCGAACCCTCACCGGTCGACTCGACAGAGACGGGATCCCCCGCCGCGGCGGCGATCTTCAGCACCCGGTCGAGCAGGGTGCGGAACTGCAGCTTGTCGAAGACCTCCCGCACGGCCACCTCGTCGATCGGCCGCCGGTCGAGATCGTGCGGGCCGACGGGCAACTCCACGTCGGTAAGCAGGTGATTGAGCTTGCGGTTACGGATGGCGCGGTCCTGCTGCTCGCGGAGTTTCTCTCCGACGACGCCCGTGATCTCATCCGCGTGAGCGAGCACCTCGTCGAGACCGCCGTACTTGGTGATCCACTTGACGGCGGTCTTCTCCCCCACCTTGTCGATGCCGATGAGATTGTCGCTCGTCTCCCCGACCAGGGCCGCGACATCCGGATACTGGTGCGGTTCGATGCCGTAGCGCTCGAAGACGGCATCGCGGTCGTAGCGCTTCAGCTCGGACACTCCGCGGGCGTTCGGATAGAGCAGCGTCACGTCGTCGTTGACCATCTGGATCGCGTCCCGGTCGCCAGAAACGATCAGTACGCGGAACCCCTCCTGCGCGCCCTTCACCGCGAGGGTGGCCAGGATGTCGTCGGCCTCGTAGTCCTCCTTCGAGATCGTCGTGATGCCCATCGCGTGTAGAGCCTCCTCGAGCAGGGGGATCTGGCCGATGAACTCCGCCGGAGTCTCACCGCGGGTGCCCTTGTATTCAGGGTATTCCCTGGTGCGGAAGGAGTAGCGGGAGATGTCGAAGGCCACCGCGAGATGAGTGGGTTTCTCTTTCTGCAGGAGGTTCAGCATCATCGAGATGAACCCGTGGATCGCGTTGGTGTGCTGACCCTCCCGATTCTGGAAGCTGTCGACGGGCAGGGCATAAAACGCCCGGAAGGCAAGCGAGTGCCCGTCGATAACGAGGAGGGTAGGCTTTTCGTTGTCCGGCACGACTCCACCCTATCCGCGGTCGCCGATACCCCGCAGCCCGCCTGGAAGAAGACGATGACCATCATCCCCGACGATCTGGACCCGGAATTGATGGAGCGGCTCGTGAACTCCGGTGGCGGTCCGCTCGCCCAGAAGATGGGCTTCGAATTTCTCGAACTCTCGGCCGAACGGTCGGTCGCGACCATGCCGGTCGAAGGGAATACCCAGGTCGTCGGGCTGCTCCATGGGGGCGCGCACGTCGTGCTCGCCGAGACCCTGGGATCCGTGTCATCCGCGATCCATGCCGGCCCGGGTCGCATCGCCGTCGGCATCGAGATCAACGCAACCCACAGTCGATCGATCACCTCCGGGCTCGTCACGGGCACCTGCACGGCACTCAGTCTGGGACGCACACTCGCCACCCATGAAATCGTGCTGCGCGACGAGCAGGGCCGACGACTGTCGACCGTGCGCATGACGAATTTCCTGCGAGACGCCTGACGCGCAGCGTACTCCCGACTGTGGCCACGGGCGGATGCCCGGTCGGACACACCAGCGCGTGCCGCGTTGACAAGGGGTGTCGGGTGATCAACGCACCCTCAGCACCATGCGACAGCGGAGGCAGCGTTGCGCTCGAGCACGATACGTCCGCGTGACTACTTCGTGGCCGCTACTCTTTTCCCGCTACTTTTTTGCCGCTACTTTTTTGCCGCTACTTTTTTGCGGAGAGCTGCTCGATGATCGCCTGGGCGACGTCGTGCATGGTGAGGCGACGATCCATGGATGCCTTCTGGATCCAACGGAACGCCTCGGGCTCGGTGAGGCCCATCTTCTCGTTGAGCAGGCCCTTGGCGCGATCGACGAGCTTGCGAGTCTCAAAGCGCTCGACGAGGTCGGTCACCTCTGCTTCGAGAGTGATGATCTGGGCGTATCGCGCGAGAGCAATCTCGATGGCTGGTAGCAGGTCGTTGGGGGTGAAGGGCTTGACCACGTAGGCGAGGGCGCCAGCCTCGGTCGCGCGCTCGACGAGCTCTTTCTGGCTGAACGCGGTGAGCAGCACGACGGGCGCGATGTGGTTCTTGGTGAGGCGTTCCGCTGCGGAAATACCGTCGAGAAGCGGCATCTTCACGTCCATGATGACGAGATCGGGGCGGAGCTCGGTAGCCAGTGCTACCGCCGTCTCGCCGTCTCCGGCCTCGCCGACCACCTCGAAGCCGTTGTCTCGAAGGGTTTCGACGATGTCGAGGCGGATGAGCGACTCATCCTCGGCCACCACGACACGGCGAGGGGGTTGAGTAGCGTTTTCCTGGTCTGGCACGAGGTCAACCCTACGGTATTCTTGGCCTCGGTATCGTGCGCCGGTGTGGCGGAATGGCAGACGCGGAGCACTCAAAATGCTTTGCTCGCAAGGGCGTGTGGGTTCGAGTCCCACCACCGGCACGGCGGTTTCAGGACTCGCTGCTCGCGGCCGGTCAGGCTCGGGCAGTTGCCACGAATGCTGTAGCGAGCGGATGCGGCGAGGCCGTCATCCAGTCCCGCAGTACCGACACCGCATGATCATGCCGCTCCGGCATCAGTGCGGAGAGCACCGGTCCGTAGGGCGTACCGAGGATGCCGTTGACCGCGTCGTCGACGCTCGGCCAATCGAGCCGCAGTGAGGTGCTTTCCACCGTCACATCCTCGAAGCCGGCGAGGAGTTTCACGAGCTTCGGACGGGTCATCTTGAAGGAATCGAAATCCCACGCGCGCGGGAAGGGTTCATCCAGGCCCTCGTCTCGCAAGACGTCTCCGTAACTGTCGAAAGGCTCGAGTCGCATTGCCGCTACCCAGACGACGATGCCAAGGCTGCCGCCGGGGCGCAGCACTCGCTTCATCTCCGCGAGGGCGGTCCTCTGGTCGCGCACGAAGGGAAGTCCGTGCTGGCAGAGCACGACATCAACGGAGTCGGTGTCGAGCGGGATGGAGGTCGCCGGAGCCTCCAGCGTCTCGATTGGCGCGCCACCCGGATCTGCGTCGAGGGAGACCTCGGCGAGCATCCCGGCGCTGATGTCACTCGCGATCACCCGCCCGGTCGGCCCGACGGCCGTCGCGGCCGCACGGGCGACCGCGCCGGTGCCGGAGGCCACGTCCAAGACGGTGACGCCCGGCTTCGGCGCCACTAACGCCACCAGGTGCCGCGCCCAGGGCTCGAACACCGTCGGCAGAAGATAGTGGCGGTAGTTTTCAGCGATCGAGTCCGACTGGAACAGGCTAGATGGGGCGTCCTCAGTCATGCTTCGCTCCTCGTAGGTTGATCAGTGATGCCGCTGCGTGGATAGGCTGTCGTCCGAGCGATCTAATCGACCCGGCTGGAGACCACGTGACCGACCTGCCTGCCCCTGTACCCACTGTGCCAGTGACTCCCGCGGGGTGGTACCCCGACCACACCGGCGCCGCCCGGTTGCGCTGGTGGGATGGAGCGACCTGGACTGAGAACGTGAGCGCGACAGCGGCAGGTCCAGTGTCCGACGTCGCCCCGTACTCGCTTCGACAGACTCCGACGACCGTGCCGGCCGGCACTCCGGTGTACAACGTGTTCATCTGGATCATCACCCTGCTTCCGATACTCAGCATCGTGACTCTACTCACTCGAAGCACACCCGCACTATTGGGATCTCAGACGGATCCGTATGCCATGTACCGCGACCCGGGCTACCTCGCATCGCTCGCCATCGGCTCGGTTGTCTACGGTGGTGCAGTTCTCCTGGCCTATCTGGACCGCAAAAGACTGTTGCGAGACGGCTTCGATCGACCGTTCCACTGGGCCTGGACTTTCTTCAGTGCCGGGGTCTACGTGATCGGACGCTCGATCATCGTCGGCCGACGCGCCGGTCGTGGGCGAGCGCCGATCTGGGTCTGGATTGCCATCACGCTGCTCGTCACCGTCCTGGCGGTGGTGAGAGTTGGCCAGATGATGGCAACGCTGCTGAGTACACTCCCACTCTCGAGCTGACGATGCCTGCGGAGTTGGATCGGCGCTAGGGTAGGGACGACTTCAGGAGCACCCATGGGTAGTTTGCTGTACGGCAATCCGGGTACCGAAATCAGTTTCGATGATCGTGCTCTCATGCATCTTCAGGTGGTGATTACGGCGAAGCTTCGACGCCGGGAGAGCTTCCTCTTCACCTGGACCAATTCTCCGGATGCCGCCAGCGGGCGCAGCTCCATTTGGCTCGACCCCAGCAGCGCGATCCTCTATCGGTTTGCCGGCAGTCGCACCCCTTCACTCAACCGGGGGTGGATCGAAGCCCTGATGCTCTCTGCGAACAGTGCAGGTGGGCTGTATTTCTCACCGGAGCCGGCCGCGAGCGCCCCGTCGCCGTCCCCGCCACCGGTGGTCAAATCAACCGACCGATGACCGACGGTCCGATGACCGACAGTCCGGCGGACCACGGTCACCACGGTGTGGTGCACGCCCGGTGTCGCGGAGGACGCAGACAGGACCGCCTCGGCGGCCTAGTGCATCGGATCTCGAGGCAGGGCTCCCCGGCGAAGGATGCTAGCGGGCAGTGGTCCGACCGGGGCGGGTATCGCTCTGCGGCTTCTGCCGGGCGAGTTCGCCGCCGACTCGGCCCCCGTGGGGCCGACCATGATCGGCGAACTCCTCACGAAAATAGGCCATTTTCCACTGGCCGAACTCGATGCGGGTGCCCGTGCGAAGCACCTGTCCACCGTCTCTGCGCCCACCCGCCCCGGCGAGGCGCGAGCTGCCCGACAGCTCCCCGATCGGGTAGAGAACGTACTCGTCATCTGCAGTGTGACGGATCTCAGCATGACGGGAGTTCAGTCCCGCGAGTTGCAGGTCGGCCTCGGTGCCCGACCCGATAATGGTGCCATCGGGAAGAAGGTTGAATTCGCGCGGCATCCTTCCATCCCAATTCTTCGACCCCACGACGAAGATCAGCCGCGGACGCCCAGATCCTGGGACGTGATGCGTGGTCGTAGCGGTGCGTCTGATGCGCCGGCTCACGGTGGGAACTATGGGGAACAGAGTCGTCGGCGGCAAGGGAATTACGGGTGCTGAGGTGCCGCGTCGGCGCAGAAGCGGAGCAATCGCGGCCGCGCTCCCCAGTCTGATGTGCGGCGATCCGGTGATGACCCGCTGGATCACTGGCGCATTCACGTCACCGATGCGGGCGATGACGCCGTCCGGCCCACTCAGAGTGATGGACAACCCGAAACCCGCGATCTCCTGCGCAAGACCGCGAATGTCGGCCAGCTTCACGCTACGCCCCTGCATCAGCATCTCGGGACGGCTTGCGAATATCTCGACATCGCGACCCGCCGCCGTGATCGTGCCTTCGAGTGCCACGCCGCCTGCCAGCCCCGGCTCATCCAGCGAAAAGCTGAGATCGATCTCCAGCCGAGGAACGGCAACCATGGTCAGTTACGGTGCTGGTCTGCGCCGGCGGCCAGGTCGTCGCTGGTCGTGACTCGGAGCGTGCCATTGAGCTTCCAGGTGGCGCGTGGCGCGTCCGGCCCAATGTCTCGAGGCACCTCGACGACCATTTCGATGAAGCTGTAGTTGACTGCGGCACCACGTCCGGTGAGATAGGACCACATCTCCCGGCCGAGGTCGGTCCAGTCGCTGATATTGCGACCCTCCGGTCCCGCCGAATCGCCGAATAGGCCTGAGACCTGCTGTGGATCAGTCATGATGGATTCCTTCCCGAGTGACTTACGTTACCGTACCGAGAGCCCGAGGCGCGCCGTCGATTTCACAGCCGACGGCCAGCCTCGCCCCTCTTCCTTCTAGACGATATGAAGCGTTCAGTCCACAGCGTAGGCTGGCGCGACGGCATTGTGCGCATCGCCGACACGGTGCACGCGCATGTCGTTGGTGCCGCCGGAGATTCCGGGGGGGGAACCGGCGATGACGACGACCTTCTCGCCGATGACTGCACGATTGTGGCCGAGCAGGATGTCGTCGACCTGGCCGAACAGTTCGTCGGTGTGGGTCTTGCGCTCGACCCGATAGGTCTCTGTGCCCCACACCCAGGCGAGGCGATTGCGGATGCGCTCCTCCGGCGTGAAAGCGATGATCGGGATGCGGTGACGAAGCCGCGACATCCGCCGCACGGAGTCGCCGGACTCCGTGAAAACACAGAGATACTTTGCCTCGACGAACTCGGCGACCTCGGCCGCCGCGAGCGTAATCGCCCCGCCCTGGGTGCGCGGTTTGGTGCCGAGTTCCGCGATGCGCTCGAGTCCGTGTTCCTCGGTGGAGGTGATGATCCGCGCCATGGTCTGCACGGTGATCACGGGGTACTCCCCCACGCTGGTCTCACCGCTCAGCATGACAGCGTCGGCACCGTCGAGCACGGCATTGGCTACATCCGAGGTCTCAGCGCGGGTGGGAATGGGGCTGGAGATCATGGATTCGAGCATCTGGGTGGCGACGATGACCGGCTTCGCCATGCGGCGAGACAGCTCGACCGCGCGCTTTTGCACGATCGGAACCGCCTCGAGGGGGAGCTCGACGCCGAGGTCGCCGCGGGCGACCATGATGCCGTCGAATGCGTCGATGATCGCCTCGAGGTTGTCGACGGCCTGTGGCTTCTCGATCTTTGCGATGACGGGAAGTTTGATGCCCTCCTCCGCCATGATCTCGTGCACACGGATGATGTCCTCGGCGTTACGCACGAAGGACAGGGCGATGAGATCCGCTCCGAGCTTGAGGCCCCAGCGAAGGTCCGCCTCGTCCTTGTCAGACAGGGCGGGAACGTTCACCGCGACACCGGGAAGGTTGATTCCCTTGTTGTTGGACACCGCGCCGGCTACGACCACCTCGGTCGTCACGACGGTCCCGTCGGTCGAAAGGACCCTGAGCTTCACCTTGCCGTCGTCGATGAGAAGGGGGTCGCCCGGCTTCACGTCGTTGGGGAGGCCCTTGAACGTGGTGCCCGAGAGCTCCTTGGTGCCGAGCACGTCCTCGATGGTGATCTTGAAGATGTCTCCGACGGCGAGGTCGTAAGGTCCGTTCTCGAACTTGCCGAGGCGGATCTTCGGGCCCTGAAGGTCGACGAGTACGGCAACGGCACGACCGGAGTCTGCACTGGCCTTGCGGATGTTCGCATAGACCTCTTCATGCACCTGATAGCTGCCGTGACTGAGGTTCATGCGGGCGACGTCGACACCGGCATCCACGATGGCGCGGATGTTCTCATAACTGGCCGTTGCCGGACCGAGGGTTGCGACGATTTTTGCGCGTCTCATCTGTTTCTTTCTGTTGTGGGAAGAACTCCGAGGGAGGAGTGGGCAGTAGGAGTTCTAGATCGCGATGGCGCGGTCCGTCGGGGCGACCGGGGACGGGAGTTCGGTGTCGCCTTCGAGGAAGCGGTCCACCGCGGCGGCGGCGGCGCGACCCTCGGCGATTGCCCAGACGATGAGTGATTGACCCCGGCCCGCGTCGCCCGCGACAAACACGCCGGATTCGCTGGTCTGGTAGTCGGCATCCCGTTCAACGTTTCCACGGTCGAGGGGCAGGCGCAACTGGCTCTCCAGCGCATCGCTCTGAGTTCCGGTGAACCCGAGCGCGAGCAGGACGAGATCCGCCGGGATCTCCCGCTCGGTGCCCGCCTTCGGAACGCGGCGACCGTCAAGGTATTCGGTCTCGGCGACACGGATGGCGCGCACCTCGCCGGCATCGTTCGATAGGAACTCCACCGTGGAGGCGAGATATACGCGTTCGCCCCCCTCCTCGTGTGCGCTCGTCACCTCGAAGAGGGCAGGCGACATCGGCCAGGGCTGATGCTCCGGGCGCTCGTGCGGCGGCTGGAGGCCGATGGCGAGGTTGGTGACCGACAGCGCCTGCTGGCGGTGCGCAGTGCCGATGCAGTCCGCTCCGGTGTCGCCACCTCCGAGTACCACGACGTGCTTGCCGTCGGCGGTGAGCTGGTCGACGATCACATCTCCGGCGCCCACGCGGTTCTGCTGCACCAGGTAGTCCATCGCGAAGTGCACGCCGGAGAGATCGCGCCCGGGGATGGGGAGGTCGCGCGGGTGCAGCGCGCCGGTGGCGACGACGACCGCGTCGTATCGCGCGCGCAGCTCATCCCAGGGGATGTCCACGCCGATGTTCACTCCCGCACGGAAACGGGTGCCCTCGGCCTGCATCTGCTTGAGTCGAAGCTCGATGTGCCGTTTCTCCATCTTGAAATCCGGGATGCCGTAGCGCAGGAGTCCCCCGATGCGGTCGTCCCGTTCGAAGACGGCGACGGTGTGGCCAGCTCGGGTGAGCTGCTGGGCCGCGGCGAGGCCGGCGGGACCCGATCCGACGACGGCGACCGTCTTGCCGGTGAGCCGCTCGGGGGGATGCGGTTCGACCCAGTCATTGGCAAAGGCCTGGTCGATGATGGCGACCTCGACGTTCTTAATGGTCACCGCGGGCTGGTTGATGGCGAGCACGCAGGACGACTCGCAGGGTGCCGGGCAGAGCCGACCGGTGAACTCGGGGAAGTTGTTGGTGGCGTGAAGGCGCTCGATAGCCTGGCGGCCCTCCCCCCGCCAAGTGAGGTCGTTCCACTCCGGGATCAGGTTGCCGAGAGGGCAACCCTGGTGACAGAACGGGATGCCGCAGTCCATGCAGCGGCCCGCCTGCGTGCGCACCGTGGCGGTATCACGCAGCTCATAGACCTCTTTCCAGTCCATGAGTCGGAGCGCGACCGGGCGTCGCGCGGGCAGTTCCCGCTCACGCGTCTTCAGGAATCCCTTGGGATCAGCCACCGATTACCTCCATAATTCGAGACCAGACGATATCGCCGTCGGGGTCGAGCCCCTCATCTACCGCTGCCTGGCGCGTTGCAAGCACGGCAGCGTAGTCGCGAGGCAGCACCTTGACGAACCGGGCCATCGATTCGTCGAGATTGGCCAGCATCCGGGCCGCGACTGCGGACTCGGTTTGTGCAAGGTGCTGCTGGAGCAGGTCCGTGACGATCTCGATGTCCCCGGCGCCGAGCGCAAGCAGCGTGAGCTCTCCCGTAGCAAGGGCTTCGCGATTCACGCGCTCGGGGGCAAGGTCGTAGATGTAGGCCGTACCTCCGGACATTCCGGCTCCGAGGTTACGCCCCGTGCCGCCGAGGATGACGGCGAGGCCGCCGGTCATGTATTCGAGGGCATGGTCGCCCACGCCTTCGACGACCGCGGTCGCACCCGAGTTTCGCACAAGGAATCGTTCCCCGACGATGCCGCGGAAGAACATGCTGCCCTGCGTTGCACCGTAACCGATCACATTTCCGGCAATCACATTCCGCTCGGCCGGGAACACGCTGTTGCGATCCGGCCGAACGATGATGTGGCCACCACAGAGCCCCTTGCCGACGTAGTCGTTGCTGTCGCCCTCGAGGCGGAGGGTGATGCCGCTCGGAACGAACGCTCCGAAGGACTGGCCGGCCGTGCCCCGCAGGGTGATGTCGATGGTGCCCGTCGGCAGGCCGTTCTCGCCGTAGCGGAGGGTGACCTCGTGCCCGAGCATGGTGCCGACTGCGCGCTCGGTGTTGCGAATCGGCAGCGAGATCGCGACGGGATCCCCGGCCTGGAGCGCCGCGGCGCTCTGGCGGATCAGCTCGACGTCGAAATGCTTGTCGAGCTCGTGTTCCTGCTTCGAGACGTTGTGACGCGGTTCCTCCGGGCCGAAGACCGGGCCGTCAAGGATTGGCGTGAGGTCCATTCCATCCGCCTTCCAGTGCTGGATCGCGCGGTTCACGTCGAGCAACTCGGAGTGCCCAACGGCCTCCTGGATCGATCGGAGGCCGAGCTGGGCCAAATACTCCCGCACCTCCTGCGCGAGGAACTCGAAGAAGTTGACGACGAACTCCGGCTTGCCGGTGAAGCGTTTACGCAACTCGGGATTCTGACTCGCGACGCCCACCGGGCAGGTGTCGAGATGGCAGACGCGCATGAGGATGCAGCCGGAGACCACGAGAGGAGCGGTCGCAAAGCCATACTCCTCCGCTCCGAGGAGAGCGGCGACGATCACGTCACGACCGGTCTTCATCTGACCGTCGACCTGCACGACGACGCGCCCCCGCATACCGTTCAGCATGAGAGTCTGCTGGGTCTCGGCCAGGCCGAGCTCCCAGGGGGTGCCGGCGTGCTTGAGCGAGTTGAGCGGACTCGCGCCGGTTCCGCCATCATGGCCGGAGACCAGCACGACGTCGGCGAGTGCTTTCGTCACTCCCGCGGCGACTGCCCCGATGCCCGACTGGCTGACCAGTTTGACGTGTACGCGGGCATCAGGGTTCGCTCGCTTGAGATCGAAGATGAGCTGCTTGAGGTCTTCGATCGAGTAGATGTCGTGATGCGGCGGAGGGCTGATCAGGCCGACTCCTGTGGTCGCGTGACGAGTCTTCGCGATCCAGGGGTACACCTTGTTTGCCGGCAGCTGCCCGCCCTCGCCCGGCTTTGCACCCTGGGCCATCTTGATCTGGATGTCGGTGGCGTGAGTGAGGTACATGCTGGTGACGCCGAAGCGGCCGGATGCGACCTGCTTGATCGCACTGCGCCGCTCGGGGTCGAGCAGGCGGGCGGTGTCCTCGCCACCCTCTCCGGTGTTGCTCCTCGCGCCGAGGCTGTTCATGGCGATCGCGAGGGTCTCGTGTGCTTCAGCGCTGATCGATCCGTAACTCATCGCGCCGGTGGAGAAGCGGGTGACGATGGATGCCACCGACTCGACCTCGTCGATCGGCACTGCTGCACGTACGTCGTCCCGCAAGGAGAACAGGCCGCGGATAGTCATCAGATTGGTCGCCTGTTCGTCGACAAGCTTCGTGTAGTCGCGAAAGATGTCATAGCGCCTTGACCGGGTCGCATGCTGCAGTTTGAAGACGGTATCCGGGTTGAAGAGATGCGGGGGGCCCTCACGGCGCCACTGATACTCCCCGCCGATAGCAAGGCGTTCGTGCGCGTTGGTCGCGCCGTCCTGCGGGTAGGCCGCGGTGTGCCTCGAAGCGCTCTCCGCGGCGATGACATCGATCCCGACGCCCCCGAGCAGGCTCGACGTACCGGTGAAGTAGGCGTCGACGAAATTCTGATCGAGCCCGACCGCTTCGAATGCCTGGGCACCGGCGTACGAGCCGACGACCGAGATGCCCATCTTCGACATGATCTTGAGCACACCCTTGCCGAGCGACTTGATCAGGTTCTTCACGGCCTTCTCAGCGTCGATGCTGGAAATCATTCCACTCCGCACGAGCTCCTCGGCCGACTCCATCGCGAGGTACGGGTTGATCGCCGATGCGCCATACCCGATCAGGAGTGCGACGTGATGAACCTCTCGCACGTCTCCTGCCTCCACGATGAGCCCCACCTTCATACGGTTCTGGGCACGGATCAAGTGGTGGTGTACCGCCGCGAGCATGAGCAGTGACGGCACTGGAGCGAAGTCTTTATTGGAATCTCGGTCGGAGAGCACGATGAAGAGCGCACCCTCGTCTATCGCGCGATCCACCTCCTCGCACATCGCGGCGATCCTCTGTTCCATGGCATTCGGACCCTGGTCGACGCGGTACAGCCCCCTGATCGTGCGGGTGGGATTGAAGGCGTGGCGAGACGACTTTGGCGCGATGTGCTGGATCTTTGCCAGTTCGTCATTATCGATCACGGGGAAATCGAGGATTACCTGCCTGGCGTGCTCGGGCGTCGCGTCGAGCAGATTGCGCTCCGGACCGAGACCGAGCTTCAGCGAGGTGACGACCTCTTCGCGGATGCTGTCGAGAGGCGGGTTCGTCACCTGGGCGAACTGCTGGGTGAAGTAGTCGAAGAGTAGGCGGGGACGTTTCGACAACACCGCGATCGGAGTATCGGAGCCCATTGCGCCGAGGGGCTCTGCACCGTTCTCCGCCATCGGCTTCAGCAGCATGCGCACCTCTTCTTCGGTATACCCGAAGGTGCGCTGGCGACGCGTAACGGAGGCCGGCGTGTGCACGATGTGCTCTCGCTCTGGCAGGTCCTTGAGGTTGATGCGACCGCCATCCAGCCAGGCGCCCCAGGGCTCGGATGCCGCGAGCTCGCTCTTGATCTCGTCGTCTTCGATGAGACGGCCGGCTTCCGTGTCGACGAGGAACATCTTGCCCGGGCGCAGACGCCCCTTGCGCACGACGCGCTCCGGGGCGATATCGAGTACGCCGATTTCGCTCGCCAACACGACGAGGCCGTCATCGGTGACGAGGAAGCGCCCCGGACGCAAGCCGTTGCGGTCCAGGGTTGCTCCGACGAGCGATCCATCGGTGAAGACGAGAGCGGCGGGGCCGTCCCACGGTTCCATCAGCATGGAATGGTACTCGTAGAAATCACGGCGGGCCGGATCGATGTCGAGCTGGTTCTCGTAGGCCTCCGGCACCATCATCATCATGGCGTGCGGCAGGGACCGGCCACCGAGATTCAGCAGCTCCACCACCTCGTCGAAGGATGCCGAGTCGCTCGCACCGGGTGTGACGATCGGAAAAATCGGTGCGAGGTCACCGAGCAGCGTGGACTCCAGCTGGGACTGGCGCGCGCGCATCCAGTTGCGGTTGCCCTGAACCGTGTTGATCTCGCCATTGTGGGCGATCATGCGGAACGGCTGGGCGAGCGGCCAGGACGGGAAGGTGTTGGTGGAGTACCGCGAGTGCACGAGCGCGAGTTTCGACGTGAAACGTTCGTCGGAGAGGTCGGGGTAAAACGGCTCGAGCTGGAGAGTCGTCACCATGCCCTTGTACACGATGGTGCGACAGCTCAAAGACGGGAAGTACACGGTGAGTTCGCGCTCTGCGCGCTTCCGCAAGCGGAATGACTGGCGATCAAGGGCGATGCCCTGCACCGGCTCGCTCGCCACGCTCGGTGAGTTCGTGCTCGGTGTGGTCGCACGCAGCGTGCTCGAGAGGAAGACCTGTTCGAAAAACGGCATCGCTTCCCGGGCGAGGTTGCCGAGAACGTCCGGGTGAACCGGCACCTCGCGCCAGCCGAGGACAGTGAGGTTCTCCTGCGCGGCGAGGGCGGCGAACCCCTTCTTGACGGAGGCCCGTTCGCTCTCCTCGACCGGCAGAAAGGCCGTGCCCGCGATGTACTGGCCAGCGGGAGGCAGGGCGATGCCCGAGACCGCTCGGAAGAACGCGTCCGGGATCTGAGTGACGATGCCGGCGCCGTCGCCCGTGCCCGCATCCGACCCGATGGCACCACGGTGCTCGAGGTTGCGCAGCGCATTGAGAGCGAGGTCGATGATGTCGTGCCCGGCGGTGCCACGAAGGGTCGCAACCATCGCGAGGCCGCAGGCGTCCTTCTCGCGTCGCGGGTCATACAGACCGGTCGCGGCAGGAGTGGTGCTGAAGCGTGAAAAAGGTGGCGTCAGGGCCATGGTGGAACCGTCCTCGCGGAGTTACGTCGGCAAATGGGACGGCGGCGGCCCGGAGGGATGAAGCCCAAATTGATTACGGTGATGGGACGCCGGGATGGGGCGCCACACCTTCGATGCCGTCATTCGCGGCACCGTTGTGTTGACTTCAGGGTGTTACGGCTGTGCGCGAGTCCCGCTTGTGGCGGACTTCCCGCGTGTTGCAGCTCCGCCCCGGGGAACGGATGCCAGTGCCGGTTCGGAGTGCGAGTTGCTGTCGGGATCGGCATCGTTGTCGATCTCGTCGTATTCCGAATAGACCTCCTCTGAGTCTACCGCAGGCATCGGCGACCACTGCCGACCGGGCACGTACGCGCTCGGCTCGAGTCCGGGATGCCGGCGCGACTGCACGATGAAGATGATGACGCCAATGAGGATCGCGGCGAAGGCCGCCCAGATGTTGGTGCGCACCCCCAGGAAAATGAGGCTGGGGTCGATGCGGATCGACTCGAAGTAGCTGCGTCCGAGCCCGTACCAGACCAGGTAGACCGACAGCGTCTTGCCCCACTGGAGGGTGAATTTCTTGGACAGGTAAAGGATCACCAGCACACCGGCGACATTCCAGATCACCTCGAAGAGGAAGGTCGGCTGGAACAGTGTCCCGGCAGGGAGACCCGCAGGGAAAGCCGGATTGGATTTCTCTATCTCGAGACCCCACCACGCGTTGGTTGGAACGCCGTACAGCTCATGGTTGAAGTAGTTGCCGAAGCGGCCGAAGGCCTGGGCAAGTAGAAGACCGGGAGCCAAGGCGTCGGCGAAGGTCCAGAACCTGACCCCGGTCATCCGACAGCCGATGTAGACGCCGATCGCGCCGCCGATGAGGGATCCGAAGATCGCGATGCCGCCCTCCCAGATGTACAGGATGTGCAGCATCTTCTCAGCCGAGCCGAAGTAGTCGTCCGGATGCGTCACCACATGAAAGATGCGGGCGCCGATGATTCCGAGCGGCACGGCCCACAGTGCGATGTCGAGAACGACGCCCGATTCCGCTCCGCGCGCCTTGAGGCGCTCGTTGGTGAGGACCGTCGCTGCGATAATTCCCAGGAGGATGCAGATGGCGTAGGTGCGGATACTGAGATTCGGCGAGATGAAGGTCAGACCGAGACTGTTGAGCCATTCACCGAGGTGGATCGCCTGCCACGCCTCGCTTGGGCTGGGGATGCTCAGGGGAAGAACCACTTTTCGAGGGTGCCTTTCGTACTGACGCTTTTCTGCTGCGCACGTGTGGTGCTGGAATCGATGGTTCCGACTGCTCGGAATGACCTAGTCAAGCGTACCGGTCGCGAGGTGCGCGGCCGTCGCCGCGACGGCGGACACGCCCCCGTCGGTGAGGGCCTTCACCAGTGCGGAACCGACGATGGCACCATCCGCGTACTGGAGTACCTCCCTCACCTGCTCCGGCGACGAGATGCCGAGTCCGACACAGGTGGAGGTCGCACCCGATAAACGGAGACGCGCGACGAGAGTCTTTGCCGCGACATCCACGTCGCTCCGAGCGCCGGTAATGCCCATGGTCGAAACGGCGTACACGAAGCCACGGCTCTGCTCGACGGCCCGCCCAAGTCGGGCGTCATTCGAGGACGGCGCGGCCAGGAACACCCTGTCGAGCCCAGTGCGGGTCGACGCGGCCAGCCAGTCGCGGGCCTCGTCGGGAATGAGGTCGGGGGTGATGAGCCCGGCGCCACCCGAAGCAACAAGGTCGTCGGCGAATCGGTCGACGCCGTACTGGACCACCGGGTTCCAGTAGGTCATCAGGAGCACCGGCACGGTCGTGCGAGCCGTGATCTCGGCGATCGCCTCGAACCCGTGGCGCAGTTTGAAGCCGGAATTGAGGGCGGTCAGCGTAGCCGCCTGGATCACGGGGCCATCCATCACCGGGTCGGAGTACGGCAGGCCGAGCTCGATGACATCCACCCCGTTCTCTGCCAGGGCCACCGCCGCCTCGATGCTCGTGCGCAGATCGGGGAATCCCACGGGCAGGTAGCCGACGAGAGCGCCACTCCCTGCCGCCTTGCGGGCGGCGATGACGGATTCGACGGTGCTCACGGTTGCGGTGCTCATGCGTTGTTCCTGGTCGATCCGGCCCGCATGGCGAGTTCCTCGTCGGCCTCGGCCGTGAGCGCTGCAGTGTCGAGGATATCGAAGTACTTGCCGGCGGTTTCCATATCCTTATCGCCTCGACCGCTGAGATTCACCAGGATTGTCGCGTCGGCGCCAAGCTCGAGACCGAGTTTGATGGTGCCGGCCAGGGCGTGCGCGGTTTCGATCGCCGGGATGATGCCCTCGGTCATCGAGAGGAGCCGCATCGCCGCCATCGCCTCGTCGTCGGTGATCGGACGATAGCTCGCGCGCCCGATGTCGTTGAGCCAGGAATGCTCTGGACCGACTCCCGGGTAGTCGAGACCTGCAGAGATCGAGTGCGATTCCGCAGTCTGCCCATCTTCGTCCTGCAGCAGGTAGGTGCGGGTGCCGTGCAGCACTCCGGGGCGGCCTCGTGTGATTGTCGCGGCGTGACGCTCGGTGAGGTGCCCCTCACCGGCCGCCTCATAGCCGTAAAGCGCCACCTCAGGGTCGTCGAGGAAGGCGTGGAAGATCCCCATTGCGTTCGATCCTCCGCCCACGCACGCCGTGACGGCATCGGGAAGCGCGCCGGTGAGCTCGAGCACCTGGGCGCGAGCCTCCTCGCCGATGATCCGGTGGAAGTCACGCACCATCACGGGGAACGGATGCGGCCCCGCGACGGTACCGAGAAGGTAGTGGGTGTCATCCACGTTCGCGACCCAGTCGCGCAGGGCCTCGTTGATGGCGTCCTTGAGGGTGCGGGAACCCGCGGTCACCGGAACGACCTCGGCACCGAGCAGTCGCATCCGGGCCACGTTGAGGGCCTGGCGTTCGGTATCGACCTCACCCATGTAGACCACACACTCCATACCGAACAGCGCCGCCGCCGTCGCCGTCGCCACTCCGTGCTGGCCGGCGCCGGTCTCCGCGATCAGGCGGGTCTTGCCGAGCCGGCGCGCGAGCAGCGCTTGGCCAAGCACGTTGTTGATCTTGTGCGAGCCGGTGTGATTGAGGTCTTCGCGCTTGAGGATGATGCGCGCGCCGCCGGCGTGGGCACCGAAGCGGGGCACCTCGGTGATGATCGAGGGCCGGCCGGTGTAGGTGCGGTGAAGCTCGGCGAGCTCCTCCTGGAACAGCGGGTCTGTCTTCGCGGCCGTGTAGGCGGCATCCAACTCGTCGAGCGCCCCGATGAGAGATTCCGGCACAAATCGCCCGCCGTATTCACCGAAGTACGGGCCGAGTTCGTCACGCAGTGCCATGGATCTTCTACCCTTGCTTGAGATTGACTAGTTACCGAGGAATTCTGCCAGCGTTTGCACCGGATTTCCTGTGACCAGCGCCTCACCGACGAGGACAACGTCCGCTCCGGCATCCCGGTAGTGCTGCACGTCCGCCGCAGACATCACTGCCGATTCCGCGACACGGATCACTCCTGAAGGGATCTGGCCGGCGAGGCTCCCGAACAGGTCCTGGTCGAGTTCGAAGGTGGAGAGGTCGCGAGCGTTGACCCCGACGAGCCCCGCGCCGATGTCGAGGGCGCGAGATACCTCCTCGGCGCTATGCGTCTCCACCAGCACGGCCATGCCGAGCTGGTTGGTGAGGTCGAAGAGGCGTGCGAGAGTCGCCTGGTCGAGGGCCGCGACGATGAGCAGAACCAGGTCAGCGCCGGCCGCGCGGGCCTCGAAGATCTGGTAGGGCTCCGCGATGAAATCCTTACGCAGTACTGGGACTGTCACGGCATCCCGCACGGCCTCGAGGTCGGCGAGCGAACCACCGAACTTGCGACCTTCCGTGAGCACGCTGATGGCGCTCGCGCCCCCGGTCTGGTAAGAGACCGCGAGAGCAGCGGGGTCGAGAATGTCGGCGAGAACACCGCGAGACGGGCTCGCCCGCTTTACTTCGGCGATGATGCGCACGCGAGACGCCGGAGCGAGCGCCGCCAGTGCGTCCATCGCGGCGGGACGGGCGAGAGCTGCGGCCTCGACTTCGGCGAGAGTGCGCAGGGCGCGACGTTGCGAAGCATCCTGTACGGCCCCGGAAACAAGATCGGAGAGCACCTGGTTCAGTGGCCTTTCGGGGTGTACTTGGCACCGTAGACGCCGTAGCCCAGGTACTTGAGCACGAAGCCGACAATTATGCCGACTACGAGGAGTCCAACCGAGGCCCAGACCATGAACTGCACGTTGAAGAAGAACGCGACTGTGCCGATACTGAACGCGACAAGCATGATGATCACGGCAGTCCAGGCAGCCGGAGAATTGCCTTCTCCCGGTTCTGGGTATTCGTCGCTCACAGGTCTCCTTCGTGCTTCTTCAGAATGCAGTCTATCGCGAGGGCGGGTCGATCTATCGCGAGGTCGGATCGATGCCGCCACTCAGCGTGTCCCAGTCGGAGATGGCATCGGCCGGAGCATCTTCAGAGCCTGGACCGGCGTCACCGGCACTGGAGGCATCGGGATCCTCCAGCACCACCGGCTGACGATAGCGCCCGGACGAACCCGGCCAACGCCGTCCGGTCACGAGAACGAAGACGCCGAGCGCCATGGTGAGGATACCGACGACGATGGTGAACCCGGGAAACACCGTCTGCGACACCGAGGTCACCAGGGCGGCGATCGACTTCGACCCGCCGACCCCGGTCACCGCCGAGACCGCCGCCTCCGAAGCGCGCACCGGATTCGACACTGCGAGCACTGCCGAGAGGGCGACGGTGAATCCGATCACCGCCTGGAGCCCCCCGAGGATCACCCGGAAGAAGGGACCGGACAGGGCGAGGGCAGCGACCAGAGCGAGGCTCGCAAGGGCGAGGGCCACGAGCGCCGGCGCCGCCACGTCCCCGGTGACGCTGAGCACCGGATGCCCGGTCGCTGACTCGCGGAGGGTTAGCGAGAACCACTCGCCGGTCCAGGCCAGGAGCATCAAGCCGCTCAGAACGATGGCCGCGAGAAGCGTGACGGTCCTCAGTCGACGAGGCGACATGTGCTACTGCACCCGCCGCATCGCGTTCGCGATGGCCACCGCTCTCAGGGGCGCGGCAGCCTTGTTCTGAGACTCGATGTACTCGCTCTGGGGGTCGGAATCGGCGACGAGCCCCGCGCCGGCCTGCACCCGGGCGGTCCCTCCCGAAATCGTGATCGTGCGGATGGCGATGGCGAGATCGAGGTCCCCAGCGAATCCGAAATAGCCCACCACTCCCCCGTAGAGACCGCGCTGGGCGACCTCCAGTTCGTCGATGATCTCGAGCGCCCTCGGTTTCGGCGCGCCGGAAAGGGTGCCCGCGGGGAAGGTCGCGCGAAACACATCGATCGAATTGGCCGCCGGCCGCAGGTCACCTTCGACCGAGGACACCAGATGCATGATGTGGCTGAAGCGTTCGACCTGCATGAATTCGCTCACCTCCACGGTGCCGGGGATGCAGACCTTCAGCAGGTCGTTGCGGGCCAGATCGACCAGCATCAGGTGCTCTGCCCGCTCCTTGGGATCAGCGAGCAACTCCTCGGCGAGAGCGAGATCCTCCTCCGGGCCGATGCCACGAGGGCGTGATCCCGCGATCGGATGCATGTAGACCCGCGAGTTTTCTACTTTCACGAGGGCTTCCGGCGAGGAACCGACGATCGAATACGGTTCGCCCTCCGGGGTCACCAGTGACAGCAGGTACATGTACGGGCTGGGATTGAGAGTGCGCAACACCCGGTAGACATCGATCGGATCCGCGGTGATCTCGTGGTCGAAACGTTGCGAGATCACGACCTGGAAGACATCCCCGTCACGGATGAACTGCTTCGACCGCGCGATCGCCTCGTGGAAGACCGGTGCCTCGATACGCGGGATCGGGGCCGCCGCGATCGACAGGTCGACCTCGGCCAGCCAGGCTTCGGCGGGCTGAGCAAGAGCGGCCTGCATGCGATCGAGCCGCGCCTGGGCGGCCGACCACAGGTCGTCCGTGGCATCCACCCCATCGTTGAGTACGGTGGCAATGAGCAGCACGGTTCCGGTGCGGTGATCGACGACCACGAGTTCTGACACGAAACTCAGCGCCTGCCCGGGGAAATCAAAATCGGCGGGCGGCCGATGGGGCAGGTGCTCAATCTGGCGGATCGCCTCCCAGCCGATGAAGCCGACCAGGCCGCCGGTGAGCGGCGGATGCCCGGGCACATGCGGCGTGCCCCAGCGTTCGTAGAGATGGGCGAGCGCCGCGAGCGGACCGACCGGGCAGTCGGACCCGAGGGCGCGCTCGGCCGAGAGTCCGTAGTCGAGCCAGACCGCGGCATCCGCTCCGGTGTCGTCGGTGGCCTGGGTGAGCACGCCGAAGCTCGAGACCCCGATGAAGGAATAGCGCGACCAGATGCCTCCCTGCTCGGCCGATTCGAGCAGAAAGCTGCCTGGCTCGCCCTTCGCGAGTTTGCGGTAGATGCCCACCGGTGTCTCGCCGTCGGCGAAGAGGTCCCTGATCACCGGCACGACGCGGTGGCCGTCGAGAAGAGCTTCGAACTGCTCGAGGCTTGTGGTCTCACTCATTCGCATCACCATTCGTCGAATCGAGTATCTTCGGGTCCAGCGGGTCGACGTCGAAGCACGCATGCGCGCCAGTGTGGCAGGCCGCACCGACCTGCTCCACCTGCACGAGCACAGTGTCGGAGTCGCAGTCCAACGCGGCACCCTTCACATACTGGCGATGCCCGGAGGTGTCACCCTTGCGCCAGTACTCCTGGCGCGAACGCGACCAGAAGGTCACGCGGCCCTCGGTCAGCGTGCGACGGAGCGCCTCGGCATCCATGTAGCCGAGCATCAGCACCTCACGGCTGTCCCACTGCTGGATGATCGCGGGCAGCAGTCCGTTGGCGCCGAAGGTCGCCCGAGCGAGCACTGCGTCGACCGAATCATTCATCGAAAAGTACGGTGGAGTATTCAGTGAAGCATCCAAGGGAATCAGTTCCTCACCAGTATGCCGGCCGAGGCCAGGCCGTGCTTCACGTCGCCGACGGTCAGGTTTCCGCTGTGGAAAACAGATGCCGCGAGCACGGCATCCGCGCCCGCCGCGATCGCCGGCGCGAAGTGTGCGATCGACCCGGCCCCGCCACTTGCGATGACGGGTACGCGGCTGATCTCGCGCATTGCGGCGATCAGTGGCAGGTCGAAACCGGTCTTCGTGCCATCCGCGTCGATGGAGTTCACGAGCAACTCGCCCGCCCCCCGCTCGATCGCTTCGATGGCCCAGGCGAGCGCATCGATGTCGGTCTCGGTCCGGCCGCCATGGGTGGTGACCACCCAGCCGCTCGCTCCACGTTCGGAACGCCTCACGTCGAGCGAGAGTACGAGTGCCTGGGCGCCGAAGCGATCGGCGATCTCGCCGAGAAGAGCCGGGCGCGCGATCGCGGCGCTGTTGACGCCGATCTTGTCCGCACCGTGGCCCTGGAGCCTTGCGACATCCTCAACGGTGCGAACGCCCCCACCGACCGTGAGGGGGATGAATACCTGCTCGGCGGTGGCCTGCACGACGTCGTACATCGTCGCCCGGTCGTCGACCGTGGCGGTGACGTCGAGAAAGGTGATCTCGTCGGCACCCTGCTCGTAGTAGCGCCGTGCGAGTTCGACGGGATCGCCCGCGTCCCGGAGATCGAGAAAATTGACGCCTTTGACCACCCGGCCGGCCGCGACATCCAGGCAGGGAATCACGCGCACTGCGATGGGCACGATCAGATCCGAGCCGCGTGGATGGGGCTCACCAGGATGGCGCGTGCCCCGAGCTCATAGAGCCTGTCCATGACCTGGTTGGTGTCATGCGTGGGAACCATCACGCGCACAGCAACCCACTCGCGGTCTCGCAAGGGCGAGACGGTGGGCGACTCGAGGCCCGGGGTGATAGCGGAGGCGGCTTCGAGCAGTGCGATCGGCAGGTCGTAATCCATCAGCACATACTGTCGGGCGACGAGAACGCCCTGCAGGCGACGCTGAAGAGTCGTGATTCCGGCAAGCTCCCCCTTCGCGCTGATCAGCACGGCCGAGGATTCGAGGATGACCGGACCGAAGATCTCGAGGCCCTGGGCGCGCAGGGTAGATCCGGTGGAGACGACGTCGGCCACGGCATCGGCGACCCCGAGCTTGACAGCCGACTCGACCGCCCCATCGAGCTTCACGAGCGTGGCGTTCACGCCGTGCCGAGCAAGGAAGTTGCCGACGAGTCCGGGATAGCTCGTCGCGACGCGAACACCGTCGAGCTCCTGCAGGGCGGAGAAACGCCCGGCCGCACCGGCGAATCTGAAAGTGGATGCCCCGAAGTCGAGGCTCGCGATCTCGACCGCGGTCGATCCGGAGTCGAGCAGCAGGTCCCGACCGGTGATTCCGACGTCGAGAGCGCCGGATCCGACGTAGGTGGCGATATCCCGCGGACGCAGGAAAAAGAACTCCACGTCGTTGCGGGAGTCGGACAGGTTGAGCGCGCGCGGATCTCGGCGGCCGGCGTATCCGGCCTCGGACAGCATCTCGGCGGCCGTCTCGCTCAGGGAGCCCTTGTTGGGCACTGCGATTCGCAACATGGGGTCTCTTCAGGTGGGGTGACGGTGTGGGGGCCGGACTCACAGATGTCGGTAGACATCCGCCGTGCTCAGGCCCTTCGAAATCATGAGCACCTGCACGTGGTAGATCAACTGGGAGATCTCTTCCGCCGTCTCGTCGAGAGACTGGAACTCGGCTGCCATCCACACCTCGGCGGCCTCTTCGACGATCTTCTTGCCGATGGCGTGCACTCCGGCGTCCAGCTCCACCACGGTGCGAGAACCCTCGGGGCGCGACACCGACTTCTCGCTGAGCTCAGCAAACAGGTCGTCGAACGATTTCACACCAGCAAGGCTACCGGGTGCCAGGGGATGCCACGGGCTCGAGCCGCACGATGACGGCCTTGGACACCGGGGTGTTGCTACCCACCGCCGCACTCGATAGCGGAACGAGCACGTTGGCCTCGGGATAGTAGGCGGCAGCGCATCCTCTCGCTGTCGGATACGAAACGATCCGGTAGTCGCGGAGCACGCGGTCCGGCTCGTCTTTCCACTCACTGAAGATGTCGACGCGCTGTCCGTCTTCGAGGTTCAGCTCGGTCAGATCGTCGGGGTTCACGAAGATCACGTCCCGACCGTTCTTGATGCCACGGTAGCGATCATTCAGGCTGTAGATCGTGGTGTTGAACTGGTCGTGTGAGCGCATGGTCTGCAGGATCAGTCGACCGGCGGGCCGCTCCAGCGCCTCCAACTCGTTGACGGTGAGCATCGCCTTGCCGGTCTTCGTGGCGAAGGTCCGCGAGTCACGCGGGCCGTTAGGCAGGATGAAGCCGCCCTTGTGCCGTACCTGCACATTGAACTTCTCGAAGCCGGGAACAACATGGCTGATGTGGTCGCGGATGAGATCGTAATCCCCCTCGAGTCCGGCCCAGTCCACGGGCACGGAATCGCCGAGCACGGCCCGCGCGAGTCGGGTGATTATCGAGATCTCGGACAGCAGGCCGGGAGCGACGGGTGCGATCTGGCCATGGGAACCGTGAACGGCGCAGACGGAATCCTCGACAGAGACGAACTGCGGTCCGCCAGCCTGGAGGTCGACCTCGGTGCGACCCATTGTCGGCAGGATCAGCGCCTCCGTGCCGATGACCGCGTGTGAACGGTTGAGCTTGGTCGAGACCTGTACCGTCATCTCGGTACCGTGCATGGCCTTCTCGGCCGCGGCGGTGTCAGAGATGGCGGCGACGAGATTGCCTCCGAGGGCGAACCAGACCTTCAGCTCTCCGCGTTGCATCCCCTCGATCGCCTTGAGGGCATCCGTGCCGTGGGCGCGCGGCGGCGCGAACGAGAACTCCTTCTCGATGGCGTCGAGGAACTCGTCGTCCATCTGCTCCCAGACCCCCATGGTGCGGTCGCCCTGCACGTTGCTGTGGCCCCGGATCGGGGATGCTCCAGCTCCGGGCTTTCCGATGTTGCCGCGAAGCAACAGCAGGTTGATCAAATCTTTCAGGGTGTCGACTGACTTCCTGTGCTGGGTCAGGCCCATCGCCCAGGTGATGATCACCCGATCGGCGGCGATGTAACGCTCGGCAAGCTCGTCGATTTCCGCCGAGGTGAGCCCGGTGGCGAGCAGAACGGTCGCCTCATCGAGGTGGCTGAGGTGTTCGGTGAGGGCATCGAGACCGAGGGTGAATTCGTCGAGGAAGGCGTGGTCGAGCACTGTGCCGGGCTTTGCCGCCTCAGCGTCGAGTAGGCGCTTTGAGACTGCCTGCAGCAGAGCCATATCCCCACCGGACCGAATTTGCAAGAACTGGTCGGCCAACGGCGTGCCCGATCCGATGATCCCCCGGGCCTTTTGCGGGTTCTTGTAGCGCATGAGACCGGCCTCGGGAAGGGGATTCACCGCAACGATACTCGCGCCGTTGCGCTTCGCCGCCTCGAGGGCGGTGAGCATGCGCGGATGATTCGTGCCCGGGTTCTGGCCCATGATGATGACGAGGTCGGACTTCTCGAAATCAGCGTAGGCGATCGTCGACTTACCGATTCCGATAGTCTCGCCCAGGGCGGTGCCGGTGGACTCGTGGCACATGTTTGAGCAGTCCGGCAGGTTGTTGGTGCCGAAGGCCCGCACGAACAGCTGGTAGACGAAGGCAGTCTCGTTGGCGGTGCGGCCACTCGTGTAGAAGGCTGCTTCGTTGGGTGAGGCGAGGCCGTGGAGCTTCGTCGCGATGATCTCGAAGGCACGTTCCCAGGACACCGGTTCGTAGTGATCGGCGCCGGCCGGACGGTAGACCGGCTCGACGAGTCTCCCCTGCATCCCGAGCCAGTACTCTGACCGCGACAGCAGATCATCGATCGAATGCTCCGCCCAGAAGCTCGTCGGCACGGTGATCGGGGTGGCCTCCCAGGTCACGGCCTTTGCACCGTTCTCGCAGAATTCCGCGATCGACCGGTGTTCCGGATCCGGCCATGCACAACTCATGCAGTCGAAGCCGTCTTTCTGGTTCATCGAGGTGAAGAGCTTCGCCGTGCGGGCGACGCCCATCTTCAGGAGCGCGGGCTCCATGGAGTGGAGAATTGCCGGCACTCCGACGGCCCAATCCTGTACCTTGCCCACGTGGAGATCGGGATACCCGGCGTCCGCATCCATTGGAGTCTTGGTCACCGGATTGCCGCCGTCTCATCGAGGTTCATTGTGTGTCGGTGTCCGTCTGGGTCTGCTGTGGTTTCTAGGCGGTGGTCGCCGCTGTAGACCACCATCGATGGTCCACGGAGGAAGCCGACGACGGTCATCCCCACCTCTGTTGCGAGCTCAACAGCGAGCGAGGATGGCGCCGACACCGCGGCGAGGAACGGGATGCCCGCCATCGAGGCCTTCTGGGTGAGTTCGAAGCTCGCACGCCCGGAGACCATCAGCACCATCCCTCGCAGGGGCAGGAGATTCGCGGTGAGCGCCCAGCCCACAACTTTGTCCACCGCGTTGTGCCGACCGACGTCCTCGCGAAGCACGATCATCTCTCCGGTCGTGCCGTCGAAGAGGGCAGCGGCGTGCAGTCCGCCAGTCTTCTCGAAGACGTCCTGGCCGGCGCGCAGCCGATCGGGAAATGTCGCCAGGAGCCCGGCATCCACCAGGAGGGGATCGCCGGCGACCGTATAGGCGGAGAGGGTGCGCACCGCGTCGATACTCGCTTTGCCGCACAGGCCGCATGAGCTGGTGGTGTAAAAGTTGCGTTCGAGGCTCGGGTCGGGTGCGGGAATGCCCTCGCCGAGCGTCACATCGAGCACGTTGTAGCTGTTCTCGCCGTCGACATTCGCCCCCGCGCAGTACCGGGCGGCTGCGAACTGATCCCCCCGCGAGACGACGCCCTCCGATACCAGGAATCCGGCGGCGAGCTCGAAGTCGTGACCGGGGGTGCGCATCGTGATCGCGAGTGCCGTGCCCCCAACGCGGATCTCCAGCGGTTCCTCGACGGCGAGCACATCCTCGCGGCGAACCGCCCCTTTTCCGACCGTGATTCGCGTGACCCTGCGCCTGACCGTGATTCTGCCCATGTAAATCAGTATCCACCCGGGAGAGATACGCACCGGGACTTGCACGCTACTTTCAGGTCCACCGCAGTAAGCACCCGAGACTCCGACCAATGATTCCCGGTGCCGCCCCGCGCGCGACCTAGAGTTGAATGCATGATCTTCGACGCCATCGTGCTCGCCGGGGGGCGGGCATCCCGTCTCGAGGGAGTGTCGAAAGCCGATCTCGTCGTCGATGGTCGAACGCTGATTTCGCGCACGCTGGCTGCCACGGTCGGCGTGCGGCGCGTTGTCATCGTCGGTACCCCCTCCGTCGTGCCCGCGGGGGTCTTGGTAACGCGGGAAGACCCGGCCTTCAGCGGGCCGGCAGCAGCCATTGCTGCCGGACTCGATGCACTGGCGGGGATATCCACCGCCGATTTCGTGCTGGTGCTCGCGTGTGACGTGCCGAACAGCGCCGCGGCCGTCGGTGGACTGCTCGCACACGCGACCGCGGGTGTCGTTGTCGAGGGCGTCGACACCGCGGGTGCGGATGGCGTGGTCGCGATCGATGCCGATGGACGGCGCCAACACCTGCTCGGCCTGTATCGCTCCGGGCCGCTCGCGGCGGCGGTGCGCGGCCGCCGGTTCGACATCCGGGATCTCTCGGTCCGCGCTCTGCTGTCCCCTCTCGACCTCACCGAGCTCCGTGTGCCCGCCGGATCGACCGAAGACATCGACACCTGGGCGGATGCTGCCGGCTTCGGCATAACGCCACCCGGTGCGCCGGCGCTGCCTGCTGCCACGAAAGGACAGTCCATGAACGACCATGACAACGACACGACAATGATCGCCCTCACCCAGTGGAGCGAGCGGCTCACCGCCGCTCTCGGTATCGAGGGGATTGAGGTCGACATCGCGGCCGTGCTCTCGCTCGCCGGCACAGCCGCCCACTCGGTGCTGCGGCCTGCGGCCCCTCTTACGACCTACCTCGTCGGCTACGCGGCGGGCGTGGCGGCAGCGACCAACGCGCGGAATACCGGATTCGAGGAGGCTGCGGCGATCGCGGACGCGCTCGCGAAATCCGGCGACCGGTGATCTCCGCCACAGCCGCAGACCCGCTCGGCTGGCACGCGGCGCGAGACATCGCCGCTCGCGCGGCGTCCGCTCTCGGCCCCGAGAGGGTCTCGCTCGAGCAGGCAATCGGTCGAACGCTCGCCACCGACCTTTTCGCCTCGACCGATGTGCCCCACTACGCGTCCTCTGCGATGGATGGCTGGGCGGTCAGCGGTGCGGGGCCGTGGCGTTTGGTCGACGAACCGGTTCTCAGCCCCGGGCTCGCCACCCTCATCGTGACCGGAGGATTGATTCCGGCCGGCACGGAGGCGGTGCTGCGCAGCGAGAGCGGCAGCGCGTACGAGGGACGGCTCGAGTCGACGTCGTCGACCGGGGAACCGCATCCTGCACAGCACATCCGTGCCTCGGGGCAGGAAGCGCGCTCGGGAGATCGTGTGGTGCGCGCGGGAACACTCCTCAATCCGGCGCACATCGCTCTTGCCGCGGGCTGCGGACAGGATGACCTCGGCGTGATCTGTCGGCCGCGCGTACGATTGCTGCTCACTGGCGACGAGGTCGACGAGAGAGGTATTCCTGGGCCGGGCCGAGTGCGAGACAGTTTCGGCCCTCAACTCCCTTCCGTGCTGCGGATGCTGGGGGCCGAGGTCGTCGTGCAGCGGCGCATCCACGACGACTTCAGCGCCACGGTGGAGGCGTTCCAGGAATCTCCGGGCTCGGCAGAGCTGACCGTCACCACCGGCGGAACGGGGGACTCTGCTGCGGACCACTTGCGCGCCGCATTGGACTCTCTCGGCGCCGAGTTCCTGGTCGGCCGTGTCGCGATGCGCCCCGGGGCTCCGACCATGCTCGCCCGTCTGCCAGCCGGCGGGCTGGTGCTCGGGCTGCCGGGGAACCCGCTCGCCGCGATGATGGGACTGCTGACGATTGCCACACCACTCCTGGCAGCCTTTCGCGGGAAGACTTCCGAGGTAGGCCTCGTCGTCTCGGCGGCAGAACTCGAGGGCCGGCCAGGTTCGAGCATTCTCGCACCGTTCCGACTGGAGCAGGGACGGGCGGTGGCCAATGGGTGGCATGGCTCCGGCATGATGCGAGGGCTCGCGGATGCCGCGGGGGTGCTTGTCGTCCGCCCGGAGGGGGTGAGGGCGGGCGAGTTCGTCGAGACGCTCGCCCTGCCCTGGGGGTGAACCCGGCCGGGGCATCCGCCACCGGTCCTGAGTAGAGCTGACCATCTCCCCTTTTTGCGACCACAGTCGTGTGCGAACACGGAGGTGGCCGCAAAAACGGAAGGGGGATGCGAGTTGGCGCTAGCTCACGCCCAGCAGGTCAATCACGAAGATCAGCGTGCGGCCGGAGAGCTGGTGGCCCGAACCTGCTGCTCCGTAGGCGAGGGCCGGCGGCACGATCAGCTGGCGGCGTCCGCCGACCTTCATGCCGGGGATGCCTTCCTGCCAGCCCGCAATGAGGGAGCGGAGCGGGAAATCGACAGACTGTCCGCGGCTCCAGGAGGAGTCGAACTCCTCGCCGGATTCGAAATCGACGCCGAGGTAGTGCACGTCGACCTTGTCACCGGTCTTGGCCTCGTGCCCCGTGCCGACCTCGATATCAATGGACACCAACTCGGCTGGCGCGTCACCCTCGTAGAACTCGATCTCTGGCTTGGTCTTATTGAACTCAGTCATGACCTAATTCAAGCAGAGTCGGTGAGCCTGCCGGTTCAGTGCGAGTGCGCCGAAGCGGCCACGCGAAGGAGCGCGATCTGCTCGGCCGGCTCCCCCGCGTTGAAAACACTCGATCCCGCGACGAAAGTATCGGCGCCGGCCTCGGCCGCGATCGCGATCGTGCTCTCGGTGATTCCGCCATCAACCTGAAGCCAGATGTCGAGCCCGGATGCCGCAACGGCCGCGCGCAGGGCCACGAGCTTCGGCATCGTCGACTCGATGAACGACTGCCCGCCAAACCCGGGCTCCACGGTCATCACGAGCACCTGGTCGAACTGCGGAAGCAACTCGAGGTACGGCTCGATCGGAGTGCCGGGCTTCACCGCAATACCGGCGCGCGCGCCGATGGCTCGCAGGCGACGGGCGAGAGCCACGGCATCCGCTGCCGCCTCAGCATGAAAGGTGACCGAGTAAGCGCCAGCCTCGGCATAGCCGGGCGCCCAGCGGTCGGGATCGTCGATCATGAGATGAATGTCGAGCGGCAGCGGCGACACCCGCTGCAGCGACTCCACCATGCGCTGCCCGAACGTGAGATTCGGCACGAAATGGTTGTCCATCACGTCGACGTGCACCAGGTCCGCGGTGGCGATACGCCCGAGTTCGTGCTCGAGGTTCGCGAAATCGGCGCTCAGGATGCTCGGGTTGATTCGTACGGTCACCTGCGCCAGCCTAAAGGGACTTCGCCAGCAGGCAGATGAACATGGCATCCGTGCCGTGACGGTGCGGCCAGAGTTGCACATGACCGTCGTTAGCGGACTCCCCCAGTTCGAGTGCGCGCTTGGTGACCCCGGCGAGGACCGCAACAGTGTCGACGCGGGACACCCCGTCCGCACGTCGCAGCACCGTCTCCACAATGACCTTCGTCTCGGCCAGGTGCGGCGAACAGGTGACGTAGGCGAGGATTCCGCCCGGCTTCAGCGCCGCGAGTCCCGACTCGAGGAGCGCGATTTGCAGCCCGGCGAGCTCGGCGACGTCGCTCGGCTGCTTTCGCCACCGTGCCTCAGGACGGCGGCGGAGAGCCCCGAGACCGGTGCAGGGCGCATCGATGAGGATGCGGTCGAACTGCTGCGGCATCCGCTCGCCGAAGAGCGTGCCATCCTGCACCAGTACCTGGGGCGGATCGGGGAACACCGCCAGCGCCTTCCGCACGAGTTCGGCGCGGGCGGGCGTGATCTCGTTGGCGACGAGAATCGCCCCGCCCTCGCGCGCCTCCGCGGCGAGCAGCGCGGCCTTGCCACCGGGTCCCGCGCACAGGTCGAGCCAGCGTTCCCCCGCGGTGATGGGTCGTGCACGACTGAGCGCAAGCGCGGCGAGTTGGGATCCCTCGTCCTGCACTCGGGCGCGGCCCTCGTGCACTGCGGGCCAGAGTGCCGGGTCTCCGCCATCGCTCACGGCGGCCAGCGGAGAGTATTTCGCCTTCTGGGTGCCACGGATCTCGGAGATCGTCGCGCAACCGGGCAGGGCGACAAGGCTCACCCGCGGGGCGAAGTTGTCGGCGATCAGCAGGTCTTCCAGCTCGTGCTCGCGGCCCTCCGCGGCCAGGGCCTGGCGGAAGGCGCGCACGATCCAGAGCGGATGCGAGTGCGCGAGCGAGAGGCGCTCGTCGTCGTTGCGCGGCTTCGCCATCACCCGGTCGTGCCAGGTCGCCGGCTCGCTGCGCGTGATGGTGCGCAGCACGCCGTTGACGAAACCGGTCGCGGACCGTGAACCGACCTCTTTGGCGAGGGAGACGGCCTCATCGACCGCAGCGTGTTGGGCGACCCGCATGGAGAGCAGCTGGTGGGTGCCGAGCCGCAGCACGTCGAGGATCGGCGAATCGATCTCGTCGGTCGAGCGTCCGGCCGCGAGTTCGATCACGGCGTCGTAGTAGCCCTGCTGGCGGAGCGTGCCATAGGTCAGCTCCGTTGCGAGGGCGGCATCCGGGGGGGTGAGCCGAGCCCGTTCCAGCTTCACCGGCAGAAGGAGGTTGGCGTAAGCATCCGTCTCCCGCACCGCCATGATCACCTCAAGGGCGATGCGTCGGGCGGGCTGGACGCGAGAGGGGGACTCGGCGGCGCGCGAGCCGCGAGTGGGACGACGGTCGGTCATCGCGCCTCCATTCCGGCGTCGGCCGGGCGGCCGCGCCACCAGTCTGCGGCTTTCATCGGCTTCTTTCCGGCCGGGTGCACCGACAGCAGTTCGAGCGGATCGCTCGCAGTGCCCACCAGCACCCGGCCGTCCCGACGCTCCAGTTGCCCCGCGGGCAGTCGCAGCCCATCGCGGACGATCGCGGCCTCGAGGATCTTGACTCGCACCTCATCGACCCGGGTGAACGCCCCGGGCTCGGGGGTGACTCCACGCAGGCGGTCCAGCACCGTGGACGCGCGTTGCCCGAAGTCCAGTCGAGCGTCCGGGAGCCCCAGCTTCGGAGCGAGAGTGACGTCTCCCCGCTGGGGCTCGGCGCGCGCGATTCCGTCCGCAATCGCCTCCACCACGCGTACCAGCAGATCCGCACCGCTCACCGCCAGTGAGTCGAGCAGGTGTCCGGCCGTCTCGTCGGCACCGATCGCCTGGGTGACCTGCCCGAAGACATCGCCGGCGTCGAGCTCCGGTACCAGCTGGAAGACGGATGCCCCGGTCACCTCGTCACCGGCGATGATCGCATGCTGCACGGGAGCGGCGCCGCGCCAGCGCGGCAGCAGGGAGAAGTGCAGGTTGATCCAGCCGAGCCGCGGAGCGCTGAGCAGCGGCTCGCGAACGAGCCCGCCGTAGGCCACGATCACTCCGAGGTCAGGTCGAAGCGCGGTGACCGACTCGGTCGCTGGTCCGGCCAGTCGGTTGGCCCGGATTAGCGGCAGCCCGAGTTCCGCCGCGTAAGCGGCGACGGCGGTCGGGGTGAGTTCGCGCCGGCGGCCCTGGGGGGAGTCTTCACGGGTCAGCACCGCGGCGACCTCGTGACGACTTGCCGTGAGCGCCTGGAGGCTCGGCACAGCGGCGACCGGGCTTCCGGCGAAGACGATGACCAGGTCGGACATGGAAGGACTCGTTCGTTGGAGGTGGGAGCGTCACTCGGGGCTGTCGAATGACAGCGCGTCGTCGAAACGCACTCTCAGTGTAGGCAGCGCGACTCGCCCGTTTGCGCCGCCTGCCCGCGTGCGTCGATTCGTCGCCGCACGAATCACCTCGGCGCGCAACCCGGATGCCACGGCGGCACCCTCTCCGTAATCGAATCGGACGATCGCCCTAACGCCACCCTCCACGGTCTCCACCGGGCCGAGAACATCGACCCGATCGATGGCCCGGATGGCATTGACCGCGGCCTGTACTGTCTCCGGCGTCCCGGTGACGATAGCGACGCGGACCGCTGGCGGGAAGCGAAGCGCGCGCCGATCATTAAGCTCAGACCGCACATATCCCGAACGCTGCCAGGTCGCGAGAGCGGAGGCAAGTGCGCCCCCCACTCCGACCAGCACGGTCGTCGCCCCGGGGGCCGCAAGGGCGATGGCGTTCGACCACCAGCGGAGGCAGTCCTCCCCCACGCGCAGACTCTCGCGGGCGACCATCCGCTCCCCGTCCAGGAGCAGGACCGCCCGATAGCCGCCGGCAGCGATCGGCTCGGCTCCGCGGGTGGCGATAACGAGGGCCGGCTCGGCGTCGACGACAAGGACGGGGCGATCGCCGTCCGCGATGATGATGCGCACTCCGGGAAAGGCGCGACCGAGATCTTCGGCGGTGCGCCCGCTGCCCTGCCCGACCAGCCGAAAACTGCTGCCAGCGCAGTTCGAACAGCGCCACCCGGTAGCGAGCTTGCCGCACCACGAGCATGACGGCGTCGATCGGGCCGTCTTCAGTCGCAGCGGACCCTCGCAGCGCTGGCATCGGGCGGTGGTGCCGCAGCTGGCACAGGCAAGGCGCGGTGCGTAACCGGGTCGGGCCACCTGCACGAGCACGGGACCGTGTTCGAGAGCCGCACGAGCCTCTCGCCAGGCGGACGAGGGGATTCGGGCCTGTGCCGCAAGGCGGTCCTGCGACTGCTGTTGGGCCGTGGGGAGCACCTTGGGAGCGATGGGGCGTTCGGCCGCGAGTTCATCAAGCCAGCCCACCTCTACCAGCCGCTCCACCTCGGTGCTTCGCGCATGCGAGAGAAAAAACAGCGCACAGCCCTGCAACTCCTGGCGCACCAGCGCGATGTCGCGAGTGTGCACGTAGGGGCTCAGCGGTTCGTTGTGCAGCGGATCACCCTCGTCCCACACGGCGATGAGGGCGAGCGACTCTGCCGGCGCGTAGAGCACCGAGCGATTACCGACAATCGCCAGCGGGGTCTCGCCAAGACACGCCAGCAGCGCCCGATAACGGTCGGGATTGGATTGCCGTGCGTCCAGATGCACGATCCGGTCGGCTGGCAACACGGCCCGCAGAGCAGCCAACAGCTGCTCCTGGTCCCGATAGTCGGGCACAGCGAGAATGGCGGACCCACCCGCTGCGAGGGCGCGGGTCGCGCTCGCGGCCATCGTGGTCGCCCAGTGCCCCACCCAGTGCGGCGACGCATCCACCTTCGGGAGCACTTCGACGACTCGCGGGACGGCATCCACGGCGAGACGTCCGCCAGTCACCAGGGCGAGATCGATTCGATCGGTGTCGAATCCCGGAACGGGCACCGGCACGACGGGAACGGGTACCTCGGCTCCCGCATCGAGCAGCCAGGCCTTCTCTATGCGCACCTGCCGCTTGGGCACGGCGAGTCTCACGATGTCGCTCGCGCTGCCCGCGGCGCGGTCGGCGAGTCGACGGGACAGTGCCCACACTTCGGGCGCCAGAACCCGGGCGGCCGACACCACCGCGTCGAGCTCGCTCAGCGCGCCCGCAAACTCAGCCGCGCCCGTCACCTCCACGATGAATCCGTCCGCGATGCGACCGATCGAGCGCAGTGGCACCCGCACCCGCACACCCGGCAGCGCCTCTGCCGCCATCGCGGTGGGAATGCTGTAGTCGAACAGCCGGTCGAGTTGCGGGAGCGGAGAATCGATAAGCACCCGCGCGACCGTCGGCATCGCCACCGGTGACCCGTCGTTCATCGCGACCGACTGTTCATGGCGAGGACGGTACCCGCTTCTACAGGCCGGCCAGGCCGCGCAGCGCGTCGACCCGGTCGAGCTTCTCCCAGGTGAACTCGGGCAGTTCGCGCCCGAAGTGGCCGTAGGTCGCGGTCGCGGCATAGATCGGTCGCAGCAGATCGAGATCCCGGATGATCGCGGCCGGTCGCAGGTCGAAGACCTGGCGGATCGCGTCGATTATCGTCGCTTCGTCGACATGGGCGGTCCCGAAGGATTCGACGTAGAGCCCCACCGGAGCTGCCTTGCCAATCGCGTAGGCGACCTGCACTTCGAGGCGATCGGCGAGACCCGCGGCGACCGCGTTCTTCGCCACCCACCGCATCGCGTACGCGGCCGAACGGTCGACCTTGGATGGGTCCTTGCCGCTGAACGCGCCCCCGCCATGCCGACTCGCTCCGCCGTAGGTGTCGACGATGATCTTGCGGCCGGTCAGTCCTGCATCGCCCTGCGGGCCGCCGATCTCGAATCGGCCGGTCGGGTTGATCAGGATACGAGGGTCGCCAGTGTCGAGATGGACGCGGTCGAGTACCGGGCGGATGACGAGCTCTTCGATCTCCGCGCGCAACATCTCCGTGCTGACCTGGGGCGAGTGCTGCGTCGAAAGCACCACGGTTTCGACAGTGCGGGGAACGATACCGTCGTAGCCGACGGTCACCTGGGTCTTGCCATCCGGACGCAGGTAGTCGACCATGCCGGACTTGCGCACTTCGGCGAGACGTTCGGCCAGACGGTGGGCGAGCCAGATCGGCACGGGCATGTATTCCGGAGTCTCGGTGGTCGCGTAGCCGAACATGATGCCCTGGTCCCCCGCGCCCTGGCGGTCGAGGTCGTCGATGCTCGACTCCTCACGGCTCTCGAAGGCGTCGTCTACACCCTGGGCGATGTCGGGTGACTGGCCGCCGATCGACACGGACACGCCGCAGGAACGGCCGTCGAACCAGACCTCAGAAGAGTTGTAGCCGATGTTCCAGATGCGGTCGCGCACGATAGCGGGGATATCGACGTAACCCGACGTGCTGACCTCGCCAGCCACGTGCACGAGTCCCGTGGTGACGAGAGTCTCGACCGCGACGCGGCTGTGCGGATCTACCGCGAGGAGGGCGTCCAGGATGCTGTCCGAGATCTGGTCGCAGATCTTGTCGGGATGACCCTCGGTCACCGACTCGGAGGTGAACAGGCGGAGGGGCGTTGTGGATGCTGCGCTCATGGTGTTCCCAGCGTGAAGATGAATCGGGGGGCGGTTGACCGGCTCGATCTGAAGTCACGGGAGGCGCGCGACAACAGCATCGAGGATGCGGTCGGCCACCGTCTGCTTGCTCCCGGAAGCCTCCATCACTATATCTCCGAGCCTGTCGAGAATGACGATGGTGTTAACGTCTGTGCCGAAACCCTCTGTCCACCCGACCCTGTTGAGGACGAGAAGATCGCTGCCCTTCCGGGCGATTTTGTCGCGCCCGAGCGCCAGCAGCGCATCCCTGTCCGGCTCGGTCTCCGCGGCGAATCCGACGATCAGCTGGCCGGGGGTGCGCGTCGCTGCGAGCCCGGCGAGAATGTCTGGATTCCTCACTAGCTCGAGCGTTAACCGGTCGCCGACGGCCTCTTTTTTGATCTTCGAGTCGGCCACGAATTCGGGACGATAATCTGCCACCGCCGCCGCCATGATCACCGCATCGGCCTCGGGGGCGAGATCCTGGACGGCCGCGGCGAGTTCGAGTGTCGACCCAAGGTGCAGGACCCGAACCGAAGCGGGCGCCTCCACCTCCAGGTTCGCTCCGACAAGAGTCACCTCCGCACCGCGCGCGGCGGCTGCACAGGCGAGAGCGACACCCTGCTTTCCACTCGAACGGTTACCGAGGTAGCGCACGGGGTCGAGCGCCTCCCGAGTGCCTCCGGCTGTGACCAGGAGGCGTCGACCGGCAAGGTCCTTCGGTTTGAGCACGGCGAGAGCCGCACGCACGATCTCGTGCGGTTCCTCGAGACGACCGGGGCCGGAGTCGGCACCGGTGAGCTTTCCGACAGCGGGCCCCACAACCGTGACTCCGCGCGACCGCAGCACGGCGATATTGTGCACCGTCGCCGGATTCTGCCACATCTCGGTGTGCATCGCGGGGGCGATCACCACCGGCGCGCGGCTCGCGAGCACCGTATTGCCGAGAAGATCGTCGACGATGCCGGCGGCCAGCTTGGCAATCGTATTGGCGGTAGCCGGGGCGATCACGATGAGGTCCGCCGCCTGGCCGATGGCCACGTGGCGCACCTCAGCGACACCCTCGTAGAGGTCGGTGTGCACGATATTCCGACTGATCGCCTCGAGTGTCGGCTTGCCCACGAACCGGAGCGCCGAATCCGTCGCGACGACGTGCACGTCGTGACCGGCGAGCACCAGGCTGCGGATCACATTCACGGCCTTATAGGCGGAGATGCCGCCCGTGACTCCCACGACGATGTTCAACTGGCCATCCATACGAGGAGCTCGAGCACCTAGAGAGCCCGAGGGTGGTTACTCGACCGGCTCTGCGAGCGCCTTGACGACGAGCTTGTCTTCGTTGATCTCGTGCATCGCGACGGAAAGAGGCTTGTCGTCGATGGTCGAGTCAACGAGGGGCCCGACGTTGTCGAACAGGCTGCCTTCGTGCAGGTCCGCGTAATAGTCGTTGATCTGGCGAGCACGTTTGGATGCGAAGATCACCAGGGCGTACTTCGAGTCGACCTTCGACAGCAGTTCGTCGATGGGCGGATCGATGATTCCTTTGGCGCGTTCAACCATGCTTGAGACTCCTGTTGTTTTTGGGGATTGCCATCAAGTCTACGACTTCGCGGGCGGCGGTGCTCACTTCGGAGTTGACGACGCGATGATCGAACTCATCCTGGGCGGCCAGTTCCATTTTCGCAGTCCCCAGTCGACGCTGCTGTTCCGCCGAGTCTTCCGTGCCGCGGTCGATCAGACGCCTCACCAGTTCGTCCCAGGTGGGCGGCAGGAGAAAGACGAGAACCGCCTCGGGCATGACCTTTCGCACAGAACGCGCTCCCTGGAGGTCGATCTCGAGCAGTACGCTCTTTCCCGCCGCGAGAGCGTCTTCGATCGGCGCACGCGGTGTGCCGTACCGGAACGCGTTGTGCACGGTAGCAGTCTCCAGCATCTGACCGGTCTCGATGAGCCGATCGAAATCGGCGTCAGTGACAAAGTAGTAGTTCACGCCGTGGACCTCGCCCGGACGGGGCGCACGTGTCGTCGCGGAGACCGACAGGTGCACCTCCGGATAGTTCTCCCGGATGTAGGTCGAGACCGTCCCCTTGCCAACGGCCGTCGGGCCGGCGAGCACGACGAGGCGAGCGAGGTCCGGACTGTCCCGATGCTCGCGGTGGGCGAGCCATTGCAAGAGGTTGACGCGCTGGCGCACACCGAGACCACCGACTCGCTTGGATTGCGCAATACCCAGCTGACCCATCGCCTTCGCGGCGCGGGTCGGTCCGAGGGTTGGGATGCTCGTGAGCAGTTCGCGCACACGGAGGCTTGCCTCAGCGGTGGCCGAGGGGTCAGCCCAGGCGGCCTCGACGACATCGACGGCGCTGCGCACCCGATCGTGCACGGCAAGTTTGACGGATGCTCGCGCACGACGGGCGGCGACGGCCGCGTGGGCCGCGGCCACCCGGTCGACCTCTGGAGGAGCTACGCGCGGCATGCCAACACCTCTGCCGCCTGCATCCGGATCGCTTCGAAGATTCCGTCCGGGCCGGCCTCGAGGATGCTGCGGGACGCAGCCACGATCGTGACCGGTGCAGCCGGGCCGTACAACCGGCCGAGATCGGCGAACTGTGCACCCTGGTAACCGAAGCCCGGTGCCAGTACCGGAGTCGCCGGCACTGCGGCGACCGACGCGAGATCGAGGCCGAATGCAGTGAAGTCCACGGTGGCACCGAGCACCAGGCCGATCGAACCGACATCGCGTACCGGCTCTGCGGTCGCTGCCGTGCTCGCTCCCCCTGAAGAATTCCACTCACCCACCCCTGTGACGATACTGGACGCAACCGTCTGACCGGCATGTGATCCGGAAGAAATCCGCGCGGTTTGCAAGAAGAGGGCCTCGGGGTTCGAGGTAGCGGCGAGCACGAACAACCCCTTCCTCCTTTCTTCGGCCAGGATCATCGGGGCCTCGATCGAGCCGAGCCCCATATAGGCACTGATCGTGAAAGCATCCACCTCCAACGGGCTTCCCTCCGCAAACCATGCCTGCGCGTAGGCCTCGACACTGGTTCCGAGGTCGCCTCGCTTCGCGTCGGCGATCACGAGCAGGCCGGCTTGGCGGGCCGAATCGAGGATGCTCTCGAGGGCCGCGTATCCGGCCGATCCGTGCCTCTCGAAGAACGCCACCTGCGGCTTGATGATGCCGACCTGGCCGACGGCGGCCTCGACGACTCGCAGCCCGAATTGCCGAAGACCGGAAGGTTCGTCGGGAAGTCCCCATCGCTGAAGAAGGTAGGGGTGTGGATCTACGCCGACGCACAACTGCCCGAAGCCGTCAAATGCCTCGACGAGACGATCGCCGAATGAAGCCTGTGACTGCAGCGGGGACCCTGACTGCAGCGGGGACCCTGTCTGCTCAGACAAGAGCGGCCAGCCTCTCGGCCCGTTCGCTCGCATAATCCTGCAGCGACTTGACCTCGAACCCGTCGCGGATCGATTCGATCGACGCTACCGCCGCTCCGAGTTGGGCGATGGTCGTGAACAGAGGAAGATCTGCCGCGACGGCCGCCGCCCGGATCTCGTACCCGTCGACGCGCGCGCTCCGGCCACTCGGAGTGTTGATCACGATATCGACCTGCGACAGGTTGATCAGGTCGACGATCGAGGGCTCCGCTTTACCCGTCGCATCGCCCTGGTCGTACTTGCGCACAACCCTGGCCGCGATGCCGTTGCGCGCGAGAATTTCCGCGGTGCCGATCGTGGCGAGGATGGTGAAGCCGAGTTGCTGGAGGCGCAGTACGGGCAGGATGATGGCGCGCTTATCGCGATCCGCCACCGAGACGAAGACGCTTCCGCTGGTCGGCAGGCCGCCGTACGCCGCCTCCTGGCTCTTCGCGAAGGCCTTGGGAAAGTTGGAGTCGATACCCATCACCTCGCCGGTGGAGCGCATCTCCGGGCCGAGAACGGAGTCGACGATCAGTCCCTCGGCGGTGCGGAAGCGCTTGAACGGCAGCACGGCTTCTTTCACGGCGACCGGCGAGTCCATCGGCACGACGGACCCGTCGATGGGTGGCAGCATCCCGGATTCAACGAGGGAGCGGATGCTCTGCCCCACCATGATCAGCGAGGCAGCCTTCGCAATCGGCAGGCCGAGCGCCTTCGCGACGAAAGGCACGGTGCGGCTCGCGCGCGGATTCGCCTCGAGCACGTAGAGCACCCCGGCCCCGATTGCGAACTGCACATTGATCAGCCCGCGTACGCCGATCCCGCGGGCGATCGCGTGGGTGGCATCCACCACCCGCTGGATCTGGTCCCGCCCGAGAGTCACCGGGGGCAGCGTGCAACTCGAGTCACCGGAATGGATGCCGGCCTCTTCGATGTGCTCCATGACGCCGCCGACGTAGAGTTCCACGCCGTCGTAGAGAGCGTCGATGTCGATCTCCACCGCGTCATCCAGGAACCTGTCGACGAGGAGCGGATGATCCGGCCCGACGATGCCCTGGCCGGCGACCCGCTCGAAATAGTCGGCGAGCGATGGGCTGTCGTAGACGATCTCCATGCCACGACCGCCGAGCACGTACGACGGGCGCACCAAGACCGGATAGCCGATCTCCTCCGCAACGGCGACGGCCCCCCCGTAGTCGTGGGCGGTGCCGTTGCGCGGCGAGACGAGTCCCGCGGCATCCAGGATGCCCTGGAAGAGCCCGCGTTCCTCCGCGAGATCGATCGCCTCCGGTGTCGTCCCGAGAATGGTCACACCGTTGGCCTTGAGCCCCTTGGCGAGTCCAAGCGCGGTCTGGCCACCGAGCTGCACGACCACCCCGACGAGTTCGCCGCTCTGGCTCTCGGCGTGGATCACCTCGAGTACGTCCTCGAGCGTGAGCGGCTCGAAGTACAGCCGGTCGCTCGTGTCGTAGTCGGTCGACACCGTCTCCGGGTTGCAGTTGATCATGATGGTCTCGTAGCCGGCTTCCGACAGGGCGAAGGAGGCGTGCACACAGGAATAGTCGAACTCGACTCCCTGGCCGATGCGGTTGGGGCCGGACCCGAGGATCACGACCTTGCGACGGTCGCTCGGCCGCACCTCGGTCTCCTGGTCGTAGCTCGAGTAGTGGTAGGGAGTGAGAGCGGGGAACTCCCCCGCGCAGGTGTCCACCGTCTTGAAGACGGGGCGCACCCCGAAGGCGTGGCGGACCGTGCGCACCTCGTCCTCGGTCATCCCTCGGAGGGCGGCGATCTGGATGTCGCTGAATCCGTGGTCCTTCGCCAGGCGCAAGAGGCTGGCATCCAGTACCCGGAACGATGCGATCTCGTCGGCGACCTCATTGATGAGGACGATCTGATCGATGAACCACGGATCGATCTTTGTCGACTGGAAGACCTGCTCGATCGTCGCTCCGGCCCGCAGGGCCTGCTGCACCGTGACGATCCGACCGTCGGTCGGCACCGCCGCGATCGCGAGGAGAGCATCCCTGTCACCGGGCTCACCGTCCCAGTGGAAGCTCGATCCTCGCTTCTCAAGCGAACGCAGGGCCTTCTGCAGCGCCGTCGAGTAATTGCGGCCGATGGCCATGGCCTCGCCGACCGACTTCATGGTGGTGGTGAGCGTGGCGTCCGCCGCGGGGAACTTCTCGAACGCGAACCGCGGCACCTTCACGACCACATAGTCGAGGGTGGGCTCGAACGAGGCCGGGGTCACCCTGGTGATGTCGTTGGGGATCTCATCGAGACGGTAGCCGATCGCCAGCTTGGCTGCGATCTTCGCGATCGGGAAGCCGGTGGCCTTCGACGCGAGCGCGCTCGAACGGGAGACACGCGGATTCATCTCGATGACGATGACGCGTCCATCGGCCGGGTCGATGGCGAACTGGATATTGCATCCGCCAGTGTCGACCCCCACGGCACGGATGATGTCGATGCCAATGTTGCGCAGGTTCTGGTATTCCCGGTCGGTGAGCGTGAGGGCGGGCGCGACGGTGATCGAGTCGCCCGTGTGCACGCCGACCGGATCGACATTCTCGATGGAGCAGACGACCACCGTATTATCGGCTGTGTCCCGCATCAGCTCCAGCTCGTATTCCTTCCAGCCGAGGATCGACTCCTCGAGCAGCACCTCGGTGGTCGGGCTCTGGTGCAGGCCGTCGCCGACGATGCGAACGAGTTCCTTCTCGGTGTAGGCGAAGCCCGATCCGAGCCCTCCCATAGTGAACGACGGGCGCACGACGAGTGGATAGCCGAGGTCCTTCGCGAACTCGATAGCCTCGGGCACTGTGTGCGCGATGTGGCTGCGCGCCACGCCGGCACCGACATCCAGCACCAGTTGCTTGAAGATCTGGCGGTCCTCACCCTTGTTGATCGCCTCGAAGTTCGCGCCGATCAGCTCCACGTCGTACTTCTCGAGGATGCCGTGATGGTGCAGGTCGATGGCCGCATTGAGGGCAGTCTGGCCACCGAGGGTCGGAAGGATGGCATCCGGACGCTCCTTGGCGATGATCGTCTCGATGACCTGCCAGGTGATCGGTTCGACGTAGGTGGCGTCGGCGAAGTCCGGGTCGGTCATGATCGTCGCAGGATTGGAGTTGATCAGGATGACCCGCACCCCCTCCTCCCGCAGCACACGGCAGGCCTGAGTGCCCGAGTAGTCGAACTCGCAGGCCTGGCCGATCACGATCGGGCCGGAGCCGATCACGAGCACCGAATTGATGTCGTCGCGCTTGGGCATTAGTCGCTTTCCGTGTGGTCGGTGGTGTCGTGCAGGTGATCCACGACGAGGTCGCGGAACCGGTCGAAGAGGTAGTTGGCGTCGTGCGGCCCCGCCGCGGCCTCGGGGTGATACTGCACCGAGAAGGCGGGGATATCGAGGGCCTTGAGCCCTTCGACCACGTTGTCGTTGAGGTTGACGTGACTCACCTCGACCCGACCGAAACCGGCGGGTGACTCGAACGGCCCATCGAGTGGCGCGTCGACCGCGAATCCGTGGTTGTGCGAGGTGATTTCGACCCGGCCGGTCGCACGGTCGACCACGGGCTGGTTGATCCCGCGGTGGCCGAACGGTAGCTTGTATGTGCCGAGCCCGAGGGCGCGACCGAGCAGTTGGTTGCCGAAACAGATGCCGAAGAACGGAAGTCCCGCGCGCAGCACCGCCTGCAGCAGCGCGACATGGGTCTCGGATGCTGCGGGGTCACCCGGTCCGTTGGAATAGAACACGGCGTTGGGCTCGAGGGCGCGCAGCTCGTCGAAGGTCACGTCCTGGGGAAGCACGTGCACCTCGAGTCCGCGCGCGGAGAGGTAGCCGAGCGTCGCGTTCTTCACGCCGAGGTCGAGCACCGCGACAGACCCGATCCGCTCCCCCTCGGCGGGGATCGTGACCCGCTCGGTGACCGAGACCTGCGCAGAGAGGTTGAGCCCCGACATCTCGGCTCCCCCGCAAACGATCGCCAGTTGCTCGGCGGCATCGAGGGAGGCATCCGCTCCCGAGAAGATGCCACAGCGCATGGCGCCCGAATCGCGCAGGTGCAGGGTCGCGGCCCGGGTGTCGATTCCGCTGATGCCGACGATGCCCTCGGAGACGAGTTGGTCGTCGAGGCTGCCGTCGGCGCGGTAGTTGGACACGATGCGGGAGGGGTCGCGGACCGCGAACCCGGCCACCCAGATGCGACGGGATTCCGGATCCTCATTGTTCACCCCGGTGTTGCCGATGTGGGGGGCCGTCATCAGGACGATCTGCCCGGCATAGGACGGATCGGTGATCGTCTCCTGATAGCCGGTCATTCCGGTGGCGAAGACGGCTTCGCCGAGGGTCGTTCCGCGGGCACCGTAGGCGTTTCCCCGGTAACGGGTGCCGTCTTCGAGTACGAGTACGGCGGGGTCGAAACGCTTCATGTGGCGTCGCCTTCCAGTGGAATGGATGTGGGGAGAAGAGTCGTCACCGCGTCGATCAGTGCGATCGAATCGGCCGGATCGGTGAGTCTCAGGTAGCTGTCGACGAGTGTTTCACCGAGCGACCAGGTGACCCGTACGAGCCCGCCCTTCTCGACGACCCGGTCGATCGTGAAGGTGGCGCGGTCGATCGCATGAAGAGCCTCGCGCGCGATGAAGACCTCGGAGGAACCCGCGAGGATAAGAATGACTCCCGCCTCGGTCACCGTCACCGTGGCGCGGGCGCGGAAACCGAGCCCCGCCACCGCGACGCGGTTGAGTTCATCGTCGGCCATCGTCGTGGCGACATAGAAGGCCTCGGCGGTGAGCAGCTCGGCGCCCGGGTTCGTGGGAACGGCATCCGGTCGGGGCAGGTGGGCCTGTCGCTTCTGTCGCCCGCGCCAGCCGATGACCATGCCGATGAGGGCAAGAAGGATGACGGCGATCACGATCGACGTCGAGGTGGTCCTATCCATGATCGGCTCCCGCCTGGTCAAGAGCCCGGGCTGCGGCTGCCACCGTCTCGGCATCCACCAGTTCGCCGTCAAGCACGGTGGCATGGCCGCGGTGGACCGTGGTCACGACCCGCCCGGGGAGGGTAGTCGACAGGTAGGGAGAATTGATCCCCTTGCCTCGCAGCTGGGTGGTCTCGAACACACGGCTCACGCTCGGATCGTAGAGGGTGAAGGAGGCCGGTGCGCCGACTGCGATTCCCCGGTCATACCCGTCAAGCTGCCCGATCGCCGCCGGGGTTCGCGAGAACACGCGAGCTACATCGGCCCAGTCCAGCAGGCCGGTGTCGACGACGGAGGCCTGCACGACGCTGAGCGCTGACTCGAGTCCGACCATGCCGAAGGCTGCCGCGGCCCATTCACAGTCCTTCGCCTCGACCGGATGCGGGGCGTGATCGGTCGCGACGATGTCGATCGTGCCGTCGGCGAGCCCTTCGCGCACGGCGCGAACATCCTCATCCCGGCGCAACGGAGGGTTCACCTTGTAGCGCGAGTCGTAGCTTGCCGCCAGTTGTTCGGTGAGCAGCAGGTGATGCGGGGTGACCTCGGCGGTGACATTGATTCCACGGGCCTTCGCCCAGCGTACGACTTCGACCGAGCCGGCGGTGGAGAGGTGGCACACGTGCAGGCGGGCTCCCACGTGTTGCGCGAGCAGCACGTCGCGGGCGATGATCGCCTCCTCGGCCACGGCCGGCCAGCCGGCCAGTCCCAGCTCGCCGGAGAGAGTGCCCTCGTTCATCTGGGCCCCTTCGGTGAGGCGGGGCTCCTGGGCGTGCTGGGCGATCACTCCCCCAAAGGTCTTCACGTATTCGAGCGCGTGACGCATCAGCAAGGGGTCGGAGACGCACTTTCCGTCATCGGAGAACATCCGCACCCGGGCACGGCTGTTCGCCATCGCTCCGATCTCGCTGAGCTGCTGGCCTTCGAGACCACGGGTGACGGCTCCGACGGGGCGCACCGTCACGTAGCCGTGGCGGTCGCCGAGCGACATCACCTGCTCGACCACGCCAGCGGTGTCGGCGACCGGCGAGGTGTTCGCCATCGCGTGCACCGCCGTGAATCCGCCGATCGCGGCGGCGCGGGAGCCACTCAACACCGTCTCGCTCTGTTCGAAACCGGGCTCGCGCAGGTGGGTGTGCAGGTCGACGAGGCCCGGCAGGGCGATCAGGCCGGCTCCGTCGATGAGGCGGTCCGCGGAGGCGAAGATCGCCCGGCCCAGTTCGGCGATTCGGCCGTTGCGAACCAGGATGTCGGTGCTCGTGCCGTCGGCGAGAGTCGCCGCCCTCACCAGGATGGTCTCGGTCATTGTTTTCCTCCCTCGCCGGACAGCGTGAGGTACAGTACGGCCATCCGGATCGATACCCCGTTCGCGACCTGTTCGAGCACCGTCGAGCGCGGCGAGTCGGCGGCGCCCGCCGAGATCTCGAGACCGCGATTCATCGGTCCGGGGTGCATCACCATGCTATCGGCGGCCAGCAGCGCCAGCCTCGCGTCATCGAGGCCCCAGATCCGCGAATACTCCCGCGCATTCGGAAAGTAGGCGGCGTGCATCCGCTCGCCCTGAATGCGCAGCATCATCACCACGTCGGGGTGTGCGGCCAACGCGAGGTCAAGGTCGTAGAGCACCGCGACCGGCCAGTTCTCGACGCCGATCGGTAGGAGGGTCGCGGGGGCCACGAAGGTGACGCTCGCCCCGAGGGTGGTGAGCAGCCAGGTGTTCGACCGCGCGACCCGCGAGTGCAGGATGTCGCCGACGATGGTCACAGACACCCCGTCGAGATCGCGACCTCGAGATTCTGACCCGTGAATTCGGCGGCGGATCGTGAACGCGTCGAGCAGCGCCTGGGTCGGATGCTCGTGGGTGCCGTCACCGGCATTGATCACCGGGGCGTCGATCCAGCCGGAGTCCGCAAGCACCCGCGGCGCCCCGGATGACCCGTGCCGGATGACCACCGCATCCGCTCCGATCGCGGCGAGGGTCTGGGCGGTGTCCTTGAGGCTCTCACCCTTCGACACACTCGATCCCTTGGCACTGAAATTGATCACATCCGCGGAAAGCCGCTTGGCCGCCGCTTCGAAGGAGATTCTCGTGCGGGTGGAATCCTCGAAGAACAGGTTAACCACGGTCTTTCCGCGCAGGGCCGGGAGCTTGCGTACCTCGCGGTCGGCGACTTCCGCCATGTCCTCGGCGACATCGAGGATGGTGATGGCCTCGTCGCGGGAGAGGTCGCGAGTGCTCAGCAGGTGCTTCATGCTGTGGCCTCCTCGATGGTGACGAATTCGTCGCCGTCGATCTCCTCGAGATGCACGTTGATGCGCTCATTCTGGGCCGAGGGGAGGTTCTTGCCCACGAAATCGGGGCGGATCGGCAACTCGCGGTGACCGCGGTCGATGAGGGTCGCGAGCCGCACGATCGCCGGCCTCCCGATACCGCCGAGGGCGTCGAGTGCGGCGCGGATGGTGCGACCCGAGTAGAGCACGTCATCAACGAGCACTACGGTCTTGCCGTCGATGCCACCGACGGGCATCTGGGTGGGGGACGGAACGCGGGTGGGATTGCGGCCGAGGTCGTCACGGTACATGGTCACGTCGAGGGCACCCGTCGGCACCGGCGTGCCGGAGATTCCGGCCAACAACGCTCCGATACGGGAGGCCAGCACCACCCCACGAGTCGGGATGCCAAGGATGACGAGATTGTCCGGCCCCCGATTGGACTCGAGGATCTCGTGGGAGATCCGAGTCAACGCCCGGGTGATATCAGCTTGCTGCAGCACAGTGCGTGCGGGCAATCTGACCTCCTTCCCCGCCTCTCTGGACGGAATTTAAGGATGTCTGTCCCGACGACTATACCGGCGCGAAGCTCTCTCCACGAACGGCTTCGCGACCACAAACTGCCGCGACTGTTCCGGTTTGGCGGATCCGGCCCGGCTCGAGCGCGAACAGACCTGCCGCACGGAAACAGACCCTGACTGCGCACGCAATCGGTGTGCGCAGTGCAAAACGCCCAGGCCAAACTCTCCCTGGCGACGCTATGCAAGGTCTTGACACGAAGAGATCGCTCAGCCCCGCGTTTGGGCAATCCGCCCCAGCAACCCGTTGACGAATCCGGCAGAGTCCTCGGTGCTGAGCAACTTAGCCGCTTCGACGGCCTCCGAGATCGCCACACTGTCGGGGACCTCGTCGTTGAAGAGCAGCTCCCAGATGCCGATGCGCACGATCGCGCGATCGGTGACGGGCATCCGGTTGATGGTCCAGCCCTGCGCGTAGGTCTCGATGAGCTCGTCGATCTCGTCGCCGTGCTCGCCGATGCCTTCGACGATCGTGCGGGCATAGACCCAGGAGTTCCAGCGGTCGGGTTCACTCTTCGCGCGATCAGCCTCGAGGGCGATCGCCGCGTTGAGCGAGATCTCGCGAAGGTCGGCGCCGTACAACAGGTCGATCGCACGCTTTCGCGCTTTGGTTCGCGCGCCCAATTTATTCGACTCCCACTAGTTGACGCGACCGAGATAGCTGCCGTCGCGGGTATCGACCTTGACCTTGGTGCCCTGCTCGAGGAAGAGCGGAACCTGGATCTGGTACCCCGTCTCGACGGTCGCGGGCTTGGTGCCACCGGTCGAGCGGTCACCCTGAAGCCCCGGCTCCGTGTAGGTGATCTCGAGCGTGACGGATGCTGGGAGCTCGACGTAGAGCGGGTCGCCGTTATGGAGCGCGATGGTCACGTTTTGGTTCTCGAGCATGAAGTTGACGGCATCCCCCACCTGGGAAGCGGTGAGGGTGATCTGATCGTAGTTGCCGACGTCCATGAACACGAAGTTCTCGCCATCGGCGTAGAGGTACTGGAACTCTGAGCGGTCGACTGTCTCCGTCTCGATCTTCGCGCCGGCGTTGAACGTGCGGTCGACGACTTTGCCGCTCATCACATTCTTCACTTTGGTGCGCACAAAGGCACCTCCCTTGCCCGGCTTCACGTGCTGGAAGTCGATCACGGTCCAGAGCTGGCCGTCCATGTTGAGGACGACGCCATTCCTGATGTCAGCGGTTGAGGCCATGACTGTAAATCCTTACCTGAGATATGCATTCGTCGATGAGCGGCGATCCGTCGAGAAGAGACCGGGGAACGACACCCCAGGTCGACCCGGCCGCGGTACGAAACCAAATCCTGAGTCTAGCTTCTAGCCGAGTTTGCGGTTGATCGCATCGAGGGCGAGCAGGTAGGAGTCGAATCCGAATCCGGCAATCACTCCGGTAGCCACCCCGGAGATCACGCTGTTGTGTCGGAATTCCTCGCGCGCGTGGGGGTTTGAGATGTGTACCTCCACGAGAATCAGGCCGGCCTTCGTGACCAGCGCCGCGGCATCCCGCAGCGCGTAGGAATAGTGAGTAAACGCTGCCGGATTGAGGATCACCGGGCTCGCGGTGTCCACCGCCTCATAGAGCCAGCCGATCAACTCCGCTTCGTCGTTGGTCTGCCTCAGGTCGATCGCGTGCCCGGGAGGAGCCTCACTGTCCAGCGCGATGCGCAGGTCATCCAGGGTGCCGCTGCCGTAGACATCCGGTTCGCGACTTCCGAGGCGGCCGAGGTTCGGACCGTTGAGAACGAGGATGCTGACCATGGGAGCGAGCCTAGCGTTCAGGACTGTCGACATCGGTTCGTGGCCCATCGATGGCGACTCCGTCTCCGCACCTTCTTCGCGCCCATTGGTGACACGCGCGCCCGCCCATTCGGGCACGAGTGTCACCAACGGGCGCGAAGGCAGGTGGGCGCGAAGGCGGAAGGGCACCAACGCGCAACGCCTACGACCCGATCTCCTGGTACGCCGCGAAGAGCAGGCTCTCGTCGGGTCCGGTAAGTACTGTCGGCTTGCCGATGTCGTCGAGCACGATGAACCGCAACAGTGCGCCCCGGGCCTTTTTGTCGCGCTTCATCACCGAGAGCAGTGTCTGCCAGCGCCCCACGGGGTAGGAGATCGGTAGCTGAAGCGACGTGAGGATGTTGCGATGCCGGTCGACCGCGGAATCCGGCAGCCGTCCGGTAAGCCTGGCCAGCTCTGCGGCGTAAACCATACCGATCGCGACAGCCGCCCCATGGCGCCACTGGAATCGCTCTGCGTATTCGACCGCATGCCCCAGGGTGTGGCCGTAATTCAGTATCTCCCGCAGGCCGTTCTCCTTGAAATCCTGCCCGACGACACGAGCCTTCAGTCCGATCGAGAGCTCCACCATTCGGCGGAATTCGTCGGATGAGGAGCTCGTCGCGACATCCACGTTGCGTTCGATGATGTCGAGGATCTCCGGCTCACCAATGAAGCCGCACTTCACCACCTCACCGAAACCGGCCAGGATCTCCATCTGGCTGAGGCCCTCGAGGGTATCGAGGTCCACGACGACACCGGCTGGCGCATGAAAAGCTCCGACCAGGTTCTTGCCCTCGTTGGTGTTGATGCCGGTCTTGCCACCGATTGATGCATCGACCATACCGAGCAGGGTCGTCGGCACATTTATCAGGCGGATGCCGCGCAGCCAGGTCGCCGCGACGAAGCCGGCGAGGTCGGTGACCGCTCCCCCGCCGAAGCCGATCACGACGTCGGTGCGGGTGAAGTCGGACTGTCCCATCACCTGCCAGCAGAAGGCGGCGACCTCCACGCGCTTTCCGTTCTCCGCATCTGGAATCTCCGCCAGGAGCACCTCGAAATCGGTGCTGAGCACCTCGCGAAGGCGTTCGGCCCTGGCTCCGAGCGTGGCCGGATGCACGATGAGCACTTTGCGCGCGTCGGGTCCGATCAATGCCGGGAGAGTAGAGAGGATGTCGCGACCGACGACGATCTCGTAGGGGTCGACCCCCGGGACAGTGATGGCGGTTGAGCTCATGGTGCCTTCTTTTCGGTGGCGTCGATGGGGGCGTCCTCGGTGATCCAGGTCGCGATCTCTGCCGCGATCTGGTCGATCGGGCGATGGGAGGTATCCCAGGTGCGAGTGGCAAGACGTTCGTAGATCTCACGGCGGGACGCGACCAGTTCGGACCAGGTGTCGATCCCGCTGATCAGCGGACGGCCGGTGCCGAGAATGCGCGCGGCGACCGCGTCGGGACTGACCGTGATGAGCGCGACGCGGTGGATGAGGAGATCGCCCTGGGTCACCGGATCGATGATCGCGCCTCCGCC